>CAJDWZ010000011.1_pt2 | contig 21295 bp, 16 predicted proteins | sample 7391701 | NCBI WGS metagenome assembly CAJDWZ01 (sample SAMEA7055744, study PRJEB34461) | soil metagenome | biome: terrestrial ecosystem; feature: Peninsula; material: soil | place: Antarctica | collected 2016
CAGGAACTGGGGCGCTACATCACTTCGCTGGAACGAGCGGGCGGTGACGCCAACGAACTCCGGGTGGAGCGCTCGCTAAAGATCGCCATCCCTGCCACCTGTCTGATCATCGTGCTCTTCGGCGCCCCTCTGGCCACGAGTACCCAGCGCGGCGGTGCGGCCTTCGGCATCGCCCTCAGCCTGGGTACGACGATCGTCTTCCTCATCATGATTCAGCTCACCAAGGCGATCGGCGGCAACGGCGTTGTCGCACCGGAGCTGGCCGCATGGCTTCCGAGCATGCTCTTCGGCCTGATGGGCTTGATATTGCTCATCCGGGTGCGGACGTGACGGCACCTGTGCAGACAATTCAGACGGCGTATCCGCTACGCCGCCTGGTGCGCGGCGCGGCCAACTTGCTGCGGGAGGCGGGAAAGCGCGGCTACTTCGCCCTCGACATGGCGCGGGCGGTTCGCGAGCCGGGCACTTGGGGACAACAGACTATTCGCCAGATGTACAGCATCGGCGTGGGCTCCGTCCCCTTTGTCATTGTCGTTGCCAGCTTCCTGGGCGCGGTAACCGCCTTCCAGACATACTATCAGCTGTTCGCCGGAGTGCAGCTGTCAGTGGTCGGTCTCATAGCGCGCCAGAGCATCATCCTGGAGCTGGGGCCCCTTCTCACCGCTCTGACCCTCACTGGGCGCGTGGGCGCACGGATGACGGCGGAGATCGGGACGATGCGCGTCACCGAGCAGATAGATGCGCTGGAGACGCTGGCCTTCGATCCCGTGGCTTATCTGGCGCTACCGCGGTTGCTGGCGGCGCTCGTGATGATTCCCGCCCTGACGATGCTGGCCGACGCGGCTGCCGTTTTCTCGGCGTGGGTAACGTTGGTACTCGCCACCCCCGTTTCGACAAACGACTTCGTTGCCGGCCTGAGGCTTTCATTCACGCCGTTCCAGGTCGTCTACAGCCTGATCAAGGCGTTCGCCTACGGTGCCGCGATCGCCTTCAACTGCTCATACGAGGGATACCACACACGCTCTGGCGCCGAGGGCGTCGGGCGGGCGACCGCCAAGGCGGTGGTTATAACCTCGATCGTGATACTCGTACTCGACGGGATCATCGCGGCCATGTTCGCCAGTCTCATTCAGGGTTAGACAGGATCAGCATGAAACGCAGAGACGGAATACTCGTCGGCCTCTTCCTCATCATCGCCACCACGGTCGGCGTGCTGGGCACCATCTGGCTCGTCCGCGGCGGCCTTTCCGAGGGCTATCCGCTCTACGCCCGCTTCCCGTGGGGCGTCGGCCTCAAGGTGGGTCAGCCGGTGCAGCTCGCCGGCGTCGGTGTGGGGTACGTGGCCGAGGTGGCGCTGGATCCTAACGGCACCCTCATAGTGCGTATGGCTATCGAGGATAAGTACGGAATCCCTGAGAACACGACGGCGCAGGTGGTCCCGGTCGGCATCTTTGGTGACGCCGCGGTCGCTCTCACCCCGTCCGCGCCGAGCCTGAATTACATCCCGCGCGGAGACACGGTGCCGGTGGGCGCGAACACCACGTCCACAGCCGAGCTCCTAGCCCGCGCCGACTCGATCGAGCGGAACGTGAGCGCGATAGTCGTGGAGTTACAGCGTCAGCTCGTGACTGAGGGTGGTCTCGCCGACCTGCGCGCGACGATCGGCTCCACCAATGCGCTGATCGCGCAGCTCGGCACTATTGCCGCCGAGCAGTCGCGCGGACTCACCGCCACCATGGCATCAGCGCGGCGGAGCGTGAGCGCACTCGATTCCACGGTCATCGACAGCACCCTCCGCAACCTGCAGAACGCCTCGGCCAACACCGAAGCGTTGACCGCGAACCTGCAGCAGACGACGACCCAGCTCCAGACCACCAACGGCACGGCCGGCAAGCTGCTCAACGATCCGGCGCTTTACACGGACCTGCGCGGTCTCGTGGCACGCCTCGATTCACTGGCTGCGGACCTCCAGAAGAACCCGAAGAAGTACGTGAACCTGAGCATCTTTTAGCGGGCATCCCGCAGGAGCGAGCGCAGCGAGTGGGTGTCGGGATCTAGCGTCCCGGCATCGTGGCTGGTCACCGGGTTGGGAGAGTAGATCCCGACACGCGCTCCGGCTTCGCCTCCGCCCGTGCGGGATGACACGGCAGAGAGGGGGCGGCTAGCGGTCATCCCGCAGGAGCGAGCGCAGCGAGTGAGTGTCGGGATCTAGCGTCCCGGCACCGTGGCTGGCTACCGGGCAACGACAGTAGTTCCCGACACGCGCGGAAGAACCCTGTTCCCCAGACAAAGCAAAGAGGGCATGCCTCGGATTCCCCGAGACATGCCCCCTTTTCCCTCAACAGCTACCAGCTATCAGAAGGAGTACCGCAGCGAGAGCTGCATCTGATAGTTCGAGCTCAGGAACTGGTCGTTGAACGCCCGGTAGTTGGGGTCGAATCGGACCAGTGGCACCGCGTCGCGGAGGTCGGTGCCGACAATGCCGCGGTGGGTGTAGATCTGCTGGGATCCGAAGCCCTGGCTCTTGACGATGCCCCAATCCTTGTTCAGCAGGTTGCCGAAGTTGATGACGTCGAGGCGGACGGAGAAGTTCTGACCGCGCATCGTCGGCAGCGACTGCTCGAGCGAGATGTCCACCTGGTTGGAGAACGGCGCCCGGCAGGCGTTGCGTCCTAGAATACCTCCCTTCGCTTCGCGCAGACACTTCTGGTCTTCAATGAAGCCGAAGAACGCCGTCTGCTGATCGGCCGCGGTGTAGGTATTCCCGCCAGATGTGTACTGCTGGAACTGCGGCGCCCGCGGGTCGCTGGGGCCGGTGGGAACGTAAATGGGGTCGTTCTGAGTCAGCTTGTCGCCGTTCAGGTCCCCGCTCGAGACGTAGCCGTAAGCCTGACCGCTCTGGCCGACATAGATGGCCGACAGGGAGGTGCGGGTCGGGAAGGTGTACGTCCCCGTGGCTACGACTCGGTGCGGCTGACTGAAGATCGAGGTGGCGAGCGACTGATCTTCCTGTCGACCGGCCAGCGTGCGCCCGTAACGGTACTGCGAGTAGGCGGTGCTGGAGGTCAGGTTCTGGACGTCCTTGGCCTCGGAGTAGGTGTAGAACACCGAGCCGCCAAAGTTGTCCGCGAACTGGCGCGCTAGGCCAGCGGTCAGGTTGTAGGAGTAATCCTTGGAGTGGTTCGTGACATCGAGCACGACGTCACGGCCCGCCACGCGGAGGTTTGGCTGGCCCGGCTGCAGGCCGTAGAGCACGCGGCCGTCAGGGTCCGTGCCCACCGGCTCACCAAGCGCGATATTGCTATAGAACAGGTTGTTGATGCCGCGCGTGTACATGCCTTCCAGCGTCATGACGAAGCCCAGGACCTGTCGATCGTAAGCCAGGTTGCCGCGGAGGTTCTGGGGGAAGCGCAGGTCACTGCCCAGCAGGTCCACCTCGGATCCGGCGCTTGCCGTGACGCCATTACTGCACTGATTGGGTGGGTTGGTCACGTTCGCCGAGTTGAACTCCGGCGTGAACGCCCCGGTGCAGACAAGCTGTGCATAACCGGAATAACCGCCGGAGTTCTGGAAGGAGTTCGACAGCCAGACGTACGCCGGTCGGCCGGTGAAGATGCCCACACCGCCGCGAACCTGCTGGCTCATGTCACCAGTCGGGTTCCAGTTGAAGCCCACCCGCGGGGAGATGGTGATGTTGTTCGACGGCACGTCAGCGGTATTACGGCCGAAGTCACGAATGATGTCCGGGTTGCTGGGCGGCCCGTCCTGGAAGGTCGGCGCCTCCACGCGCAGTCCGTAAGTGACGTTGAAGCGGTCGCTGATCGTCCACTCGTCCTGCGCATAGAGCGACCAGTTAAAGGCCTTGAAGCGCACGGCGCCGTCGCCGGATCCGATCTGGCCATCGGTCACCGGCACACCCACCCGGTACTCCCTGGCGACACCCTGAGCCATCAGCTCGGGGGAGTCGAACACCCAGTAGCCGTAGCGCTGCTGGCCGAAAAGGTTGCGCACCTTGTAGAAGGTGTTCTGGGTGCCCACAGTCACGCTGTGGTTGTTGCCGACGGGGAGGGTGAAATTATCGGTGATCTCGAGAATGTCCTGATCCAGCTCGTTCGCCTGCGACGAGCGCTCGGAACCGGCAACGAGGGTGGCCGTGCCGCCGATGATCATATCCACCTGCGGCAACCCGGCGGCGAAGGGCGCACGGCGGTCGCGGATGGTGGTGTAGCCGGCGATCAGTTCGTTGTAGGCGCCGTTGGACAGGTTGGTGCGGAGCTGCGCCACCGTCGCGTTCTTGTCCGACTTGAACAGGTAGCCAGCGTCGCTCAGGTTGAAGGACGGCGACGAGCCGCTCGATGACCGGCTGAATACGTCGTCCTCGGCGTGGCCATAGTTATGGCGCAGCACGAGCGACGTGTTCTTTGGCAGGTTGAAGTCGAGGCGGGCGAAGATGTTCTGCAGCGGGTTGGTGTTGGTGACCGACGCGCCGGTGCCAGTGCTGTTGATGCCGCGAGCGGCGAGCTGCTGCTTGAAGGCATCGATCTGGCCCTGCGTCAGCTGCGTCCGCGGATCACCAATGAAAGGTCCGCTCGCTGGCGACTCACGTTGCTGGATCTCGGCGTTCACGAAGAAGAGCGCCCTATCTTTCACGATCGGTCCGCCCAGCGACGCTCCGTACTGAAACTGCTGGAAATCGTTGATGTAGTCCTGGCTGCGCACAAAGCTCTGGTTGCGGCCGAAGACGTAGGCCGAACCGAAGAAGTCGTTGCGCCCGCTCTTCGTGACGGCGTTGATGAGCGCGCCGGAGAAGTTGCCGAGGCGTACGTCGTACGGGGCCAGGAGCACCTGGTACTCCTTGACCGCGTCCAATCCGATAGACTTGCCGTTGGCCTGGCCGCCCGGCTGGCCGGTGGAGCCGAGGCCGAACATGTCTGACTCGGTGGCGCCGTCGATCTGGATGTTATTGAAGCGATTGTTGGTGCCACCGCCGCTGAGGCCGGGTCCGGAACTCCCGACTTGCGGCGTGAGCGCCACGAAGTCAGTGAAGTTTCGGTTCAGGGTGGGGAGCCGCCTGATCAGCGTGTCACTGATCGTCGTCTCCGTGCCGCGCCGGTCGGGAGCGATGATCGCCGCTTCGGCGGAAGCCTGAATCGTGACCACGCTGAGTTCAGTCGCGGTAGCTGTCAACGTGAAGTCCACGACCGTATTCTGGCCGAGGGCCACACGAACGCCGCGCTGCGTCACCGGCTGGAAGCCGATGCGACGGGCCGTGACCTCATAGTTGGAGCCGACTTCGAGGCCGATGATAGTGAACCGGCCGCCTTCGCGGGTGAGGGTGCCGAGGGTTCTGCCGGTAGATGCGTTGGTGACCTGGATCTGAGCCGACTCAACCGGTTCTCCGGCGGCCGACTGCACCCGACCGGCGATACCACCGGTCGTCACCTGCGCCGCGGCCGTCGCTGGCTGGAGAATGGCGCCCGAGACGAGCGCCGCCAGCACACACAGACGCAAACGAGGAAATCGCATGGCGTGTTCTGATGAGGGATGGGATACTTCTGCGCCCGCTCGCACCGGATGGCACGTTCGTCGTCGGCGGCGTCAGCATTGAAGCTGGCATCGGAGGGACGGCTCGCGGGACGGGTGGCGACGACCAGGCTCCGATTCGGCCTGGGGTCGTTATCCGTCGATCAAAGTTGAAGCAGGCGGGTTAAGCGGTCAAGAAGTGCGTGTAACACGCCGGTACCAGAAGGCGGGAAGTCAGCCGCTCGCCACGCATTGCGGCGTGGTTCTCCGTGGTGCGCTCTCCGGTGGTGGCCAACGATCAGGGACCAGGGACAGCGGCCCCCGATGCCGCTAAGGCATCGGGGGCCGTGGCCATCATCCGGTGTGCGCTCCTACGCCAAAAGCACGTAGCCCCGGGTTAGGTGGTCACCCAGCGCGCGACCGCCGCCGGCGTGCGCCAAGCCCGAGCAGGAGAAGACCCGTCCCGGTCAGCGCTATCGTGGCGGGCTCTGGTACCACGGACTGCGCGGTCTCGCCGTAAAGGGCGAACGCGAACTCGCCTGCGTTCGACTGCCAGACTCCATCGAACGGAGACTGCTTGCGAAAACCGTGGGACGTGGCGTTATCGGCGGCGTTGGACCAGTACATCTGGTAATCCGACCCTACCACCTCACCGTCGTGAATTGGTACCAGGGGGCCGTTGTGAAGAGCCAGGTAATAGGTGCCCGACGAGAGCGCCAGCGGTGAGATGGAGAAGTCATACTGGTACTGCTGCAAGTGGCCGTTCAGGCCGGCGTCGGTACGGGTAGGGTCGGCACTCCCCTGTTGTACGACCGTGCCCGGCTGACCGCCAGCGCTGTTTAGCACCTGATAGAAGATGTTCCCCTTGTAGGAGTCTTCCTGCACCTGGAAAGCCCAGAATCTGACGCTGCCAATGGTCGCATCGCTCTGGATTTGAAAATTATCGGTCTGGAGCCAGATCGACATCTCGCTCCCGCCCGTCCCATTAGGGGCTCCATTGTTGTAGGCCACCTGCGCCGAGGCAGGCACGCTGATACAGGCCAGGGCGGAAAGCGCTAGCGCTACGGAACGAACGTTTCTCATCGAGGGGCTCCCAGTCGATTCGGCGTGACCTGCAAATAGCGTAGGCAAAGGACGCGATGTGCGACAAATGCTGCAGGTCAGTCTCTTCATGACAGTCCGTTAATGCTGCACATACCGTACATGCGCGGTATTTAGATCTCGCTAGCGGACGCGAGCATACTAAGTCGTTCTGCCCCATAGTGTTGCGATAATGCAACAACCATGAGCCGGGAAAGCGTCATTCTGCTCTGGCAGATTGCTGTAGCGTTACGACCGCAGCGCTACGCCACACTGTGGCGACGTCGCCACGCGCGTAGGTGCATGTCGGCAAACAGAACGGCCCCCGATGCTGTCTTAGCATCGGGGGCCGTAACATCCCCATTCTGTAGCATGATGGCCGCACCCATACGCCACACCTGTGGCGCCATCGCCTCATCGCGCCGCGCCCTTCCTCCCCACAGTCAGGTAATAGACAGGCACACCCAGCACCACCATCCCCAACGTGAACAGCGTCGGCCAACGGCTGACGGGATCCATGATCGCGTTCACCAGGATGTACACAGTGGCGATAACGAACAACCCTGGCACCACCGGATAGAAGGGCACCCGGAAGCTCGGATCGTAATCGGGCCGGCGACGGAGAATGAAGATCGACGCCACGCCCAAGGCATAGAACGGGATGACCGCCGTCACGAAGGCGTCCGCAAGTTGCTCGAAGGTCCGCAGGAGCACCCAGGCAATTCCCAGTGCCGCCGCCAGCCCGATAGCCACATAAGGCGTCTCGAAGCGGGGATGGATCGCCGCCACCGGCTTGAAGAACAACTTGTCCTCGGCCATCGCGAAGAAGATCCGCGGCGCTGTGAGCAGCGAGCCGTTAAGCGTACCGAACGTCGAGAGCATCACGGTTATGGCCACGAACACCACACCCGGTTCACCCAGCAGTCGGTCGGCCACCTCGGCGGCGACCAGCGGCGATTGGGCGATCTCATCAACCGAGAGAACGGCCAGATACGCCAGGTTGGCCAGCAGGTAGATGCCGACCACTAGCAGCGACCCGCCAATAAGTGCCCGAGGGAGGTTCCGACGCGGATCCTTGACCTCACCGGCCACGAAGCTCAGGTCGGCCCATCCGTCGAATGCCCAGAGCACGGAGACGAGAGCCAGTCCGTACACGGCCGGCGAGAAGCTGGTCAACGTCACTGTAGACGTGTAGTGCGCGCCCTCCGTCTGTGGCAGGCCGAGGGCGAAGGCAACCAGGATGATGAAGAGCAGGCCACCGTACTTGGCCACCGTGGTGATGTTCTGCACCATTGACCCGTAGCGGATCCCGACGATGTTGAAGCCCGCCGTGAGCCCGATCGCCAGCGCCGCGACGTAATGCTTGTAGTCGCTGTATGGGGCGACACTGGCGTCGTAGCCGAGTACGCGCATGAAGTACTCGGCAAAGGTCATGGAGACCGCGCCGAGAGAGGCGGCACGAATGACGACCAGCTCCGACCAACCGAAGAGGAAGGCCACGAGCCGACCCCAGCCCTCACGCAGGAAGACGTAGACGCCGCCGGTTTTGGGCAACGCACTGGAAAGCTCGGCCAGGGTGAGCGCTCCACACATGGCAAAGAGCCCTCCCACCACCCAGACCGAGAGCATCGGGATGGGTCCGGGCAGCCGCTGGGCGATGCCGGCCGGGGAGCGGAAGATTCCCGATCCAATGATGGATCCGATGACGACGGCCACCGCGCTCCACAGTCCGAGGCGGCGAGGGAGTTCGGCCAGGGCAGCGACGGTCGACGTTGGCCGCGTGCTGCCGGGCGTGGCCGGGCCGCCGGAGTCAGGCGCGGGAGGAGTGGCTGGAGGCATGGGCCCTATGCTAGCCCCGGGAACGCTGGCGGCAAGAGGCAGGCGCTATCGGGTTGCATCTCCTCCATCAGCCGACGATGTTTGGACTGGTAGTGCCGTTACATCCTCAATGATTTCTTTCGATACTTCGATGCCGTCTTCCGCCGCCGTCACCCTCTTCTGGGTCGCCGTCGGAGTCTGTGTGCTCGCCCAGTTGGCGCTGCTCCATTCGTTCTTCCTGGGTCCTTCACGTCCGAGCCGCGAGACCACCGCGACCTTTCGCGCGACCGAGACGACGTGGGCCATAGTGCCGGCGTTGGTGCTCGTCGTCCTCCTGATCTTCACCTGGCAGGCAATGCACCCGGCGACGGCTAGACGGTGGCAGGTGACTGTCCCCGCGTCCACCCCGTTGACGCCGGTCACGCCGATGCCCGTCGGACCACAGCCATGAGCGGCAGTGTTGCAGTGCCCCGTACGGCGACCCCTACACTCGCCCGCGACCTCATCGCGCTCACCAAGCCGCGCATCATCTCGCTGCTGCTGGTGACTACGATCGCCCCCATGTACGTAGCCGGCCGACCGAGCTGGCTCCTGGTGCTGATCGTCTCGATAGGTGGCTACCTGATGGCTGGCGGCGCCAATGCCGTCAACATGTATGTCGACCGGGATATCGATGACCGCATGGCGCGGACGCGTCTGAGGCCGATCCCCAGCGGACGGATGGAGCCGCAGGCGGTGCTTGCTTTCGGCGTAGCGTTGGCTACCGCGGCCACCTTCATTCTGGCGGTCTTCGTCAATGTTCTGACAGCGTTCTTCGCCCTCGCCGGCTTCTACTTTTACGTCTTTATCTATACCCGCTGGCTGAAGCGTACGACGCCGCAGAACATCGTCATTGGCGGCGCGGCTGGTGCATTCCCGCCGTTGGTGGGCTGGGCGGCGGTGACCGGCGGCATAGATCTGACGGCGATCTTCCTCTTCCTGATCGTCTTCTACTGGACGCCACCACACTTCTGGGCGCTCGCCCTGCTCAAGCAGACCGACTACGGCCGTGTGGGCGTGCCCATGGCTCCGCTGGTGTGGGGAGAGCGGGAGACGATGCGCCAGATGCTCTGGTACACGCTCATCCTCATCCCACTCACCGTTCTGCCAGTAGCCTACGGCGCCTTCGGCATCGTCTATCTGGTGTCTGCTCTCATCCTGGGCGGCATCCTGCTGCGGGGTGTGGTGAAGATCATGCGCACTGAGAAGTGGACCGGACCAGCCTGGTCGGTCTACAAGTACTCGCTCCTCTATCTAGCCCTGCTCTTCGTGGCGATGGTGGTCGATCGCCAACTGGCGCTCTGAGCCCACGATGAGCGAACTGGTGCCTTACGAGTTGTCGGGTATGGACGGTGAGGCTCCTGACGAGCAGGCCGTCCAGATCGGCAGCGGCGAAGATCTCTACGCAATCCGGCTCTGGCTCACCGGGTTCCCCGAGTGAGGCACAGACAGGTGCCTCATCTAAGGGCGTGACTACCACCACGGCGGGCAACACCGCCACTGCCGGGACGACGGTCGCCGGCGGGAAGGCGAACGGCGAGCAGCCCGACCAGCCGTCCAGCAGCGGAGCGAGCCGCAAGCTAGCGGCACCCACGCCCCTCATCCGGCTCTTCCCCCGGCTGCGCCCCTACGTGGGCAAGCTCTCCATCGCCGCCGTCTGCCTTGTCGGTGCGGCCGCTGCCGCCCTGGCCTTCCCGGCCGTCGTCAGGCATCTGCTGGACGCTGCCTTCCAGGCTCGCGATCGCGCCCTGCTGGACCGGATAGCGCTCTTCCTGCTCGGCATTTTCGCCCTGCAGGGAGTTTTTAACTTCGTCCAGGTCTATCTGCTCACGTCAACCGCCGAACGGGTGATAGCGCGCCTGCGTGAGGACCTCTTCGCCCATTTGGTGCGGCTCTCGCCGGGTTTCTTCACCGAGCTGCGGACGGGTGAGCTCACCAGCCGCATGTCGAGCGACCTGGCGGTGCTCCAGTCCACCTTCAGCACCTGGATCTCGGAGTTCAGTCGCCAGAGTCTGCTCCTCGTTGGCGGCATCATCATGCTCAGCCTCACCCACCGGTCGCTGACACTGACCACGCTCGCCGTCGTCCCGGTGGTGGTGGGCGCGGCCATTCTCTTCGGACGACGACTGAGGAGGGCGACTACCGGTGTCCAGGATCGCATCGCCGAAGCGATGGGCACCGCTGACGAGGCGCTATCCCAGATCCGTACCGTTCAGAGCTTCACTCGCGAGGACGCCGAGGTCGCGCGATTCCGCGGCCTCCTGTCCGGCGTCGTAGATGCGGCGGTACACCGCGCCTTTCTCCGTGCGCTCTTCTTCGGCGTCGTAGGCTTCGTCGCCTTTGGCGGTGTAGTGGCGGTGCTCTGGCAGGGCGGACGGCTCGTGTTGGATGGCGTGCTGACGGCCGGTTCGCTCGTCTCGTTCCTTCTCTACGCGATCACCGTGGCCGGTGCAGTAGGCTCGCTCGCCTCACTATTCGGGAGCTATCAGGAGGCGGTGGGCGCGGCGCGGCGAGTCTTCGAACTGCTGGCAACGCAGCCCACCGTTGCCGAACCTGCTCCGGCAACGCGCCTGCAACGTCCGGTGCGTGGCGCAGTAGCCTTTGAGGCCGTGAGCTTCCGCTACTCCGAAGAGTTGCCCGAAGTGCTGAGCGACGTATCATTTGCCGTCGCCCCAGGTGAGGTCCTCGCCCTCGTGGGTCCGTCTGGCGCGGGAAAGACGACCATCGCCTCGCTCCTGCCACGCTTCTGGGACGTGACCACGGGGCGCATCACGCTCGATGGGCATGACGTGCGCGACCTGGCGCTGGCCGACCTGCGTGGTGCGATCGGCATGGTGCCGCAGGAACCAGCGCTGTTCAGCGGGACGGTGCGCGAGAACATCCTCCTCGGTCGGCCCGGCGCCACGGATGCAGAGGTGCGCGCGGCAGCCGTCGCGGCGCACGCCGCCGAGTTCGTGGACCGTCTGCCCGAAGGTTACGGGACGCCGGTTGGCGAACGCGGAGTGAAGCTGAGCGGCGGCCAGCGCCAGCGCCTGGCAATAGCTCGGGTCTTCCTGAAGAACCCGGCCGTCGTCCTGCTCGACGAGGCCACCTCCAGCCTGGACACGGCGAGCGAGCAGCTGGTGGAAGCGGCGATGGAAGAGTTACTGCGTAACCGCTCGACAATCATCATTGCCCACAGGCTGAGCACGGTCCGCCGCGCGGACCGCGTATTGGTGCTCAAGCATGGAGTCATCGTGGAGCAGGGTCGTCATGACGAACTGATGGAGATCGACGGCCTGTACGCGCAGCTCTACCGGGGGCAGTTCAGGGCGGGGGACGAGCCTATGCTGGCCGCCCGGCAGCGCATGGAGTTGGACTGAAAAACGGCGATCCGTGAGGGCAACGCCCCCCCGGATCGCGCTTCTACTGTCGTCCTGCCAGGCCGTATACCTACAGGCCTGGCGAGCTCTGGATCCTACTCCCGCGGCGGGATTCGGAACGGGTTGATGACCGAATCACGTACCTTCACCGGCGGTGGAGTCTTGGGCGGGCTATCGCCGGACGTGTCGACGACGCCGGGAGCGTTGATGACAGGGCCGTAAGGACCGTAGTACGGTGTCTGGGTACCGCACTCCTGATACGGCTCCGTGCCTGCTATGAACCACTCCGTGTAGACGTCGTCACCAGCGCAGTAGGGGCCAGCCAACAGACCCGTGTTAGGGTCCACCTCGCGCGCCACCAGGCCGTCTGGACGTGGCCAGTCGGGTGGGTTGGGCTTACGCTGGTAGACCTCCTTCATGAACGCCGTCCACGCCGGCGCGGCGAGCTGGCCGCCCTGCGCGTTCGCCTTGATCTTCTTGGGACGGTCGAAGCCCATCCAGACTCCTGCCACGACGTCCGCGGTATAGCCTATGAACCAGACGTCCGCGCCATCGTTGGTCGTACCCGTCTTACCGCCCGCAGGAAGTTGAAAACCAGCACCCCAGGTGGCGTTGTAGGCAGTGCCCCGGCGAATCACGTCCTTCATCATGTCCACCATCAGCCAGGCCTCCTCGTTCCGCAGCACGGGCACTCGCTCGTAGCGAGGCTGCCAGAGCACCTGCCCGTTGGCGTTCTCCACGCGCAGGATGGCGTGCGGCGTGGTACGATCGCCCAGCGTCGCGAAGACGCCGTAGGAACCGATCATCTCGAGCGGTATCACCGACGCCGAGCCGATGAAGAGCGACGGGTAGGGCGGGATCTCGGCGCTGATTCCGAAACGGTGCGCCATGTCGATCACCGGCTGGATCCCTACCTCCCGACCGACGTTGATGGCCGCGAGGTTGCGCGACATGTAGAGCGCGCGACGGAGCGGCGTTGGTCCCCAGAACTTGAGGTCATAGTTCTGCGGAGTCCACGCCTTGCCGCTGGCCTGCGGAATCTCGATCGGTGAGTCGTCGGCCTGATAGCTGGCCGGAAATCCCTGATGGATGGCAGTCGCGTAAACGATGGGCTTGAAGGTGGAACCCGGCTGACGCTGCGCCTGGGTGGCCCGGTTGAACTTGGAGTCGCCGAAATCGCGGCCGCCCACGAGAGCGCGTACGGCGCCATTGCGCGGGTCTATAGCGACGAATGCGCCCTGTAGATAAGGCGAGTTGGGCGCCGCGGCGTCCCCACCAGCGGCCGCCTTGGCGATGTACGACTCGTACGTGATGTGCGGGAACTTGCCGTAGCTGCCTCCCTCGATCTCGCGCAACTGTCGCTCCATCGATCGCTCGGCGGCCTGTTGCATGTCCACGTCAAGGGTGGTGTAGACCTTGAGCCCCTGCTCATAGAGCTGACGGCCGAAGCGATCGTCTAGCGCCCTCCGCACCCACTCCACGAAGTACGGGGCAAGGTCGCCCGACTCCGAGCGCCGAGCCAGTTGCAGCGGGTAGGCCTTGGCCAGACTGGCGGATTCGTCGTTAATGAGGTGATGACGACGCATCAACTCGATCACCGTGTTTCGACGCTGGATGGCACGGTCGGGATAGCGGCGCGGATTGTACCGTTCCGGAGCCTTGGGCAGTGCCGCCAGCGTGGCCGACTCGGCCACGCTCAACTCCCTTACAGGCTTGCCGAAATAGCGCTGGGCCGCCGTCTCCACACCGTAGGCGCCGTTCCCGAGCGATATCTGGTTCAGATAAAGCTCGAGGATCTTATCCTTGGAGTAGCGCTGTTCAATGTCGCGAGCAACGCGCGCCTCCTTCAGTTTGCGCACCAGCGACCGTTCGCGCGAGATACGCTCCGGAAAGATGTTGCGGGCGAGCTGTTGGGTGATGGTGCTCGCACCCCGCAGCCGGTCACCAAGCACCCAGTCGCGCACCGCGCCTACAAGTCCGATGAAGTCGACCCCATGATGCTGGTAGAAACGACGATCTTCGGTGATTACGAAGGCGTCGCGGACGACCTGCGGAATATCCTCGATCTTGACCAACGTGCGGCGCTCGAGGCCGATCTCGGCCAGGAAGCGACCGTCGGCGGCGTAGAGCTTGGACGTCTGATGGGGCGTGTAATCGTCGAGCACGGCGGCCGACGGGCACGCGCCGCCACGACAGACGAGAGCCCAACTGGCGAACAGCGCGCCGGCACCGACAGCGGCGCCCACGGTGGCGGTTAGCAGAACCGCTCGCACCGCACGCGCATGCCGCTTCAGGAATGGCCCAGCGCGACGGCGGCGCGCGTTTGGACGCTTAGTGGCCACAAGCGATAACCTGCCGGCCCGAACCGGAGTACCGGACCGACCGTGGTGACGTGAGCTGGAACGAGTATGCCATATACATGAAAGTTAGCCTGATATACCTACCTGAAACACCGTAGCAACCGCGCCACCGCCCGGCGGGATCCGGTGACTTTGCACACTGCCGCGGATAGCTTTGGGCCATGACCGAGCCCGCCAATCCCACCGCCGACCCCGCCACACCGGCGTCGTACGACAACTCACTCCTCACAGAGCTCGCCTGGCGCGGCCTGCTCTACCAGCACACGGAAGAGCTGGCGGCGCACCTGGACGCGCGCGCTCCGGTAACCGGCTACTGTGGCTTCGACCCGACCGCCAGCAGTCTTCACGTTGGCAATCTCGTGCCGGTGATGGGGTTGGTACACCTTCAGCGTCACGGCCATCGTCCACTGGTGCTGGTGGGCGGAGGCACTGGACTCATCGGCGATCCGAGCGGGAAGACCAGCGAACGCACGCTCAACACCCCCGAGGTTGTGGCTGCCAACGCCGAGGCCATCCGGCGCCAGCTGGAGCGATTCCTGAGTTTCACCGGCCCTACCGCCGCTCTCATGCGCGACAATGCCGACTGGCTGCGCCCGCTTGGCGCGATAGAGTTCATGCGCGACGTTGGCAAGCATTTTATGATCAACTACATGCTGGCCAAGGAGTCGGTGAAGTCGCGCCTTGAGGCAGGAATATCGTACACCGAGTTCTCCTACATGTTGCTCCAGTCTTACGACTTCCTGGAGCTACACCGGCGCCTCGGGGTCTCCCTGCAGGTGGGCGGTAGCGACCAGTGGGGGAACATGACGGCGGGGATGGAGCTGATTAGGAGGAGCGCTGGCGGCGAGGCCCATGTGGTCACCTTCCCCCTCATCACCAAGGCCGACGGCACCAAGTTCGGAAAGACGGAAGCGGGCACCATCTGGCTCGACCCGGAGCGCACGTCTCCCTATCGCTTCTACCAGTTCTGGTACAATTCCGACGACCGTGATGCAGGTCGCTTTCTCCGCTTCTTCAGCCTCCTCGGTCGCGACGATATACTGGCACTGGACGAGGCTACGGCCGCCGATCCGTCCAGGAGAGTGGCACAGCAGGCTCTCGCTCGCGACGTGACTGCACGGGTGCATGGGGACGAAGCGCTCAAGGCGGCCGAGGAGGTCTCCGAGCTCCTCTTTGGCGGCCGCGCCCCGTCAACCCTGTCGCCGTCCGCGCTGGCGGCGCTGGCCCGGGAGGTCCCCTTCGCCGAGGTCAATCCGGATGCTGCGCTCGCTGACCCGGCTGCCGCAGGTGGCTCGCCAGCACTCGCCGACACGCTTGCGCTGTTCGTCGACGCCGGGCTGGCGGCGTCCCGCGGCGCCGCCAAGCGGCTGGCCGAACAGGGCGGCATCTACGTGAACGGGGAGCGCCGTACGCTCGCCGAGCGATTTGTGCGCGAGAGCGACCTGCTTACCGGCCGTCATGTGCTGCTACGGAAGGGTGCCCGGGACTACGCGCTGGTAAGACTGACTTCGTGATCGTTTCATGATTGAAGACACCAGCACAGAGTCTTTTTTTCTCCCCGGTCCCACCCAGGTGCGGCCGGCTGTGCTGGCAGCCATGCAGCAGCCCATGATTGCCCATCGAGGACGGCAGTTCGAGGAACTCTACGCGCGGATACAGGTTGGACTGCGCGACGTGTTCCAGACAACGCGACCGGTCTTCGTGGGCGCTTCGTCAGGCACCGGGATGATGGAGGCCGCGGTCCGCGGCGCCCGACCCGGCCCAGTGTTGGCACTGGTCAACGGCTCCTTCTCAAACCGCTTCGCGAGAATCGCCCGCGCCTGTGGCCGGGAGGTGGACATGTTGAACGCGCCGCCTGGCGCCACGGTTTCGCTTGAAGCGGTAGAGAGGCAGCTTCGTGACCGACGGTACAGCGCGCTCACGGTGGTCCACTCGGAGACGTCCACTGGCGCCCTCACCGACGTGCGCGCGGTGGGCACGCTGGCGCGAGAGCACGGAGTGCTGTCACTGGTGGACAGCGTGAGCGGAATAGGGGGTGCTCCGCTGGAGTGCGATGCGTGGGAACTGGACCTGGTGCTCACCGCGTCGCAGAAGGCGCTGGCGCTCCCGGCCGGCCTGGCCTTCGCCGTGGCCTCCGAGAACTACATGTCGCACGTCGCCAGCGCGTCGGCCCGCGGCCTCTATTTGGACCTGGAACAGTTCGCCGATGCTGCTCGGCACGACCAGACGCCATACACGCCAGCACTGTCGCTGCTTTACGCGCTCGAGCGCCAACTTGCCGACATCGCCGCTGATGGTGGCATCACGGCCCGCTGGGCGCGTCATGAGGCCATGGCTGCTGTCACATGGAAGTGGGCAGAGGGCCTGGCCGATGCCGTTCATCCCGCCCTCGGCGTCCTCGCATCCAGCGACGACCGCTCACCGACGGTAAGCGCGATCACTCTACCTGCGGACCTACCGTGTGACGCACTAGTGACTGCGGTGGAAGAGCGCGGCTTTGTCGTCGGCGCCGGTAACGGCGCGACCCGACATACCACCTTCCGGATCGGTCACATGGGCGACCATACCGTGGCTGGTCTGCAGCGCTGTCTGGAAGCCTGTTCGGAGGCTTTGGCTGAGCTGATCGCGAGGGCGTGACGCGATGCCCCGGGCACCGGCCCCTACGAGGACAACGCGTCGAGGGCGAGATCCACGTCCTGCACCGTGTTGAAGCAATGGGGAGCCAGTCTTACCGCTCCCTCCCGCGGCGAGAATACGACTCGCGCAGCATTAAGGCGGGCGACGGCGGACGCGACGTCGGGCGGGACGAAGCAGACGATCCCGGCGCAGCGCGCGGGGTCGGATGGGGTGACCAGGCGTACCTCGGGGTTGGCTTCCGCCCACCTGACAATGCGGTCGGTGAGCAGCTGTAGATGAGCTCCGATGGCCGCCGTGCCCAGCTCCAGAAGGAGGGCGAGGCTGCTGTTCATCGCCGCCATAATCTCGTATGGCAGGGTGCCCACCTCGAACCGGGAAGCCCTGGCCGGCCAAGTCATATCGTACTGCGTGAGCCGTGAAAAATCTTCGGCGCCCTTTACTGACAGCCAGCCGGCCGCTGGCGGCGTTAGACGTTCGGCGAGCTCGCGGCGCACATACGTGAATCCGGTGCCCCACGGCGAGAGCAGCCACTTCTGCGCGCCGCTGGCCAGGATGTCGACCGAGCAGGCGTGCACGTCCAGCGGCGCCGTGCCAACGCCCTGGATCGCGTCCACCACGAAGTAGACGTCGCGCTCACGACAGGCGGCGCCGAGACGGGCCAGATCCACCCGGTGACCGGTGCCGAAGGCCACCCAGGATATGGCCAGTACGCGCACACGTGGGTCGTCCAATGAGGCTATCAACGCCTCCTCGTCAGGGCCGCCGTCCGCGCGCGGCAACAGGCGAAGTTCGGCGCCACGCGAATCGGCCAGCAACATCCAGGGATAGACGTTGGCCGGGAACTCTCCCTCGCTGGTCACTATCACATCGCCGCTCTTCAGCGGGAGCGCGCTCGCGGCGAGGTTGACACCTGCCGAGGTATTGCCGGCAAGGGCGATCTCCGACGCGTCGGCCCCGATGAGTGCGGCGCACTGCTCGCGTGCCGTCTGCAGCACCTGGAACTGTTCGTCGAACGCCACCGTCTGCGGTCGCTGACGACGCCGCGCCCACTCCTCCAACGTGCGGACGGACCTCACAGGCAGCGGACCGGTAGAGGCGCTGTTCAGGTACGCGCCGTCCTCGGCGTCGAGCCAGGGGAACTCCGCAGCACGGAGCGCCGCAACGTCGTATGTGGGGGTCATGGTCACTCCGGTCAGGGTGCGGTCGCGCTGGGCGCTGCGCCGCCGCTGTGTCGTGGGTCCAGCGCGTCGCGGAGAGCGTCGCCGAGGAGGTTGAAGCCGAGCATTGCGGCGCCGATGGCGACGCCAGGAAAGACGGAGGTCCAGGGTGCGGTGCGCAACTGTGTGAGGTCCCGACCGTCGGCTATCATGGCGCCCCAGCTCGGCGTGGGCGGCTGGACGCCGAGCCCGAGAAAGGAGAGCGCCGCTTCGGCCATGATGGCGCCGGCCACGCCCAGGGTTGCCGCTATCACCACCGGCGCGATGACGTTGGGGAGCACGTGACGGGTAAGGATGCGGCGGTCAACAGCGCCCAGCGCGCGCACCGCCTGCACGTACTCGAGCTGCCGCACGACCAGCACCTGGCCGCGCACCAGTCGCGCCATGCCGGCCCAGCCCACCACGCCGATGGTCACCAGGACGACGGTGAGCGAAGGCTGGAAGGCAGCCACCATGGCGATGAGAAGGAGAAGCGTCGGGAAGGCCAGCGTGACATCGGCCAGCCGCATGATCACCTCGTCCACCCACCGACCGTAGAAGCCAGCCACAAGACCGAGGGTGAGGCCAAGCAGAAGTGCGATACCCTGCGAGAGGAGTCCGACGGTGAGCGACACGCGCGCCCCGAAGACCAGTCGTGACCAGACGTCGCGTCCCTGTACATCCGTGCCGAGCCAGTGCGTACCGGATGGTGGGAGAAGCTGGTTGGCGAGGTCAATGCGGATTGGATCGTAGCCAGACACCAGCGGCGCCAACGCTGCTCCCATGACGAGAAGCACGATGACGGACAGCCCGATTGCCGCCCGCGGATCGCGTCGCAGGCGCACCGATGCCGAGCGTCCGTCGTCGCTCATCCCTCCACCTCCGTTGGCTCTGCACCGCTCACGTCCGTCGCCTCATTCGACGTATCACCAGCGTCCGAGGATGAGCCGGGCCGCTTGTGCTTCCAGCGGCGATGATGCCAGAAGTACTGCTCCGGAAATCGCCGTACCCAACGCTCAAGGACCGCGGTGTAGTCGGCAACGATGCGGTCGACATCCTGTTCACGGTCCCCGGTATCCACGATCGGCACCCGTTCCAAACCGAGTTGGAATCGGCCGTCGGGTTTACGCACGGCCACGGCAAAGACTACCGGCGCCTTGAGGCGGAGCGCGAACACCGCCGGCCCGCGTGGCGTCTTCGCCAGGCGACCAAAGAACGGCACCCAGGTGGAAGCCAGACCGAGCACGCCCTGGTCCATCATGAAGGCAACTGTGCGCTGCTGGCGCAGCGCCCGTGGGGTCAGCCTGACGGCCTGCTGGTCGTGCACCACGCGGACCCCGATGCGCGTCCGAGTCTCGGTGAGGTAGCTATCGAAAAGTGGATTCCCCTGGCCGCGTACGATGGCATCCAGTGGCAGCCCACGAGCGGCCAGGTAGGCTCCGCCCAGCTCCCAGTTGCCGAGATGGCCTGCGACAATGATGAGGCCACGACCCAGAGCCAGTGCCTCCTCAACGACTTCCCACCCGTCCACCTGGGTGAACAACTCGAGCACGCGCTCCTTTCCCGCGCCCGGTAGGATCGCCGTCTCGACGGTGGTCCTACCCAGCGACTCGTAGGCGCCGCGGGCCACCCGCGCCACACCCTCGGCGTCCAGTTCCGGAAATGAACGGGCGACCTGCTCCTCCACCACTCCACGCCTAATCCCGAACGGCCGATATCCAAGCAGCCCGAGTCGTGCCCCGAAATTGCTCGCCGTGTCCCAGGGCATGGCGCCGAGCGCGGCGACAGTAGCGCGTAGCGCGTAGTACTCGCCACGATGGGCGAGCGTCGCCGGCCGGCTGGCCGGGCGAGGGAGTTGGGGCGCGCTCTCAGGGCTGGGAGTAATGACGCTCATGCTTCCGGCGGACAGGGGCAGCTGCGCCGGCAGCAGTGCCGGCTTCCATTCCAATCTGCCACTACCGTGGCCGCGCTTCCACCCGTAAAGCCATCGCCGGCCAGCTCCAGCGCAGGCAGCCACGCCACCGCACTCGCGCTCACGTCCGACGCCATTTCGTGCGATCGCGTGCCGCTTTCACGGCGGCGTCCAGCGCATCGCCCATCACCACGGAGCCGAAGTCGCGGCCCACGCGGACCCGCGCTGCCGCTCCCATCACCGACCTGGCTTCATCCTCGGCGAGCAGGGTGGCGATCGCCGCCGCGCTCGCCGGAGCATCGGCCGGCGGCAGAAGGGTGCCGGTGATGCCGTCGGCTACATAGCGCGCGGAGATGGGATCACGCTCCGCGACCAGCGGCACTCCCAGCGCCATGAAGTCCATTGCACCGTACGCCGCAGCGTCATGTCCGGCCATCACCCAGCCGATGTCGGCCGCCTTCATGACGCTCAGGCGATCCTCACGCTGGCCCAGAAAGGAAACTCTATCGACGATTCCGAGTGCCGCCGCATGCATGCGCAGATCCTCGTGGTCCGCGTCGGGACCCGCCAGCAGCAGGCGCAACGTGTCATGTCGAGCGGAGAGAAGGGCCAGTGTCCGGAGAGCGGTCGCTACCCTACTCCGAGCCTCGACATCCATCACGCACACTAGCAGTCGGCTCTCCGGAGGAAGACCCAGCGAGGCGCGCGATGTGGCCTCGATGGAGTCGTGTACTTCCGCATTGATCCCCAGCGGGACCACCACGGGCGACAGTGGCCGGTCCGGCAGGGAAAGCGTTAGCAGTTCATCGTCGGTGGAGACGACAAAACCACTGGTGGCAAGGAAGGCCGCGGTACGTTCCGAATTTCCCAATCGCAACGAATCGCCTATAGGCACCCGACGGAGTACGGCACCACGCTCTGAGCGGCGAAGCGCTGTTGCCGCTACCAGGTGCTCCCGAGCGGTGTGCACCACCAGCACCTCGCTGAACACATCGCGCAACACCCGTCCCAGCCGCGTGCTCTCTTCCAGCCAACTCCCTCCTCCCTCCACCGTGCGTACGGCGACACCGGACAGCGCTCCGAAGTGTTGCTCAGGGACGCTGTCTGGACGGCAGGTGATGGCCACACGCGCCCCACGCTGGGCAAGCATGTGCGCACTCTCGGCGATCACCCGGGCACGACCCGACCAGTCCGGGTCCGCGTAGTGGAAGAGGACGCGCATGGTTGCTAGATACGCTGTTCTTCCAACGCGCCGAACTGGATGTCGTGCAGTCGTCGGTACGCTCCGCCGCGAGCCAGTAACTCGTCGTGCGTACCATGCTCCACCAGCAGGCCGTGGTCGAGGACCAGGATCTGGTCAGCGTGTAT
>CAJDWZ010000155.1_pt1 | contig 21265 bp, 15 predicted proteins | sample 7391701 | NCBI WGS metagenome assembly CAJDWZ01 (sample SAMEA7055744, study PRJEB34461) | soil metagenome | biome: terrestrial ecosystem; feature: Peninsula; material: soil | place: Antarctica | collected 2016
GTGCCAGCCCGTCGCTGACGATCAGCACGCGTGGCGCGCCCCGCTCGTCATCGCTCGCCGTGAAGTTGCGTCCCACCGATGGCATCACCCCGAACACGTCGAAGTAGCGAGCGGTCACCAGAGCCCCACCCAATCGCTCGGGAGAATCCATTCCCATGAGCGCGGGCTGCCACCGGTCGGCCGCGGCGAAGGCGGTGAAGGACCGGCTCCGTTGTGACAGCTCGAGAAAACCCCCGTACGTAACGTCTATGAGCTGGCCGGCGGAGCCGTAGTCGGACAGCTGCACGATGCGGCTCGCGCCGGGATACGGGAGGGGCTGGAAGAGGACCGGATAGACAGCCCCGAAGATCGCCGTACCGCCGCCTATCCCCAGTGCGAGCGTGAGCACGCAGACCGTAGTGAAGCCTGGGCTCCGGCGCAGTCGGCGGGCCGAGTAGCGGAAGTCGCCCATCATCTCTTCGACGACGTTCTCCCAGCCTGACGAGCGAACATGCTCGCGCGCGACCGTAGCGTTGCCTATCTCGAGCCGTGCTGCACGCTCTGCGGCCGCGGTCGAGAGACCTCGAGCCACGTGAGCGGCGACGGCCTGGCCGAGGTAGTGAGACACCTCATCGGCGACATCGCGATCGGCGTCCGCCCGGTGGGTCAGGGCTCGCAGGCCGCGAATGAACTGTCGTAGGAGCGACATCCGTCACCCCTCCGCGTTGAGCAGGCGGGTGACGGCGGCGGTGCGTCGCTTCCAGTCCGCGGTCTCGAGCTCGAGCTGCTTGCGGCCCGCACGCGTGAGCGAGTAGTAACGGGCTCGCCGGGAGTTCTCCGACGTCCGCCACTCGGCGTCGAGAAGGCCCGCGCGCTCCAGCCGCTGGAGCGCGGTGAGGAGCGAGCCGGGATTGACCTTGAAGACATCGCGCGAGATCTGCTCGACGCGCCGAGCGATGCCGTAGCCGTGCATCGGCTGGAGCGAGAGCGTCTTGAGGATGAGCATGTCCAGCGTGCCCTGGATGACGTCGGTATTCGATTGACTCACGGTAGCTCCGGAGGGTGACCGGCGGAGAATAGCTGTGGCTCATCTTGATTGTCAAGATATGACAATCAAGGGGACCAGACGATTGTCCAACTGCCACTAGCTCATGGAGCGAGTGGTAGAGTGCTATACAGGCGGGGGCGTAAGGCATGGAATGCTCAGGGTGCCCGGCCGCGCCGAGGCTGGATTTCTCCGAGACCCTCACTATGTTCTGCCAATCCCCTCCACCTTGGCTCCCATGACATCCGATCGTTGCCGCGCTTTGGTGTTTTTCGCCCTCGCCGCCTTGCTGTCGGGCTGCGCGACGGGCGGTCTTAGCGGTGCCGCGCCCCCAGTACAGGGCTGGGTGCGGACGCAATTCACGATGCAGCACATCGACCTCGCGAAGGGCACGGGCGCCGACGCAGAAGCCGACAAGTGCTTTTATGTCCACTACACCGGCTGGTTGACTGATGGGACGAAGTTCGACTCGTCGCGTGACACCGCCAGCAACGGCCAGCCGCGGTCGCCCCTCGCGTTCCAGCAAGGTAAGAAAGCGGTGATTGTCGGCTGGGATCAGGGTTTTGAGGGCATGAAAGTCGGTGGAAAGCGTCGGCTCATCATCCCCTACCAGTTGGGGTACGGAGTGAACGGTCGCCCACCGGTGATCCCGCCCAAAGCGACGCTCATCTTCGACGTCGAACTAATGGATGTTCGGGACGGACCGCCTCCTGCACCGAACGGGGCTCCTCCAGCGCGCTGTTTGCCATGGTCCTGACTGATATGCGTCGCCGGCTCTTGTCTCCGCTTTTCTTCGTACTTTGCTGCGCGCTTCCTTCCGTGCTCGTGGCGCAGGGCCTGCCACACATCGTCTTCCAGACAGAGCGTGGGGAGATCGAGGTGGAAGTCGATACGGTTCGCGCCCCGATCACGGGGAATAACTTTCTCCGCTATGTCGACGGTGGTTTCTTCTCTAACGGGAGTTTCTACCGTGTGGTCCGTCCTGACAACCAGCCGACCGACTCGATCCGCATCGAGGTGATCCAGGGAGGTCAGTCGCGGGAGAAACGCGGTCAGGATTTCCCGCCCATCGAGCTCGAACGCACGTCGGTGACTGGTATCAAGCACGTGGATGGGACCATCTCGATGGCCCGGGGTGGGGTGACGAGTGCTACCTCCAGCTTCTTCATAACCTTGGGTGACCAGCCGGCACTAGATTTTGGCGGCATGCGGAATCCGGACGGGCAGGGCTTCGGCGCTTTCGGGCGCGTGGTGCGTGGGCTGGACGTCGCGCGTCTCATCCAGAAAGAGGCAGCAAATGGCCAGAACCTGGTCACCCCAGTAATGATCCTCAGCGCGAGGCGTACGAAGTAGGCGACAATCAGAGATCCATCGGCAATGTCGTGCAAGTGGGTTGGCGACCAAATACGTTGCGGGGGAAGAAGGCGGGAGCGGTAGGTGAGGATGCTGTTTCACTAGGCGCACGCCGTTAGGATCTGCCGATCTTCGAAGCGATCACGCTTCGTCGGCGTACGGAGGCCGGCATCATGCTCCTGAGCGGTCCCGGCACGCTGCTCGGAATTAGCCCTTCCCGGTGCTCGTGAGAAGCAGATCCCGGTCGTCCGCGTGCCCATGGGGTCATGGATGGTCACCGGCGGACGCCGCATCAAGTTTGCACTCGCTAACCGTCGCCCCGAGCAGATCGGGACGGTCCAGTGCGTATCTTGACCCATGGGCCTATATTCAGGTCGCCAGCTCCGCACGAGTTCGCTCATCTTGGCGGGCCCGTTCTTCTTTGCCCGCTGGATCGGGCGCGGAACGAATGGTACCTGTCGTGGCTGCTCCAGAGGCGATTGCGGCGGCGCGTCTGCCCCGCATTCGTGCGCCTTCACTTGCAGGCTAACTGTTACAAATATCGATGCCTCCTGCTCAGTCTTCGCACCTGCAACCTTCGGAAGCCGCCAGCGAACTCGCTGGCCGGCTGTTCGCAGGAAGGCTGCAAGGGATCGACGGCGACGATGCGCTGGTGCGGGAAGCTGAGCATGTCTGCGAGAGCGTTGTGAACGGGCTCGCGCGCTCGCTCGGCCGGTATGGTGCCATCACGCTCCTCGGCCGCGCCCTGACCCGCGGCCAGATCGAGCACCCCGCGCTTCGCGACATCACGATGAACAGCGACGACCCGCACTGCGTGCAGGGGCTTGCCGGAAGCGTCAGGCTACATGGTGTTCGGGCGACTACCGAGAGCGTCGTGGCGATGCTCGCGGTGCTCACCGACGTCCTGGCTCGACTCATCGGCGATGACCTGGCAGTCATCCTCATCGAGCAGATCGCCGCGACGTCGGCGGAGCGTAGTGCGGCGGTCGCCTTCCGCATGGAGGCGCAGGCGGCGGCGTCGGATGATAAGACCCCGGTCGACGACGATCCGTCGGACCAGGGTGTGGAAGGACACGTAGAACCGAAGGTGGAAAACCCATGACAGACCGGACGACTCCTGAGGCGAAGCTGGCAGAAAGGTCCGCGCCCGAGCGCGACAGGCCGGGCGAGCGGCGAGTGGTGCGCCAGCTCTCGACCGGCGTACCAGGGCTCGACGCCGTTCTGGGCGGCGGACTGCCTGAGTTCTCATTCAACATGGTCGCCGGCGGTCCGGGCGCCGGGAAGACGACACTGGCACAGCAGATCATCTTCGCCAACGCGACGGTCGATCGGCCCGCTATCTACTTCACTGTGCTCGGCGAGCCGACCGTGAAGATGCTCCGCTACCAGCGACAGTTCGGCTTCTTCCGCCCCGAACTCGTCGGATCGGTGGTGCACTTCCTGAATCTGAGCGAGGAGGTCCTATCCGGTGATCTGGCCGCTGTCCTCGCGCGGATCACCGCTGAGGTCGAGCGGCTAACTCCCAGTATCGTCGTCGTCGACTCATTCCGCTCGATCCGGTCGGGCGGCGGAGACGGTACCTCAGTGGCTGCGGACGACGAGTCGGACGCGGCCAGGATGGGGCTCGAGAAGTTCGTGCAGCGGCTCGCTCTCCATCTCACGTCCTGGGAGGTTACCTCGCTGCTCATTGGTGAGTACACTGAGCAGGAACAGCGCCAGCCGCTCTTCACGATAGCTGACGGTATCCTGTGGCTCACTCAGCACACCGACCGCAACTCGGTTGTCCGTAAGCTCCAGGCGGTCAAGGTGCGTGGGCAGGCACACATGCCGGGACTGCATACGTTCCGCATCACAGACGACGGGCTGCAGGTGTTCCCGCGGATCCCCGATCAGCAGTGGGGGCGCCGGGAAGGGCGAAAGCAGAGCGGCCGCCGGCTCTCCACCGGCGTGCCCGGGCTGGATGAGCTCATGGACGGTGGCATCCCGGAAGGCGACGCGGTCATGATCGCCGGCCCGACGGGGACGGGGAAGTCCACCTTCGGGATGCATTTCGCGGCCGACGGGCTGCGGAGTGGCGATGCTGTGGTGGTCGCCGTCTTCGAGGAGTATCCGGAGGCCTATCTGGCTCGACTCCGCGGCTTCGACCTGGACCCCGAGGCGATGATCGCCGCTGACAAGCTGCGCATCACCTACCTGCGACCGCTCGACCTGTCGGTGGACGAGACGCTCGCCGACATCCGCGCCAGCGTGGAGCAGACCGGTGCGACGCGGGTCATCATCGACTCTCTGACCGGCTTCGAGATAGCTCTCGCTCCGGCGTTCAGGGAAGACTTTCGCGAATCGCTCTACAGGCTTGTGGGTGCCCTGACAGCTACCGGGGTGACGGTGTTCATGACCCACGAGTCGGTGGCGACGTCGGCCGAGTTGAGCTTCACCGGGGAGCGGGTGTCATTCATCACCGACGACATTATCGTCCAGCGCTACGTCGAGATCGACGGCACGCTGGAGAAGCTCCTTGCTGTCGTCAAGATGCGGCGCAGCAAGCACAGTCGTGAGTTCCGACGGTACCAACTCACCAGCCGCGGGGCGAGCGTGGGTGGACCGCTGATTGGCTACCGCGGGATCCTCACCGGCACCCCCGAGCGCAGCGAGAGGCCCAGTGGCAGCGATAGCCCCGGTTTGTCGGATGCGGAGGCGACTCTGCTCGATGTTCTCGTGCGGGCTGGCAAGTCGTCGCTGAGCATGCTGGCGGCGAATGCCGGCCTGACCACCACCGACGCCGAGGACATGGCCCACCGGTTGGTTGCGCTCGGCTACGCAGTCGTCGGGGAGGCGCCAGCCGGCGGCGAGCAGAGCTACCGGGCAGTGGCGCAGGTCGCGACATGATCACGGCCCGCTGGAGGATGTGATGGGCGCTCCGGACCGGGACGGAGGTTCCACGTCGCCGACCGACGAGCGCACCGCCGCGGAGCCAGCCGTGCCGGACGCGATTGCGGTCCCGTTGGCCGAAGAGCCGACGGGTATTCCGCCGCAACTGATTATCGAGCGAATGCTCCTGACCGCGTTGCGCGAGCAGGACGCCGCGGACGCGGCCACTGCGGCGCAGCGGCGCGCCGAGTTTCTCGTCGAAGCCAGTCTCCGCCTGGGAGCATCGCTGGATGAGGAACTCACCTACACCGCGATCGCCGGACTCACGCTCCCGGAACTCCACTCGTGGTGCATAGTGGACGTCATTGAGGTCGGTGGCGGGCTCCGGCGGCTCGGAGTCATCCATCCGGACCAGGAGATGCACGACGTTGGTCGAACGCTTTCGAAAAAGTGGAAGCCGTCGGCCGACGACCCGATCGGTGTGCCGGTTGTGGCGCGCGAGCGTCTGCCAGTGATCGTCACCGAGCGGGTGGAGGATGTGGTCTCTGCTGCGGCGCGCGATCCGGAGACGCTGCGTATCCTGCAGCGGCTGGGCGCCGGCTCGCTTCTCGTTGTGCCGATTGTCGACCACGATAGTCTGCTCGGTGCGATCACCTTCGTCAGTCGGCCGGGCGCCTCGGCCTACACAGAACACGATGTGACGCTCGCCGAGTCGCTTGCCGAGCGCTGCGCGCAGGCGTTGGTAAGTGCGCGCCTTTACGCGGCCGCACGCGCGCTCTGGAGTGAAGCCGACGCGGCTCGTTCCATGGCTGAAACGGCTCGCGAGGAAGCCGAGGCCGCGAATGCCGCGAAGGCGCAATTCCTGGGTACGATGTCCCACGAACTACGAACGCCGCTGAACGCCATTGGTGGCTACGCAGACCTGATGACGCTCGGGATATACGGGCAGGTCACCGCAGAACAGGTGAACGCTCTGGAGCGGATAGGGCGGAACCAACAACACCTCCTCAGGCTCATCAACGAAGTGCTCGATTTTGCCAAGGTCGGTGCCGGCGTCGTGTCATACGAGATTGCCGACGTTCCGATCGGCGAGGTGCTCACTAGCTGCGAGACGCTTATCGCGCCGCAGGCGCGGGCGAAGCGTCTCGCGCTCACCGTAGAGCCTTGCGACCCGCAGCTCACCGCCCGCGCCGATCGGGGGAAGTTGCAGCAGGTGGTCCTCAACCTTCTCATCAATGCGATCCAGTTCACCGAGCCGGGTGGGAGCGTGACGCTTACCGCATTCGCACCGCCAGACAGCGTGGACGGCGATAAGTGGGTCAGCATCGCCGTGAAGGACAGCGGCCGCGGTATCGCTGCCGATCAGATAGAGCGCGCCTTCCAGCCTTTTGTGCAAATAGACGCGGCGCTCACACGGTCCAATCAGGGAACTGGACTCGGACTCGCCATAGGCCGGGAGTTCTCCCGTGGAATGGGCGGCGATCTAACTGTGGAGAGCTCGCCGGGCGCCGGGAGCACCTTCACGTTGATGATACCGCGGGCCTGATCTGGAGTGCGGCACTCGTCGGGCAGACGCGGATGCCGATAGTCACGTTGCCCAGCGTGCCATGGTCAGACGGGACACCCACTCACCGGGGGTGTGGCTATCGCCTGCCCAGGTGAGCGTGGTCGTGCATTGCCGCACGGGTGCGTTTACCGGTCAGACTGCAGAGGCCAACTTGTACCGCCTTCTGGTAGCGCTCTGCCTTGCCGCGCCATTGCCGGCGAGAGGGCAAACGACGCCGCCGTCCGCCACCCCGCCGCCACGCGTTGGCGTGGCCCTAAGCGGCGGTAGCGCCAAGGGATTCGCCCATATCGGCGTACTTGACGCACTTGAGCGCGCTGGAGTGCCAATTGACGTCGTCGCTGGCACGAGCATGGGTAGTATCGTGGGCGGACTGTACGCTATCGGCTATTCGCCAGCGATGCTGCGCCGGGTCGCTAAGACGGAGGACTGGACCGGCGCTTTCCGGCCCGCTGCCGCACGCGACGAGTTGTCGCCAACGCGCAAGCGCCGCGAGGGGCGCTACCTGTTAACGGTGCCCATCCGTCGCGGCGCCCCGGACTTGCCCATCTCCCTGATCGGCAGCCAGAACGTGGCATCGATACTATCGAGGCTCATCTGGGCGGCGGACACAGTGCGTGACCTGCGCACTCTCCCGATCCCCTTCGTCGCCGTTGCTACCGACCTCGCCAATGGCGAAGCGGTGACTCTCTCCGCCGGCCCGCTATCGGAGGTGCTGCGGGCCAGCATGGCGCTGCCGGGAATTTTCGCACCTGTCGCAGTGCGAGGTCGGCGATTGATTGACGGCGGTGTGGCGCGCAATCTTCCAGCCCAGGATGCACGAGCACTCGGCGCCGACGTCCTGATCTGCGTCGATGTCTCCGATCCTCTGGAGCCGGCCGACAGCCTCTCGTCAGGATTCAGCATCCTCATGCAGGTTATCACCTATCGCATGCAGGCGTCAGTGAGCGCCGAGCGCTCGAACTGCGATGTCGTAATCGATCCGGACCTTCGTGGTCTTTCATCAGTGGCCTTCGACCAGAGTCTGCGCTGGATAGAACGGGGCGAGGCGGCGGCAGAGGCGGCGATGCCAGCTATACTCGCCGCGCTCGTCGAGCGGGGCGTATCGCTCCGAACGGTCGAGTCGGTCCGTGATTCCTCTCCGCCACATCCGCCGTCCAGCGGCAATTTAGCCATCCGCCGCGTTATGATCGTGGGCGATTCGCTGGCGCCGCCGGTGACGCGCCTTCTTGACCCGGTCTCTGCAGGTGGATCCCCCGGGAGCGACGCAGACTCCCTTGATGCAGCCGATGCTGGACGCATGGCGGCGCGTCTATTTGCCACCGGCAGATATGCATCGGTTGCATCCCATCCGGTCTCCATGCCTGAGGGAATAGACCTCCAGCTAGATGTGGTGCCGGAGAACCGAGATCGGATTGGGCTGGGGTTGCGCTTTGACACGCGCTTCAGGGCAGCGTTACTCCTCGGTGGTCAGCTATACGACCGGCTGGGCGCCGGTTCTGCGCTGTCACTTGATGCGCGGCTCGGCGAGCAGTTATTGATTGAGGCGCGATACCAGAAGAACGCTGTCGACGCGCGTAGGTTAGTCCGCAGTGCGAGTACGAGCTTTACGCGCACGCCGCTCAATTATTATATCGACGATCGCGCGGTGGCTGAAGCGACGGTGCAGGTACTGCGCGCCGACGCCTTTGTCGGCGTCGTTCTGCCAACTAGCACTGTCTCCGGGATACAACTCGCAGTAGAGGCCGGACGGTCGAGTGCCACCATCGCGCCCGTCGAAGTTAGTGCGAGGTCGCAGGGCTACTATACCATCTCGGCAGTTTCGTGGACGGACACCTTCGACCGGCTCGCATTTCCCACTCGTGGCCTGTCAGTCTTCGCGCAGGCTGAAGCGGCGGATCGAAGGATTGGTAGCGGGGCGACGTTCGATCGTCTGGTGCTCGATGCCGAGGCACGCCAGCCGGTGCATACGTCGACGACTGTGTTCGGACACCTCACGGTTGGGACCACACACGGCGGCGACTTGCCCCTTTATGACCGCTTCTTCCTCGGTGGTATTGTGCCGAGCGCGGTGCTACCCGGGCGCAGTTTCGCGCTACCGGCGATCGATCCAGGTGCGCGGTCAGGCCGGGCGATCCAGGTTGCCGAACTCGGCGTACAGCGGTGCGTACTCGCGTTCAACGCGTTCGCGGTGCAACAGGTTGTACTGGGGCTGCTCGACCACCGGGGCGTAGAAATGGTTTTCGCGTGCAGGTTGGACGAGCGGCCGCGGCTGGCGGCCGAGCTCGGGTACCGTTTCTGATCTGTTCCGGCCTGAGATAGCTCGACGATCTGGCTGTGCTTGTAGTGTCTTCTCCACCTTCGCCGTGCATTGTGCGCTTTCTGACTGAGCAAGCCACGCGGTCGGCTTCGTGCGCCTTGTAATTTGCGAACTTCAGTCGAAGGCGACTCACATGACACTCGAAGAGGATCAGTCGTTCCACTTGCAGTTGGGTACCCAGATCAGTTGAACCTGGGCAACTGTGTCACTGATCGCTGACAGTTCCGCGAGACGATCGTGAGCTGAGCGCCGTTGGATACCACTCGCGCGTTCGATCCGTATCGACTTGCTCAGCTGGCCGAGTCGCTACTGAAGCCTCTTGAGAGCAGCTTCACGGATGACGTTGAACGCAGACGTCGCAGGCGGCCGGCTAGCAGGCGGACTAGTACTCAACGTATTGAACGCTGCAACGACCGCATCGCCGTTTACGGGATTGATGTAGATGAAGGAAGTGAACCCAGCCTGACCGCCGGTATGGCCGACAAACGTCGCTCGGCCACGATGCAGAATGAAGAATGACAGGCCCATCGACTCATCCGCGCTACCGCGCGCGCTGCCTTCCGAATTCGTCGGGAACAGTGGTTGCCACATTTCCTTGAGGTCCCTATACGGGAGTACCGTGTTGTAACGACGCTGCACCGTCGTGTCACCATTTGCTGCATTCGTTAAAAATGCGAGGTATTTCACCACGTCCGTCAACGGCGCATTCCAGCCGCCATTCGCCATCGTGATACCCGGGTTGAAATCGGGACCGTTGTCAGTGAGCGTCTCGCGTCCGGAGACCGAATCGCGGCTGAGGTAGTAGTTGTTGGACCGCTCAGCCGCCAGATAAAACGGCGTAGTCCCGAAATAGCTGTGAGTGAGCGCTAGCGGCGAGAATACGTTCTTCTGGATGTACGTCTCCCAATTATCCCCACTCAACTGCTCGATAATGCGCCCAAGATAAATGAATCCAGGATTCGAGTAACTGAATTGTGATCCGGGTTTGAACAGGAGCGTCTCGTAGGGGAGCATTGCAACCAATTGGCTCCATTTCGTCGGCTCGAAGGGTTCCCATGATTCACCTCGCCCCCATGGCCAGGTCGCACCCTGGAATCCAGACGAGTGAGAGAGGAGCATTCTGACGGTGATGCTATCGATGGATCCATACGGATCGTGCATCAGCCGCAGCTCCGGCAGGTACGTGGTAACATGATCATCGAGCGAGAGAAGCCCACGATCTCTCAGTTGCATTATCGCAATGCCGGTTAGCGTCTTTGTGATTGACGCGTAGTGAAAGAGCGTCTGCTCAGTGACAGGCTTTCCGGTTGCACGATCGGCCATGCCATACTGATGCTGTTCGGCGATGCGCCCGTCTCGAACGAAGACGATGCTGGCACCGACCATACTGTCCCGCGCGGCCGCTTGGTCGAAGAGACGTGTGAAGTCGTCCCACGCCACTGGAATGGGCGCGCGCTGTGCCTCAAGTGGCGTCGTGAGTAGCGCACCCACGGCGAGCAATAGCCAGGCAGCGGACCGAAAGGCACACTCCAGTGTGCCGATGCCAGATTTGTGCACGTAGGCCTTCAGAGCGTGCCATGGGATCGGCCGGCTCGCAGTTGAGCGCTTCAGCAAACGCAGGCAGGTGGAACAGCAGTCCATCCGGCGATTGCGTTCGCGAACGTCGTAGCTGTCTGATGTCATGCTGGTGATTCCACCTGTGGCCGTCTGCCACTGACGTTTGTTGGCAATGCGGAGAAGGTATGACGCTATCCCGGCGTACGTGCTGTCGCCAGATGAAGAATGAGCGATACAGGTCGCGCTCGCCACGCGCCGGACGGTCTTTATGCCTCCTTTCGCTCCTGGCCGAGATCACGACAGGACCAGGCACACTGGCACCAACGCTGAACAACAACTCGTGGACGAGCACGGTACTGTTGTGAGAAACTGAGCGAGCTGGTGGTTGCGGAGCGGCAACTTCCCATGTCTGAGCCTGCGCTCTAGCTAATTCCCAGCCAGTACCCACATTTCCTCGCCATGGACCATTCACATCATGGACGCATGCAGACATTCTCCAAGAGTGACCGTGACGAGGCGCTGCGTAGTCTCGGCGCCATAGAATCGCTCGATTTCGTCCACGCACCCACTCCAATCGAAGAGGCTGCCCGTTTGCGAGTGGCGCTCGGTGGCGGTCCGCGGCTCCTAGTGAAGCGCGACGACTCGATTGCCTTCGGCTTTGGTGGAAACAAGGTCCGCAAGCTCCAACTGGTAGCAATGGAGGCGTTGGCCGCTGGTGCCGATACGCTCGTGACCGTTGGAGGCATCCAGTCGAATCACGCACGCGCCACAGCTGCTACGGCCGCAAAGCTCGGTCTCAGATGTGTCCTCATCGCGAACGGCGCTCGGCAGTCGAAGGCGACCGCGAATGCGCTGCTCGATCTACTCCTGGGGGCGGACGTCGTCCATATCGACTCGCGTGAGGAGAGAGCGGCGGCTCTATCCTCTGCCATGGAACGACTGCGGCAGGAAGGGCACGTTCCGTTCGCGATTCCACTCGGCGCGTCTACGCCCTTGGGGGCAATTGGATTTGTACGCGCCATCGGGGAGATGGTGCAGCAGCAAGCCATACCCGACGTGATCATCCACGCCAGTTCCTCCGGTGGAACCCAGGCTGGACTCGTGGCCGGGTGCGTGCTGTACGGGCTGCCGACGAGGGTGATCGGCGTGAGTGCCGACGACCCGACTGATAGCGTTGCTGCGACGATTCGCGACATCATCCTCGGCATTGGTACGATGTTGGGAGTTGATGGCCAAGCACTCGCAACGGAGCACCCCATAGTGGTGGACGATACGCAGGTAGGCGGGGGATACGGTGTACCAAGTCCTGCATCACGGGAAGCGCAGCAGCTTGCCGCGCGAACCGAGGCACTGTTCGTCGACCACACGTACACGGCCAAGGCGCTTGCCGGACTGATCGCCAGGGTGCGATCTGAAGAGTTCGGCAAGGATGAGACGGTTCTTTTCTGGCACACCGGTGGTCAGGTGGGGCTGTTCGCGTGACTCTTCCTCAGGTCCACGGACGTGCGCGACCATCATGTAGTCGCTCTCGACTGAAGAGCTAGTTGCGTTTGCTGGGGACAAGTTGAAGGGCGCAGTTCGCGCGCATGGGTCGTCGCGCGAGCAGGCAGCCGAACGCAGCAGGAATGCCATAGCACTGGTGGGGATGTCGTAACCGAGCGCGAGGCTGCTCGCAGCCTTGTACCCGGCGGCCAAGTTCCTTATTGCCAACCACCGCACCGATCCTATCTTTTCAGGGTAGCCGTGCGGTAGGTAGCCAACTCGTTGCTCCCACCGACAGTGTCCTCCACGCTCCGCGAGCAGTTGCAGTCGTCTCTTGGCTCGACCTACGTGCTCGGTCGTGAGCTCGGAGGCGGTGGGATGAGCCGCGTTTTCGTAGCACGGGACACCGAGCTCGAGCGGGACGTGGTCGTGAAGGTGCTCTCCCCAGAGGTAGCGGCCGGAGTGTCGGCCGAGCGCTTTGCCCGGGAGATCCGACTTGTCGCGGCGCTCCAGGAGCCGCACATCGTTCCGGTGCACTCGGCAGGGATCACGGCCGACGGCCTGCCGTACTTCACGATGCCCTTCGTGCGGGGTGAGTCGCTCCGGGTGCGACTGTCTGCCGGGCTGGTGCCACTGGAGCAGGCGGTTAGCATCCTGCGCGACGTTCTCCGTGCCCTTGCCCATGCCCATGCGCACGGCATCGTCCACCGGGACATCAAGCCCGAGAACGTGCTCCTCTCCTCGGGCACTGCCATGGTCACCGACTTCGGCATCGCCAAGGCGTTGCAGGCGTCGAGGACGCTGGCGCCAGACGGCCCGGCGGGCGCGCACACGCTAACTCAGGCGGGGATGTCGCTCGGTACGCCGGCCTATATGGCGCCGGAGCAGGCGATGGGTGATCGGGCGACGGATCACCGCGCCGATCTCTACGCCTGGGGCATGATGGCCTACGAACTCCTGGCTGGCCATCATCCGTTTTCGGAGAAGAGCTCTCCACAGGCGCTTGTGGCGGCACAGCTGTCCGAGGAGCCGCCGCCGCTTCCGTCTATGGTACCATCAGCGCTCGCGGCGGTAGTGCTGCATACGCTCGCCAAGGATCCTGATAAGCGTCGGCCTCAGTGCTGCCGACGCGTGCTGTCGCACTGCGCGCGCTTGGCGTCTATGCGCTGGCGGTCGCGCTGGTGGTCGTCGCCACGCCACGGCTGATGAATGCGTTCGGCCTGCCGGACTGGGTGCTGCCTGGATCGTTCGGGCTCGTCGCACTCGGGTTTCCGGTTGTGCTGGTCGCGCTCTACGTACGGTACCAGGCGTTGCAGGCGAGGGCGCATAAGCAGGGCCTGATGGCTGACGCTAGAATCTCTCGCACGGCGGCATTCGCCGTGAAAGCGCGTCCGCACCTTCGGCTTGGTCGCGTGGCATGGAGCGGCGCGACGGCGTTCGCAGGCTTCGCACTACTCGTCGCCATCTGGATGGCGCTCCGCGCGCTGGGCATCGGGCCGGCTGGCTCGCTCTTCGCCGCTGGTGCGCTTTCCCGGAGTGACACACTAGTTGTGGCTGACTTTAGTGTGACGGGTGGCGACACGGCGCTGGGCCCGGTGATGGCTGAAGCCGTGCGAACCGACCTGTCGCAGTCGCGGGTGATCCGTGTGGCGCCGGCGAGCCAGGTGGTCGCCGCACTGCGGCGAATGCAACGCGACCCGAAGCAGCCGTTCGGAGCGGAGTTGGCCGGCGAGGTGGCCCAGCGTGAGGGAATGAAGGCGGTCATCGCTGGTGAGCTGACGCCACTCGGCACCGGCTATATCGTCACCCTCAAGCTGCTCGCTGCCCCGACCGGCGACGTCCTGGCCAGTTTTCAGGAGACGGCCGGCACGCCGGACGCGCTCATCCCCACCGTCCAGCATCTCACGCGCGAGCTACGCGGGAAGATCGGCGAGTCGCTCACGGCGGTGCGTGCCGGTCTGCCGCTGGCGCAGGTGACGACAGCCTCCTTGCCGGCGCTCAAGAAGTATACGGAGGCAGTACGGGCCGCCGACGAGGGAGGGGACTGTGAGACGGCGGTGACCCGTCTTCGCGAGGCGCTGGCACTGGACAGCACGTTTGCGATGGCCTACAACGACTTAGCCATTTCCCTGGCGTGCGTCGGCTTGGACGCCGTAGGCGGTGACTCGGCGCTTGCGCGTGCCTACCGCTATCGCGAGCGACTGCCTGAGCGCGAGCGGCTGCTTACGACCGCCGACTACTTTCGCATCGGGCCAGGTCAGGACCGTCGGCGGGCGGCGGCCGCGTATGAGGCACTCCTCTCACTCGACTCGACCGATGATCAGGCATTGACCAGCTACGCTGAACTCCTTCTGAGCCTGCAGGAGTTCCCGCGGTCCGAGGCGATGTACAGGCGTGCTGATTCTCTCCGCTCCTGGCCTTTTAACTCTCAAGGCATGAGTAGAGCCCTCGCTGGCCAGGGGCGTTATGCAGCAGCCGAGTCCACGCTCAAGGCGGGGCAGGCACGCATGCCCGATCTGCAGATCTGGAACGAATTGGCAATCATGAGTGCGATCGATGCCCGGCAGACCGACAGCGCCGTTGCACGCGCTGAGCGCCTGCTGGCCACGACCGCCAACCCGTCGATGTCGACGCGAGCCTACCTGACCGGGAGGCTAGGCGACGTAGCACTGGAGCGTGGACAGCCTGATTCGGCCGAAAGGCTGTACGCCGAGGAGGAGGTGTCCCGTGTCGCCGGCGGCGGTCCCGCTGTTCCGCTACTACTCCCTACCCAGTCAGCGAGGATCTCGATCAGTGTGCGCGACGCACCGGCGCGCGCTGTGCGGCAGCTCGATTCAGCATTCGCGCTATACCCGGTGACCCCACTCTCCACCGGAACCGACAGGTATTACGCCCTGATCGGTGCCGAATGCTATGCCCGCGCCAGCGCGCTCGCGAAAGCACGACGTGTCCTGGAAGCCGTGCTGGCCGCGTCCGATTCGGCCCAGTTGCGATCGCTCGCTCCCAGAATCGCCCACGCACGCGGCGAAATTGCGTTGGCCGACGGGGATGGTGTCACTTCACTGAGGCTCTTCCGAGAGAGCGACATGGCCGCTGACGGTGGGCCGGTGGGAGCCTGCGCGACTTGCATTTTCCCCGATCTGGCATTGGCAGCCGAGCGGGCAGGGTGGGCAGACTCGGCGCGGGTGTTCTGGACGCGTTATATCGAGGAACCCGCCGCTGATCGCTGGAATGGAGACCGGTGGTGGCTCGCCCAAGCATACCGCCGGCTTGGAGAACTCTGGGAGGCAGCAGGGGATCTGGAGAAGGCCACGCATTACGAGGAGGCGTTCGTGGCTCTGCGGGCGCATGCCGAGCCCGCCTTGCAGCCGGAGGTGGACTCGGTGCGCCGGCGACTCGCGTCGCGGCAGCGACAGTTGCCATCCGGAGCGAACCGGACGCCGCACTGAGCCTGACGCGTTAATACCGGGATCGGCGTTCTTTTGCATCGTGGTCGCTGGGGCAGACGGCCAGACGGCCGGACAGGCATCAGGCGCGCCCGACAGGGCAGAACAGACTCGATTTTGCAGAGACCGTTCAGCGCGTCGATTCCACTCCCGATCTTCGGGCGCGCCTGATAGATGAGGACTGGCCGTAACCGCCGCACGGCGCGATCTTTGGTGTACAGAACTATGATCTACCCCACCAGCGGAGGATACATGCACACAGTTGGAGAACCGTACCGCACTCGCAACAGATCCTGGCTTCCTGCAGTTATCCTCGCCGCCGCGCTAATGGCCTGCTCCGGCGGTGACAAGCCGGCGGCCGACCAGGATGCCGCGGCATCCGGGCCTGTCGCCTCTACCCAGCAGGCCCCCGGTCAGCAGGCATACCAGCTGTGCGCCACCTGTCACCAGCAGAACGGTGAGGGACTGCCGGGCGCCTTCCCGCCGCTGGCTGGCGGTGAGTTCGCTAACGCTTCCAACGTTGCGGTGCCGATCAGTATCCTGGTCCACGGGATGCAGGGACCAGTGACGGTGAAGGGGCAGCAGTTCAACAGTGTCATGCCTGCCTACGGCACCGGCGTCGAGATGTCCAACGAGGAAGTCGCCGAAGTGCTCACCTACGTTCGCAGTTCGTGGGGCAACAGTGCGAGCGCGGTCACGGCGGACGATGTCGCGAAGGTGAAGGCGGCCGCGAGGACGGCGACCGGACCGGTCACATCCGCCGAACTCGAAGCGATGATGTAGGAGGGGTTGGGGAAGGGAGCAGCGGGAAGCACACGGAGCACTACGGCGGTATGGCTCAAGCAGCTTGGCGCCGATCTCTCGCGGATGAAGATGTTGCTCTTCTCTAACCTCTTCCCGACACTAGTGGGGATGGCGCGGTGCTGACGGCCCGGCAGCAATCAAGGGTTGTCAGCACCGCTGTCGTTAACGGCAATGACGCTCGCTAGTTTTCATTGGATGGCCGTCGTCGTCCCAACTCCCGATCTTTCTGACTTCACCGCGCTTGTAGCGCTGCTCCGCGGGCGTCGTGTGGTCGTGCTCGCCGGTGCCGGATGCAGCACCGAGTCCGGTATTCCGGACTATCGCGGGCCGGAGGCGCTCCAGCGATCTCGGAAGCCGATACAGTATCAGGAGTTCGTGCGCAGCGAGGCGACGCGGGCTCGCTACTGGGCGCGCAGCACGGTGGGCTGGTCGCGTGTCGCCGCTGCCCAGCCCAACCCCGCGCACCTCGCCCTCGCTCGCATGGAGGCGGACGGTGTCGTGGAGGGGATCATAGCCCAGAACGTCGATGGCCTTCATCAGCGTGCGGGTAGCCAGCGCGTAGTGGAACTGCACGGGTCGCTCGCCTGGGTGCGATGCCTGGCTTGCGGTAATTCCGTGTCGCGTTACGAGTTCCAGACTCGTCTGAGGACTCTCAATGCGACTTGGGCGGCCGAAATGGATCGCTGGTCCAGTGAGCGGGCCGTTGAGGCCGCCCCCGACGGAGACGCCGAGTTGCCCGCGTCAGCAAGCGAAGGCTTCCAGGTCCCCGCCTGCGAACTTTGCGCTGGCGTGCTCAAGCCCGACGTAGTCTTCTTCGGTGAGAACGTGCCGCGTGATCGGCTGGAAGAGGCATGGCGACTGTTCGAAGACGGCGAGGTGCTCCTCGTAGTCGGCTCGTCTCTTACCGTCTACTCCGGTCGGCGATTCATCTATCGCGCGGGCGAGACGGGCGTTCCTGTCGCCATCGTCAATCTCGGTGCCACCCGTGCCGACGATGTCGCCGCGACGAGGCTGGAAGCACGCGTTGGCGCGGCGCTGCCGCGGCTGGCAGACGCTCTGGGGTCACAGGGTAGTTAAGGCAACCCGGGCGCGTCAGAGTCGTACCACGACGGGCGGAGAAATCCGATCTCCTCGACGCCTGCCGTCATGCGTCGGCGATCGTGCCTCACACTGCTCCTCCGTTCGGTTCCCGACGCCGTCAACTCCTACCGACGCCTGCCGCACTGTCCACCGCCAGCGCGAGTTCACGCTCGGAGAAGGGTTTCTGAAGAAATCCGGTGGAATCCGAGAGGGCACCGCGTGCGACCAACTCTGCCTCGGCATAGCCGCTCATGAGCACGATCGGAACGTCGACGCCGCGTTCACGGAGCGCGCGGGCCGTGGTCGGTCCGTCCATCGCCGGCATCGTGACGTCGATCAGGACCAGGCTCACTATCTCGCCACCGTCCACTGCCGCGATCGCTCCGGCGCCGTTAGCGGCCCCCAGAGCGTCATAACCCAACTTTCGCAGCATGCGCTGGGTGAGGTGACGTACGTCGGCCTCATCGTCCACCACGAGGACGCGCCGGCCTCCTCCGTGCCGCAAAGATTGGACGCCAGCGAGCCCGCTGTTCTGTTCCGCTCGTGCGGCCACCGTGGCGAGCGGAAGGTAGATCCGGAAGCATGAGCCGCTCCCTGGCGCCGTGATCACGTTCAGCGCGCCTCGATGCGCGCGGACGATACCCAGCAGGGCGGCGAGTCCCAGGCCGCGGCCGGTGAATTTGGTGCTGTAGAAAGGATCGAAGATCCTGGACAGTGCCAGCGGGTCCAGGCCGACACCGTCGTCGGTCACTTCCAGCATCGCGTAGGGTCCTCGCGCCGGCATCTCTGGGGCGACATGCAGTAGCGATAGGGCGCGACGCGGACGCGTCTCGAACCCGACGCGCACGGTCACCTGTCCGGATCGAGCGCCGATCGCCTCGCTGGCGTTGGTAACGAGGTTCATGACTATCTGGCGGAGTTGCGTCGCGTCCGCTTCCACAATGGGCGAGTTCAGCTCCGCTCCATGGAATTGGAAGGCTATGGTTCGCGGTACAGCACTCCTCACAAGCGTGAGCATCCCGCTCACCAGTTCTACCAGGTTCACCGGCTCGACCACGAAGCGTCCCTTTCCAGCGTAGGCGAGAAGTTGCCGGGTGAGGTCGGCGGCACGCAGAGCGGCCTGGCGGATGTTCGCGACCGTCTGGATGCCGTCGCTTCCCGCGGGCAGTTCGTCCTCCAGCAACTCGGCATTGCCGAGCACGCCGACGAGCAGATTATTGAAGTCGTGGGCTATCCCTCCGGCCAGGATGCCCAGGCTCTCGGCCTGCTGCGCTTGCAGCAAGTTGGCCTCCAGCGTTGATCGCGCGGCCTCCGCTTCACGCGCTGCGGTTACGTCGGTGATCACTCCCGTCCAGACCATCGAGCCGTCCGGCTCGCTGGCCACACGCGCCTGAACTGACAACCAGCAGGTTATGTTCTCGCCGTTGGTCAGGCGCCACTCGGCCTGCCAGGGCTGAGCCGTCGCGCGAGAATGTGACAGCGAGCGTTCCAGCGCTAGTGCGTCGTCCGGATGTGCAAGGGCCATCAGACGCTCGGCAATAAGCCCGCGATCGCCGTTGTCGGACGGCAGTCGAGAGTGATCGGGCAGCCTGTCCAGCCATAGCCGTCGGACGCCCTCACTCACGAAGGGGAATTCGCGTCGGCCGTCGACGGTCTCACGCATCTGGAATACAGCACCTGGCACGGCTGCGGTGATGTCGAATAGTTCGCGTGCTGCGGCGCGCTCGCCCTCCAGCGCGACATGTAGTTGAGCCTGGGAGGCCGTCAGTTTCTGGGTCTGTGCCTCCACCCGCTCCTCCAGCCAGACGCTTCGGCGGCGTGCCGCGGCAAGGCGCAGGCGAACCAGACCGGCGACGAGCGCTGCGGCGACAGCCAGTGCGAGCGCTCGTGCCCACCATGTTCCCCACCAGGGTGGACCAACAATGATGGTGACGGCCGCGGTTCGCTCGCTAAGGGCACCGTTACGCCCGGCGGCCGTGGCCCGGAAGACGTAGCGGCCAGGCGGTACGGAGGCGTACGTCGCCGTCCCGCGGTTACCGCCGTTGATCCAGTTCCTGTCCACTCCATCCAGGCGATAGGAGTAGACGACCCTCTGAGGCTCGGAATAGTCAACCGAACGGAAGAGGATCGAGAATGCATTCTGGTCGTGACGCAACTTCACCACGGAATCCTCGGTGAAGCCGAGCATCAACCGCAACGCCGAACCATTGGCTGGTTGCAGTCCCAGAAGGGACACCGGTTGCGCTGGCGGTTGGGACGTCGCGAGGTCTGGATGAAAAAGCGTCAGTCCATTGATGCCGCCGAAGAACATCGTGCCGTCGCTGGAGCGATGGTACGCGCGACGGTTGAACTCCCGGGCCTGCAGCCCGTCATCCAGGCCGTAGCGAACTATCTGGCCGGTGCGTGAGTCTCGCCTGGCGATACCGTCGTCACTGCTCAGCCAGAGGTTGCCGCGGGCATCCTCGAGGATCCCGTAGATGAAACTGTGCGGCAGTCCCTGTTCGGTCCCGATCGTGGTGAAGCTGGCGGTGCCTCGATCGAAGCTGCTCAGCCCACCGCCCTTGGTTGCAAACCAGAGTTGGCCGTGGCGATCCTCGGCCATACTGGTTACGAAGTTGTTCTGCAGCTTCCCGGATTGTCCCGTAGCCGCCGGGAAATGGGTGACCTCACTCCTGCGCCTGTCAACGCGCGTAACTCCGTCAGCGCCGCCGGCCCAGAGCATCCCCTCGGAATCCTCAAGGATCGTCTGGATGTCATCGCTCTGCAGCCTGCGCCAATCGCTAACAGAACTGGAGTAGCGCAACGCACTCTTCCGGTCGCGCGACAGTTCGATCATCCCGACGCCTTCCCGGCGGAATCCGTCGATATGGCCCGCATCCTCGCTCACCTCATCGGTGCGTTGTGGCGTGACGGGCGACTCGAAGAGGACCTACGGCAAGAGCGCTCGATGGTCGAGCTCAGCGTCTACCACGATGCCACGACGCAACTGCCGAACCGCGTGCTGCTCACGGACCGGCTCGAGCAGGCCATGGCGCAAGCGCTGCGTAGCGGCCGGCCGATCGCCTTGCTGTTCTTGGACCTCGACGACTTCGAACGCGTGAACGAGGAGCATGGCAGCGCCGTCGGCGATCAGGTCCTGCATCAGCTCGGCAGGCGCCTCCAAAGCCAGCTGCGGGACGTCGACACGGTCGCTCGTTGGGGTGGTGACGAGTTCGCCGTCTTGCTCACCAACCTCCGCGACGCCGAGGACGCTGGCAAGGTCGCGAGGAAGATCGTGCGTGTCCTCGAGAGACCGTTGCTGCTCGGCTCGCGGGAGCATCGTTTCAAGGCCACCATCGGGATCGACGTGTTCCCGCATATCGCCACCACCACGGAAGAGCTCATGCGGCACGCCGACATGGCCCTCTACCGCGCGAAGCTCAAGGGGAAGAACCGATCGCTCTTCTTCACGAGCACCATGAACGATACGCTCGGGGAGCGCGTCGAGACGCAACGCGCGCTCGCGACCGGGCTCGCCAAGGACCAGTTCGTGCTCCACTACCAACCGAGGGTCGAGCTCAGCACGATGCGCATCACGGCCGTCGAGGCGCTTCTCCGGTGGAAACGCCCCGGTCATGGCTTGGTTCCTGCGCGCGAGATCATCGAGTTCGCGGAAGACGGCGATCTCATCCACGACCTTGGCAAGCGCGTGCTCGACGACGCCTGCGCCCGCGCGCGAGCCTGGCAGGAACGCGGCATCAGGCTCCGTATGGCCGTGAACCTCTCGA
>CAJDWZ010000139.1_pt1 | contig 20984 bp, 22 predicted proteins | sample 7391701 | NCBI WGS metagenome assembly CAJDWZ01 (sample SAMEA7055744, study PRJEB34461) | soil metagenome | biome: terrestrial ecosystem; feature: Peninsula; material: soil | place: Antarctica | collected 2016
CCGCGTCGAACTGCGCCCCCGTCACCCGGGTGTCGAACACCATGTTGGCCCGCAGGCCGTGGCGGTCGACGAGGTCGCGGATATAGGCCAGGATGTCCGCCTGCTCCGAGTAGCGGCGGGGCCAGTCCGGATTGGGCTCTGCCGCGAAGGAGTAGTACGGCGACGGGACGTCCAAGTTCGGTGGCGATGTCACGGACAATGGCGATGGTCTGCGCGTGCTGTTCGTGCGTGCCATGGGAAAAGTTGATGCGGGCTACGTCAAGCCCGGCTTCGATCAGGCTGCGGATGACTTCCGGCGTGGACGACGCCGGACCAAGGGTGCAGACGATCTTCGTACGGGGAGGCTGGGTCACGATCACTCGATAGAGGCGAGAGGGAGCTCGCTCGATATGTACTCTGGATCGGGGGAGCATGGAAGCAGGGGGAACTCCGGGCACCCTCTGTCGGCGCTCTAAAGAAGGCCCGGCAGGCTGTCTCGAGGGCGGCCGGCCGTTGCTCATTGTGAGACTCCGGCCGTGCCGCGTCGCCGGAAAGTGGTGTAGTTTGCGCCATGCCACGCTACCAGCGGATCCCGCCCCGCCGCCCTGTGCCCTGGTCGCATACCCTCCGCCTGTGGGCTTCACTGACTGGCGCGCTCGTGGCGCTTCTGGTCGCCGTGGCGTGGAGCGAGCGGCTGCCGGAGCCGCGGCCATCGTCATCATCGGCGTCTGAGTTCTCGTCAGCGCGGGCATGGCCCGCGCTGGCCTTCCTCGCCGACACCGTCGGGCATCGCCTACCGGGCTCCCCGGGGTCGGCCCGGTCGCACGACTATATCCTCGCCAGGCTGCGCGCGCTCCCTGCCCTGGAAGTGTCAGAGCAGGACGCCCTCGGTATGCGCGTCAGTGGTCCCGGGGCGCTCACTTACCGCGTCCGCAATGTCGTCGCCAGGCTCCCTGGGCGAGAGCCAGGCTCAGTGCTTCTGTCGTCGCACTACGACTCGCCGGCGGTCAGCGTTGGCGCTGCCGATGACGCAATAGCCGTAGCGGCAATGCTCGAGGTAGCGCGCGCCATGGCCGGTGGTCCTCCGCCGACTCACAGCGTGATCTTCAACTTCGACGATGGCGAGGAGCAGGGACTGCTTGGAGCCTCGGCCTTTCTGGAGCATCCCTGGGCACGCGACGTGAGGGCGTTCATCGACCTGGAGAGCGCTGGCAACGCTGGCAAGGCGGTCCTCTTCCAGGCCGGTCCCGGTAACGCCTGGCTCACCTCCCGCTACGCGTCGTCCGTACCTCACCCATACGGGACCGTACTCGGCCAGGACATCTTCCAGTCCGGCCTGATCCCTTCCGGTACTGACTTCGCGGTCTACTCGGGCGACGGCGGAATGCGCGGGCTGGACATCGCCTTCTATCGTGGAGGTTGGGCGTACCACACCCCGCTGGACCGAGTGGCGGCTGTGGAACCAGGTAGCGTCCAGCACATGGGCGCCAACACCCTGGCCCTGACTCGTGCGCTCGCCGCGGGCCCCCTGCCCGGCGACATCGGCGGTCCGTCCAGCGTCTACTACGATATCCTCGGCGTGGGGATGGTGACGTATACGCAGACCGTCGCCTCCTGGCTCGCCGCCGCCGCGATCGTGCTGCTTATCCTGGGCATTCGCGCCGTCGTACGTGGCCGGCTCGTGCGAGGCCATACGCTGCGTGCGGCGTTGCTCGTGACGGTGTTGGGGATCATACTCGCCCTTATTGCCGCTCTCGCGGGGGCCGCCCTAACCGCGTACATCGTTCGTCGGCCGCATGGCTGGTTCGCTCACCCGTGGCGCGGCGTATGGGCATTTGCCTCGCTGAGCCTGCTCCCAATCCTGCTCGTGCAATGGCGGTTCTCACAACGATCGGCCGCGCGCGACGAGACGCCTGAAACGCGAGTGCTGGCGACGTGGGTTGCGGCGTTCATCGTCGCCGCCGCGTTCCTTCTCGCGCTCACCATGGCTGGGATTGGATCGGCGTACCTGCTTCTCTGGTGGGTTCTGGGAGGCGCTGCCAGTCTGGCGGTCCTGTTCTACAGCGGCGGGCGGCAGTGGCTCCTGGCGGCGAGCCTGGGCTTACTGCCCGCCTCGCTGCTCACCCTGCAGACTGGCTACCTGGCGGTGGAGCTGTTCGCGCCGATCGCCGGCCGGTTCCCCGCCGACCTCCCGTTCGACTTCGTCATCGCGCTCATCGTGGCGATGGTCGTGATTCTCATAGCGCCGCCGGCCGCAGCCCTACTCCACCGCAATGGCCGCCTGGGCGCGGCCAGTCTGGCTGTCACGGGCAGCGCAATCGTCGCTCTACTCACGCTCTGGCTCTCCTTCCCCTATTCGGAGAATCGCCCGCAGAGACTGATGGTCATGCATGAAACCATCGGGAGTGCGGGACGCCTTACGCTCACCTCGGGCGACATGCTCGGGCCACGGCGTGCAGCAACGTTCGCCGAAGCAATTGGAGGTGGCCCCACGGCCACCGAGGGCACTGATAAGGAGATCCATTTCAAGGCTGGCGTGCCGCCAGTGCCGGCAGCGCGCCTGGAGTTGCTGAGTGAGCAACGGACCGCGGCCGGCGAGCGTGTGCTGGAAATGCGCCTGCAGACCGACGGGGCGTACAGCACGGTGATGCAATTACCGGCGGGACGTTTCGGCCGATGGCGCGTTGCCGGCCTGCCGCCGCTGTCCGATAGCGCGCGCGTCTCGCGTATGCGCTTCATCTCGGCACCCGACAGTGGCTGGGTAGTAACTCTGACGATGCCGGAAGACACACCTCTGGCGATCGACCTGCGCAGCGTACACGCCACCACGACGCCTGCCGCGCAGGCGCTGCTGGAGCGCCTGCCGCGCTGGTCCACCGCCTACGCAGAGGCGGTGGCGCGCAGACGCGTGATCTTCTAAGAACGCTCCGGCAGCCGCGAAGTCCTATCGCGACTGCCGGTCAGTCACTCAGCGGTGTGAGAGCACCGCCTGCCGCTTCCGATCCAGGCCGGCTAGCAGCGTGTTGAACGCCTTTTCGAAGCTCGCCAGACCCTCCGTCAACAGCTCGGCCGTCACCTTGTCCAGGGACACTCCCACCGACTCCAGTTGAGCGAGTGAGCGGACCGCGCCGTCCAGGTCCTTGTCGACAGTGCGGGCCACCTCACCATGATCACGGAAGGCCTCGATGGTTGCCGGAGGTACTGTGTTCACCGTGTGCGGTCCGATCAGTTGCTCCACATAGAGCACGTCGCGGTAGGCCGGGTTCTTGGTGCTCGTACTGGCCCACAGAGGCCGCTGGAGCTGCGCGCCCTTCGCGCTTAAGGCTTCCCAGCGAGAGCCGGCAAAAGATGAGGTGAAGAGCCGGTAGGCAAGCTTGGCATTGGCAATGGCAGCGTGTCCCATGAGCGACCGGGCAAGGTCCGCCTTATCGCCGCCCGCGGCGGCGATCTCCTCCAACTGCTTGTCGACCTTGGTGTCCACGCGGCTCACGAAGAAACTGGCCACCGAGGCGATGTGAGCCAGCGGCTTACCAGCAGCCGCTCGCTCCTCGAGCCCACTGAGGTACGCCTCGATCACCTGTCGATGCGCATCGATAGCGAAGAGAAGGGTGATGTTCACGTTCATGCCACTGGCGGTGAGACGCCGGATCGCTTCCATGGCCTCCGACGTGCCCGGCACCTTGATCATGACGTTCGGCCGGTCCACTGTGGCCCACAACCGATGCGCCTCGGCGATCGTGCCCTCGGTGTCGTGCGCCATTCCAGGTGACACTTCCAACGAGACGAAACCATCCTTCCCGCCGGTGGCGTCGTAGACCGGCCGGAAGAGGTCGCAAGCGCGGCGTACATCGTCGGTCGACAGGATCTCGAACGCCTCGGCCGGTGAGAGATCGGCGCCGATCTCTCCGAGTTGGCTGTCGTAGGACGTGCCTTCGGCCATCGCCTTCTCGAAGATGCTCGGGTTGGACGTCATTCCGGTGAGGTCGTCCTCGGCAATGCGACGTGCCAGCTCACCGTCGCCGAGCATGTCCCGATTGATGAAGTCCAGCCAGATGGACTGACCGGCCGCGTGAAGTTCGTGAAGAGGCGAGGCGGACATGAAATAGCTCCCTTTCAATGGCAGCGGCCGTCTTCTGGCGATCTGGAGCGCAGGAGACGAGCAGTGCGGATATGGATACGTTATGTCGAGCAACTCCCAGTCCACAAAAGATAGTCTGGGACCAGATAGGTGGCTCTGCGTTCACGGTGCGACGCCTCTACTAGAAGACGCTCCGACCCACCGCTGAGGTGATTCCGAACATCGTGCCAAGCACAGTCATGACGACCAGTACCACGAAGAAGGCTATAACAGCAGTGACAATCGCCTTACCAGTCGAGAAGTCCAGCGCCTGCCGGATGGCCACCACGCCTGCTATCGCCTGCCAGATAGCTACGAGGACGAGCGCCATCACACCCAGCACGGGGATCAACCCTAGGAGTGCCAGCACACCGGGTGACTGGGCGAAGCCGAGGGTCCGCAGGAGCTCTCCCCAGTCGGCCGTCCCACCGAAGAGCTTTGTGCCCACGATCATCGTGACGCCCGACCAGAGCAGCCAGCCGGCGATGGCGCCGATGACGCCGAAGATGATTCCCGACGAGCCGCGGTTCATGTTCCCGATACCCTGGCAGACCGCGACGATGATGACGACGGTGAGCGCCTGTCCCGTGGCGCTCCGATCGGCCTCGATGGCTTCGTAGGTTGGCACGTCGAGCATGGCCGCGCCGCGCATGCGATCAGTGATGGTCGCGCTCATGTCTGCTCCGGGAAGCTGGGGAGGGAGGTTGGTCGTGCGGGAGCGTGGGCGAACCCTGCGGCTGGACCGTCGCCAGGGCGACGCTATCCAGCCGCAGCGTGCGAGTGATCAATCGTACGAGGCCTCACGTGAGGCACAGCGTCAAGCGTCGCTTATGCTGCAGTTACGATACCGCTACAGCGACGCTCAACCCCGATAACGATCGGACTGGGCTTCGCGACGCACATGGGCCATTACCCGTTCCAGATCCTGTTCGGCGCGCTGACGCTCGTCGGCGGTCCACCGCTCCTGGTCGGACATGTCACGGATCCGTGAGAGCATCTCGTCGACGAGCGTGCGCAAGGCGTCGTTCACGCGACGCTCAGGCTGGATCTGATCGGTGGATGCATCTGTCATGTGAGAGGGTCTGGAGTGGACAAGCAGCTACTCAGCCGGCCGCGATGTAGCCGGGCTGCTCCCGCAGGATGCGCATGTGCTCCAACTCGTGACCGGCAATGATGTAGCCGAGGGCTCGCGCAGTCACAGGCTGTCCGCTGGCATTTCCGACGCGTGCGAGCGCTGGCGTTTCCAGTCCGACAAGGAGGGCTATGGTGGCGGCGCGAATCGCGGCCAGTTCGGATAGGAGGTCGCTCAACGAACGGTTGCCAGCTCCCGCCATGCGTACGAACTCATCCTGATCGAACGAGGCCAGCGGAGTCGCGTCGCCACGGGCAGCGCGAAGCGCACGGTAGGCAAACACCCGCTCGGTATCGGCCATGTGCTGCAAAACCTCCTTCCCGCTCCACTTCCCGTCGGCGTAAGGCGTGCATGCTCGCTCCTCGCCCAGCGACGAGGCCAGACGCTGAACATCGGCGGCCTGCTTGCCGAGCTGGGAGAGGAGGTCACCGTCCGGCACAGCGGCCACATAGCGGTGATAGTAGGTCGGGTATTCCTCTGTGGTCGGACGCTCTATTGGCATAATTGGCGATTGAGACGGGAGAATTGTGGTGCGATCAGGATACGCTAAAGTCCCGTTCGAGACCCGTGTGCTGGCATCACGATCCGGTTTCGAAGCTGGCGAGCACCTGGTCAAGGACGGCAGAGTCAATACGGTGTCCACCAGCGAAGGTAGTCACGGTTGTCGGCACCCTGTGCTCCCGCAACCGCTCCATCTGCGCGGCCAGCCGCGCGGCGGTGCTGAAGCGATCGCTATCACCGACGACCAGGGCCAGCGGCGATCCGGAAAGACGGTCACGCAACCGGTCCAGCGGAAGGTCCTCGGGTACGGCTCCACCCCATAGTACCAGTCGGCGCGCGGGCGAGCTGCCCAACGCCGCCCAGCGGCACGCGGTGGCGGCTCCCTGCGAGAAACCGAGGACGCCCAGATTCACCCTGGGGACGTCGAGCCCCTCGGCGACCCGCGCCCAGACCGAATCGAGGAAACCCACGTAATCGCTGATCTCGGCCAGGCGATCCTCGCGCGTCATCCAGCTCGCCCCGATGCGCGACCGCGCGTGCGCGGAAACGTCGCTATCGACATAGAAGCGAGACAATGCCTCGGGCGCCACTATAAGGCGATGCGGACTCACGACGCCTGTGAAGTGGCTAACGAAACGCTCAGCCAGTTGGCCATACCCGTGAAGCACCACCCAGCACTCACGTACCAGCGGTGAGGGCGTACCGAGCAGGAAGTAGCGCGCCCGTCGCATCGGCGCCAGACGATTGCTGCTCGTCCGGTTCTGATACCACGCCAGACCGTGACTCGCTGGTCACTTCGGTGGTCCCGTAATTCGCACTGGAGTCCACGAGTAACCGCCTCAGCGCCGCCCGTGCTGGGCACGGTGGTGGGTCAGGGCGGCGACTGTGTGTCCCACCGATTCAGCGAGCTGTCGGAGCTGGCGCATGCCTGAACTCAGCACCCGGCGTAGCGGCCCCATTTCCGGCGGCCGTGCCGTGCGGCCCCTGTTGGGAGGCGGGGGCGGCGTAGCCACGCCCACGGCGGTGGGTGGATGGCGGTCGGGCGGACCGAGAGCGCCGGAGGTCTGCGGTACGGGCTGGTAGCGGTCGACCATGGTCATCTCCGGCTGAGCCTGCGAGAGCTACACCTGGGATCGGTCAACAAGAATGATAGTATGGCCCTCGCACCAGCGCCGACGTTAGTGGACCGCCGCCGGTTAACGGCGCGGTGTCAGGGCGCCAACCGCCAGGTGAGTCAGTCTGCCAGTTCGATCGCGAAGTAGAGCGTCGTCTCGGCGTATTCTGGTGAACGATCCCAGGCCGCCTGCACGCGGCGCATGCCCTCAACCGCCGCCTCGGCCGCGCGACTCACGTCGACCGGAAGAGCGAACGAGCCTGAATGAGCGAGGGAACGAGCCCTCGCCCCGGACGGCCAGAGCACCCAACAATCCCAGGCTGCAATACGCTTGCCGGCGGCAGCCAGCTGCATGACAGCAAGTTCCGCATCTCCCAGCAGGAACGCCAGTTCATGAGCCGATTGTGCTCGGCCGGCGAGTTCCGGCGTCAGGAGGGCCAGCCGACTAGAGTGGGACTCTGACGAACCGTGTGATTCAGCCATGGAAAGACTGGATTGAGCGAGGTTGCTAGAAATGCGCGAGAGGTGCCGGCTGACCGGGAGCGCCGTGCAGAACCGGTACCGCTCTAACGGCGTTAGCCAGCGCATCCGGCAGTTCAGCGGCGCCGCGAACGGAGAAGCTGAGATCGCGGAGAAGACCGTCACGCAACGCGTAAAGCCAGCCGTGAACGGAAAGCGGCTGCCCTCGCTCCCACGCGGACTGCACTACTGTCGTCCGGCAGACGTTGGCCGCCTGCTCTATCACGTTCAGCTCGCACAGACGACTGATCCGGTCAGCCTCTTCCGGGATGGAGTCGAGTTCCGCACGGTGACGAGCTGCCACGTCCTGAATGTGTCTGAGCCAGTTGTCGGCCAGACCCAGCGGGGTGCCCCGAAGGGCCGCCTGGACGCCTCCACAACCGTAGTGGCCAACGACCATCACATGTTCCACCTTCAACACCTCGACAGCGTACTGCAACACCGAGAGGCAGTTCAGGTCGGTGTGGACGACGACGTTGCCGATATTGCGGTGGACGAACAGCTCCCCTGGTAGAAGCCCCACGATCTCATTCGCCGGCACACGGCTGTCGGAACAGCCGATCCAGAGGTGCCGCGGCTCCTGCTGCTGGGCGAGGATGGTGAAGAAATCGGGTTCGCGAGCCACCAGTCGGGCGGCCCATGCACGGTTGTTGGCGAAGAGTTCGGGGAGGCGTCGCATCAATATGGCCCAGGATTCGGCTGGCTCGGCGATCGGTGGTCAGCGCCGGCGGGATGGCGCTGAGGGCGCTCCACAGTCTGGCGATGGGGATGCGGTATGACGTCTCGCTTCATCGCTCGGCCGGCCCAACTCCCGTCCAACGTCGACCGGCCGTGCGCACGCCGAAGGCGCCTCGCACAATAAAGAAGAATGCGAAACCACCGTCCAGCCACCAGGAATCGGTGAGCGGACCATCCGACCAGAGCGGCCGCAGAGCCACGAACGCGCCCAGGCCCAGCATGACCATGCTGATTGCGGTTGCGACACGGGTACGCGTGGAAGTTGCCATCGGTATGGACTCAGGAGGCTGGAAAGCGATCGCTACGGATGCCGAGGGACGTCGCCATAACGCCGTCGAAAAATGCCGACGACGGCCCCCTATTGCAACGGCAGAACCAGTCGCGACAGCGGCCCGTGATGGCGCTACCTGCTCACTGCATGCTCAGCAACTCCACGTCGAAGATCAGGATCGAGTTGGCGGGAATTTTATCCTGTGCCCGGTTGCCATAGCCGAGCGACGGCGGGATGATGAGGCGTCGCTTACCGCCAACCTTCATGCCTCTCAGCCCCTCGTCCCAGCCGCTGATGATGTTAGCGTTGACGCCGATTGCCGTCGGAAAGGGATTGCGGCCAATGCTGGAATCGAATTGCGAGCCGTTGGGAATCCAGCCCGTGTAATGCACGGTTACCACTGAACCCACAACGACGGAGTCGCCGCTACCGACAACGATGTCCTTCATGTACAGACCGGAGTTCGACACAGTCATCTCGGCGAGGTTCACACCCAGGGCCGGAGCGAATACTGTCTCGCTGATCACGGGGACAGGTGCGGCAACCTTATCCACCGAACAGGCGGCTGCGGAGAGCAGGACGAGTGCGGTCAGTGCACGAAATGAAGTAAGACGCATGATTCCTGACATTCGGGTTAAGGCGATGGCCGGAGATTGCGCTTCCGGACCCTGAAAGTAATGAGGGGATGACGGGGGAACTGGCATACTGCGGTCCAAACGGCGGGAGGCCGCGCGTTATGGCCGCACCGAGGGTTTAGGCGGATGGACCCAGGTCGACCAGCGGACCGACGTCACAACGCGCGATATCAGGCTGGCCGGCCGCCCATCGGGCCACCGTCTGGCGGTCGGAGTCGGTCGCCTGACCGCCGTCGCGGGTGATGGTGAAGCGCCCCGGGGCCGCCGCGCTGGCCTCGGCCGCGAGCCCGTCGCCTTCGATAGCGCTCTCCAGGAAGAGGACGTGAAGTGCCGTGACATCGGCGCCTTTGGCCGGTTCGAGCAATACGTCGAATCCGAACTGGGGACAGGCAGCACTCATCTCACGACCCTGTGTTGGATGAATGGAGCGGCTGGCATCATGCCTCCGCGGCCATTGTCTCCAGCGTCTCCCAACGCTCAGTAAGATCGGCAATCTCCGCCTCGAGGGCCGTCAGGCGCTCCTTCACCTCCACCGTGGCCTCCCCATCACGCAGCAGCTCAGGGTCGGCAAGAGAGAGGTAGAGACGAGTGCGGTCGGACTCGAGACCGTCTATGCGGTCGGGCAGCGATTCCAGCTCGCGCGATTCCTTGTAGTTCAACTTGCGCGACTGGCTCCTGCTCGCCGGGCGTTTCGTCGCTGCGGAGGGCTTCCCCGTCGGTTGTGGGCGCGTGGCCGGCGGCGGCACGGCGACAGCCGCGGAGCGCTGGCGCAACCAGTCGTTATATCCGCCCGCGTACTCACCCACCCGTCCTTCACCCTCAAAGACGAGCGTGCTGGTGACCACGCTATCCAGAAAGGCGCGATCGTGGCTGACGAGTAGTAGGGTGCCAGCAAAGTCCAGAAGAAGCTCCTCCAGCAGTTCCAGCGTCTCGATATCGAGGTCGTTGGTTGGCTCGTCGAGAATCAGGAGGTTGAAGGATCGCGTGAACAGCCGCGCCAGCAACAGTCGGTTGCGCTCGCCTCCGGACAGCGCGCGAACGGGAGTGCGTGACCGCTCAGCCGGGAACAGGAAGTCTTCCAGATAGCCATTGACGTGTTGGCGTCCCGAGGCCCGATCCACGAAATCAGCGCCGTCGGCGATGCTGTCGTAGACCGACTTCTCGGGATCCAACTGCTCACGGAGCTGGTCGAAGTAGGCTATCTCGAGGCCGGTGCCCAGGCGGATGGAGCCCGAATCAGGCTCGAGCTCGCCGAGCAACAGGCGCAGGAGGGTAGTCTTACCGGAGCCGTTCGGGCCTATGAACCCGACGCGCTCGCCGCGCATGATCTTCGTCGTGAAATCACGCACGATGGGCCTCTCACCGCGGTAGAAGCTGACATCTCGTGCTTCGGCGACGAGCTTCCCTGAGCGCTCCGCCTCCTGAGCCTGTAGCCTTACCGTGCCCATCTGCTCGCGTCGGGCAGCGCGTTCCACCCGTAGCGACTCCAGCCCGCGAACACGTCCTTCGTTGCGCGTGCGGCGGGCCTGGATCCCGGTCCTTATCCAGACTTCCTCTCGCGCCAGCTTCTTGTCGAACTCTGTCCGTTCCCTGACCTCACTGGCCAGCGCTGCATCCTTCCGCTCGAGGTAACCGTCATAGTCGGTGCCCCAATCCAGCAGTTGCCCGCGGTCCAGTTCCACGATGCGCGTTGCCAGTCGCCGCAGGAATGCCCGGTCGTGGGTGACGAAGATGAGCGTCGTCGCGCGATCGATGAGGAAGTCCTCCATCCAGGCGATCGCGTCGATGTCCAGATGGTTGGTGGGCTCGTCGAGCAGGAGCACGTCGGGGTCCGCGACCAGTGCTCGCGCCAGCAGAGCCTGACGTTTGCGTCCGCCCGACGCAGCCGCGAACGGCGCGTCGGCATCCAGACCCAGGTGAAGCAGCACGGTGTCCACGCGAGTCTGGATCTGCCAGCCATCGGCCAGATCGAGCGCCTGGTGAAGCCGACCCAGATCGCGCAACGCGGCCTCGTCGCCATCCGTGCCCACGCGGTGGCTGGCCTGGTGGTAGCGGGCGAGCAACCGTCCGGTCTCGCCCAGTCCCGCAGCGACGACGTCGAACATGCTGCCATCCACGTCGTCGGGCACGTCCTGCTCCAGACGGCTAACGGTGACGCCAGTCTGCCGCACCACCTCGCCGCTATCGGGCACCAGAGTGCCGTCGAGCAGCTTCATCACCGTGCTCTTCCCCGCCCCGTTCCGACCCAGCAGACACACGCGCTCACCGCGCTCGATGACGAAGCTCGCGCGATCGAGGAGTGGCGGACCCCCAAATGCTATGCCGACATCCTGCATCCCCAACAGCGCCATGTTGAACCCACTCCAGAAATGTTACGTGACCGGGCGCCGGCGCTGACCTGCGAGGGGAGAGATAATCGGCCTCACTTCGCCGATGTCACTGCTCCCTGTCGAGTTCCGCCTGCACCGCCACCAGCTTTAGCTCCCGGTCCTTCAACCGTTCGCGGAACTCCGCGCTGTCGGTGTGATGAATCTCGGAACGCAATTCGGTAAGAGCAGCGCTTACCAGCGCGCGCAACTCGACAGCCTGCTCGGCGGAAAGTCTGAGTTCCATGATCCCTCCAGGATCTGCGCCCCCGACGCGGTTGAACGGGGGCGCCGGCCCCATACTCACGTTAGCGACTACGACGGCCACGGGGTAGCCAGGCCAGTTCTCAGCGGCAGACGGGTGCCGGGAGGAGCGAATCGTCCCTAGCCATCGGCGTCACCGTGAGCGCCTGCACGAGTGCCGGCTCCGTGGGCGCCAGAGTGATCGCCACTCGCAGATCACCGTTCCTGCATCGCATGCGCCAGCGACCGCGGAGAGCGTTCTCGGCCACCATGGCGCCCTCGATACGACAATCGCCTCCCGCAGCGGCACGCAGTCCGTCAATCTCTCCCTTCCGGCGACCCTTCTCCTGATCCAGATAGAGGTTCATCGCCGCGATGCTGTCGGCCAGTGCGTCATCCCAGTCGGCCACCAATCGGGATACCTGCTGCTGCCGGGTAGCGAGCACCGGCGACGGCTGAGGGATGCGCGGCTCCAGCGCACCGGTGCCCGCAATGAGCTGGAGCGCCTGCTCAGTGACCCCACCCCACGGAGTGTAGGTGAGGTTTCCAAGAGCGATGATGCCTACGCCGTACTCGGGAAGCCAGCGCATATAAGAACCGAAGCCTGGAAGGCCCCCGCTGTGCGAAACGGAGGTTGCGAACACGCACGACTGGCGGACGCCCAGGCCGTAGCCATAGCCACCGGCACTGAGCGTGACCGCGCCATCGTCGGCGGCACTCGATGCAGACGCGCCATTGTAGCGAACCACCTGCTGCATCTCGCGCCGCGAGGCCCGGCTCAGCGGCCCATTCTCCGCGCCGTCCCGGGGCGGCCACGCATCCAGCATGAAGCCCACCCAGCGACCCAGATCGCTGATCGACGTCAGCATGCCGCCCATTGGACCGAAGGCCCCGTCAGCAAGTTGAGCCTCTTCCAACCAGGCTTCGTCCTGCCAGCGATAGCCGTGGGCGAGCCGATTCGGCGGCACCGCCGCAGCCTGGAGCGTGGTCGAAGTCATGCCGAGTGGTTGCAACACATGCTCGGCGACGTACTGAGGGTAGGGCGTGCCGGAGACGTTGGTCACGACCCGCCCGAGTATGGCGAATCCGAAGTTGGAGTACTCGTAGCCAGTGCCCGGCGCAGTGGAGAACGGAATACCACCGCTCATAAGCCGTGTCATCTCCGCGTCGGTAATGGCAAGCTGCTGATCGCCCCACGGGTTGTCTTCCGGGAAGCCGGCGGAATGCGAGAGCAACTGCCTGATCGTGATCCGCGGCGAGTCACTGGTGGGATAGCGCAATGACGCCAGTTCGGGCACGTAGCGCTCCACCGGATCCTCGAGCGACAGTTTGCCAGCGTCACGCAACTGAAGGATGGCCACCGCGGTGAAGCTCTTTGTCATGGAAGCGATGCGGAACACTGTCGCACTGTCCACCGGCGCCCGCGCTGACAACTCCCGGTAGCCCACCACTCCAGTATGTGCCAGGGCGCCATCCACGATGATGCCGTAAGCGAGACCCGGCACTCGCGTGCGCTCAGCGAAGCCCCGCATCAGTTCGTCGATGGCCGGGAAGGCAGAGGCCAGGCGCTGGGCGCGTTGCGGGTCAGCGAACGCGGCAGGAGGAGCATTGCTGGCAGTCGAGGACCGCTGCGCACCCACCGAGAGGGGCGCCAGCATGAGGATTGCCACCGCGACTATGAGCGAGCTGCATATGAGCGTGCGACTGGCTTCGCGAGTGCGCGTGGAGGTGCGGCTGCGGTGATGCTCGTCGGATCCTCGCTCCATCAGATTCCTCGTCATGCTGAGTAGTGGGACGTCCAGTGAACACGCCAGCGACTCCGCTTCCGCCTCGATACTCCTGTCAGAGACGGAGCTTCGCAAGTGGACGCGGGCGGGCGCCAGCGGCAGACGAAACCTCTAGCGCTACCCCGAATGGACCATACCGGCGAGCGTTCGTGGCTGTCGCCTCGTGGCTCTGCGCCGACAGAGACAGGGCGCCATCCATGTACCGGGTCTAAATTGAGACTACAACGGGACGCCATGTGGCTGCGAGTTGCGGCAAGTCACCTCACGGCTGCGGCCCATAGAGCCCTGCTATCAGATGCACCAGAAGAAGACCCTGCTCGAGAATGCCCACGACGGCGTCGCCGGAGCACTTCAGTCATCCACCGAAGATCGGTTCTTCGAGATCTCTGTTGACATGCTCTGCATCCTGAATTTCGACGGCTATTTCACGCGGCTCAATCCGGCCTGGGAGCGGACGCTGGGCTTCACCCGCGAGGAGCTCATGTCGCGCCGTTCAAGGCATGGAGAGCAATCGCTCGGCTTCGAGAATCGATACCTCTGCAGCGACGGCTCGTTCCGGTGGCTTCACTGGAATGCCGCCCCGGATAGCGCCAAGGGAATGATCTACTCCGCGGCACGGGACGTCACAGCGCGAAGGCAGACGGAGGAGGAACGCGATCGGCTGGTGAGCGAACTCCAGGGCGCGCTCGCCGAAGTGCACGCCCTACGCGAGATACTTCCCATCTGCTCATACTGTCGGAAGATCCGGGATGACGAGGACTACTGGCAGACGGTCGAGAGCTACATATCCCGGCACACCAGGACCAAATTCAGCCACGGAATCTGTCCGAGTTGCATGGAAACAAAAGTGCGTAGCATCGCGAGCGGGGTGGGCGGGCAGGCATGACCGCGCAGCCGACAGCGATCAGATCAGGGGCTTGAACCAGAGCATTCACAGGCGGGGGATCACCGATGTCACGAGCATTTCTGAGAGACGATGCGGAAGGGGAGATGCCCCGCCGCCATTACGACCTGCCAGACCGAGACGACCCCGGCTATGATCGGGCCGCCGCCCGCGCATTGCTGCAGGCCGCTCGCGTGAGTGAGACTCAGCTGGCTGAGCGAGCGACCGGCTATTACTGGGGCGAACCGTGCCTGCATCCGTACGTTAAAGAGATCCTGGCCGAGGCTGAACGAGCGCAGGACGATCGTCTGGAGCAGTTGGCTCGGCGGTTCCTACGCTGAGCACGATCGGCGTGGCTCCTGGGTATTGGCGTCGACCGATACGCAGCCTCATCCTACGCCGCGAACTGGATCGAGAAGGTGAACCACAGGGCGCTACCCCGCTAGCCGGGTAGCGCCCTGTGAGTGGTCATCAGATCCGCTTCGAATCCCTCGGCCACGCGCCCTGTGCGCTCGCCGATACCGAGCAACTCGGCGGCCCCGCTCGTTGCAGTCGCCAGGGCATCAACCGGGCTCAGACCGAGCGCGCGAAGGCGCATGACCTCGTGCGAGACGCGTGTCAGCCCTTCGGGGCCGTAGTCACTGTCGACGCCGGTCGCGATTCGGATACCCATTGCGTGGGCCCGACGAATGGTGTCTTCCAGACGCGGCGCCATAAACTGTCCACGAAGCACCAACACCGGGTTGTCGTAGTCCCCACCCGGCTGCGTCAGGTCCACGATGGTCGAGAGAGTAGGCACGAACCAGGTGCCCTTATCCCTCATCAGGCGGAGGGTGGAATCCGACAGGTACGTACCATGTTCAATGCTTTTCACGCCGGCCGCTACGGCGGCGTAGGCGCCCTCGTCACCGTGCGCATGGGCCATGACCGGGACGCCGCGGGTCGCCGCCTCCTCCACGATCGCGCGAAGCTGCCGCTCGCTATACACCTGCTTACGTGGGTCGGTATCGGGTAGCCCGGCACGCTCAGTACCACGCGTCTTGATCCAGTCCACACCGTGATCAAGGTTCACGCGGACTAGAGCACGGAGCTCTTCGGTGCTGTTGACCCCGCCGGCTAGCGAGCCTAGCCGCGCATCTGCGAGTACGGACTCGCCCAGATTAGGCGTCACGAACACGCCAGAGGCAAGGATGTCAGGCGTTACCACTTGCCACGCCCGGGCCATCTCGCGCATCTCCACGTCCTGGTATGCTGGCACGCTCGCCGAGCGGACGGTGGTGACGCCGGAGAAAAGAGCTCGTCGCGCGTTGGCCAGCGTGGCGATGTGTGTGTGCGCATCTATGAGGCCGGGAGCGATCCATCGGCCGCCGACGTCGATCTCCGTCGCCCCGGCAGGAACTGCGAGGCCCACGCCGATACGCTGGATCCGACCGCCGCTGACGAGGATCGTTGCGTCGCGAAGCACTGTCGCGCTGACGCCATCCACAATATTGGCGTGAGTGATGGCAACCGTTGGCGGCGCCTGCGCTGGTAGTGAGAAGGTCGCCACAACGGTAGCGAGGAGCGTGCACACAACAGCGATTGTGCGTGAAGAGCGCTTCATCGACGTGGCTCCTGGATATTGGCGTCTACCGATTCGCAGCCCCAGCCTACGCAGCGCACCGGATCGAGGGGGATGCACAGGGCGCTACCCCGAGTGCTGGGTAGCGCCTATCTCAGTAGTAGGAGAACCACGTTACCGCGCGGCAGGGTAACGCAGCCCACCACACGACGGGCAGCGTCTGGCAGAGTGCGTTTTTCCCATCCACTCCGACGCGCTGCGGGCGCTACCTGGCTAGCAAAACGGTCAGGTGAGGTCCTTCACGACAGTGGATACGCCGCTGGTCTTCGCCGACTCTATAGCGGCATCTCGCAACGCCGCGGATTCATACATCAGGCTGGTGCCGATCACCTGATGATTGGCGGCTTTAAGATTGAAGTACTGCTTGTTGTTGGTGGATTCCTTCTTCTCGTATCGAGCATCGTCGGCACAGTTCGTCTGAACGGATGCGATCCCGTTATCGGCCGAGTCCTTTGCCCGGTACAACTCGCTGCGCAGGATGGTCTCCTCACTTCCCGACTTCAGCACGAAGTACCACTGACCGTCGCTGCTCTTGCTCATCTCATACCAACCAGCCATGTCATCCCCCTGGTGGAGCTGTGGATACCGTCTTGCAGCTTCTGACGCTCGCAAGCGCCCTGCTCGCATCGCGGCCTCGGTCCTGGCTACGGCCAATCCATCGAGGTCATCCAACTGGTTCGGACGGATCGCGATCACGCTCCTGCCTGCTATCGCTTCACACCCTTTACCGAACCTGGTGTAATGCACGCGAAGGCAACGCGGTACGACATCGCGAGCGACGTCGGCTGCTCTGGACCCGGTCCAATCTACCCGCCGTCCAAGCCTGCTACAACGACCAGATCGCTCCACACCTAGGGCGGCGTTCGAGTCAAATTGGCCGCAGGAGGGTAAAGGCAGAGCCTGGTTACGGCGATCGGAAACGGCCCGTCAGAGCCCGGGTTTATTGGCCCTCGACTTGCCCTGGCTACCGGTTCACCTCATCAGGATTCCAATTCGATGGCGCATCAGACGGATGAAAACACCGCACTCGAGACGCTTCGAGCGCAAGTAAAGGATATCCGCATGGCCATGCTGTCCACGATCAGTGACGGACGGATGGTTTCGCGGCCGATGGCGGTTCAGGATTTCGCCGCCGATGGCACCATCTCCTTCCTGACAAGCGTGGATTCGAACAAGGTCAGGGAGATAGCGACGAATCCGAATGTTGGCGTGACGTTGGTGGATTCGGGCGCCGAGACCTACGTGTCCATAGCGGGGAACGCACGTGTGACCAACGACCGCGAGCGTATAGCCGACTTCTGGAACCCGTTCCAGAAGTCGTGGTTCGAGGGACCGGACGACCCCCTCATCCGCATCGTGGAGATCACACCCGTGTCCGCGGAGTACTGGGTGACGAAGGGAGGCAAGATTGTGAGCCTCCTCTCCATCCTCGCCTCCACGGTGACTGGGAAGGATCTCGAGGCGGGAGAGAACAGAACGCTGGAGTTGTAGCTCGCTGCGGCCGCGCCGCGGTGGCGCGGTGCGGCTGCGAAGGTCAGCCCAAGCGTCTGCTGCCGGCCCTACCTGGACCGCTAGAACGCGAGCATCTGCGTGAACTTGAGTATCACGCTCCTGCCAGGAGCCACCGTTTGGAGCGGTCCACCCGGTTCGAGCGCTACCGGGCTCGTGAAGCGCTGCTCGTTGTATACCAGGAACAGGTCGCTCAGCGGATGGTGGATCAGGTTGAAGCGTACGTTCGCGTTCAACAGGTGGCGCTCCGGATCGTACTGCGAGAGCGCATCGAGGAACATGTTCGTCGTGAACGAATAGTTCGCCCGCGTGGTCACGAGAGTCGTCGTGAAGCTGGCATCTGGCAGGTCCAGTTCGGCGTCGGTACGCTGGAGACCCACCGCCATGTTGAAGCGGTAGCTGGGGCGCAGGGTGACGGTTCCCTGCACCGTGCGCTGAGTCCCGCTCCACAATCCGCCCGCTATCCCCGTAAAACTGCCTGAGATGAGGCGGCTCGCGTCGGTCTGACCCTTAACCTGCCACTCCGTCCAACTGTACGAGCCGGCGGGAATAGGATCGATGTCACGGTTGATGCGGAATGGTTTCTGGATGCGCTCAAAGCGCGGGTTCGCCGAGAACTCGACGTGGCCACCATTGTTGAGGAAGAAGGTGTTACCCGTGTGCATGTTCTTCCCAACAATGTGCCCACTCAAGTCCTCGTAGTAGTTCCAGACGAGGTGCGGGTGTAGCTCGCGAATACCCAGTCGCTGCAGCGCCGCCGGGCGAGGTCGCACCCCGATGTCGGCCATCCACTTCCTCACGGCGGTGCGTCGGTAGTAGCCCATCTCGTCGTTGAAGCCTTCTCCCAACTGCATCGCCCCGCCCTTCACGTGCAGGAAGTTACCCTCGCGATTGAGCGTTGAGCGCCAGGCATAGTCGCCGCTCTCGATGCCAGGCGTCTGCGTACGTAGCACGTAAGAGTTCCAGTCGATCCTGCCAAAGAATCGAAAGTTCGCGTCTACCCCGTAGACACGGTTGTAGTCGTCGCCCGAACTCGTGGACTGTTTGTTCATGGCGATGACGCCAATGTCGGAGCCGTTAAAGAGGTCCCGTCGCAGGCGCAGGACCGAGTAGTTGGTGGCCGACACGCCGGGCGCATCCCTGGTCTGAATGTCGAGCAGACCAATCGTCATCCCTGCGGCCCGTCCGGTCAGGCGTGCGCCGCCAAGGATGGGAATCTCATGTCCGCTGCCGTCCAGGCCTATTCGCCTGCTGAAGAAGAGCAGCAGGTCCTCGTCTGATGTGGGAGCCAGAGTCGTGCGGTTGTTGCGGGCCGCGTCGCCCACGTAGAAGATTCCCGAGTTCTCGAGGAAGAACTCACGCTTCTCTGGGAAGAACTGGCTGAACTGCGTCAGGTTCACCTGCTGCTCGTCCGCTTCTGCCTGGGCGAAGTCGGGGTTCGCGGTGACGTCGAGCGTGAGCCCCGGCGTGACGCCGTACTTGAGGTCCGCACCGACATCTGCCTTCTGCTTGAAGCTGGCGCCACCTGTCTCACGCAACGTGCTACCGGCCACGTAGGGCTTGATGCGCAAGTCGCGCCCCCCCGTCGCGCCGCTCAGCCCGGTGAGATCTCCGGCGAGCGATACCCGGGCCAGATTGTAGGCGCGCGGCACCGGCGCCCAGAAATCGATCTCGTTCCGACGCCGGATACGCCGACTGAAGTTGATTCCCCATGACTCGCCCGCAGTGGGATCGAAGCGCAGAGCGCGGAATGGGATCGCCATCTCGACAGTCCAGCCATCAGCAACGCGTTGGGTGCGCACCTCCCACATCGCGTCCCAGCTCGTATTGATCTCGCGTCCTTCGTTGGCCACCTGACGATCGGAGCGCGCCCCTTCCGGATTGGTTATGAAGATGTAGCCGTTCCGGCGGTCACCGAAGGTATCGAGCAGGACCTCGAAGGAGTCCTGATTGTCCTCCTTGAAGTCCTTCCGGATATCGTTGACGATCAGCGCATCCGGCGAGGCATCATGCAGGTATGCGGCGATGTACAGGTTGTTGTTATCGTAAGCGACCTGCACGACGGTGCGCTCGGTCGCCGCCTCCCCTTCCTGCGGTTCGCTCTGCACGAAGTCGCCCGAGGGCACGGCCAGACCCCACACCTCGTCATCCAGAATACCGTCCACGCGTGGCGAGTTGACCGCGCGCACCGCGACGATCTCGCGCCGCCCCTCGGCCGCCCGCCCGGGTGATGGAGAGACGCGCGGACGCCCCCCCTTCACATCGCCGCTGGACGCCGCCTCCTGCTGGGCCGACAGAGAGTGCGGAACGAGTGCCGCCGCCGCGAGAACGATTAACGCACAGGAGCGACGAAGTTTCGACAAGGGAAGCCGGAGTTGAGGCGCGGGGCGATGATTCCGGGACGCGGCACCCCCGACCTCGAGGAGACCTCGTGTCGTGATCTGCGTCGCACCCATTCATGGCGAGAATAGCGTACGTCCGGAGTGCCCGCAAGAACTCTGTGCTTCACCCTCGCCAGGCGGTCAGCAGAGGCTATGCGTACGGCCGACGCGCGGCCTGGCGGCAATGTACCCATGGTGCTGCGTCATCCTGTTCGATCCCACACCATAGCTGCCGAGTCCCAGTTTCGGCCGCACGATCTCGACGAGCTCGGACGGCGCTTCGCTGACGAGCGTCGGGCAATCAACTGCGGCGGCAGGCTCTGTCAGTCCGACGCAACGTCCGCCACCACAAGGATGAGCGCGCCGGTACGGAGCCACTGCGGCCATAAACGCTCCATGACCCTCGCCAACCATCCGCCACCCGGCAAATGTACGGCTGTCCGCACCCGAAGATGCTCCACGGGCAGACCTGCGAGCAGAGCTGCCGCTTCGCTTGTCGTATGCCAGCGGGCACCCCGGTAGCTTCCGCGGCCACCGCTCCTACCCTTCCAGAGCCAGAGGAGACTGCGGCGGTTCAGAAGTCCGATGGCTACCCGGCGACGGGCAACGCGGAGCATCTCGCCGACTGCAGCACGTTCCTCGTCAACGAAACAGAGTGCCGTGATCGATACGACGAGGTCAAAGCTCCCATCGGCGTGTGGCAGGGAGCGTGCGTCGGCAACCTCGTAAGACACGTTGGCAGACTTCAGGCTGCGAGCATACGCCACCCATTCCGGGTTGATATCGCTGCCGCTGACCAGTCCATGGGTCGCGGTTGCGAGGGCGCGAGTGAAGTAGCCCGTGCCGGAGCCAACATCGAGTATCGATTCCCCGGGACGAGGTTGCAACTCTGCGAGGAGCAGCGCCACCTCACGTTCCCCGGTCCAGCGACCGCGCGGCGTCTCATACCACCGATCATAGCTTTCCGCGTCCATAGCATTTGCTCCGATCTAACTCTAGCCATGCAGCCTGCCGGTATCACGTCAGGTCGTCGGCGGCTCGTTCGTAGGTTCACGCTCGGGTGGCAACCGCTTGATGAGAAGCCGTTAAATGAAACCCTGATCATCTTCTACTCCTCGAGGGGCATCTTTCTGATGGCCAACGATATACTCCAGAGGGAGTAGGCGCTCGCGTAGCATCAGCTGCTCT
>CAJDWZ010000074.1_pt1 | contig 20836 bp, 13 predicted proteins | sample 7391701 | NCBI WGS metagenome assembly CAJDWZ01 (sample SAMEA7055744, study PRJEB34461) | soil metagenome | biome: terrestrial ecosystem; feature: Peninsula; material: soil | place: Antarctica | collected 2016
TACCGCATCAACGGCGACCGCCTGGAGCGCGCCGAGGTACAGGTAGGGATAGTGGACGGAGCTCGCGGGATCGCCCAGATCACCGACGGGGTCGCCGTCGGCGATCGAGTGGTTGTGGGCAACGTTGGATCCATCGGCGTCGGCTCGCAGGTACAGATCGTGGGAGAACGGGAGACGACGGCCTCCGGGCGCGACTCCATCGGCACCGCGCCAGATACGCTCGCTCGCCGCCCTGACATCAGGTAGTCGCTCACCCGGTAGGGAACTCCCTTCCGCGTCTCACCACCCAGCATTCCATGTTCCTCTCCGACGTCTCGATCAAGCGACCGGTATTCGCCACCATGATGATGGTGGCGCTGGTCGTACTCGGTACCGTGGCGCTCAAGCGGCTTGCCGTGGACGAGTACCCCGACGTGTCCTACCCGATCGTGATGGTGCAGACCGCCTATCCCGGCGCCTCGCCGGAAGTGGTGGAACGCGAGGTCTCGCGCCCGATCGAGCAGGCGCTGAACACCGTCCAGGGTCTGGACGAGGTGACATCGACCTCCCGTGAGGGAAGCTCGATGGTCCGCGTTCGACTCCAACTCGGGGTGAAGGTAGGCGACGCGTTGCAGGACGTGCAGGCCAAGGTCGCACGGCTGCGTCGCCAGCTTCCACAGACGGTGGAGGACCCGACGATCCTCCGCTTCGATCCCAACGACCGCGCCATCATGTCGATCGCTGCGCAGAGCGGCGAGCGTCCACTGCGTGAGCTCACCGACATGGCCGACGAGGTGATCTCGACGCGCCTGGAGGCGATCCCCGGTGTGGGCGGCGTGAACATCGTGGGTGGCGCCGAACGACAGATCAGGGTGGAGCTGGACCCGACGTCAATGCGCGCCTACGGAATATCGCCGCCTCAGGTGATGGCCGCCTTGCAGCGCGAGAATCAGGACGTGCCGGCTGGTCGCGTGCGCAGTGGTGATTCCGAGCGCCTGGTGCGCGTCACCGGCCGTATCGTGAACCCGAAGGCGTTCGCCGACATCACGGTGGCCGTGCGCGATGGCTCGCCGGTCCGCATCGGCGACCTGGCGCGGGTGGTGGATGGAGTGGCCGAGCCGCGCAGCGCGGCAATGCTGGACGGTACTCCGGCGGTGTCGCTGGAAGTGCTCAAGATCTCCGGCTCCAACACCGTCGAGGTGGCCGACCGCGTGAGCGCGGTGCTGGCGGAGCTGCAGCAGGAACTGCCGGCCGACGTGCAGTTGATCAAGGTCAGCGACGACTCACGGCGTATCAAGGCGTCGCTGGAAGCGGTGCAGCACGAGCTCGTGCTGGGCGCGATGCTCTGCGTGATCATCATCTACTTCTTCCTCAACTCCTGGCGCTCCACCGTCATCACCGGGCTGGCCCTGCCGATCAGCATCATCTCGGCCTTCTTTGCCATGTGGGTGTTCGGCTTCACGATGAACACCATGACGCTGCTCGCTCTCTCGCTGGCTATCGGCCTGCTGATCGACGACGCGATCGTCGTGCGAGAGAACATCGTCAGGCATCTGGAGATGGGTAAGGACCATCACACGGCGGCCAAGGAAGGGACGAGCGAGATCGGGCTGGCGGTGGTGAGCACGACGTTCGCCGTAATCGCCGTGTTCATCCCGGTGGCCTTCATGGGCGGCCAGATCGGAAAGATCTTCTTCCAGTTTGGCGTCACCGTCGCGGCGGCCGTGCTCGTCTCGCTGTTCGTCTCCTTCACCCTCGACCCCATGCTCTCCAGCGTGTGGCCCGACCCCGAGGTGGAGCACAACAAGCAGGGTGGGAAGGGAAGCAGCGGCGGACGGTTCCGTTACCTGTCGCCGCGTCACTGGTCCCGGGCCTTCAACGTCCAGTTTGAACGGCTCGTGAATCGCTATCCGCACTGGCTGGACTGGGCGCTGAATCATCGGCCCACCGTCCTCGTCGCCGCCGGTGTGTCGGTGGCGATCGCGCTACTCATCGTGCCGCGCCTGGGCTTCACCTGGATGCCCGACTTCGACGGCGGGGAGTTCAACGTGAACTACCGCACGCCACCGGGCTCCAGCCTGGACTACACGATGGATCGTGGTCGCGCCCTCGCCGGTTATCTGCGCGAGCAGCCTGAGGTATCCTTCACCTACACCTCGATTGGCGGTGGCTTCAGCGGTTCGCCCACCAACGGGCGGGTCTTTGTGAAGCTCACCCCTAAGGGTAAGCGCAAGCGGACGCAGGAGCAGATCCAGACAGCGTTGCGCGGCCAGTTGCAGAAGATCCCCGGAGTGCGGGCGAACATAACCGGCACGCCGACTATCTTCGGCGGCTACCGGCAGCCGATCCAGATCAACGTGCAGGGCCCGGAGCCAACCCGGCTGAAGATTGCCGCCCAACAGGTCCTGGATGCGATGCGCGAAGTTCCGGGCATGGCCGAGCCAACGTCGAGCGATGAGGGCGACGTGCCGCAGTTGGACGTCCACGTGGATCGCGAGCAGGCCTGGGCCGCGGGGCTCGGTCTGGCGACGATCGCGGGAACGCTGCAGCCCCTGTTCACCGGACAGCGGGCGACCGAATGGGAGGACCCTCTCGGATACAGCCACGACGTGATCGTGGTCTATCCAGACTCCATGCGCACCTCGGTGGATGACGTGGCAGGTATCGTCATTCAGGGCACCAACGTGGATCTCCGTACCGGTCGGGCAGCCGCGATACCGCTCGGTCAGGTGGCGACTGTGACTGCCGGCACCGGTCCGCAGCAGATCGAGCGCAGTAGCCTCGAGCGCCAGGTGTCCATTTCGGCCGGCGTCCTGCCCGGCTACGCGATGGGCGGCGTTGCAAAATCGGCGCGCGAGGCGATCGATGCGGTGGGACTTCCCGCCGGTTACCGCACTGTGTTCAAGGGTGACGTGCAGAACCTGGAGGAGACTCAGGGCTACGTGCTCGAGGCGCTCATCCTCGCCGTCGTCTTCATCTACCTCATCCTGGCATCGCTCTTCGGATCGTTCCTGCAGCCGTTGGCGATCATGCTGGCGCTGCCTCTGAGCTTCATCGGCGTCGCCCTCGCCCTTCTCATAACCGGCGGCAACCTGAACATCTTCACGATGATCGGGATCATCATGCTCATGGGGCTGGTGACCAAGAACGGCATCCTGCTTATCGACTTCACCAACCAGCAACGGGAGTCGGGACACAGCCAGCGGGAGGCGCTGCTGAGTGCCGGCCGTGTGCGTCTGCGACCGATCCTCATGACGACGACGGCGATGATCTTCGGCATGCTGCCACTGGCGATCGCGATCGGCGAGGGGGCAGAGCAGCGTGCGCCAATGGGACGTGCAGTAATTGGTGGACTGATAACCTCCACCGTGCTCACACTGTTCGTGGTTCCCGTGGTATACACGCTGTTTGACGACGCCGTGGAGTGGGTGCGTTCGCGTCGACGCGGCGGCGAATCAGCATCGCTGGAGCCCGCACCGGCTGGCGACTGACGTCACACGAGGCAGTGTTCGACCACACGCAGAAGGGAGAGCGGACAGATATCGCTCTCCTTTTTGTTTGTCGTACTACCTGCCGCGCAGCCATCATTCGCTTTACTTTTCGCGCGCTTCCGCGTCCTGACGCTTGACGACGGGCGCGGCGAATGGTATTGGGTGTGCGCGAGCATGTGCGTGCATGCGCCGCTGAGCGAGGCATGAGGCATACCGTGTGCGGCGTGGAAGGGGCGCGCAACGCCGATGTGCGGAATGAACAGGCCGAGGGCAGCTGTGGTGACACGCTGGCGACACTTTTCACAGGAGACGGTCATGCCGCACGACCACACGTTGTTCGCAGCGCCGCAGTTCTCCGATGGGGACGATGACAACGACGACCTGGGCTACGGTGGTGGTGGCGGGTCGTTCGACGATGACGAAGATGAAGACGACGAAAGTGGCTGGGGAGGTAGAATCCGCCGGCCTGACTCCGAGAGCTTGTGGGAGAATCCGGACGACGACGAGGACGAGGAAGAGGAAGAGGGCGACCTCGAAGAGTCCGACGAGTCAGAGGAGTCGGAGGATAAGGATGATAAGGATGATGAGATGGACAGCGACGTCGCCGGCAGCCGTGGCGACGCGGACGAGTTGGAGGAGGAAGCACTCGACACAGTCGGCGCGCCCGCGATATCCGCGGCCTCGGCGCCGGACACTGCCGGTACACAAGGAGACACCATGGACGAGAGCACGCTGAGCCCCGAGACGACGACGGAAGCCGCCGCCCCCACGAGCGAGCGCAAGAGCACGACTCGCAAGGTCGCAGCTAAGAAGACCACTGCGAAGAAGGCGACGGCGAAGAAGGCGACGGCCAAGAAGACCGCCAAGAAGGCGACGGCCAAGAAGACGGCAAAGAAGGCCACCGCCAAGAAGGCACCGGCGAAGAAGACCACCGCCAAGAAGGCCACCGCCAAGAAGGCCGCGAAGAAGGCCACCGCGAAGAAGACCGCTCGGAAGGCTGCGACTAAAAAGACGGCCGCCAAGAAGACGACCCGCAAGGCCGCCGCCAAGAAGAGCACTGCTCGCAAGGCTGCCGCGAAGAAGACGACTGCTCGTAAGGCTGCCGCGAAGAAGTCCACCGCTCGTAAGGCCGGCGCGAAGAAGGCCACGCCGCGTAAGGCCGCCGCGAAGAAGTCCACCGCTCGCAAGGCCACTGCGAAGAGGCCACCGCGAAGAAGTCCACCGCTCGCAAGGCCACTGCGAAGAAGTCCACCGCTCGCAAGGCCACCGCGAAGAAGTCCACCGCTCGCAAGGCCACTGCGAAGAAGTCCACCGCTCGCAAGGCCACCGCGAAGAAGTCCGCCGCTCGCAAGGCCACCGCGAAGAAGTCCACCGCTCGCAAGGCTACTGCGAAGAAGCGTGGTGCTGCAGCCAAGCGCACCTCCAGCAAGCGCGTGGCCCGCGGACGCTAGGCGGCGACGAACCGGCCCACTTGCCGGCGGCGGCGCAAAGGGCTTCCTCCTCCCCATCAGCGCCAACACCGGCGTCGTCGGCGACACGGCCAGCGGCGCAGCATCCTCCAGATGCTGCGCCGCTCGTCTTTGTCGGTCTTTCCCTGCCCCCTCGCCTCTCCTTATACCCGGCCGCGTTGCGCCCGTCACCGCAGGGCGGCAGTTTCACTCCCCATGAAGATGCGTTGGCGACCTTTCCTTATCTCTGGCGGTGCCGCACTGGGCGGAGCGGCGGCCTATAGTGCCCTCGCCAGCCGCGGTTTGCCCGCACTCGGCCAGCCATTCGAGAGCGCCGAGGGGCGCATGGAATGGCGCGGCCACCAGGTCGCCCATCATGTCGTGGGCAGTGGGCCGCCGGTGCTCCTGCTGCATTCCATCGGGCTCTGGAACTGGAGTCTGGAGTGGCGGGACATCGCACCAGCTCTCGCTGAGCGTTACACCGTCCACGCCCTCGACCTGCTGGGCTTCGGACGCTCGGATCGGCCGCGAGTGGCATACTCGGCCCGTCTCTACCTTTCCCTCGTTGCCGACTTTGCTCGGCGCGTGGTAGGCACGCCCGTGGCGCTCGTGGGAGCAGGGCTGAGCGGTGCATACGCGGTGGAACTGGCGGCCAGCGATCCGGCGCGCTTCCCGGTGGTCGCCCTCGTCGCGCCGACGGGCCTGGCGCGGCTGCGCGAACGCCCGACGACCATGGACGACGCTGGCCGCCGGCTGGTGAACGCGCCGGGAACGGCGGCGTGGAATGCCCGAGTAACCTGCGGCGCGCTGCGCTCGGCGCTGGAGCGGAGCTATTACCGCGATGCAGACGTGGATGACAAGTTGCTCGACGCAGCGCTCGCCACCACTCACCAACCGGGCGCAAAACACGCTCCATCAGCATGGCTCGCTAACCAGCTCAATCTCGATATACGACCGGCTCTACGCCGGCTACTTCAACCGACGATGCTCCTCTGGGGCGCGCAGGCGGAGTTGAATCCAGCCGAGGAGTCGTTCGGCTACCGGGCCATCAAGCGCGACCTCCGCGCCGCCATCCTGGATGGCGCGGGCGACCTGCCTCAGTTGGAACGCTCTGGAGAACTGGTTGAGTTACTGAACAAGTTTCTCTCCACGGCATAGGGACGGGTGACGCCGGCCGGGCGATCGGCGAACAGTTCGCGGCCCGGCCACCGGTCACCATTCCTCATTGGCCGGTGTCGTCTCTCGCCGGCACGCCGCATTGCGGTTATTGTACGCCACATGGCCGACTCACCCGTTGCCCTCCTGCGTGCTCACGCGCGCCACGCCCCCTGGAACGCCCGCGGCCTGGCCGCACACGCTTCCTCGCTCGCTGACGCCGCCGGGCTGCGGCCTACCAACGCATCGGCGCGCGCCGCACCGAGCGCCCGTGCGATTCGCTTCTATGTGGCCAACGGCCTCCTCGACCGGCCTGAAGGCACGGGTACCGCGGCCACGTACAACTACCGCCACCTGTTGCAACTGCTGGCGATAAAGATCCGCCAGCGTGAGGGTCGCACGCTGGCGGAGATCAAGGAAGAACTGCACGAGGTGAGCGGAGACATCCTGGAGCGACGCGTCGCGCAGTCTCTCTCATCCACGCTGGGAGTGGGCGCTGATACCGCCGCACTCACCACCGACGACGACGCCCCTCGCAGTTGGCGCCGCCTCGCAGTGGCCGATGGCATCGAACTTCACGTTCGGGACGACTCGCCCGCGGCGCACGGCGACCGTCTGGTGCTGATGCGCGAGGCCGTTCGGGCCGCTCTGGGCCGGCCGTAGCGAACGGGCGAGCCAGCGGCTCGCTACGGCTGACTCGGCACTCTAGCCGCATTGATCAAGCCCGGCTCGCTCGCGTCAACAACCCGTCGCCAGGAATTCTCTTGACAACCCATCAGGGCAGTCGTCAGCCCAAACGGCGGTAACGTCAGCAGCCCGGCGCCGGGAACACTGGATGCCGCCCGCTAAAGCACTCGCCAGATCAGGTTTGCCCCCCACTCCAGCAGCCGTTCACGCCAGGCGCGGCGACCGAAGTCGTCGATCTGGATCTCCCGCGCGAAGGGAAGATCGGCCATGAAGATGGAATCCATTCGCGCTCCCAGCGCGCTGTCCAGCGATGCAAGCATGAGCTCGTTGTTAAAGGCCAGCGAGCGGTTGTCGAAGTTCATCGAGCCGATGGCGCTCCAGACACCGTCGGCCACTATTGTCTTGGCGTGAATGTTCGTCGGCTGGTACTCGAAAATGCGCACACCGCCCTCAAGGAGTTGCTCATAGCGGTAGCGGGATGCGTAGCGAGTGGTCTTCACGTCGGTGCGCGGGCCGGCGGTAAGAACCCGTACGTCCACACCCCGTCCGGCGGCGTCCGTGAGCAACTTGTTGAACTCCTGTCCGGGGACGAAATACGCGTTGGTGATGTAGAGTTGGCTCCTGGCGCCCACAATGGTGAGGGCGAGGAAGCGCTCAGCCGACGTACTCCCCACGGTAGGTGCGGTGTGCAGCACTCCGGCGCGTATGTCACCAACCGGGGCGAACGCTGCTGGTGGAAAGAAGTCGTCACCTACCAGTAGTTGACCCGTTGCTTCTGCCCAGCCCTCGGCGAAGGCCGCTTGCAGCCGAGCCACTGCTGGCCCCTGGACGCGCACATTGGCCTCCCGCCACTGCTCCTCGTGCCGCCCATCTCCCAGCCAGTAGTCGGCGAGGCCAAACCCTCCCGTGTAGCCCATATCGCCGTCCACTATGATCGCCCTTACGTGCGAGCGCTCGTCGGCCTTGTGGAGCGTGTACCAGTGCAACGGCCGGAGCCACGCCACCTCCACCCCGGCGTCGCGTAACCTCTCAACCCACCCGCCCTTCAGCGGTCGTGAACCGAAAGCGTCGAGGAGGAGGAGGACCCTAACTCCGGCGCGGCAACGTTCCACCAGGATATCGGCCAGCGTGTCGGCCACCTCACCCGGCTGGGAGAAGTAGAACTGCGCGGTGATCGTGCGGCGGGCACCGCGCAGGTCGCTCCAGAAGATGGGATATGTGCCGTTACCGTTCTCCAGCGGCTCGACGATGTTGCCGTCGTGCAATCCCAGGCCGGTATACATCTGCATGGTGCGCTGGAAGAGGGTGTCCGTCAGCGATGGCAGCCGCCCTCCGTCAAGAGTGCGGACGCTGTTGACCGGAGTGTCCCGGGTAACGCTGAGGACCCCGATGAGGAAGAAGAGAGCGACGACGAGCACGCCGAAGGCGAGCAGCAACGCGCGGATGAGCGGACGCATCGGGAGCGTTGGGTTATCAGATTGGCGAGAACGTCGTTTGGGCATGGCCAGATCGATCAGCGAGGTTGAATGGTGAGTGCCAGATCGAGCCGATTACCGTGGGAGCGGTGGGTCCGTGCGCCGGCCTGAATGGAGGGTAGAAAGGCTGCAGTACGCATTTGCAGTTTGCCTGCATGGCTCCGTCCCTCCACTATTCCCTGATGCACAGCGCTCCGCGACGGCGGGTGACCGGGCGGACGGTAGTCCTCGACCGTATGCTTGAGCGCCTGCCGCTCTTCCGCCTCAGTGACTCGGCCGATGCCGCGGCCATCTCCCTCGCCACCGAAGATGGCGGAAGGTGGCGCGTGCTCCCCAGCCCGGGGGATCGGCTTCCAGGGACGTTCGATCAGGACGTTTACGTGGAACTCCTGCGACGTTACCTGGAGGCGGGGTCGCCAGCCGACGGAGGGCTGACCTTCACCCTGCACGCGTTCCTGCGGGCTATAGGTCGCAAGGTGGATGGTCGCAACTACGATCTGTTGCGGAGCAGCCTCAGCCGGCTGGAGCGCACGACCCTGGAGTCGCAGGGTGTCTACGATTCGCCGGGGATCATGGTGGATGACTCGGATCGGTGCCGTTTCAGTATCCTCGCCTCGGTCGTCATAGAGCGACGGCGGGCTGCCGAACGCAGTCAACTGTCGCTCTTCCCCGGGATGTCGGGCGGCGAACCCGGGGATGTTCGTGTCACCCTGGGGCATGCTATTCGCTGCAACCTCGCCGCCGGGCACACCAGCACACTGATCCTTGGCAAGTACCTCGCCCTCGGCTCGCCGGTGGCACGGCGTCTCTACAGGCTGATTGCCGCCAGCGCGGAACCGGGTACGACCGTATACGAGGTAGAGCTGGAGCGGCTTGCCGAACTGCTGCCACTTACCCAGCGTTATCCGTCACACCTTCTGCGAGTCCTGGAGCCGGCTCACGAACAACTCGTCGAGGCGGGGATCGTGGAGAGTGCTGGAATTCATCAGGACGGGCGGACGTGGCGCCTGACGTACTCGTTCAACGGGACAGCACCAGACGGTTCAGAAGTGTCGGCTGAAAATTTATAGCCCGCTTCCTGGCGGGCGACCCGGAACACTCAGGCCCCCTGGCCTGTATCTAGCTAGTATAATACGGCGTCAATTCTTCCCGAGGCTGGATCCGCATGCATCGTCGACTTCGCACCGCCCTACTGGCGGCCGTAATCGTGCCGCTCGTAGCAGGTGGCTTTGTCCTGCAGGAGCGTGAGAACCGAGATGGCGCGCGACTGTTTGATCAGGTCATCGGCCTCGTCTCCCAGCGCTTCGTCGACACCGTCGGTGTCGGCCCACTGTACGAGAAGGCCGCCCGCGGCCTCATAGAAGAGCTCCAGGATCCGTACAGCGAGCTCTACACGCCCAAGCAGCTGGCTCAGTTCCAGCAGAACACCGGTGGCCGCTACGGCGGGTTGGGCATGCAGATCGAGCCGGTGCAGGGGCGCGGCATTAGCATCATGAAGGTGTTCCCCAACACTCCGGCGCAGAAGGCTGGCGTTCAGGCGGGCGACATCATCGTCCAGATCGACACCGTGAATGCTCTCGGGATGTCGTCGCAGGAGGTGTCGGACATCCTGAAGGGTGAGCCTGGCACCAAGGTGACGGTGAGCTTCGGGCGGGCGGGCATACCGACTCCGATGAAGATGGAGCTCACCCGGGCGATCATCCATATCCCCGCGGTGCCCTACACGTTGGCCTTCGGGAACGTGGGGTACATCCCGCTTCTGGACGGTTTCAACGAGACGTCCGGAGAGGAAGTGGCGAAGGCGGTGGCGGCGGTGCAGGCCGCCGGTGCGCGTTCGCTGGTCATCGACCTCCGCGACAATCCTGGCGGCTACCTGGAGCAGGCACTGGCGATAAGTAACCTGTTCCTGCACCCTGGTCAGGAGATCCTCAGCGTCCGGGGCCGCGGTCAGCCCGATCAGAGCTTCGCCACCCGGGGGCGTCCCATGGCTCCGGATATTCCGCTGGTCGTGCTGATCAACGGTCGTAGCGCCTCGGCGTCGGAGATCGTGGCCGGAGCACTGCAGGATCACGATCGCGCGCTGATCATCGGCGAGACTTCGTTCGGCAAGGGACTGGTGCAGTCGCTCTTCCCGCTCGACGGCGGCTACGCAGTGAAGCTGACGACGGCCAAGTGGTATACCCCGGTCGGTCGCTCCATCCAGAAGGATCGGAAGCTCCTCCCTGATGGTCGTTTCGTCGAGGTCTACCCGGATACGCTCCCGGCCGACTCTCTCAAGAAGCTGCGTCCGGAGTACAAGTCGGACGCCGGCCGGGTAGTCTACGGCGGCGGCGCAATCACCCCCGACCTGCACATTGTGCCGGACACCTTCACCACCAACGAGCAGGAACTGGCGAAGGCGCTGGCGCCAAAAATCCAGGACTTCTTCACGGTGGTCGCGGCCTTCGCCTACGACCAGAAGGGGAAGGTGAAGGAGGACTTCACCGTCACCCAGGCCTGGCGCGACGAGATCTATGACCGTCTCGCGAAGAACGGCGTGAAGGTGGACCGATCGGTGTACAACACCGGCGTGGGCTTCGTCGACCTGTGGGTCGCTCGCCGCGTCGCCGAGACCTCCTTCGGAGCCTCCGAGTCGCGCCGGCGAGAGCTTGAGCGGGACCCACAGTTCCAGAAGGCACTCGAGGTACTCCGCAAGGGAACCAGCCAGAAGGACCTGTTCGCCCTCGCTTCGATCGAACGCTCACTACCTTAGGTCGCAGCGCCAGCGTCGGTCGGCTTCACCCCGATCCCGCTTTAACCGTTGTCCGTTTACCTTACAGGTATGTCAACAATATCCCGCACCCTGGCCGCCGCCCTCGTGACGGCGGCCGTTGCCTGCGCCCCTGCGCCCGCTACTGACACCGATTCGGCCACAATCGAAAGTGCGGTGACAGATCTCCCCCGCTCCGTCACCCCGGAGCCGGGTGAGGTTCATCTCACCAACATGCGCCAGCTCACTGACGGCGGCGAGAATGCCGAAGCGTATTTCAGCGCCGACGGCAAACGGATCATCTTCCAGTCCACCCGTGACGGCCGGAGCTGCGACCAGCAGTACATCATGAACGTCGACGGCACGGACGTGCACCAGATCTCCAACGGCGAGGGGAAGACGACCTGCGGCTTCTTCTACAATGGGGACCAGCGCGTCTTCTTCGCCTCCACGCAAGCGGCTGAGAAGTCCTGCCCGGCGCCCCTGGATCCGTCCAAGGGCTACGTCTGGGGCATTGACCCGTACGACATCTACACGGCCAATCCTGACGGCAGCGACCTGCAGCGGCTGACCAACTACGACACGTATACGGCCGAGGCGATCCTGTCGCCGGACGGCAAGAAGATCGTCTTTACGTCGCTCAAGGACGGCGACCTGGACATCTACACGATGAACATCGACGGCTCCGACGTCCGTCAGCTCACAACAGCACTCGGCTATGATGGCGGACCGTGGTGGTCGCCGGACGGCACCCAGATCGTCTACCGTGCCTACCACCCCACCGATCCGGCCGAGCTGAAGGAGTACCAGGACCTGCTCGAGCAGCGGATGATCCGACCCAACAAGATGGAGCTGTTCGTCATGAATGCCGACGGCAGCGATCAGCGTCAGATCACCACCCTTGGCGGCGCCAACTTCGGTCCCAATTGGACGCCCGACGGCAAGCAGCTCATCTTCTCGTCCAATTACAAGAATCCGCGCAGCGGCAACTTCGACCTGTACGTCATAAACCTGGACGGCACAGGGCTGGAGCAGATCACGACGCACGACACGTTCGACGGCTTCCCGATGTTCAGCCCCGACGGCACGAAGATCATCTGGGCTTCCAACCGGAACGCCAAGGAAGAAGGCTCGACCAACGTTTTCGTCGCCGACTGGAAGAAGTAGGAGCACGACCGCGGCGAGCGATTCAGCCGAGGTATGTTGAGTCACGGGCTCGGAAGATCGAGGTAGAGGCGGCGAGGGTGAGGATGAACAACTCCTCCTCTCGCCGCTCTCCATCTCCGTCATGACTGTCCGCATCAGGCCGAGTTTCCCCTGGGGAATGCAGTCCTGTGCCCCTCGCTACCCTCGATTCTGATGCCCGCCCCCTGACCCGGGACCGGTCGCTCCCCTACCTTCCAATTACTCTCAACGGGAGCATTCAATGGTAGGACTGATCGTCCTTCTCGTAATCGTTGTCCTGCTCGGCGTCCTCGGCGCGAGCACTATCAAGATCGTGGGCCAGGCGGACGTCATGGTGATTGAGCGGCTGGGCCGTTTCCACCGACTTGCCCGTTCCGGCCTCAACATCCTCATCCCATTCGTGGAGCGACCGAAGTCGATCGACATCCGCTACTACGAAGCAACTCCGGCGGGGATGATGAAGATCATCGCCACTTCCACAACGCGTATCGATCTTCGCGAACAGGTGCTCAACTTTCCGAGCCAGCCGGTTATCACGAAGGACAACGTGACGATCGACATCGACGCGGTCATCTATTACCGCGTGGCCGACCCTCAGAAGGCGACCTACGCTGTTCAGAACCTGCCCTACGCCCTGGAGACGCTCACCCGCACCACGCTCCGGAACATCGTCGGCGAAATGGAACTCGATCAGACTCTGGGCAGTCGCGACCTGATCAACAACAGGATGCGTCAGGTGATCGAGGAGGCGTCCATTGGCTGGGGAGTCGACGTGACCCGGGTCGAGTTGCAGACAATCGAGCCGCCGCACGACATCCAGCAGGCCATGGAACTCGTCATGCGCGCCGAGCGTGAGCGACGGGCGACGGTCACAACTGCCGAGGCGAACAAGCAGTCGGCGATCCTGGAGTCGGAAGGGCAGCGAGAGGCGCAGGTTCGCAAGGCCGAGGGCGAGCGTGACGCGGCGGTGTTGCGGGCGCAGGGCCTGGCCGAGGCGAGGCTCGCCATGGCGACAGCGGAAGCGGAATCCGTGCGACTCATAGCGGCGTCCCTGCCGGACGGCCAGGCAGCCACCTATCTGCTGGGACTCAAGTACCTGGAAGCGCTACCGCAGCTCGCGCAGGGCAAGGGGTCGACGATCTTCCTGCCCAGCGAGGCGACGGGTATCATGAGCGCGCTTGGCGGGCTTAAAGAGATGCTCCGCACCGGCGGCACCGAGGCCTCAGCCACCGGCCCCATGTCGTCCGCGGCGCGGGCGGCGTTGGCGCCCGGAGCGGCCAGGACGTCCACGGCGCGAACACTCTTCGACAGCCCGCCCGCTCCCGGGGCACTAGGCGATAATGAAGGGTGAGCGAGTTGGCGATATCTGAGGAACGCGCGCTCATCATCGCCCGCAGTCATCACTGCGTGCGATGCCTGGAATACAGCTACAAACGGGTGGTCGTGAAGCCGGCCGCTGAGTCTCTTCTCCTGGAGCTTGGTGAGGAATGGCATGCCGAGCTCGTGTGTGGCGTCTGCGGCTTGCACCAGGAACTCGGCATAGATGGCGACGGTGACATCCTGTACGTTTCCTGAGTTGATCACCAGCCGCCACCGTATCTCCATTGTGAGGTACCTCACGGCGCGTAACATGCAGGCCCCCGGAGCAGAAGACGAGTGATCATCCGTGCGGGCCGCCAGCATCCTGGCAGGTTCCGCCAGTCGCCGCGTTTCCTACTCTCGATTTCCATTGTCAGTCAACCAGTCAGGTCGGGACGCACTCGACTCGCTTCGGGAATCATCAGCACGGTTGGAGCTTGCCGCGACGCTGGCCGACCTTGGCGTCTGGTCAGTGGATCTGCGCGCGCGAACGTCGTCGCATGACGCACGGCTCCGTGAGATGGTTGCCCTCGACGACAAGGATGACTCGAGGCCGGCAGCCGCCCTCTGGCTGGAACGCATCCACCCGGACGAACGTCCCTCGGCCCGGCGTAGCTTCTTCGAGCTGATCAGCGGCGGCAGCGACAACCACACGCTTCGCGGCGAGTATCGCATAGTCTGGCCGGATGGCAGCATCCGCTGGATCGCGGTTGCGGCAAGGCTGCTCATGGATGAGAAGGGCGAGCCCACGCGCGTCGTCGGCGTAGCCCAGGACATCACCCGGTGGCGCCAGGTACGAGCGGAGCGCCAGCGATGGGCCGATGTCTTCCAGCATACCTCCCAGGGCGTCTTCATCACCGACGCGCGCACCGAACTAATCATCGACGCCAACCCCGCTTTCGGGCGCATGGTGGGTCATGCTCCGACCGAGTTGCGCGGTAGACCTCTGGCACAGCTCTACGCTCCATCAGCCCTCCACCAGTTGGGCCCCGCGGTACGCGAGGCGCACGATCACGGCCGGGCGCTGCTGGAGACCACCTACGTGCGCAAGAACGGCACTGAGTTGCCGGTCTTTGTAGACGCGACAGTCGTCATGGACGCCGATGGCGAGCCACTCTACCGCATCGCCAATGTCCGCGACCTCAGCAACGAGCGCCGCATCCGAGACCGTCAGTTGCTGCTCGTAGAGGCGGGCGAACTGCTAGCATCATCGCTCGACTACGCGGCCACGATCCGTCAGGTAGTCAAGTTGGCGGTGCCCGTGTTCGCCGACCTGGCGACGTTCAGCGAGCCGGATGGGACGACCAGGTTTTTGCGTACCTCGGCACTACAGCATGCAGATGCGGCTCAACAGGAGATAGCCGTCGAAATCGACGGACGCTTCCCGATGCACCTGGACGACGACTCCGGTGCCGCTCGGGTGCTTCGCACCGGCGAGCCAGAGTTGATACCGACGATATCTGACGCGACACTGGAATCCATCGCCCGCGACGGCGAACACCTCATTTTGCTACGCAACGCTGGCGTGCGCTCCATCATAAACGTGCCGCTCGTCGCGCGCGGCGAGATGCTGGGCGTGCTGGGCTTTGCCATCAGCCAATCTGAAAGACGTTTTGACGAGGGGGATCTCAGATTCGCGCTGGAACTCGCCCACAGGGCGGCCCTGGCTATCGACAACGCACGTCTGTTTGCCGCCGAGCGATCAGCCCGTGAGCGCACGGATCGACTGCAGTGGGTGACTGCAGGGCTCACCGAAGCGCTCACCTCGGCCGAGGTGGCCGACGTGATCATCCGCGAGGCGGTACCCCTGGTTCACGCACGGGCCGGTGCTGTCCTAGTCCACGACGAACGGAGCGACGAAGTAGTACTGCTGTCTCAGAGCGGTCTGCCAGCGCAGGTGGTGAAGCCACTAAAGCGTTTCAGGCCAAGGGCCACATCGTCGGTGGCGCGCCTTCTCACCGGCAGTTTCCCGGTGCTCTCCGGCCCCTCCGAGTGGGAAGCGGGTCTCTCATCGGACGCCGCCACCGAGGCGCATGTCGCAGGGCTCGACTTCTACGTCGGCTTCCCGTTCATGAGTGAGGCGCGTGCACGCGGCGTCCTCGGCCTGTTCTTCGATACGCCGCGAGCCCTTACCGCCGACGAGCTGGACTTCATGAACGCGGTGATCGCGCAGGGCTCGCAGGCGATGGAGCGGGCGCGTCTCTTCGAGACAGCTGAGCGCGAGCGTCGCCGGGCCGAGCGCGCAGCGGAGCTGGCGCGGCGAATTCAACAGGTGACGGCGGCATTGAGCGTTGCGGTTACACCGGGTCAGGTGGCTCGAACGCTGGTGCAGCAGGGCTCGGTCGCGGTCAGCGCCGACGGAGGAGTCCTGGCTGTGCTCGCGGAGGAAGACGACCAACTGGAGATCGTGTACATGACCGGGGTAGACGGGCAGAAGATGGAGCCCTACCTGCGCTTGCCCTGCGTCCGCGGCCGCCCTATCGCCGACGCCCTTATCGAACGCCGAATCGTCACCATCCAATCGCCTGACGAGGCCCGCAGCCAGTACCCCGATCCATCCGGGATAGTGGCGGCGATGGATGCACAAGCGCTGGTGGTCGTCCCCGTTCTCGCCGGCGAACAGGTGATCGCCGTCCTCGGCCTTCGCTTTGCCGAACCGCGCGCGGTATCCGCCGAGACGCGGGATTTCCTTGCCACGCTCGGTGAGGTTGCTGGCCAGGCGCTGGAGAGGGCCAGACTGTACGCGGCAGAGTCAAGTGCTCGAGCGGAGGCGGAAAGGGCGCGCCAGGACGCGGAGGCCGCCAACGCGGCGAAGAGCGACTTCCTGGCGGTGATGAGCCACGAACTGCGCACGCCGCTCAACGCGATCGCCGGTTATACCGAGCTCCTGGAAATGGGCGTACGCGGCCCCGTGACCCCCGTCCAACTGAAAGACCTGGGACGCATCCAGCGCAGCCAGCGCCATCTGCTCGGGCTCATCAACGACGTGCTGAACTTTGCTCGTCTGGACGCCGGACGGGTGGAGTACCACATGGAGCGTGTGCCGGTCGCCGAACTCATCGTCCACGCCAGCGAGATCATCGAGCCGCAGACCGACGCGCGCGGCATCACCTTCCGCGCCACCAGCGCCCATGGCCTGGCATTCTACGCCGACCGTGAGAAGGACGGTGCACGGCTCCACGTGCGCGACACCGGGCCCGGCATCCCCGAAGACCAGCAGGAGCGTGTCTTCGAGCCGTTCGTCCAGTTGGGACGGTCACGATCCAGCCCCGGCGAGGGATCCGGTCTCGGTCTCGCCATCTCTCGTGACCTCGCCCGCGGCATGCACGGCGACCTCACGTTGACAAGCACGGTCGGACTCGGCACCTGCTTCACGTTGGACCTGATGCCGATGCCCGAGGAAAGCGACTGACGTCACGATCAGGTGGCGCGTCGACCCGTCCGATCATCGACGCGCTCTTGTTCACGTTGCTGATAGCGCACCAGCGTGCGGAGCGAGCGCATCCTGAGATAGTCTCGCGAACACCTCATTTTGTCCTTTAAGCGACCTCATCCCTGCGCGGCGGGCCCATCCGTTGGCTCCTTGCGGTGGTCAATCACGTGCGCTATTCTCGCGTTCCCTCCGTACGCCGCTAGCACCCGACAGGAACTCTGTTCTCCGATACGACATCCTCGCTCTAGCGCGTGTTCACGCTCCAGATCGAGCAAGTCAGTATCGCGAGGACAGTGCTCGTATCGTCCTGTCGTTCCGGTGACTGTTCGACGTCGGCCGCACTTGAACGCCGTCAAGGGAGAACCGGGCATGAGAATACCGTTTGGTCTGACTCTGATCGTGGCAGGGATGATCGCACTCCCGCCAGGGCTTCATGCCCAGGGACCAGGCTCCGTCACAGGTCGGGTTACCGACAGAGCTACCACCCAGCCGCTCAGCAATGTCCAGGTCTTCGTACCGGCCACGTCGCTGCGAACGATCACCAACGCCGATGGGCGATATACGCTCACCAACGTTCCCTCAGGCACGGTGGAAGTGCGAGCGATCCGGCTCGGCTATTCCGCTGGCACACAGCGAGTGGAACTGGCGGCAGGCGGCACCGCTGCCGCCGACTTCAGTCTCTCAGCGTCCGCACTTGCCCTCGACGAGTTGGTGGTGACAGGTACGGCGGGTGAGACGGAACGCCGTGCACAGCCGGCAGTGGTGGCGTCCATTGATGTCTCCGAGGTGATCCAACGCGGCACTGTAACGAGCGTTCAGGACATCCTTACTGCACGCGTCCCGGGCGTGGGCGTGACGCAGTCATCGGGTACCTCCGGCACTGCTCAACAGATCCGGATCCGGGGAGCCAGTTCCATCTCGCTCTCCAACGAACCGTTGATTTTCATCGACGGCATCCGCGCGGATTCGCGGGTCCAGTCCAGTGGCTCGGGCGGTGGGATCGATGTCGGCGGTCAGGGAGTGAGCCGTCTGTTCGACATCAACCCAGAAGACATCGAGTCAATCGAAGTTGTGAAGGGACCGGCCGCGGCTACGCTTTACGGTGCTGACGCATCGGCCGGTGTCATCCAGATCATCACCAAGAAGGGCCGGCTTGGCTCCAACAGCTTCAGCCAGAGCGTCTCGGCCGAGTACAACCAGATCCAACCCAACTTCAGTACACTTCCCAACTTCGCTCGCTGCAAGGCCACCGATATAGCAGTCGCTAACTCGCTATGCGCTGGCAAGGCCGTGGGGGACGTGATCCAGGACAATCCGCTGGAACGTACGGGCGTCTTCCAGGATGGAGAGCTCCGCTCGCTCGGCTATAGCGCGCGCGGCGGAGGCCAGAACTACGGTTACTTCGTCTCGCTCGGAGCTGATGACGAGGATGGCACGCTGCCCAACAACACGTTCAAGCGCCGCACCGGGCGAGTGAACTTCAACTTCGTCCCCGATTCCAAGCTCTCAGTGGATGCTGGCTTCGGCATCTACGACATCGGAACGAGACTGCCGAACAATGACAACAACATTTTCGGTTTCATGGGCGGCGGATACCTGGGCCGTGCGACCACGGTTCGCACAGCCGCTGACGGCACAGTCACTGGCGGCTTCTATGCTGCCAACCGTGAGTACGAGGCCATCACCAGCCTCGAGAGCGTAAACGACGCGCTCCGCTTCGCGCCCACGCTGCAGGTGAACTACACCCCGTTCGAGTGGTTCACCAACCGGCTCGTGGTCGGCGCCGACATCACGAGAGGCCAGGCGTACCAGTTCTATCCGAAGAATAGTCGCAACTTCTACAGTGGCGACAATGATAAGGGCAACCTGACCGAGGTGCGCTCCAGCAACGACATCTACACGATTGACTATCTCGGTACGATCCGGATGAATCTGCGCGAGAATGTCACGAGCAACATCAGCGCCGGCGTGCAGCTGATCAACGAGGTGTACGATCGCGTTACCGGCACGGGAGTCGGATTCGTCACGAACGCCAACCGCGTTGTGGGGTCAGCGACGCAGATCAGTGCGTCGCAGGATTATTCCAACCAGCGCCAGGTCGGTGTTCTGGCACAGTGGGACCTGGGTCTGAATGATCGCCTCTTCCTTCAGTTGGGTGCACGGCTGGATCAGGCTAGCGCCTTTGGCGCGAATGCCGATCCGTTCTTCCTGCCCAAGGTTGGAGTCAGCTACGTGATCTCGGAGGAGCCCTTCTGGGGAAGCGTTGCCGACTTCGTGCCGACGATGCGTCTGCGTGCCGCTTATGGTAGCACTGGCCGCTCACCCACTGCCGGCGCGTCGCTGGAGACGTACAGCGCGCGGCCCTATGGCATAATCGGGCAGGCTGGTTCAGAAGCCGGCGTGATTCCGCTCAATCCCGGCAACTCCGGAGGTCCGCTGTTCGATGCGGGCGGACGCGTCGTCGGCACCGGTTCACCGCGCGAACTCGCGGCGCGCGCCGACACGCGACCTGTTGCTGCGTCGTCCGATTCCGCCCTCTTCTGGCGCATCGTCCGATCCGTTCGTGAACATCGGTGAGGTAGTCAACCGTGGGGTCGAATTCGCACTGCGTGGCAACCTGGTCAACACGTCCAACTTCCAGTGGGAAGCACGAGTTGCCGGTAACACCCTGCACAACGAGCTCGTGACCCTCGGTGACATCGAGCCCTTCGGCACCTTCCCGCGCTTCTCAGAAGGACGCCCCCTGGGCTACTTCTCCACGCGCACGATCAAAGAAGTCATCCTGGCTGATGGCGACGCCCGCTGCCCGGTAACGGCAGGGGTTCATACGGCCTGTGCGATCGTCTCCGACGACGACGAATACGTAGGTAGCTCGCTACCCACGCTGGAGGGGAATTTCAGTTCCACCTTCACCATTTTCCAGCGGATCCAGATCACTGGTCTGCTGGACTGGAAGCGGGGCCACACCATCTACAACAACACCGCTCAGTTCCGCGACCGGTCCTTCGCCAACTCGGAAGCCGGAGTGCTCCGCGCTGACGCCATAGGCCAGGACGCGTCGCTGCGGAAGTTCGGACCGTTCGTCGCAGAGAGCGGCGGCTCGGTCCCGTTCACCAACGTGAACGGAGCGTACTTCGAGTCGGCGGACTTCGTTCGGCTCCGTGAGGTGTCGGCCATCTTCTCCCTACCCGAGCGGTACGCCGCCAGGGTGGGTGCAGCCGCCGCCTCGGTCACCGTTGGCGTTCGGAACCTGGCACTCTGGACCGATTACAGCGGTAACGACCCGGAAGTGCTGGCGCAGTCCACCCGTGTCACCGGCTCCGGCACCTTCGCACGCGAGGACTTCCTGACGGTGCCCCAGCCGCGCCGCCTGGTGTTCAAGCTGAATCTTTCCTTCTGATCGGGAACGAAACGACATGTTGAACCGCTTTCGACCGATCGTGGGCGCGACCGTGGCCGCCGCGATCCTTGTAACTACCGCGGGATGTGACTCTTTCCTTGAGGTCAAGAACCCCACCGTGATCGACGCCAGTACCGTCGATCCGGTGGCCGATGCACCGACGTTCGCGCTGTCGGCGCTCAACAACCTTTTCAATGCCTTTGACGACTTCATCGTCTTTGGCGCCTGGTTCAGCGGAGAGGCATGGGAGGGAGACACCTTCCCGACTGTCACAGACATGGGCAGACGCTCCGTCGATTTCGTGGAGGGAGTAGGATCAAAAAACACCTCCCTAGGCGATATCTATAACCCACTAGCCCGCGCCATCTCCACCGGCGAGAACGTTCAGATCCTGCTCGCTGGCCTTCCAGATGCGGCGAGCAACATCAACGTCGTGCGCGCGACGTACGCGTCAGCAACTGGCATCCTCTTCGAA
>CAJDWZ010000111.1_pt1 | contig 20788 bp, 19 predicted proteins | sample 7391701 | NCBI WGS metagenome assembly CAJDWZ01 (sample SAMEA7055744, study PRJEB34461) | soil metagenome | biome: terrestrial ecosystem; feature: Peninsula; material: soil | place: Antarctica | collected 2016
CCCCGTACGTGGGTCGCGACGGTGTGCGGCACCTGCTGGTGCTGGCCGGTTCGGTGCGCGGGAGTGAGATCGAGGAGCTCCTGCTGGGAGCGATCGCCACACCCACGCTGGTGGTGTGGGGAGGGCGCGACCGGTGGCTGGAAACGACGCTGGCCGACCGTCTCACTGCTTCGCTCCGCGATGCCCGCCTCGTACGTCTCCCCGGGGTGGGGCGACTGGTACCGGAGGAAGCGCCTGACGAACTGGCCAGCCTCATCCATGAATTTGCGGCCCCGGAAGCCGTCGCCGGGGAGGTGGCCGCGGCCGCCGCTCATGCCCGTGGCGAGGCAAACAACGGCGAGGCTGTCGTGGCTGCCAGCGACGAGTCCGCTCGGGACGGCGGAGAAGCTGCCGACACGACTGGAAATAAGACCTCAAATGGGTTAGATTATTAGTCTGACCTCAACATGTGAGATACATGGCCAAACAGACAACTACACGGCGCAAGAGAGAGGTCGCGGAGCCTACGCCGTTCGAGCAGGCTCGCGACGAGATGTTTCAGCACATCATGCGGTGCGGAGTCATTGGTGCGGTTCCTGAGCACCAGACTGAGTGGTTCAGCGAGACAATGGGTTACCTGACCGATCGGTACCCTGAGCTCGAGGACGAGCAGGTTGAGCAGCTGCGTACACTTGGCGAGCGTTTCGTTCAGCCGCCCAAGCAGCACGAGGCCTCCTCGGCCGCCTGAGCCTCGCTCGGCACCGTTGTACTGATAGCCAGACCGCAGGATACGAGACGCCCCCCGGGTTTTAACCGGGGGGCGCTCGCATTTGGTGGCTGGTCCTGGACGCTTCGAAAGGCTTACGGAGCGCGGCGGAGGGTTATGGCCACGCGAAGCCCTCCGCCCAGACCCAATTCGATGGCTGGCCTCACCGCGCCGACAGAGACATGCTCGACACCCATGGATACGCTCACCATGGCGCGTCCGGTGCTGCCGCGCACGGCCAGGACGCCAGCGGTGGCCTGGCCGTAGAGACGCCATCGAGCGGTTGGCGCGGGTTCCGGGGTAAAACGCGCGACGAGCTCGGCGCGGCCGCTGGCTCTCTCGTCGCCAGCGGCAGGGCGCGTGACTCCAGCCCCGCCTACAGCGCCGACGGAGAGGAACGGGCTCACCGGCCAGAGAGCGGCGACGCCGAGTTGGAACGTCGTGTTTCGCGCCGCAAGAAGGTCGGCACGCGCTTCCACGATGACCGGGCCGCCAAAGGATGGACCGGAGGACCGCTGCGCCGACGCCTGGCCGGCCGTCGCCGCGAGAAGGATGGCAGAACCGGCAATGACACGCCGAAGTCTCATCGCACCCGCTCGCGCCAGAGCATCATCGTGTAATCGATCACGGCGACAACGGATGCCACGCCGGTAAGGACCACCAACGCGTGAGCACGAGCGGGAGCCACAATAGCGGTGAGCAGGGTAACCATCTGCAGCACTGTCACCAGCTTGCCCGGCATTCGCGCCCTGAACTCCACCGTCCGCAACCAACTGACGTTACGGGCGACGAAGAAGCCGACCGTGGTCATAATGTCACGGGAGAGCAGCACCGCCACCTGTCCCACCGATAGGGCTCCCTCGATCACCAGCGCGAGCAGCGCCGTGAGGACGAAGACGCGATCAGCGACGGGATCCAGGATGGCGCCGAAGCGGGACTTCTGGCGGTGCCGACGCGCCAGCCATCCGTCCAGCATGTCCGAAGCCGCGGCGGCGATCACCAGCGCCACGCGCGCCTCCGTCCTGGGCACCATGAAGAAGATCGGCGCGAGGAAGAGGCGGCTCACGGAGATCAGGTTGGGCAGGGTGAGCAGTGAGCCTCGTGGCATGACACGCAACCTAACCAGACCCCGCCACGGCCTGCCAGCAGCCACGGCGCCCTCAGCACGGCGACAGCGTCGCGTCGGCGGCGGCAACGGCGTGCACCGGCGACGCTGGGCTGCCTTGTGCTTCCCCATGGCCGCCCATAATGTCCCAACCATGTGCCTCCTCGTCGCGCACCGAGTGCACCGCGCCTCCCGTTGACTGAGCGCGTGTACCCCGTCCTCAATCACCTGACCGCCGACTTCATTGGCGTTCCGGCCGAACAACTGCGTGACTCGAGCATGCTGAGCGGCCTGCTCATCGCTGCTGCCGGTGCCGCCGGCATAACCACGCGTGGCGCGCCACGGATGCAGACGATGCCCGACGAGCGCGTTTCCGGCTGGCTCCAGCTAGAGGACTGCCACATCGCCCTACACACCTTTCCCGAGCGCGAATTGCTGCTGCTCGACGTACTCTCCGCGGCAACCCGCGACCTCAGCAAGGCTTTCGCCGTCTTCGCGCGACGCCTGCTCGCGCGCGAAGTCCGTACCGAGCAGCGCCAGCGAGGATGACCCCCATCCTGCCGCCACTGTACTGGAGCGCAGTGGCGGCGATCCTGCTCTGGGACATCCAACTGGCCGGTCGGATCGCCCAGAATCGCAAGGCGCCTCGTCTGATAGCGCTGCTGAGCGCACTNNNGCCGCCGATGTGGGCATCGCGATGGGCACCGGCACCGATGTCGCCATGCACAGCGCCGGAATCGTGCTCGTCAAAGGCGATCTCGTGGCTCTGGCCATTTGTGCACCTGCTTGTGGTGCTGCAGGTGGCGGCAGCTCTGGTGAGGCGTCACATCACACCGGCCGTCGGAATCCCCTTCCTGCTCTGGGACCTGGTGCTGCTCGGGGTGGCGGTGGCGCGGGACCAGGTCATGGACGGCGGGCAGACAGCACACTGGCTGGTGGGACTGGGCGCGGCGCATGCCGGCGCCCTCGGCATCATTCTCGGACCGTTGGCGCTCTACTCGCCGCTAGCGCTTCAGATTCCGCTGCTCGCGCCGATCACACCTGCTCGCTGGCGAGTGTCGGGAGCACTAAGGGGCGGACTGGCGCTCTACGCAGCGGCGTGGACTGGACTGGTGGTACTGGTGGAGTACCCGCGTGCCGTACGCGCCGTGGACGCCTTTGCCCAGTACGATGCAGCGCGTCTTCAGGAGCGACCCGAAGGCGACTTTCGCGTCGGGCTGCAACTCTTTCCGGATATAACGAGGCCACCCGCGCCGTTGCTCCTGTCCAACGATCTGGCCCTGTTCGATTCGTTGGGGGTGAGCGCCGTGAGCGTCACCATAGCGCCAGCAGGGGCGCAGGTAGCAACCCTGGACTCGCTCGCCCGCCTGCTCGAAGAGGTGCGCCGCGACACGACTCAGTTGATCGTCTCGCTAGGGTACCCCAGAAATGCGCGGGCCCTCTATCGCGCCGATCCTGCTCGCTATACCGCCGCCCGCATGCTCGAATTACGCCGCATCCTGCGCACTCTACGCCCGGACATCGTGGTGCCGGCGGTAGATCCGTACGGTGAGGGCGCGCGGTCAATCGGAATTCTGTCGCTGGACGAATGGCAGCGGTATCTGACCGAAGCGGCGAGCATCGTCGAGGAAGTTCGGCCGCGCACCCAGATCGCGGTCTCCGCGTCTGCATTCGACACGGCCGACAGCGCGTTGTACGCCTGGGCTGCCGACCGTAGCTCACCGATCGAGCTGGTCGGCTTCTCCTTCTTCCCGTCGTTCGACGGCGGACTTTCCCTGGCCGCGCGGCTGGACGCGGCAGGCCGCTGGCTCAAGGCCGGAGATACACAGCGCGCGCCAAAACCCCACTGGGTGTTGCGCGCCGGTGCCTACCCACTGGCGTTCGGTGAGGACGCCCAGCGCCAGGCGCTCTGGGGCACACTGGCCTGGGCGACCGGACATGCGGAACTGCGCGGGATGATCGTTGTCGACGCCGCCGACTACGGCCGGGTTACAGGACTGCGCGTGACCGGCGGCCGGTTGAGACCGGCCGTCGCATCGCTAGCCCAGGCGGTGCGTCTACTCCGCGAGGCCGCTCAGTGATGTCGCGGCGGTAACTCCTCGCACCAGACCCTCCACGCGCCGCGCTGGATCGAAGTACTTACGCGCGACCCTCTGAATGTCTGACGCGGTCACCTCGCTGACGCTCGTCTCGTAGCTAGCCAACTCACCCAGTCCAGTACCCAGAAGCCAGGCTCCCACCATCTCACCGAGTCGGCTGCCGCCACTCTCCCGAGCGATGGCGTGGGTGCCCAGGGCATAGGTCCTCGCACGCTGAAGTTCTTCCGCCGTCACCGGCGTCTCGCGCAGCCGCTCGAACTCCACGAGGAGTCCTCGTCGTGCGTCCTCCTCGCGGTCGGGGGAGGTCGCGATGTACGCCATGATCATGCCGCCCAGAAGGCGCTCCACCGCCGAGACGTGGACGGTGTAAGCGAGCGACTGCCGATCGCGCAGCTCGTCAAAGAACCGTCCGCCGAGTCCGCTCGTGATGTTCGCCAGCAACTCGGTCGCGAACCGATCGGGGTCTCGACGTGACGGGCCCGGGAAGGCGAGAGCCAGCGCCGTCTGCGCTTTCTCCCGGTCCTCCACCCGAATCAACTCTGCATCTGGCCACCGCGGGGCCAGGCCGATGGTAAGCGGGCAATCGCTGAGGGAGGTGAAATGGCGGGCTACCTGGGCAGCCATCGCATCCGGGTCGCCGTCGCCAACCAATCCGACTACGGCGCAGCCGTCCAAAACCAGACGCTGGTGCCAGTCGCGCATGTCACCGGCTGAGATGGCGGCAAGCGACGCCTCGGTACCGGAGACCGGCACGCCATAAGGATGGCCGGCGTAGGCCGCGTCCATCAGCAGTCGCATGGGCCATCGATACATGTCGTCACGCAGAGAGGCGAGCTCGGAGCGAGCGACTGCGCGCTCGGTCTCCAGAGCGTCGTCGGGGATGGTGGCGTGCTGAGCGACATCGGCGAGCAGGTCGAGCGCCGCTGACAGGTGCGCCGCTGGCACCGAGACCGACCATCCAAAGCTGTCGCTGCCTGTCGAACCGCCCAACGCGGCACCGATCAACTCGGCATCCTCGGCTATCTGCGTCGCGGTGCGCCTCGTCGTGCCCTTGAGTGCTGTCCGGGTGAGCAACCTGGTGAGGCCGGCGCGTTCCGTCGATTCGTCGCTTGCACCACCGGCGAGGAAGACTCCCATGTGAGCGATGGGCGCTCCCGGCTTGGGCCAGATGAGGATGGGCAGTCCGCCGCTCGTGCGATAGACGTAGACCCCAGCCTCGCGACGTTCGAGTTCCGGCGGCGCCGGCAGATCGGCCGTTGGCGCCGCGCTGCGCGGCGGTGTGGGCGGCAGTGCGTCCGGCGCAGCCGGGCGCAGCAGCGCTCGGAACGCGTCACCGTCGGCGGCCAGCGCTGGCGTACCGGCCGGGCGGTATACAACCAGCGCGGCGCGATCGGGAATGAGGTATCGTCGCACTACCTCCGTCACCTGCGTTGCACTGGCGGTGAGCAGCGTAGTCAGATAGCGCTCGCCGAGCTCCCAGTCACCGGCAGCCTCCCAACTGGCCAGGTAGCTCGCCTGTCCTTCCATGGTCTCCATCCGTCGCAGCCAGCGCGCCTCAAAGAGACGCCGCGCGCGTTCCAGTTCATGTGCGCCGACGCCCTCATCGAGCAGCGAACGAAGCTGCGCCCAGGTCGCCTGCGCGGCCTCCAGAGCGCTCTCCGGGGGCGCCTCAGCGTGCAACACGAAGACACCGACGTCGCCGGGCGTGTAGTCGTAGGCTGAGACGCTGGAAGCCAGTTGGCGCTCGCGAACCGCGCGATATAGCCGCGATGCCCGCCCCCCGCCCAGAACCATCGCCGCGAGGTCGAGCATCGGCGTGTCGGCATGCAGTAGCCCTGGCGTTCGCCAGCCAGCGGCTAGCTGCGTACGCTGTACATCGCCGCTCCACTCGCGGTAACGGAACTCGGCATGATCCGGCTCGGCTGGCCCGGCTTGGCGCGTTACGGGGCCGGCGGAGATGTGTCCGTAGAGTCGCTCGACAGCGTCCATGGTCTCATCCACGTCCACGTCACCGACGATGCTCAGGATGGTGTTGCCGGGCCGGTAGAAATTGCGATAGAAGGCGAGCAGCGAATCGCGACCCAGTGCGCGAAGTGCATCAGGACGACCCATCCGCCAGCGCCGCATCCGGTGATGGTCGTGAAGCACCTCGTAGAGAGTCTCCACGGTGATGGCGTGCGGATTGTCGGCCTTCCGCTTCACCTCCTGAATGATCACCTCCAGCTCGCGGCGCAGTTCCTCCTCGTCGATCGCGGAGTGTGCAAAAGCATCAGCCTGCACCTCCAGGCCGGCCAGGAAGCCCGAGCTGGGAAGCACCGCGTAGTAGCTGGTGTGGTCGTAGATCGTGTGCGCATTCAGATAGCCGCCACTGGCCTTGGTCTGCCTGGCTATCTCTCCCACTCCGCGCGTGGGTGTGCCCTTGAAGAACATGTGCTCGAGCACGTGGGCTATGCCGACGACGTCGTCGGTCTCGTCGAAGTATCCGGCGCGGACATACGTGACGACGGCAGCTACTGGCGACGACGTTTCGCGGCGCAGGAGCACCGTGAGACCGTTGTCCAGCACGTGTCGCTGGACGCTGGATGGATCGAAGCCGAGGAGAGAACTGGTAGGAGAGAGCGTCATCTGGGCAGGCGGAATCGGACGCCGCCACTGCAGCACGGGATGCGCGCAACGACGACGCCAGCGGCGACGACGGACCAGCAGGTTCCGGTCCAGAGAGTGCGTGGGACGGTTACGCGCCGGGAATAAAACCGGCTGCAGGCGCCGGGCCCGCGGGCTGGACGATGCACACGGTCCAGTCGCCCGGCCCGGCACGATTGATGAACCGACGGCCCAACTCGAGCTGGCCCAACTGCAATAGCGCGCACCCTAAGTATCCTTGCGCGGCACGGTCGGCGGGGTCGATCTCGATGGCTCTCATGTAGAAGCGCCGGGCGAGTTCAGGGTTTCCCGTGGCGAGCATGAGATTCCCCATCTCACGCTGGGCCGTGGAACTTTCAGGATCGAGCCGGATGGCGTTCTGCAGTTCCTGCTGAGCTACGGTGATGTCGTTCTGCTCCCGTGCAATGCGCGCCAGGTAGACATGTGGTAGCGCCATCTCCGGGTGTTTGAGGGCGATCTCAGCGAATGCTAGCCGGGCCTGGTCGCGCTGTCCCTGCGTATAGAGTTGCTGCGCCGCCTCCATGCTCCGCGGCCCGCCGGCTCGATTGCTCATCAACCACCAGGCGCCCAGTGGGATGACGATGAGGAAGAGAGCCACGATGGCGACGATGACGCTGGCAGGAACGACGCGCTTCCGAGAGGTGCCGGTGAGCGTAGCAGCGTCGCCGGTTTTCGTCGTCCCCGATTCAGGTGCGCCATCCGGGCGCACCTGAATCGGCTGGGTTCCAGTAGTCGCCGACGAGACGGTCACGCCATCCAGCGCCATGCTCAGCTGGTCGACCGCCGTCCGGGCTGCGCTGACATCGCCAGCGCCTACGCTGTAGCCGGCCGATTCGGCACGGTCGGCGGCAGCGTGAAAGTCCACCAGGGCGTGGGCCGTCTCGAGCGTCATTAACTCGCGTTCGCGAACCTCTCGTACGAGCGCCTGTCCATCCAGGGCAGAGCCGCCCAGGAGAGCGCGGAGCACCACCTCGGTAGCCGCCCAGGCGGCCCCGAGTTCGGCGCCCAGTTCCTCATTTGGGCGGTTACGCTGCAGCCCGGACACCAGTGGGCGGACTCGATCCAACGCGCCGAGCGCCGCTCGGCGATTGGGCGCGGTCATGGATCCTGTCAACGGACTATCCGCAGAAGACCGGCGTCGGCACTGCCGCGGATGAAGCTCTCGGGGTCGGCCGTGGAGATCTGCACTCCGGATCGCTCGAACGCACGCTGCGCTTCCACGCTCATGTAGGCATCCACTGATCGACCAGCGTAACCGCCGTCGGCATCGCGCATCTTGCGCACGATGTCCGCCCAACTGCCATCGAAGCGGCTGCCGGACACCTGCACCGTATGACTGGGGGCGCGCTTGCCACCCAGTTCCAACGGTTGGACCGAGCGGGGCTCAGCAAGGTCGGCCAGCAATGCACCAAACAGCTCCAACTGGCTGCGACTGCTCTCCATGATCTCGTCGTTGAAGCGTTGCTCGATTTCGCCCAGCATCTCGTCCAGCGAGTCCATCCCTGAAGCGAGCTCGACAAGACGGGCCTCCCACGGCTTCAGCTCGGAATCCTCGTCGGTGAGCTTGTAGATGGTCTTCTTGAGTTCCATCAGACGCCAGATGCCCAGTTCGTCCCAATGCTCTTCGGGTTTGGTGCGATCCAGATGGTAGAGCGCCGCGTCGTGATCGCCCAGGTCATAGAGCACATTGGCGAGGTAGATGCGCCCTTCCGCATAGTCACCGTCGAGTTCTACAGCGCGGCGGAGTGTAGCGACGGCGTCCTCTTCCTCGCCCAGTCGATGCTGGATGTAGCCCAGCAAGGCCACCGCTTCAGCACTCTGGGGGGCCTGGGCGATGACGACCTCGGCGAAGCGGCGGGCCTCTTCAGGCAGGTCCTCGCGGAAAAGCGCGCGCGACACCTGCAGCATCAGTTCGAGGTCATCCTGATAGCCGAGGTCGAGCAACTGCTGCATGACGAGGCGGGCCGCCTCGTGATCGCCGAACTTGAGTAGCGTCTCACCGAGCCCGGCCAGGGCGTCCTCGTGCTCGCCATCGAGTACCAGCGCCTCGTCGAAGCTGCGTCTGGCCCAAGCGAACTCCTCGCGGGCGAGGCGGGCATAGCCCACGCCCACATGGAGTTCCACAGAGTGGGGATAGACCGTGAGGCCCTCCCGCAGCACGTCGAGCGCCTCGTCGTAATGCCCCTCGTTATACAACTGGTGTGCCCGCTCGTCGTACTCTTCGGAGCTCAGGAAGGGGTTGGCCATGGCGCGTCAGTCCTCACGGTGAGAGGTATGGCTATTGTACCATCCAAGCAGCCACGTGTTCAACCCTTTCTCTCCTTTGTCAGTGACTGCAAGGCGAGGGCGATCTCTCCGGCAAGCCAGCTATTCGCCTCCAGGAGGGCAAGGTTGGCTGCCAACGACCTTCCGCCGGTTGCTCTGTTGACGGCGGAGAGCAGGAACGGCGTCACCAGGGCGCCGCGCACTCCCGCCCGGCGCGCCGCGGCCAGAGCGTCCACAATTGCATCATCGACCAGTCCTTGCGGCAGCGCGGCGTTTGCTGGCGGGGGCTGGACGACGAGCAGGGCGCCCGGTCGGCCGATGGAGAGGCCGGCGAGAAAGACTTGGGCGACCTCCTCGGCAGTCTCGGCGTACATGCTCAACGGGAGGCCGGTTCCGACGGTGAAGAAGCCGGGCATCTCCCTCGTGCGGTAGCCGATGACCGGAACGCCAAGGGTCTCCAATCGCTCCAGAGTCCCAGGCAGGTCGAGTATCGACTTGGCTCCAGCACAGACGACTATGACCGGCGAGCGTCCAAGTTCCACCAGGTCGGCCGACTCATCGAACGCGGGCTCGCGATGTACGCCGCCGATGCCGCCGGTGGCAAAGAGCTGGATGCCGGCGTGCGTACACAGGGCCAGCGTGGCAGCAACCGTGGTGGCGCCATCGAGGCCGTTAGCCATGGCCGCGCCGAGATCGCGGGCGGATACCTTGCTAACGCCGTCGCAGGCCAGGAAACGGGCCAGGTCCGACGGCTCCATCCCGAGCGATGGCACGCCCCGGACGACGGCTGTGACGACTGGCTCGGCTCCGGCTGCGGAGACGGCGGCGGCCATCTCATCGTATGCCTGGGCGTTCGCCGGTATGGGAAGCCCCTGGGAGAGCACCGAAGTCTCCAGAGCCACCAGCGGCCGGCCGGCCTGGACGGCACGGACGACGGCGGCAGTGGCTCTGAGCGGCGGCGGAGGCAGCCAGTCGTGGAGCTCGGGCGTTGGGAAGATCGAGGCAGCGCTAGCCGCGACTATGCGGCGCCCAGTGATACGCCAGGTAGTGCGATGGTACTCGGTGACCGTCACCACCGTGTCGCCAATACCCAATTCGGCGAGACGGCGGAAATGCATGTCCCGATGCGCGCTGACGACGGCATTGCCGGCGCCACCGGGGAGCGGCGTGCCGGGCATGTGGCCGGGCCCCGCATTGAGCACCGCGTCGCCCACTCCCTCCACGATCACCTCGTCCAGATCGATGTGGGGAACCAGCAGGCGGGAGACAGGCGTACCCTGAGCAATCGGACCAGGGTTGTCGGCAAGGTGGGCGTTAGCCGAGCGCACGGCAGCGCGCGCTTCTATCGCCGCCCACCGTGTGCGGGCCGCGTCTCGATCCATCAGACCACGCCCGTAGCCCGTACCGACGAAACCGAGCAGCCCCAGCCCTCCCACGAGGAGCAACAATCCGAGTGCTCGTCTCATCTTCCGGCCTCCTCCCATCTGACCCGGTTCATCACCACCGCAAGCTAGTAGTGCGAGCCAGGCATCGCACCACTGCATTCAGACTGACGACCCGTCAGCCCTTCCGGCGTAACAGGGTGAGCCCCGAACCGAGCAATCCAGCGCCAACCAGGGCGAGGAGGGGCGTGTTGGTAGCGGTGTCCGGCGGGGTGATGCCGGCGGCCGACGGTCGGACCGCGCCGGTGGCCGTGTCTGGCAGAGTTATGCCCGGTGCGGATGGCCCAATGGAGACGGTAGCCGGCGGCCGTGTAGAGGCTGGTGGACTGGAGGGCGGCCGGGTGGAATCAGGAGGCGGAGTAGGCCGAGTTGTGGGACTGGCCGGGATTGGTGGCACTGGTGGCACTGGTGGCACTGGTGGCACTGGTGGCAGCGGACGAACCGTATCGCCCGGCGTGACCGGGATAGGCGAGACCGGAACGCCACCTCTTTCCATGCTACTGGCCGCGGAGTCCACCCAGGCCTTCATATCCAAGCGCTGCTCAAGGGCAACCGAATCGCGCTTGGCGACGACAGTGCTCTCAGCGGACGCCGCCACTGCCGCCGGAACTGCCGGCGGTGGCGGCGTCAGGCCGCTGGCGAACTGTGCCGACGCCGCGGCGGGCAGGGCCGCCATGGCGAATAGCGCGGCGAGCGCGCCGGCGATGCCGAAGTTGATGGATCTGGAAGTCATGAGGGTGTGAGTCTGCGCCGCGCGGGGAATCGTGGAATATGGGAACAACGTCGATTGACTCGGCGAGAGATACGGCCATAAGGGGCAGGACGCGTGCCGCGACCCGCGCGTTGCCGACGAGTGGAGCGATGAGTCGGGCGATGAGTCGGGCCACGACTTGGGCCACGAGCCGCCGATGCCGTCCTCAGGGCGGCGTTCCCTGCTCCCGAACCAGCCAGTTGTCCACTATCGCCTCACCCATTCGCGCCATGAGAAGCTGAGGCTCGTTATCCAGCACCCAGCGCTGGTCGACGTTCTCTTTCGTCAGCACACAGCCTATTATGCGCGACGGCAAATACCAGAGGGAGCACTCCGTGCGAACCTGATCGTCGGCGCCCGTCTTGTGAGCGGCGCGCACCCCGTCCAGGTAGCGCTGCAGGAGTTGGTCATCCTCATTCCCCTCCAAAATCACCAACATCGCCGAGTCAGCCCGCGCGTTGACCGCTTTCCCCTGGGCGAGCATGCCGAACAGACGTGCCATCTCGTTCGGTGTTGTCACGCCCAGACCGTACTTCGCCGAGCTGTCCATGGCGACGCTGGTGAAGCGCTGGAAGGTTCGCGAGTGGACCTTGGTGTGCGGCAGGCCCAGCGCCTCCATCTTTTCCCAGACCCGGCGCATGGGGACCTTGTCGAGAAGGATGTTGGTCGCCGTGTTGTCGCTGATAGTGGTCATCAGCCAGGCCGCGTCGGCAACCGTGATTTGCAGCCCGGAGTGCATGAACTGCAGCGTCCCGGAGCCCGGAACCTGGTCTATACTGAGCACCGTCAGCGGATCGTCGAGAGCAATCTTCCGCTGCTCTACCTGGTCGTAGAGGGTGACGAGGATCGGGACCTTGATAAGGCTCGCCGTCGGAAAGGTCTCATCGCCCCGGCGGTCGATGTGCTCACCCGTCTCCAGATTGGTGACCGCATAGCCGACGACGCCCCGATGACCCGCCGCCAACGAGTCCAGCGTGCGCTGGAGCAGCGCGATGTCGCCCCGTGGACGCGCCTCCCGCCCGATGGCACCGGGCGGTCCCGCGCGTCCTACGGCCGGTTGCTGGGCGCCAGCGCACGCCGTTGTGCCGACAAGTAACGACGCGGCGACGAGTAGGGGAGTCGCCGCGCCATGCACCACACGAGCGAGTGCAGTCCGTGCCGCGCGAGGGCGACAGTGGCTGAGCGGCGGCCACAATGACCTGAGCAGCTCACCACCGTCGCTCCGCGCGATGGGCATCAGTCGGGATCCGGGAAGGTGTCAGCCTTCTTGTTCTCCACCAACTCGCGATCATGCGAGGTGGGATCGTACATCGCCAGAAGCTTGATGGTCTCACCGGGCCACGCGTCGAACTCCTTGCCGGTGTTCTGATAGACCTTGATCTCATGACCATCCTCGAACTTCATGATGATCAGCGGATATTCGTTGTTCACGTACTGCTTGCGCATCTTCTGGGGGGGACGGCTCGTCATGATCGGTGGTCTCGGTCAGTGAGGGGAGAGGGCGAGCGTCGAGAGCTTTGACGGTCGGGCTTCGCGCACCCAGTGTAGATCGTGGAACGGTGGAGGGAGGTTCAGGTGACGACGGACGTCCGCGCGGTGTGGTCGCGCCAGCCATCGGTGGCGAGTGCATCATGGATCGCCGATATGGCGACCTCGAGCTCGTCGTCGGTGGTGTAGAAGTGAGGAGCGACGCGGATACCGGCGTTCGGCCGATAGTCCACGATGATGTCGCGCGCGAGAAGATACTGCGCCACTTCGTAGCCATGCGCAACATCCAGCGCCACGGTACCGCCGCGGCGAAGCGGATCCAGGGGCGCTCGCACCGGGAAACCGCGCTCCTCCGCCAGCTCGATCAGACGCGCTGTCTGCCGCATGCTCTTGGCTCTTACGGCGTCAATACCGGCCTCGAGCAGGAGTCGCGGACCCTCAATGGCAGCGTGCAGCGCGGGGATGGACGGAGTGCCGCCGAGCCAGCGCTGCGCTCCGGTGGCAAAGTCCATTTCCGTCTCGAAACCGAACGGGCGGGAGTGTGCCTGCCAGCCGGTGACCGCGGGCGCGATGGAATCGCTGAGCCCCGGCCGAACATAGAGGAAGGCGCCCCCCGGTCCGCCGCAGAGCCATTTGAGCACACCGCCCAGGTAGAAATCGACACCGAGGGCGTGGACATCAACCGGGAGCACGCCCACGGCATGGTACCCGTCCAGCGCCACCAGGGCGCCGACAGACCTTGCTCGCTCGCAGATTGCCGCCACATCCATCACATAGGCGGAGCGGAAGAGGACGTGCGAGATGGCGACCAACCGCGTCCGCTCGTCGATCGCGGCAAGCATCCGGTCGGTGTCGACAGTCAGCCCACCGTCGTCCGACGGCACGGAAACGATCCGCGCGCCCAGCCGTGCTCCCAGTCCATCGTAGACGTAGCGGACCGACGGGAAGTCGAGCTCGGTAGTGACGATCGTGTCGCGCCCTGGCGAATAATCGAGCGCCGAGATGACAGCCGCCTGGCCGGCCGATACGTTGGCGATCATCGCTACCTCGCCTTTCGCGGCACCCAGGAGCGGGGCAAGCCCGTCGCCCACCCTCAGCGGCATCTCCCACCAGCCCCGGGCCCACGCACGTACGCCCCACTCGTCCCACGCGTCGGCATAATCCAGCAATCGCTCACGCGTCGCCCGGGGCATCGCGCCGAGCGAGTTGGAAACGAGATAGGTGGAGCGGGCGAGGCTGGGGAACTCCTCGCGGAACCGCAGCAGCGGGTCGTTGGGCAAGATGCCAGGCTGGAGATGGGAAACGAAAGCTGATCGGGACAGCGATTGGAATGCTCCGGTCCCCGACTAACGTACCGCCGCGACCGAATGCTGGGGAGCCCTGGAGGGGCACGGACGAGCGTGGCGCGAATCTTCCCCTTGATGATTCCATTCGCCTTCGTTCAAGCTATTCGCCAATCCATGTCAACCGGGAGAATTTGATGGCTCGCGTCCAACATCGTTCAATTCACCACCTTGTAATCGCCGCGCTGTGTGCGGTCGCCCTCGCGGCCCCCACAACCGCCACCGCTCAGGACGGGCCCGCTGGGTTCGTGGCTTCGGGCTCTGCCGTCGCGACTCCTCCCTCCGTCATAGCGACGCCGACGATCGCGACGCCCGAGATTGTGAGATCAGCACCGATTGAGGCGCCCTTCGCCGCTGCTGGCGTGGCGGGCGTTCACACCATGACAGCGGCGGACGCCCTGCCACGGGCAACCGAACGGGCAGAATCGGTGTCGCCGGCCGCCCTTGCCCGGCGTGCCAAGCGTGGCATGCACCACAGCAAGGTTCTGATGGTTGTCGGCGGGGCCGCCGTCATTCTGGGCCTTGTCACTGATGGGGCGGCGAGCGACGTCCTCCTCATCGGCGGCGCAGGCATAGGGTTGTTTGGACTCTATCAGTACCTCCAGTAACCGGCGGGCCCGCAACCTGAGGGGCGCGGGAGCGCCTGGCTACTGAAGGGTGCTCCCGGTATCAGTCCCCGCTCGTTGCGACACCGAGGTCGAGCGACGCGGCCCCGCTCTGGCGTTTTGCGGCGCGAGCTTCCTGCCATCGCGACAGTGCGCGATACAGCGCCGGAAGTACCAGTAGGGTGAGAATGGTGGAGGTGATGAGGCCACCGATGACGACGCTGGCGAGTGGACGCTGCACCTCGCTACCAGGGCTCGTGGAGAGCGCCATGGGCACGAAGCCCAGGCTGGCGACGAGCGCTGTCATGAGCACCGGCCGCAGCCGGTCCTGGGAGCCGGTACGAACTGCCTCTTCCAGCTCCACGCCTTCCTCGCGTAACGCGTTTAGGTGGGTGACCAGGACCACCCCGTTAAGCACGGCGATGCCGAAGAGCGCGATGAAACCAATACTGGCCGAGAGGCTCAGGTTCAGGTCGCGCAGCCAGAGCACCGCTATCCCTCCCACCAGCGCAAAGGGCACGTTGAGCAACACAAGCCCCGCCTGCAGAGTGGAGTGGAACGAAGCGTAGAGAAGCAGGAATATGAGCAGAAGCGAGGCCGGAATGACCAGGCGCAGGCGACTCATGGCCCGTTGCTGGTTCTCGTACTGCCCGCCCCATTCCAGGAAGACGCCGGCGGGAATGGTTAGCTCGGCGGCCACCAGCGATCGCACCTCGCTCACGAAGGAACCGAGGTCACGTCCGCGCACGTTGCTCAGTACGAGCATGCGACGCTGCCCATCCTCATGGCCTATCACCTCTGCTCCGGTGCCGGTGACGAAATCCACCACCGCGCCGAGCGGCACCAGGGCACCGTCGGGAGCACGTACGAGTATGGCGCGCAACGCCTCGGCATCCCGCCGCTGGTTCTCCGGATACCGCACCGCGACGCCTATTCGACGCGGACCGTCCACGATCTCTGTCGCTACCTGAGCGCCCATAGCCTGCTCCACGGCGTCGCGCACGTCGGCCACGGAAAGTCCGAAGCGAGCCAGTGCCTCGCGACGTACCGTCATGCCAATCTGCCCGACTCCGTCGCTCACCTCCGTGTGAAGGTCAGCGTTGCCGGGAACCCTGGCGATGATGGCCCGCACCTGTTCCGCGATCTGCCTGTTCTGCTCCATGTCCGCGCCCACGACCTTGACGCCCAGATCGGTTTTGATGCCGCTCTCCGCCTCGTCCAGGCGCATGGCCAGCGGCTGGGTGAAGGCGACCTCCACCCCGGGCAATACGCTCAGCGCGGAATCCATGGCGGCCACCAGCCCCTCGCTCGTCTTGGCAGTGGTCCACGTCTTACGGGGCTCGAGGATGACGTACATGTCTCCCTCGAACAAACCCATTGCCTCGGTGGCAACGTCGGGACGCCCGCCCTTCGTGACTACTGTGCGCACCTCCGGAAACTTCATAACGATTCGTTCGGCCGCCGTGGTGAGCATGGTGACGTCGGCCAGCGAGACGCTGGGAAGGGCGAGCGTGTTCACGAGGATCGCGCCCTCGTCCAGCTTCGGCATGAACTCCGTTCCGATGTGGACCAGCGACCAGACGGCCACGACGACGCCCACCGCCGCCACCGCGACGACCGGAGCGACACGCTCCAGCACCCAGTCCAGTATGCGACCGTAGTGTTTCTCCATCGCGTCCTGCATCCGGCTACGGTTCTTGGCGGCGTGACGAAGCGCGATCGCCGACACCGCAGGGACGTAGGTGAGCGCCAGGAGAAGGGAACCGAGCACCGCACAGACGACTGTGAATGCCATCGGTATGAACATGCGCCCCTCCATCCCATCCAGAGTGAAGATGGGGATGTAGACGGCGACGATGATGGCGATGCCGAATAGCACTGGTCGCGCGACCTCCAGCGCGGCCTCGCGGAGGATGGTCAGCCTGTCCCCCACCTCCTGTTTCTCCAGCCGTCTTATGAAGTTCTCGACCATCACCACCGACGCGTCCACCATCAGGCCGAAGTCCAGCGCACCCAGGCTCATTAGGTTGGCCGAGTAGCCGAAGACGTACATGCCGCTGAAGGCGATGAGCATGGACAGCGGAATGACCGACGCGACGATCAGCGACGCGCGCACGTTGCGCAGGAAGAGGAAGAGGACGGCGATCACCAGCACGCCACCTTCCAACAGGTTCTTCACGATGGTGAAGGACGTCCGGCTGACGAGCTCAGTCTGATCGTAGAACGGCGTAATCGTGACATGCGATGGCAGCGCCGACTCGATCTCCGTCATGCGCTCCTTCACAGCTGCGATAACACGGCGCGAGTCGGCGCCCTGGAGTTTGAGCACCATTCCGCTCACCACCTCGCCCTTCCCGTCCTGAGAGACGGCTCCGTGCCGGGGCAGGGCTCCCTTCTCCACGGTGGCCACGTCGCCGACAGTGATTCCGACACCGCCGCGGCTAGCGACCACTATGCTGGAAATCTCCTCCGGTGTTTCCACCCGTCCGAGGCCGCGCAGGGTGTATCGCTCTCCCGCACTCTCCAGGTACGAGCCGCCGAACGCCATGTTGTTGCGCTGCAGGGCGTCGTGGACCTCGCTGACCGTCAGGTTGCGTGCAGCCAGCCGCACTGGATCCACGACTACATGCACCTCCTCGGTGAAGCCGCCCCAGGAGTTCACTTCAGACACCCCCGGTACCGTCCGCAGCCGCGGCCGGATGACAAAATCGTGCAGCGTCTTGAGGTCGGTCAGCGACAGCGAATCGCTGTGGATCGTGTACTGATACAGCTCGCCCATGGGCGTCGATACCGGACCCAGTGCGACGCTCGCGCCCTCCGGCATTTGCTCCGCGGCGTCAGCTATCCGCTGCGTGACAAGCGTTCGCGCGAAGTAGACGTCCATGTCGTCAGGAAACGACACTGTGGTGAGCGACAGACCGAACTTGGAGACGGAGCGGACGCCCTCGGCGCCCTGGAGTCCCATTAGCGACGACTCGATCGGGTAGGTGACCAGTTGCTCCACGTCCTCCGGCGCCATTCCTGGCGCGGTGGCGATCACCTCGACCCTGATGCCCGTAAGATCCGGGAACGCATCGAAAGGGATGCGACTGAGGGCGAGCAGGCCGGCCACGATTATCGCCGCGACACCGCCAATGACTGTTCGACGGTTATGCAGCGCGAACTCGATGAGGCGTTTCATGGCTGCTCCTCGCCTTCCCGTCGCCGAATGATCTCGGCCTTGGCGATGGCCGCGCCTTTGGTGATCACCCGGGTGCCTTCAGCGAGCCCTGCCACGATCTCCACCCGTCCGCCGGTGCGCCGGCCGACGCGTACCGGCACGGCCTCCAACAGCGCTCCTTCACCTCGTTGCTCATAGGTGACCACGACAGTGTCCCCGGCCAGTGCCTGCACCGCCTCGGCGGGCACAGAGAGCACTGGCGGACCGGGCGGGCCCAAAACCTCGGCAGTGGCAAACATCTCCGGTCGCAATACTCCCTGACCCGCCACGTTCGCCCGTAGCTCCATGCTGCGCGTGACGCTATCCACCACCGGCGAGATACGCGAAACGTTGGCCGTGAACCGCCTGCCAGGTAGCGCGTCGACGGTGAAGTCGATCGTGCTACCCATACCAACGTTGCCGACCTGAGTCTCGGGGAGCCGGGCGAGAAGGACAAGCGACGCTGTACGGCTGACCGTCACCAGCGGTGCTCCCAGCGTCACGACGTTGCCGGGCTCAGAGTGGCGTGCGACCAGAACTCCGTCGAACGGGGAGCGCACGAGGACATAGTGCGGATCAACCCCCGGCAGATCCGGACCATCACCGAGCAGGTGGCTGAGGAACTCGGTTGCGCGTGTCAGTTCAGCCTCTGCCTGATTCATCGTCGCCCGGGCATCATCGCGAGCGGCAATAGCCCGCTCCAGCTCCGCCTGCGACAGCGCTCGTGCGGCGAGAAGGCGCTCGGCCCGCTCCGACGCGGATAGCGCGAGCGTGGACGCAGTGCGTGCCCGCGTCACTCCAGCTTCGGCGGCGGCCAGGCCGGCTCGCGCGTCCATCATCTCATGGCTGTGAATGGTGACCAGCAGTTGGCCGCGTCTTACCAGGTCACCCGGTTGCGCCGTGACAGTCATCACGCGCCCTTCAACGATGGCGCCGAGCGCCTCGGTGGCGGTGGGATCCATGATGATTCGCGCCGGGCCTGTCCAACCGTCGCGCCAGGCATGCAACTCGACGAGCGCCGTATCGAAGCCGGTGAGCGCGAGCGTGGCGGCGGAGATGAGCACGGTGTCGCGCGAACTGGTTGTGGCTACCTCCGACGTATCAGCCGATGGCGCAGTCTCGCCGCCGCCACAGGCGGTGAAGAGAACGAGTGCGACCGCAGCGATGACGCTCGGCATGAGTGTGCCTGGCGAGCGACGATGCGAGGGCATGATGGCGGGGAGTTTTGGGTGGCGCATCAGAAAGCCTCGGGAAGTGGCTCGCCAAGCGCCTGAAGCAGCTCCAGGCGGGCGAGTTGTAAATCGGTCAGCCAGCGCAGTGCCGCCTCGTCGAGCTCGGCGGCGGCACGCTGTGCATCCAATAGTTCAAAGAGGGTGGCGCCGCCTTCGCGGTAGGCCGCCTGTACTATCTGAGCCACCTCAGCACCTCGAGCGCCGGCACCTGGCGCCAGCGGAAGGACGTTGTTTCGAAGCTGCTCGTAAGCCGCCGCGGCCGTGGCAACTTCGGCGCGCACCTGCAGCTCGGCCTGACGGAACGCCGCCCGTGCCTGCAGAAGCTCGCCCTGGGCTACCTGCCGAGCGGGGCCGTTCCGATCCAGCAACGGGATGGACATGCCAACCGAGATCGTTCCACCGCGATCGCCGCCGCTACTCCGCGTGCCACCGCCAATCGAGACGTCGCCCAGCGCTCCGAGGCGCTCGACCGTTACCCGGCGCTCGGCCGCCTCTATCGCGGACCTGGCGGCGCGCAGTTCGGGACGTTGTGCGACGGCGACGGACTGGAGCGAATCAAGCAGAGGTAGAGCGGGGAGCGCAGGCACTGTCGCTGCGATGCCCAGCGGGATCGGATCACCCAAGCTATCGGCGGCCACACCGACCGCGACAGCGAGCGCCGAGTGAAGCCGTTCAGCGTCCACTGCGACCAGGGCCGCCTTAGCCCGGCCCCGGTCAGCTTCCAGCCCTGTGCGCAGAGCCGCTCCTTCCGAGGCTGCACCCTCGCGCCAACGGGTGGAATCGTAGCGAGCTATCTCCACCAAAGCCGTGCGCTGTCGTTCCGCCGCTCCCTGGAGCGCGGCGCCGAGCGCGGCGCGGTGGTAAGCCCTGGCAACTTCGAAGAGCACGGTGTTGGCAACTGCCTGCGAGTCGGCCACGGCAGAGCGATCGGTGGCTCGTACGCCGCTGCGTGCAATAAACCGCCGACCTGTGATGTCTATCGGGAGGACGGCCGTGATGAACTCATCAGTAGGCGCTGTTGCTCCCATCCCCTCACGACGCCATTCCAGATGGGGATTGGGGAACGCTGCTCGCTCCGACGCACCGCCGACGCGAGTGAGCCGCCTTCCCGCTGCGTCGATGAGCAGCGGATGACTGACTGTCGTCATCCGGAGAGCGTCGGAGAGGGTCAGCGTGGGTCGACCAGTCGCCATTCCAGACGGCGACGTCGTTGGCTGGGCCAGGGCAGCGGACATCGGCAGGGCCGCAAGGACGACGGCCAGCACTGCTGCGAGGCGGGGAAGATGGGTGCAGTTCATGGTTCAAGGATAAAGAGCACACATGAACCGACTGTTAACAGAAAGGAGGCGCGAAACCGAAGGCCCCGCGCCGGTCAGGCGGAGTGAACCACTCCACTGCTGGCGACGTTACGGCCGGTGGGTCGGTCGGCTCCTGATGCGTGGCTTCCCGCCAGAGTTGTCACCGCGAGTGCACCGGTCATGAGGGGAAAGCGGACGGTCACGCTGGTGCCGGAGGGAGTGGCCGCGTCCAGAGTAATGGTCGCCTCATGACGCGCCGCGACCCACGCGGCGATGGCAAGGCCGAGCCCGCTTCCGTCAGGTGCGAATTTGCGGCCTTTCGTCCCCCGGTAGAACCGCTCGAACGCTCGTTCGCGATCCTCCACCGTCATCCCGATCCCAGTGTCCTCCACGTGCAGCACCGCCGCGTCGTCATCGCGCCGCACGATCACCGATACTCGGCCGCCTTCCGGCGTATAGCGGATGGCATTGTCGACCAGCACTCCGATAAGCCGACGCACGAGTATCGCGTCCAGCACGACGGGAGTCTCCTCGACGATCGGCAACTCCAGC
>CAJDWZ010000114.1_pt1 | contig 20773 bp, 17 predicted proteins | sample 7391701 | NCBI WGS metagenome assembly CAJDWZ01 (sample SAMEA7055744, study PRJEB34461) | soil metagenome | biome: terrestrial ecosystem; feature: Peninsula; material: soil | place: Antarctica | collected 2016
GTCTCCCGTACGGCTGGGCTGCTTGGTTGAAACTTCGAACGCACGCCGAAGCTGCCCCTCCGATACGCCGTAGTGGAAGCGCATCTTCTGCTTCTCCTCGAGCTGGCGACGGAACTCGTTCTTCTTCCGGCGGACGGGCTTCTGGCCGTGGACGCCGGGCGGATACGGGCGACGCTCGCCGTCCTTGCGGGTGAGACCGGGGAGCGAGGTGCCGAGGCGGCGGATGATCTTGAGACGGGGACCGAGGACGGGCATGGATTCTTGTGTGTATGCGGGCAGGCCGGATATGGCGGTCCATCGAGAGATATCGTCGATAGAGCCGTCGTCATCTGGCCACGGGTGCGAAAGAACGCGAGGGACCGGAATGACGAAGCTGAGAATCGTTCTCAGAGTACACCGTCAAAGATGCATCATTCCGTCAATCCCGACAAGATCTATCGGGATTGATTTTGCAGAATGGTTCTCCAACGCCACGCGACCCAACGGCTGATGGCATCCTGTGCGGATTGACGTTCAGTCGGTAGTCGGCATAGACTTGCGCCCCAGGAAGTGAGGATCGGTTCACTGCCGTGCGCTCGCGAGCGCCATGAGAGCTTCGGACAACTTTCCGCGGCCGACCTCATGCGTTTGGAACGTCGATCCGGGCTTGTCACCACAGCGGACTTTGGAAGCGCGCCGCAGGACATCATCCACTTTCTCCCCTCAGGATTGCCGCTGTGCGCGGCAGCGTTGAGTCGAGCCGCCCTGAGCTGATCAGTCCCAGTGCAACCACCGCCACCCACCGTCGACACACACCCCGCGCGCTGGCGCGTGCTCGTTCTCCTGTCCGTGGCCGAGTTGCTGGGGATGTCGCTCTGGTTCGCCGCGAGCGCGGTGAGCGCTCAGTATCGGGCGCTCTGGAACCTCTCGGCCAGCGAGGCTGGCTGGCTCACGACCATCGTCAGCCTGGGTTTCGTCGCCGGAACCGCGGCGTCGGCGGTGCTTAACCTGGCCGACGTTATCCCGGCGCGGCGACTGTTCGCTCTCTCGGCGCTCGCCGGCGCCCTCGCCAATGCGCTCGTGCTGACCGCGCCGGGGCTCGGGACTGCTCTCGTCTGGCGTTTTGTCACCGGCGCCTGCCTGGCCGGCGTCTACCCGCCGGCCATGAAGATGATCGCCACCTGGTTTCGCGCCCGTCGGGGGCTGGCGGTCGGCACGGTCGTCGGTGCGCTGACGGTGGGTAAGGCACTCCCCTACCTGATCCATGCCTTTCCCGGCGCCGGGATCCGGTCGGTGGCTCTCACTGCCTCGGCTGCTGCCCTCGTCGCCGCGGCAATCGTCTGGTTCGGCTACCGTGACGGCCCATATCCCTTCCCACCCAGAAAGTTCTCGTGGGGGCTGGTGGGCGAGGTGGTGCGCGAGCGCCGGTGGCGGCTGGCGACGGGCGGCTACCTGGGTCACATGATCGAGTTGTACCCAGCCTGGACCTGGCTGCCGGTGTTCATAGCCGCGAGCATCGCCGCCCGGGACCCTGCCAGTGGCGCAGCTGGCGAGATGACCGCCAGCGCCATCGCCTTTGCCTCCCTCGCGATGGGCGGGCTCGGCTGCGTCTGGGGCGGTCTCGCCGCCGACCGTCGCGGACGCGAATGGCTTGTGACGGTGGCGATGTCGTTGAGCGGGCTGTGCGCGCTGGGCATCGGTCTTACCTTCGGCGCCTCGCTCTGGCTACTCGTCCCGGTCTCGCTCGTCTGGGGTTTCTTCGTGGTCGCCGACAGCGCACAGTTCTCGGTACTCGTCACCGAGAGCGTTCCGCCTCACGCGGTGGGCACCGCCCTCACCCTGCAGACATCACTTGGCTTCCTGCTCACGTCAGTGGTCATCCAACTCGTGCCGCCCGTGGTCGCGGTGGTTGGCTGGCAGTGGGCGTTCACGCTGCTTGCTGTGGGGCCGGTGCTGGGCATCGCCAGTATCCGACGGCTGCGCAATCGTCGCTAGCATCCGACGCTATGAGGGAGCGGATAGGGCGTAGCCGGGGGGCTATCCGTATTATCCCACTCAGGTAGGCTCCGGATCTACGCGACATAACTTGGCAAGCGCCCGACGCATCTTGCGAGCTCTGGACCCGCCGAACCCTGAGACATGTGCGTGGCCCGGAACGCGTTCGTCATAGGCCCAGACTACCTCTCCTCCCAGCGAGCGGACTTCCCCAGCAGTGAAGCACGCAACACCGTATTCCTCGTGATCCTTCAGCAGGGAAGTCTTGTCGCCTGCACAGGCCGAGGCGACCACCACTGACATCTCGTTGTCGTCGAATGCTGCAGACGCGACGCGACGGGCTCCGGACACTGTTTCAGCCACGATCCAGTGCACAAAAGGGATACGTCTCCAGAGTTCTGCCTCATCTGAAATTGGCGCATCGTCCGACTCCGACTGGTTCTCACCCATGTGGTCAGAACTCTGCGGCAATTAGCCCGCAGACATGAGGCGATTGATGGCGCGCTCGATGGCTGCAGCGTGGATGGGAGGGGCACCCTCCCACTCCTGCTCTTCGCCAGTTTCATCGAGGAACAGGTACGTGACCGGTCCAACCGGAGGCACCTCGATCTCGAGTTCTATGCCCCCGCGGTGCCATTCTAGTTGGAGACCTCCGTCCCGGGTCGGTACAAGAGTTGGCTGTGGGGTGTTGGCAGGAAGAATCTCCAGGAGTTCCTCGATACACCGACGCGCAGCTCTGAGACTGAGCGGTGCAGCTCCATATGAGTCCCAGTTCGGATCGAGCTTAGCGATATGTTGGATGTCGCTGATTACTCGCCAAATCCATGATGGTTCTCGACCACTTCCGATAAGTACGACCTTCAGTCTGTCTCCATTCCAGAAGCTGAGGCTAAAAGAAAGTTCTGTGGCGTCAGCGGTGAGCAGATGCGACGTGCGTTCCTCCGCACCCGTACCTGTGTCCGTGCGTCTCTGACGGGTCGACTGACCGGACTGAATCACACGGAAACTGCCGGTGAGGCTGGTCATCTCTCACGCTCCCATAAACGATGCATGCGCTCCGTAGTGATGGCCGCAAAACCCTTCGTGATCCACTGATGTGCCATATCGGTGAACGCCAGCACACCCTCCATTCCAGGTACTTGGGGGGCGCCGCGGCCGATCAGCTGCATTACAAAAACGGAACCTGGTTCGCTTTTACGTTCCCCTGAATTCAGCAGAACGTGAAGTCGGCCAAGTGGGCTCTCATTCGATCCATAACGGTATTGCCATGCGAGGCGTACGTCCTCCACTTCTGGCAACGGCCAATCCTCAGGTACTTTCTCAGCGAGCGGTACCAGAATCCTGGTAAGATCCTGCGGCCGCGTCCACTCACGGCCCTCCTCCAGGTGATTGACGTATATCAACTCGCACTGCGTCGGCCTGAAGTCGCCCAGGTCGTTCTCGCTCACGAAGTTGATGAAGATGCCAAGCTCACGCTCGAACTCCTGTCTGAGCGCCACATAGCTCGGGTACTGCGTTTCACCATCCACCTTCTGCCAGTTGAGAATCAGCCGGTCTGGCTGGACCTGTATGAGACGTCCTCGACCATGGCTCCGATACCAACATCGCCCGACAGGAAGGCCTGATTCCAATCTTACCGCCTCAACGCGAGTCCGTCGACGCCCATAAATCTCCACTACTGGAGCCAGTGGAGGTTGACGCTCAGTCTCCGGGAATCGATCCCGCCACAACTCCCAGAGAAGTCCGAAATGGACAATGTCGAAGCGCGGGAGTTCCTCGAACTGCACCGAAATCGCCACCTCGATCACTGGTGGCTTGGCGAACTGAGGGGTAGTTGAGTGGTTGCTCACGCGAGTCCAGGGCACGGCGAAGCATCATCAATGAAGGATCTTCGCTTGGGCTCCAAAGATCGAGACTGAAAGGGTCACCGACGATTGTGCGAGGCAGTCGGTCCGGGCTACGCCAATTCAGTGCAGCATTCGGACCCATCACGACATCCCCGCACTTGATCAATCTGCCAAAGCTGGGGTGGTGCACCAAGCCGGACTTCGACCTAGAAGTATACGATTTGTGTCGCGACTGAGACAGAGGGATAGGCTCATGTGCAGTTTGTTCTCGCTCGCGATGGACGGAACCGGCTACATCTGGGGAGCCCCTCGTTCATCCTAAGCGGCAACGAGTGGCCGGTGACGGTGGACATGTAACTGCGTGGATAGCGCGCACTGCTTATCGCGAGTATCCGACGGCTGAGAATGCGTGTGTTCAGCATCGATACCGACGGCGCTGCCGCCGTTCAGTAGACCCCGACGAGCGCCTGGCCAATTGCTTCGCGCGTGACCGGCACCTCGCGCACCCCGCCGTCGTAGGCGACTACCACGCGATCGGCGAGAAGCAGCAGTTCGTCGAGATCGCTGGAGTAGACGACCACACCGACGCCCCGCGCTCGCGCTGCGCGCAACCGATCGATCACGCCCGCACCGGCATTCACGTCCAGCCCTCGGGTGGGACTTTCCACTACCAGCGCTGGCGGATCGCCGTCGAGTTCACGGGCGAGGACCAGCTTCTGCTGGTTGCCACCGGAGAGCGAACTGGCGAGTGTGACCGGCGTGCCGCCGCGCACGTCGTACGCGCTCAGGAGCGCATCGGTTCGTGCGCGTTCGGCGCTCCACCGCACGCGTCCGCGTTTCTGGCCGGCGTCGCGGAGCACGACGTTGTCGACCAGCGACCTGCTGAGGGCGAGCGCATCGCGCTGCCGGTCCTCGGGGACGAAGCCGATCGTAGGCGGAAGCTCGGCCTGGCCGCTGGTCGGCGTGAGACGGCCGGCGAGCAATCGCATCAACTCGTGCTGTCCAGCCCCTTCGACACCGGCGACGCCGAGGATCTGTGCTCACGGCCGGTGAGTCGGTCCAAGCAGGCGTCGTTTCGATTGACGGCGCAGGCAATGGGTGATGCGTGCGAGCGGCGACGGCGGGATCGTGTTCTTCGGGGGGGGCCCCACGTGCGGAATCGGCATCGCCACTTCCCGCTCCCATCCCCGCGCCCGCCGTCGCCGAAAGTGTGCTCGTTCCGATCATCGCCTCGATCAGGGCTGGCTCGTCCACCGATCCTGCCGACGCCGTCAACACGCTGTCGCCCCTCCTCAGGACCGTCACCATGTCGGCCACAGCGAGCGCTTCGCGCAGCTTGTGGGTGATGAGCACGGCCGCGTTTCCCCGATCCACATACCGGCGCACCCAGGCCAGCAACTCCACCGCTTCCGACGGCGCCAGCACGGCCGTCGGCTCGTCCAGGATCAGCACTCGCGCACCGCGCAGTAGCGCCTTCACTATCTCCACGCGCTGCTGCGCTGCCACGCCCAGTGTCGATACCCTGGCGGCGGGATCCACTCGCAGTCCACTCTCCTCTCCCACCTCTCGGATCTCGTCGGCCACGCTCTCCAGTCGGAGCCGTCGGCCGGGCCTCCCGAGGGCGACGTTCTCGGCCACTGTCATCGCCGGCACCAATCGAAAGTGCTGGTGCACCATCCCGAGTCCGGCGCGGATGGCGTCGGCAGGGGAGCCGAAGGTCCGCGCCAACCCTTCCACCGCGACCTGGCCTCGGTCGGGGCGCAGGTGGCCGAACGCCACATGGAGCAGTGTGCTCTTCCCCGCTCCGTTCTCGCCCAGTAGCGCGTGGAGCGACCCGGGCTGGACGACGAGCGTCGCGTCACGGAGCGCCACCGCGTTGCCGAAGCTCTTCGCGATGTGCGTTAGCTCCAGTGCGGCTGGGAGGTTGTCGGTGGACAGCGCCGACGACGATGCAACACCTGCCTTCAGTTCGCTCACCGGTCGACCGCTATCTCTATCAGAGCCCGCTCGGCGCGGCGATGAAGCTCCATGGCAAGCCGTATTGGGCTTCCAGATGAGCCGCCAGCGCGCGCACTCCGAGCGTCTCCGTGGCGTAGTGTCCGGTGTACACCACCACCAGCCCCAGCTCCGGTGCGTCCACCGCGGTGTGGTGCGGCCCCTCGCCCACGACCAACGTGTCCAGCCCCGCCTCATGGGCCTCGCGCAGCGTCTCGCTGCTCGCTCCGCCGCCACTGCAGATACCCCAACGACGGGTCACGCGGTCGCTGGCATACGGGGTCACCACCGCGTTGCCGCCGTGACGTCTGGCGAGAGCGGTCGCTCGCTCCACTATGGTTGCCGTGGGCAGGTCGGCCTGCCCGCGCACGCCGATCGCCATCCCCTTGTACTGGGCAAATCCACCCGACGGCTCCAACCCCAGCTCGCTGGCGAGCAGCACATTGTTCCCCAGTTCCGGATGGCGATCCAGTGGCAGGTGCGCACTGTAGACGGCCACGTCCTTTTGCATTAGCAACCGTAGTCGCTCGTAGGACGGTCCCACGATGCGCTGGGCGCCGCCCCAGAACATTCCGTGATGCACGATCATCAGGTTCGCGCCGTCGGCGACCGCACCCTCGATAGTGCGCAGGGACAAGTCCACCGCTGCGGCCACGCGTCGCACGGATGTGCGATTGTCCAGTTGCAGTCCGTTCAGTGCGCCCGAGTAGTCGGGTGTCGTGGCTGTCTCCAGCAGGCCGTCCAGGTACTCCGCGACGGCCGCGGCGCTTACGGGCGCGTGGTCGAACTTTGTGGATTCTGGCATGGTTGGATCTGCTCTGATTGGGCGCTGATCACGTCGCGGGCCGCTGCCTGCCGTGTCCTGATAGTAGACGATCGTCCGCTTCAGGGCTGGTCGGGGAAGGCGCGTTCCAGTCCTGGCAGGCTGAATGTGCCCGCGCGCATCAGTGCCTGCAGCGAATCCGCTCGCTGGTGGACGGCCGGTGGGATGAGTGACTCGAGCGTCGGATTGGGCACCCAGACCACGACGTCCTGCGCGGTGCCGAGGGAGACGACGCGCGGTTTGAAGTCACCTTCCTTCACCTCGCGAGCGACCAGAAGGAAGGCATGCGGGAGTTCTATGACGACGCTGCCGAGGGTGACCTCGGGGGCGATCCCGTTCTGGTTGGCGTTGGAGCCAATGACGTAGACCTTCCCGTTCTCACGGGCAGCCTGGAATATCCCGAGGCCGGCGGCGTCGGCGTTCTGGAAGATGACGTCGGCGCCGCGACTGATCTGGGCCAGCGCCTGCTCCTTGCCGGCTGTCACGTCGTCCCAGTTACCGATATACGAGAGCAGCACGCGGATTTCAGGGTTTGCCGCGAGAGCGCCTCGCTCGAACGCCTGGAAGCTTGCCCGCACTGGAGGGAGCTCCGTTCCGCCGATCGCGCCAACCACGCCCGAGCGGGACATGGAGCCCGCCACCATCCCGGCGAGGTATGAGGCTTCCTCGAAACTGAAGGTGATCCCGGCGACGTTGTCCCGCACCTGGTTCCCCGAAGTCGTCACGTAGAGCGTCTTCGGATAGTCTGGTGCGACCCGAACGGCGGCGTCCTGGAACTCGAATCCGTGGCCGAAGACGAGGTCGTAACCCTGTGCTCCGTACTGCCTGAAGTTCTCTTCGAACTCCGCTGGCGTCCGAGTCTGGATGTGACTGATCTGTGCTCCCAGACTGTCGCGAATGCGCTCTAGCCCGGCATATGCGCCGCCGTTCCAGGACTGGTCTGAGATCGAACCTGGTGTCAGTAGCGCCACCCTGAACGTCTGCCCAGTTTCTCCCTCTTCACCCTTTCCGTCGCCTCCGCCGCAACCCACGAGGGCTACGATCGTGACGGCGAGCAAAGTGTGGATAAGAGTGTGGAAGTTTCTGGAACGGTTCTTGTGGAATCGCATAAGACGTTGCAGCGTAAGGATATAGCTCAGATGTGGAGAACTCTGGGGATAACTCTACGAAGATGAGGAAAAGCACTTCTGATCTGTTTCGCAACCGGCAATTATTGCCGGCTACCGAGTATGGCCGAGTGTGCTTCAGTTAGCTTCGCGGGCGCTGCCAAGGATCAGTTCGGCTACCCGTTCCAGGTCGTCTGCCGAGTAGAACTGGATGCTGACAGTGCCGCGCTCGCCAGAGGTGACGGTGACCTGGATATCGGTCTGGAAGTGCTGCCGGAGTTCGTCCTCGAGCCGTCGGATCTCGGCTGGTCTGCGGTCCTGTCGCTGGCGGGCTGGACGTTTCTTTCCGTCGCCCGCGCGAGCCCGTGCTCGTGCCTCGACGTCGCGCACCGTGAGTCCGCGGGCGACCACTTCCCGGGCGAGCTCGGCCATTGCATGCTCACCGGGCACGGCCAGTATTGCCCGGGCATGCCCGAGGGTCAGCTGTCCGTCAGCGAGCAGGCGTCGCACGGATGGTGGCAGGGCGAGGACTCTGAGCAGGTTGGCGACTGTCGATCGGTCCTTACCAACGACATCGGCCACCTGCTGTTGGGTCAGTCCGAACTCTTCCATCAGCCTCTGGTAGCCCTCGGCCTCTTCGAGGGCGTTGAGGTCGGCTCGCTGGAGGTTTTCGACGAGTGCCAGGGTGAGCAGCGTCTGGTCGTCGATGTCCCGCACGATGGCTGGGATCTCGGTCCAGCCGAGTCGAGTGGCGGCGCGCAGGCGCCGCTCACCGGCGATCAGTTCATAGCCGCGGCCAACTGGTGCGACACGGACGGTGATGGGCTGGAGCAGTCCGCTCGCCTTGAGGCTTGCCTCGAGGTCGGCGAGCTCCTCGTCGCGGAACTCCTTTCGCGGCTGATACGGGTTGGCTCGGATGCGGCCGAGTGGGATCGACTGCAGCGCCGGTTGGCGCTCCGTCTCACCGGCGCGGGCGGTAGTGGCCAGGAGGGCTTCGAGGCCTCGTCCGAGGCGTCGCGGCTTGTCGGAGGACATGTGTGTGAGAGTGGTCTAGAAGACTTGGCGGCGGCCTTTCAACTGGCGGTCTTACCTGGCATCAGGTTGACCGATCAGGAGGGTGTCGGCGGTGAAGCCGCGATGCCGCGCCGCTCGGACGCCACCGTTGCTGGCTCTGACCGTCCGGCAGCAGCAGCGGCGGCCTCCTGCTCGTTTTCCAGCTGCTCGTTCCGTTGCCGCTCCAGCAGTTCACGGGCGACGCTCATGTAAGCCTGGGCGCCTATGGACTGCACGTCGTAGAGGATGATCGGCTTGCCGAAGCTGGGCGCCTCGGCGAGGCGTACGTTTCGCGGCACGATGGTATCGAAGACCTTGGGTCCGAAGTAATCGCGCGCGTCGGCAGCTACCTGACGTGACAGGTTCAGGCGGGTGTCGTACATGGTGAGCAGGACGCCGTCGATGGCGAGAGTCGGGTTCACGCCGCGCTGCACCAGGTGGACCGTATTGAGTAGCTGGGAGAGCCCTTCGAGGGCGTAGTACTCGCACTGGACCGGTATGAGCAGGGCGTCCGCGGCGGCGAGCATATTGACGGTGATGAGTCCCAGAGAGGGCGGGCAGTCGATGAGGATGATGTCGTAGCGATCGCGAACAGTGGCGAGCGCCTGGCGCATCGTCTGCTCCCGTCCCGGTCGGTCGACGAGCTCGATCTCGGCGGCGGCGAGGTCGGTAGTGGCGGGTAGGAGGTCGAGGTCTCGGAACTGGACGCCTTTTCGTATGGCGTCGTCGATTCCTGCCTCGCCGAGCAGGACGTCGTAGAGGGTCGTTCCGATCGACGCCGAGGCCGCTGGTGGCGTTTCCTTGCGGATCGGCGTCGATGAGCAGCGTCTTCTGCTCGGCGACTGCGAGACTGGCGGCGAGATTGACGGCTGTGGTTGTCTTCCCCACACCGCCCTTCTGGTTGGCGATCGCGATTACTCGGGCCACGTATGCAGACTAGGGGGTGAGACCGGGTGGAGCGGTCAATATAGACCCGAATGCGCCTGGCGGGCCATCAAATGACGAGAATAGGACGATGTTTCACGTGAAACAGGACCAAAGGAGGGGTCGTGGTGGCTTTTTGACGATGCGCATTGCCGATTTGGGCTGATGAGTTTGCTGGGGGGGAGGCGTTGTAACGGGGTGAAGGTAAGAGTGGTTGCGGGTGTTTCCGGCGGAGACGGGTCGGGTGGAGCGGTCGCGATTTTTAAGACAGGATTAACAGGATTAACAGGATTGATGGGTCCTTGGTTCGGCCTTGATTCCGGCGCCTGGCCCTGGCCTGTGCCGGAAGGTGCTTTGGGGGTGATTATTTGCTCGCGATTCTCTCTAATGTGCGCGCCTGTCAGCGGGGTCGGCCACGAGAGGGGGGCATTCGTGCGAGGCGACTCACTGAAGCGACATTGTGCGGCGCGGTACGGCAGGGCGCGGCACTGGAAGGCGCGGGATGGCGGGCGACTCGGGTCAGCTTGCCTCTGGTTAGCCCGGGCGAGTGGGGTTGTGCGGCTATCCTGGGCCGGGCATTCCCATTCGGCGATCGCCGAAGCGAGGGGCTGGGACCAGGCTCCCTTGTAATGCACTGCTGGCGGGGGCGAGACGGGCGTCCGTCCCCTGCCCTCTAGAACATGTTGTGGGCCGGGATCGTCGGTCGTTGTCCGACCACCGCGTTTTCTGGGCCTGAGACGTAGCGAGCGCGGTCTCTGAAGAACCCGGGACGGTCACGTTCTTGGGGGGCGATATGCGGTGGGCGGGACGGAGCCACGAGGAGTCACCTGAGTTGGGCTCTGACTGCCACCCTACTCCACGGGGCCGACGCTGTCTAGCTGGGAGAGTGAGTACCGGCGCGATGACTGCAAACTCGTCGCCGGCGCCGAAGAGCGCGCGCTCCGATGCCGGCGAGAGGATTCCGGACCGCACCGTGGACGTGGCCACGGCTAGAGCTTACTGCCGTCTCACTCCGGCAGCATCATGTTTCACGTGAAACATGATGATTCACACAACGAGGGGCGCGCCGACCTCTCTCGGAACGCCCCCACCTTATCCTGGCCTCGTCAACGTCCTACTGCATGGTTCAGCTGCAGGAGGGCGACTGGCCACCGCCGGAGCTGCCGGCACCAACGAACTGCCAACGCGTCTGAACGGTCACGGTCACCGTCATCTCGCCGGCCGATATGGGTGTGCTCTCACCCGCGACGGCCATCTGGGACCGGGCCGCATACATGGGCTGGGGTGGACGGCTGCTCATGTCGCTCGAACCGGCCTGGATCAAAGTCCCCAGCCGGCCGCCGGCGGCCTCCGCCATCGCCGATGCGTCCTCACAGGCGCGCTGCATCGCGGTCCGGAGTGCCGTCCGGCGGAACTCCGCTTCCTTCGATGTCGAGAAGTCCAACGAGTTGACGCCGTTGGCGCCGGCAGCGATGGTCACGTCGATGTAGTTGCCGATGCGCTCGATGTCCTTCACCTGTACCCGCACCATGTTGCGCGCCACGTAGCCGATGACGCGCGATGTGCGCGTCTTCTCGTCGTACTGCATGTCGGGGCTCATGGTGAAAGAGACGGTCGCGACGTCGGACTCCGCCACTCCAGCCTTTCTGAGCGCCGCGATGACCGCGGTCTGCTTCCGCGCGTTCTCCGTGCTCGCCGCCGCCGCTGTCTCGGAACGGGTCTCGACCCCGAGTACTATTGTGGCGCGGTCGGGGGCGAATCATTGTGCCTTTCATAATCAGTCTCACATGCTTGTCGTGAACCAGCGTGCCTATCAACGCCTCGCGTCCCGAGGGACCTGGCTGTTGTTCGGTCAGCTACAGTGCAGGAATCGTGGCAGTGCGGGATTTGCGGCCTGCTCCCCGTCGCCGGGTCGACGCGGAGGACCCTGTCCGGCTGGTACCGGCCATTGACCTGCCGATTGATCGTCATGGCTCACCGCTCATCATAGTGGAGACGTCCGCGCGAGCCCGACTTGCCCACCTTCCACAGCATTTAGTCCATGCTGAAGTGCGAAGACATGCCGGAACTCCAGGCAGTGCACCGACTTCGCCGACGCGACGCTCAGCGGAGTCGGGCCAACCACGGCGGAGCCCTGCTTCACCAGCCCGCTGCGCCCGCACTGTGATTACGCCAACCTCCGTAGCCACCCGGCCACGCCGAGCACTATTCGCCGACCGCGCTGCCACTGACGCTAGACCCCGCATCCACTCTGTCACGCGGAGCTCCGCCTCCCCATCGGACGTATCGCGAGGCTTATAGAGATGTCCGTGGGATCGCTTGAGCAGAGACGCGCCGAGTGGCGACAGTCTGCGGCCGCTGTCGCGACAGGACGGCGCACGGACGCCAGCGGTTAGAGCTTCCCAACACAGAAGAGATCAATGCCAGAAGCAGTGGCGGGACTGTCGTCTAAGACCTTCTACAGAAGCCAGTGGAACCTGACGGGGGAGACGCCACCGCCCATTCCTGAGCCTGCGCCGCAGCTATGGACGCCCCGAACCTAAAGGACAACCACGGTGTCAACCTCGAACGGCTGATCCTCGCCGGGCTTGGACACGTAGTGGTCACAGCCAACTATCGCGGCCGGCGCCGGCAGTGGCTCGGCGTGCAGGCAGAGCACCTTTACGACCTGAAGATGGGCCACATCAGCTGTCCAAGCTGCGGGAAGCCGCGCCCCAACACGAAAGCGCGACGTGGCGGCGCAGATCCCCTGTAATTACCCGCCGGCCACACCACGAGACGAAGAATGGAGCGCGCAGGGCGGTGATTCCGGCCGGACAGTGGGAGCCGCGATGCGACCCCCACTACCCATGCTCGGCGCGATCGTAGACTACTTCATGCGGGTGGCCGTGAACCTCAGCTGGTACAATTCGGGGCCGCTATCTATCTCGTCGTCGTCGTTCAACGGCCAGATATAGATACCGATAACGCCGGTCATCGTCTTGTCATTTCGTGTTCCGATGAGGCGGACCGCACCGGCAGGCCCGGTCTGGGTACCAGCATCCTTCACTCTGTACTGCACGAGGCCAAAGACGTCGCGAGCCTCCATGCCGCCGCTTGCCAGATCCGAAGTCGTTTCCGTCCAATTACTCGACTTCCACTCCGAGAAGAATGGCCCTACCGATAGTGATGTTGCCGGTGACGTGCCCAGATTCATGATCATCAGCGGGCCCGTGGCGACGGGCGGGCAGCAGTCGGCGGCGGTCCAGACGCCCGAGCGCAGCACCTTCAGGTTGAGCTCCCGAACGCCGTCGTCCTTCTTCTCGACGGCTAGCATCGCCGATCGGGGTGAGGCTATTAGCCGCCTCAGTAGGTCAGCTGTTTCCCCAGACGCCTCGGTATCCTCGAACATGTCGTCCTGGTCGACGATGGAGGTTATCTGCCAGTATGGCGCGGCGCTGTCCGCCGAGATTACCACCGAATCGCGGCCGATCACTCGTCGCTTTCCGGGTTCGAGAGCCGTGATCAGGAGCACACCATCGGTGCCACCCTTGAGCTCGCGCATGTGGGTGGCGTCGGCTGTTTCCACGCTGTCGCGACCGGTCTCGGTGCGGAGCACCCAGGCGTAGCGCGTGCCGGTTGGAGGCGCGGTCTTGGGCTTGACCTTGAAGGTCACCGTGGTATCCCCGGAACCCAACGCGACCTCCGCCGGCTCCGGCTGGAGTCTCAGGCGCTTGTAAGTAACTGTGTTCCAACCCAGCCACCCCGGTGAAGCAGCGCTGGGGCCGGCGCTACCGGGTCCCGGCAGGTAGATAGCGAAGCCTACCTTCTGGGTATCGGTCGCTTCCGGGACGATGTTGGGGGCGAAGTTCGCCACGCCGAACGAATCGCCCAACCCGCCGAAGCCGGCATCCTCGAACTTGCCGAAACGGAACTTCTGCACATGCGAAGCCGAGGCCGGCACGGCGCTCGGCCGGTAGCCATACTCGGGGCAGCCAGGGCACTCCCACCAGTGCCGGAGTGTGTCGGCGAGGAAGACCTTTGCGGTGTCCAGCTTGGCGTCCTCGTAGTGCAACTCGACAGTCGGCCATCCCTCGCTGTTGCCGATCGTGCCGGCCGACACCCGACCCCACTGGGAGCTGAGGGTCGCGTCCTTAACCACCATGCTGTAGTGGAGCCCGGCCACCGCGCGCACCCGGTAGGTGACGTCGTTCACTCCGACCACGTCGAAGGCAGTCATTCCATCATCGGTATACGTCGCCCGGTAGGAAGCACCCGGCTTGTCGGGCACGGCGATGTCGATGCTGTTGCCGGTCACCCGGTAGGCGACACCGATGCGCGGGGCGGCGTCGTCTTCGCTGACGAAGAGGAGCACCGGCACCGGGCGCTCGAAGCCGAGCAGGAACATGACCTTGATGCCAGTGAACTGTGCCTTTGCAAAGCCGGCTGCATCGAGTGTGATCTGCTCCTTCCACTGGGTGGCGACTCCGCCGGTGGTGAAGAGGTCGGGGACGTCCTTCGTGGCGATCGCACTCCATCGGATCCCGTCGCGGTTGCTCTCCGGCACCCCGCCCTGCAACTGGAACTTGCGGTTGAGCGCGCCGGCGGATGCCTTCTGGTTGACGTAATACCAGATTTCCGTCGCTACCATGCCGTCGCCCGGATCAACAGCCGTCTGTGCCTCGCCACCGCCCTTCAGGAAGGACAGCGACGCCACGGGGTTTCGGGCGAAGTCCCAATCATCGACTCCGGGGCGGAATCCCGAGTCGAAATCGCGCGCGAGCAGAGCTGGATCAATCGCCACCTGGAACATCATCGCTTCGCCGTCCTCAGCTGCACTCGCCAGCGACAGGGAGAGGCTCGGAGCTGCCAGACGGGCACTCGGCACACCCTGACCGTCCAGCGACGACAGTGCAACGGTGATCGAGGTAGCATCGGAGCGCACCGTTGGCAGTACGGTGACCGCTCCCGTCGCCGGATTGCGCAGAGCGATCATGCTGACCTGACCCGGCTTTGCCGATACGGGGAACCGTACCAGGACCGGAGCTTTAAGGGCGCCCTGAGTAGCCCTGATACCGAGGGCCGATGACGACACTACGGTCATGCCAGTCGGTATGGTCAGACCGGCGGTAGGCACATCGGTGAGCGTGATCGTCGTTGCCGACGCGAGAGCGCCGCTCGGAACGGTCAGGGTGAGGCCGGTGAGCGGCGATCCCGATTTATTGACGGTGATGGTCCCACCGGCCGAGGATATTGTCTGGACGGCGAGGGACGAACCGGCGGCTTTAAGCGTCGCCCGAAGCTTCACCCTGGACAGCGAACCGGACGAGGCAGCGAGCACCTGGGGGCCGCCGCTGCCGAGCGTCCACTTACCGGCGGTAGCGATCCCGTCGCTACCCGTCGTGGCCGTGGGAGAGGCGATCGTCCCGCCACCCGAGTCAACAGTGAAGGTGACAGTGGCGCCGGGGAACGGTTTGCCTGCGGCATCGCGAACTATCACCGCCGGACTGACTGAAAGCGCGGCTCCCGGTGCGGCCGTCTGGCCGTCGCCTGCAGAAACAGCCATCGTCGACGCTTTCGCGCCTCCCCCGACTCCACCGCCAGCGGGGGGAGTGGGACCGTCGCTGCCGCCGCCGCCGCAGGATGCTGCCGCGACGAATAGCAGAAGGAAGGAACCGATCTTGGTAGCGGAACGGATTGACGGCTGCATGAGTTACCTCGGCAAAGCGCGCGGCAGGGATACGTCGTGCGCTTCCAGGGTGGAAGGCCCGAGGTCCCATAGCGAGACATGCGCCAATTCTACGTCAATCGGCTCATCACGGAAGAGTCAGCCTCGACTGGCTTGAGCCTGGCTGGCAGATCCTCTGCCAATTCTGGTCGAAGCGATGGTTGCCATAACGATCCGGATGGGAGCGGGCACGGAGCTCCGGCGCCACGGACGGCGGCTACCTCCGGACCCGTCAGCGACGGCCCCAGATGGGACAGAATGCAACGGTAGAACTGGAGTTGAACGGGCAGCCAGCCAGTCGGATCGCGGACGGTCTGTGTAAATGCCCGGCTGGCATTTTAGAAGCGAATGGCCCCAACGTCGACGCTACTGGCCGATCGGCCAGTCAATCAATCGTCTGCTGAGCCAAGTCCGACCATAGAGTCAGTCGCCAGTCGTACAAAAAGGTGCACCCACCGACTCTTGTTCTCACATGGCGCCATACAGGCGTATAAGTATTGCTATTATGGCAGTATAGTGTTGCAATGATGGCGCATTACTGGCGTACATGTGCCGTTGCGGCATAAGCGCGGGTTTCGACCGTTCTACTGGCCCCTGCCGGCCGATACGGCTGCCATTCGCCGGCGCTCTACCTCGAAGACCAGACCCTGGAGGTCGCTCGGGCTCACTCCCGGCACGCGCGACGCCTGGGCCAAGGTGGCCGGTTGCAGTGCCGCCAGCTTCTGCCTTGCCTCCAGCGAGACGGACTTGAGCGTCTCGTACGCCAGGTCGGCCGGCAGGACCAGCGTCGCCAGCCGCCGCAGTCGCTCCGCCGCCGTCCGCTCGCGAGCCAGGTAGCCGGCGTACTTGAGCTCGAGCTCGGCGGTCACCACTGCATCCGGTGGCAAAGAGCCACCCACTCCGGCGGCGGCGAACAGGGCCTCCAGCGACACGCCCTGTCGTCTGGCGACATCGGCGATGGGGATGCCGTGGGCCAGCGGACGGCTACCGGCCGCTTCGAGCAGTGGGGCAGCCTGGGCCGGAGTAATCGTCGTGTGCCCGGCCAGCATCGTTGCCTGCTGCTCAGCGGCCAGGTGCTCCGTGATCTCCCGCTCCTCCATCTCGTCGTAGATGCCCAGTTCGCGGCCGATCGGGGCGAGGCGGTGGAGGGCGTTGTCCTGACGCACGCTCAGCCTGAATTCCGACCGTGAGGTGAAGAGACGATACGGCTCGTCGACGCCGCGGGTGACGATGTCGTCCACCAACACGCCGATGTACGACGACTCCCGGCCCAGCACGAGCGGCGGGCGCTGCTGCACGGCCAGGGCGGCATTGAGGCCGGCGACAATTCCCTGCCCTGCCGCCTCCTCGTAGCCCGTGGTCCCATTGATCTGGCCGGCGAACCAGAGACCGGGGAGCGCCCGCACCTGCAGCGTCGCGTCGAGCTGGGTGGGCGGGTAGTAGTCGTACTCGATCGCGTACCCAGCGCGCGTCATCTGCACCTGCTCCAGCCCCGGCACGGCCCGCAGCATCTTCATCTGTACGGCCGCCGGGAGCGAGGTAGAAAGGCCGTTGACGTACAACTCGTTCGTCTCGAACCCTTCCGGCTCAAGGAACAGCTGATGACGCTCGGCGTTGGGGAACTTGACGATCTTGTCTTCCACCGACGGGCAGTAGCGCGGGCCGAGTCCGGAGATCGCGCCGCCGTACATGGCCGACTCGCCGATGTGCGCGGCGACGATGGCCTTCACCTCGGCGCCGGCAAAGCCGATCCAGCAGGGCAGTTGCGGCAGCGGTCCGGCGGTAGCGCCGGCGTCCATTCCCGGCGCGCAGGTGCTTGCGGTCCGCGCGCTCGCTGCCTGAGCACCGTCAGGATGAGTGGTCGCCGCGCCATTGCGTGCGGAGTTGCTGATCGCCGAGTCGACGTTGGTGGCGTCACTGCTTGCGACGTCACCGCTTGCGGTTCCGGCGCCTGTCCCCGTCCGACCAAAGTGCCCCCAACGGTAGCCGAATTGCGCCAGCTCGCTCTCCTGCCGCTTTAGCACCTCGAAACGCACCGTCCGACCGTCAATACGCGGAGGAGTACCGGTCTTGAAACGGGCTACCGTCAGCCCTACTTCCTCCAGCTGCTCGGCCAGGTGTACGCTTGCCGGATCGCCCGCGCGGCCACCAGCGATCCGCGTGCCGGTGCCGATGTGGATCCGACCGCGAAGGAAGGTACCGGTGGTGATGATCACGGCTCGCGCGCCGAAGCTGCGCCCTTCCAGCGTTTCCACGCCCACGGCTCTGCCGTCCTCCAGGATCAGACGGGCGACGGTCCCCTGGATCGGAAGGAGGCGGGAATGACGTTCCAGCAGGGCGCGGACGGCACGTCTGTAGAGCCCGCGATCACACTGCGCACGCGGTGCCCACACCGCTGGTCCCTTGCTCCGGTTGAGCATGCGGAACTGGATCGTCGCCAGATCGGTGGCGCGGCCCATGATGCCGCCCAGGGCGTCCACTTCTCGTACGACGGTACCCTTGGCGACGCCACCGATGGCCGGATTGCAGGAAAGCTGGCCGATCGTTTCCAGGGCGCTCGTGACGAGGGCCACGCTGCACCCCATTCTTGCCGCGGCCACGGCTGCCTCGGTACCGGCGTGGCCACCGCCCACGACGATGACGTCAAATGTCTGCTCAGTCATTCATGAAAGATGAACAATCCTGGCGGGAACGTGCAGGGTGGGGGGGCAGGTTGAGGCAAGGGCCACCACGCGTTCGAGGTGCTCACTCCCCTTAACCGGCACGGTCATGTAGCATGAAGGACGTCGATCGGCGGCGCGGAGAGCACGTCGCTGGTGGGTGATCGACGTCCTCCCTCGACCGCCTGAACCATGCCCCTCGACGTCGCCGCTGGCCGGCCCACACTGTTCATCCAACGCGCCGCATTCGAGCGCGTGGGGCTCGTCCGTCACGCGATAGACGAGCGACTAAACCTCACCGCCGACGAGTTCCGCATAGAGGGCGAGCTGATCGCCATCGGGCCGGTGCATGACGACGATGCACTGGGCGCACTGCTGGCCGACCTGGAGAGTCTGGGACTCGTCTACTTCGACGACTTCTTCGAGCTCAGCGGCAACTGGCCCGAGTGGCTACGCCTGCTGGCAACGATCAACCCGGCCTGAGCGAGCGCCAGTCACCAACTGCGCCTGCCAGTCTGGGGCTCGATGGTCGAGTCGGTGGGAACACTGCTGCGTGGCGCGCCACGATCATGGCGAAGCGTTCCTTCCCAACCACAAGCGGGACACCAGCTCGTGCGCAGCCAGGGGAAGATCCGGTTCCGCACCGGCGCTCGCACCCAGAGAGTGTGTTCGTCGCAGTTGGGGCAATTGTCACCTGACGGCAGGATGCAGAAAAAGACGAACGTCAGGAGGACGAAGCGGAGAACGAACAGTCCGCCGAAGACGAGTATGAAGAGGGCGATCTCGGACATGGTTGTCGCCCCGAATTCAAGTTGGGGGAGGCATGAGGATACGGAAGTCTTATTATAGCCGCTGTTCGACGAGCGCCCAGTCTTCCACGTAGGCGATGCCGTCTTCTATGCGGTCTATGGCGACCTCCGAGCCGACGGGAAGCGAGCTACCGTCGAAGCTTCTAGCAGGTGTCGCATATCGCGCGCCGTCCACCGCGTAGTCTATCTCGCCGTCCTGGTCCGGACTGATGCTCCGGGTGACTCGCGCCGGGGTGCCCTGGAGAAGATAGCGCGGATCTACCGGGTCAGCGGCGGCGCTGGGAACGGCCCAACGCGTGACCAGTGTTAGCATCCCAACCAGACCCAGACCCGCGGCGGCGGCGGCGAGTACGATGGTGACTCCCGGCCCGAACGACGAGTAGCGTAGCAGGAGATATCCAACCAGTCCGAACAGGAATGCCGCCGCGCCCACCGTGGGTGGGCTGATCTGCACCGTAATTGGCGGCGGCGGAGGCGGCACCGACGCAAGGGGCGACGATGCAGACAGCGCATCGGCCCGACGCGACGCCGGCTGTCGCTCCACTCCATTCAGCATCGAGTAGACGCCGAGGAGGAGCCCGGAGAGGAGAGAGGCGAGGAAGAGCGAGGACAGCATGATGTCAGGCCGCTGGTGTGGGACGCGGGCCGTGGGAGTATCCAGTGGGTCTCTCCCACGGCGCTGCACACCCTACAGTCTAGCGGAGCGAGCCGCCGGAAGGGACGTCCCCGGTGACTCGCTGTCCGCTCTCACCAAGACACAGCTGGCCTACTTCAGGTTATCGCGGAGCCAGCTGATAGTGGCCGGCCAGGCGGCACGAGTGGCCGCCATGTTGGCGCCGTCGGCGCCGGACTGTTGCCGGAGGAAGCCGTGGCCGGCGCCGTCAAAGATCTCCGGCTTGTAGCTCTTGCCCAGTGCCCGCATGGTGGAGTCGGCTGCCGGTATGGTGGCGTTAACGCGAGCGTCGTTGCCGCCATACAGGCCGAGGACGGGGGCGCGGACGTTGGCCAGGGCGCCGGAGGTGGGAGAGGTGCCGTAGTAGACTACCGCGGCGCCCAGGTCGGGGGCGTGGGTGGCGTGATTGAAGGATGCCGAGCCGCCCCAGCAGAAGCCGACCACGCCGTAGGTCTGGAGAGCGGCGGGAAGCGCCATGCCCCACTTGGCCACCGCGTCCAACTGACGGTTGGTCTCCGCCGGGGTAAGCGAGGCGATTACCGCGCGCGCCGAGTCGGCGTTGGGATCGAGTGGCGACCCGGGGACGTTGAACTTCGTCAGGAGGTCCGGAGCGATGGCGATGAAGCCATCGGCCGCCAGTTGATCGGCGACGCCTTTGGGCGGCGAATGCAGGATCAGGACATCGGCGTGATCGAAAGGTGCCAGCGCTTCGGCGGCCTGAGCCCCCCACCCGTGGCGACCATCGCCCACTCGCCGTGACGGGGGGAGGCAGCCAGACGGGCCTTGGCCTCGTCAGCGTCGGCGGGAAGGGTGCTGTCGGCGGCCGCGGCCGATGTCGCACCGCTGCTCGCGACAGCCTCATCCGCGTGCAACGTGTGGTCCTCGGCGGTGGCATCCTGAGCTTTGTTGCAGGCGGCGAGTGGGGCGGCGAGCAGGAATGCGACAACTGGTATTGCGAAGCGCATGGCAGTGGGGACGCGGGGAATGAGGGACCGCCTCGGAACCGATGGGACGTGGGCGACGACGGGCGACGCGTGTGCCCGGCCTGTCGACTATTACTGCACGCCAGCCTCATGCCGTGCCAGTGTGCGGGCGAATCTGCGGCAACGGCGGCGACCTGGATCGTATTGCCGGCGACAGCGAGCCATCCGAGAACCATCGCGATAAAAGCTGTCGCGCGGGATACGGTCACGCCAGGAACC
>CAJDWZ010000052.1_pt1 | contig 20761 bp, 17 predicted proteins | sample 7391701 | NCBI WGS metagenome assembly CAJDWZ01 (sample SAMEA7055744, study PRJEB34461) | soil metagenome | biome: terrestrial ecosystem; feature: Peninsula; material: soil | place: Antarctica | collected 2016
TGGCTCTACCCCGCATCGGCCTACAGCACGAAGCACAACACCTTGCTCGTCGCGGTGAGCCGTTCAGGCACGACCACCGAGACGGTGCGGGCGGTGGCGATCACGCCGCTCGCCGGGGCGCCGAGCGTTATCGAGGGGATTATAGACGTGCGAGGGACGGTGACCCCGGTGCTGGATCTGAGGTCACGCTTTCGCCTTCCTCAGCGTGAGATCACTGTCAGCGATCACCTCATTCTGGCCAGTGCCGGCGGGAGGCAGGTGGCGCTGCGGGTGGATCGTGTGCTCGATATCCAGACTGTGCCCGATAAGACGCTCACCACATCGTCGGCGAGCGAACCCGCCTTCGCCCATCTGGCGGGCATCATCCGACTGCCGGACGGCCTGGTGCTGCTCAACGATCTGGAAGCATTCCTCTCGCAAGGAGAGTCGGAAACGCTCGCCGCCGCGCTGATCGCACCCGGTGTCCATGCGTCCCTGGTAGGTGCCGGGGACGACGAAGCCAGCCCGCCCACGGCTTGACAGCTCGCGCCGAACAGCTCATGTCAGCTTCTCTCTGGACACACATTGGCTACGCTCGACTCGCCAGTACGCTAAGCGAGAACGCGGGCCTGTACTTCGCGCCGAACCGGCAGCCGGCGGCGGAGGCGGCGATGAGGCGCGTCATGCGCGACTCGCAGATCGATCATCCGGTGAACTTCGCCCGCGCAGTGGCCAACGACAGAGAGTTGATGGCCACAGTGCTCGCCGCCGTCACTATCGGCGAGACCTACTTCTTCCGCGAGAGCGCCCAACTCGAGTACATTCGCCAGCACGTCCTTCCCACCTTCCGTGAGAGCCGCACGCCGGAACACCCGCTGCGCGCATGGAGCGCCGGCTGTGCGACCGGTGAGGAGCCGTACACGCTGGCGATCATGCTCCGCGCGGCCGGCCTTGCCAACTCGTCCAGCGTGCTCGGCACCGATGTCTCCCGACCCCGGCTGGAGGCAGCCAGGCGCGCCCGCTACACACGCTGGTCGCTGCGCGGTATGGCCGAGGAGGATATTGACCGCTACTTCATACGTCGCGGTAAGCAGTTCCTCCTCCGCCCGCAGATGCGCGCGACGGTGGATTTCCGCGAACTCAACCTCGCCTCGGACAGCTGGCCCGGCGCAAAATCGGGCATCGGCGAGATGTCCCTCATCCTCTGCCGGAACGTTCTCATCTATTTTGAGCGTGATATGGTCACTGAGGTGGCGTCCCGACTGCTGGCCTCGTTGAGTGACGACGGTTGGCTGTTCATGGGCGCCTCCGACCCCATGCTTTCCGATATCGTGCCGTGCGAGACCATTGTCACCGGGGCTGGCCTCGCATACCGTCGCGGCGTGCAGCGGCCTCGCTGGGGTGCAGTGCCCGCCATAGCCTCCGTGCTCACCCGTCCCTCAGCCGAGGAGCGCCTCCTGGCGGACGAGACGGGAGCCTCGGCTTCGGGCTCGGAGGACGTTGAGCGCGTCCATGGATCGAACGGATCATCCCGCCCGTCACCGTATTCGGAGCGACCAGCGAGTGATTCGCCCGCGACTCCGGCCACTCAGGCAGCGGAAGCCGAAACCGGTGTAGGTAGCAGAGCTGATGGCAAGCTGGCCGGCGTCGAATCGGTCGGGAACGGCGCCGTCGGCATGGGAGAGGCGACATTGCGGGCGATGGCGCTCTACGCCCAGCGGGACTACGCAGCAGCGGCCGCCGCGGCTTCGACAGTAATCAGCTTGACGCCGGACGACGAGCAGAGCTGGGTGGTGCTCGTTCGCGCCCTGGCCAACTCAGGACGCACGCCGGAAGCCGAACAGTCGTGCACTCGTGCGCTGGAGCGCCATCCGTTGTCACCGGAGCTCACGCATCTGCACAGCGTGCTGCTCGCCCAACGTGGCCAGTTTGCCGCGGCGGCGGCCGCCGCCAGACGTGCCCTGTATCTGGATCGCACGCTCGCCGCAGCCCATGTCGCCCTTGGCCGCGCGATGGCCAGGCTCGGGCACCGCGAGCAGGCCGCGCGCGCGTTCCTGGCCGCCGAGCAGTTGCTGGCGCAGATCGACCCCGAATCGCCGGTCCCGTTCACCGACGGTGAATCAGCGCACCGACTTCGAGAAGCGGCACGTGCGCAACGACTACTTCTGGGTGAGGTGGTTGCGTGACTCCGCCCGGCTCGCCGCTTCCTGACACAGCTGCCCATACAGCGGAAACATGGGTCGAGTTGGAAGCACGCATCGAGGAAGTTGGCCGCAGTCTCGCCGCCGAGGCCACCGTCTCTCCCGAGCAGACTCGTCTCATTCTTGCTCGACGTGCCCGTGCTCTTGCTGTGCCCCTCTCCACTGAGGGTGACGAGCCGCGCCTCGAGTTGCTGAGAGTGGAGCGCGACGGACGACGCTACTCACTGGAGACGCGCTATGTCGCCGCCATCGTTCGTAATCCGCCTACCGCACCCCTCCCCGGTGCAGAGCCGCCGGTGACCGCTGTATCAGCATGGCGAGGTCGGCTGCTGACGACGCTGGACCTCGGATCCTCCGGCGGGATCCCCCACGCACCGCTACTGATCGTACTGGGCGAGGAGCGGGCCGAGATCGGATTCATAGCCGATGCCGTCGGCGAAATCGCCTCGGTGGCGATCGACGAACTGCGCGACGTACCGGATGGACCGATGCGTTGGCGCGATTACATGAAAGCTCTTACTGCCGACACCGTCCCGCTCATAGACGGCGAATTGCTGCTGAAGCGCCATGCCATCGACCGCTGAATCACGCCTCCCAGCGCTCGTCCACATCCATTTTCTCTACGCCACGCCGACATGAATCGCACCGTAAGTCAGCGCATCACCTGGGGCTTCTCGATCCTGCTCGTACTTCTGAGCGCCCTAGCGGCAATCGGCGCCTGGGCGCTCACGCGCACATCGCACAGCTACGACGGGGCATTGTTGCGCGAGCGCACCGTGTTGGCCGAAGCACTCGCTGCCCAGGGAGAGATCCGCGCCGCCAACGTTGCATACCTGCGCTTCCTCGTGGAGAGCAGCGAGAGCCACGTGCAGGAAACCGATGTGGCAACCGGTCGTGCCCGCGATATCCTGACTCAACTCCAACGGGCGGATACACTGGGACCGGTCATCGGTCGGCCGTGGGGCGAAGCACTGACACGTTTGAGCAACTGGAGCCAGTTGGTCAAGCAGTCGATCGATGTCGACCGGAGTGGTGACTCCGCCAGCGCGCTCCGTCTTCGCATCCAGGCGGCGCCCGAGCGCGTAGCGCTGGACAGCCTGATCGATGCCGGCGTCGCCGACACTCGCATCGCGACTGACATGGCAACCACGATGGCCCGAAGCGACGCGAGGGCTGCCCGCACGACACTACTTTTGGGATTCCTAATCACGATCTTCATAGGGATCTTCCTCGCCTGGCGGCTGATCCGGGTCATCCGGGAACCTCTCCAGGAAACCAGCGGTGGGTTGGCGTCCAGTGCCGCTGAGATCCTGGCGGTGGCCACCGAACAGGCGGCGAGCGCCAACGAGACGATGGCCGCCGTGTCCGAGACGGTAGCGACGGTGGACGAAGTATCGCAAACATCCGAGCAGGCGTCCCAACGCGCGCGAGCTGTGGCCGAGTCGTCACAACGCGCGGCCGAGATAGCCCGGAACGGTCGACAGTCGGTGGAGAACTCCATCGAGGCCATGGATTCGGTACGTCAGCGCGTCGAGTCCATCGCCGACAGCATTCTCGCACTCGCCGAGCAGGCCCAGGCAATCGGCGAGATCATCACGGCAGTCAACGACATCGCCGAGCAGACCAACCTCCTGGCCCTCAACGCGGCGGTCGAGGCCACGAGGGCGGGCGAGCATGGGCGCGGCTTCGCGGTCGTCGCGAGCGAGATCAAGAGTCTTGCCGAGCAGGCCAAGCGGAGCACGGTCGAGATTCGCCAGATCCTCAACGAAATCCAGCGTGCCACAAGTGCTGCGGTGATGGCCACGGAACAGGGGACCAAGCAGGCTTCGGCCGGTTCCCGTCAGGCCGGAGAGGCCGGAGAGACGATCCGCGCGCTCTCCGACGCGGTTACCCACGCCGCCCAGGCAGCGGCGCAGATCGTCGCCTCGGCGGGCCAACAGGCTATCGGCATGGAGCAGATACGCCAGGCCATCAGCAACATCCACGAGGCCACGCAGCAGAACCTTACGTCGAGCAAGCAGGCGGAGACGGCTGCTACCGAGCTCAACCGGCTCGGCTCGGTGCTTATCGAGATGGTTGGTGAGCGCGGCGAGATAGAGCAAGCTCGGCCCGTGTACCGCACGCGCCGTACAGGATGAAACGGGAGGAGCTGGCTGCACGGCTGCTGCAGACATTCCTGGCGGAGCTCGATGATCAGCTAGGCGCGCTGGAGAGCGAGCTGCTGGTGATGGAGCGCGGCGAGGACGACGATCCTGAACGGCTGAGTCGCATCTTCCGTGTCGCGCACACGCTGAAGGGAGCGGCGCGGGTGGCCGACGTACCGGTGATCGAGGCCACCTGTCACGCCCTGGAATCGCGGCTGGCCGAGGCGCGTTCGGCCGGCCGGACACTGAGCGAACAGGAAATGGCGCTCCTGTTGGCCGCCGTCGACGCCCTCGCCGATGCCGGCCGGCGACTGCGTCTCGGCGAGCCTGCTGACGCCGGACCGCTGGGTGCGCTGGAGCGTCGGTTGAGCGGTGGAATGCTCTTCCCTGCCCCACCGTCTACGCCTGCTCTTCGCGAGCCGCCCGAGCCAGTTACCGCCGCCGTTCCGGGGGGCGATCGGCGGGCGGGAGAGTCGTCGTCGACAGCAGCTGCCATGCGTTCCCCTCAGCCGGCTCCGGCAGCGCAGTCGGTACGCGTGGAGACGATCAAACTCGACGACATCCAACTGGCGGCCAGTCAGCTTTCCGTCACTGTCTCCCGCGCTGCCGAACGGCCGGCAGTTCTGGAAGCACTGGCCAGCGACTCTGAACGCTGGCTGGCCCGCTGGCGCCGTCGTGCACCACGCCTACGGCAGAGTCTCGTGCAGTCCGGAGTGGGCGCACCAGAGAAACAGCTCGTAGAGCAGCTCGAGGGACAGCTACGCCGGCTGACAACCGAGCTGGGCAGGCTGGCCGTCGCCTCCCGACATGACGGTCGGGCTCTCCAGCGGGCCAGCAGAGACGTGGGCGATGAACTACAGCGGCTAAGGCTGCGTCCGGCGGCCGAGGCCATGGAAGGCTTGCCGAGGATGATCCGGGACGTCGCCGCTTCCAGTGGTCGTCTGGTCCGGCTGGAACTCTCGGGCGCCGAGGTGGAGGCCGACCGGGCGGTCGTTGACGCCCTGCGGGAAGCCTTGCTCCATCTGGTGCGGAACGCCATCGATCACGGTATCGAACCTCCCGAAGAGCGAAGAATGGCCGGCAAGCCGCCAGAGGGCACGATCCGAATCGCGGTGACCCTGCGCGGGTCAGATCTGCGAGTGACAGTTCAGGATGACGGCCGGGGTCTCGATACGATCGCCGTCCGCGAACAACTTGCTGCGCGCGGTATGCCCGTGCCGGAGAGCGAGGAGGAGCTGGCCGAGGTCCTCTTTCTGGGCGGCTTCTCCACCCGTCGGGAGACGACAGAGATATCCGGACGAGGGGTGGGCCTGGACGCCGTACGCGCTGCGGTGCAGCGCATACGCGGCTCGGTAAGGGTGCGCTGGACGCCCGGCACCGCCACCACGTTCATCGTCGAAGCGCCGCTGAAGTTGGCCAGCCAGCGGCTGCTGGTTGTCGCTGTTGGGGATCAGCGGCTGGCCATCCCCAGCGGAGCGGTGGCCCGCCTCGTCCAGATCGACCCTTCCAAAGTTCGGGACAGCGGCGGCCGACGTATGATCACCACTCCCGCCGGCCCGGTCCCGTTAGTCTCCCTCGGCTCCCTGCTCGGACCACCCATCGCGGAGCGCCCGCCAGAGGGCAAGCGACCCGTCGTGATAATGGAGAGCGGTGAACGGCAGCTCGCGGTCGCAGTAGATCGGCTCGCCGACGAGCTGGAGTTGGTGGTGCGTCCGATAGAGCATCGGGGCGCTGGCTCCCTTCCTCGCCTGGCCGGTGCAGCAATTCTCCCCGACGGACAGATAGCGCTCGTGCTGTCGCCCGCGGCCGTCGTGGCAGCAGGGCTTGGTCGTGTTCAGGGTAGCGCAGTCGCTTCGCTCCAGGATGACAGCGGGCAGTCCTCGGCAGCCCCGAGACGGATTCTGGTGGTGGATGACTCCATTACCACGCGGACGCTGGAACAGAGCGTGCTTGAAGCGGCCGGGTACGACGTCATCACGGCGGTGGACGGTGACGATGGCTGGCGTCTGCTGCAGGAGCGTGGCGCCGACCTCGTGTTGACGGACGTAGAGATGCCCCGTATGGACGGTTTCACCCTCTGTGAGACGATTCGTGCGTCCAAGCGATTTGCCCAACTTCCAGTGATAATCGTGACCTCTCTCGAAGCGCCGGAGCAGCGTACGCGCGGGCTTGACGCTGGCGCCGACGCGTATGTCGTGAAGTCCGGCTTCGACCAGGCCGCGCTACTCGCCACCGTTCACGAGTTGCTTCATCAGGAGTCTTCGTGAGCCCATTCCGACGTACGAACCGTTCCTCCGCTCCTGCGCCGTCAGTCGATCCTATACGAGTGCTCGTCGTCGAGGACTCGCCGACGGTAGCGAAGCTCATCGTGGAGATGTTGGAGAGCGACCCCGAACTGAAAGTGGTGGGCGTCGCCGAGGATGGCCTGGCGGCGGTGCGTGAAGCCGTGAGGCTGGCGCCCGACGTGATAACCATGGACGTCAACATGCCGGGCCAGGATGGCCTGGCGGCGACCAAGCAGATAATGAGCGAGGCGCCAACACCAATCATCATCGTTTCGTCCACGGCCAGCGAACGAGCCGTAGCCCTCTCGCTCGACGCCACGCAGGCGGGCGCGCTCATGGTGGTGCCGAAGCCGCAGGGTCCGCTCACGCCCAACTTCCTGCAACAGCGCGACGAACTCATACAGATGACCAAGGCGATGGCGCGGGTGAAGGTCGTCCGACGATGGACCGGGCGGACGAGTAGCCGGGAGCGATCCATCCCTGATAGCCGCTCCAGACCCTTCGTGCCGCCGGCCAACGTTCGTCTCGTAGCAATCGGATGCTCCACTGGCGGACCGGCAGCTCTCCAGCGGATCCTCACCTCGCTGCCCGCTAACTTCCCCGTTCCCATCGCAATCGTCCAACACATGGCGCGCGGTTTCCTGGACGGACTGGCGAGCTGGCTGAACGTCAGCGGCCAGCTTCCGGTTTCCGTGGTGAGTGATGGCGAGCGACTGGAGCCGGGCCGGGCGTACCTGGCCGCCGATGATCGGCATTTTGATTTTAGCAGTGAATCGGGCGGTGTGCATCGACTCCGGGCGCGCCTCGTGGACCTTCCTGCGGTGGCCGGCTTCCGGCCGTCGGCCAGCTATTTGTTCGACGCTGCCGCGCGGGCTGTCGGGCCCGCCGCGATAGGGGTAGTACTTACGGGAATGGGCAATGACGGGGTTGAAGGACTGCGCGCTCTTCGCGCCGCCAATGGGCGAGTGCTCGCCCAGGACGAACAGAGCAGTGTGGTCTTCGGCATGGCCCGAGAGGCCATTCGCAGCGGCGTTGTGGACGAGGTGCTCTCTCTGGAAAGAATTGCACCCAGGCTGCATGAGGTGGTGCGATGACAGATCGATCGGACGACGTCCACGGCATCCCAATCGCCGGCTCCAGCACTCCGGACATGGGTGCGGGAGGACGCCGTATGGGTGACATCGCTGAGCGCATCCTCGTCGTGGAGGACAGCGCGACTCAGGCCGCCGCGCTCGCCGGACTGCTCGAGGAGAGCGGCTACGAGACGGTGGTAGCACGCGACGGCATTGCCGCACTCGCCGCCATCCGCAGCGAGCATTTCGACCTCGTGTTGAGTGACATAGTGATGCCCGGCATGACCGGCTACGAGGTTTGTCGCCGCGTGAAGACGGAACTCGGTCATCCTGAACTTCCGGTGGTTCTGCTGACCGGGCTCAGCGACCCGATGGACATCATTCGCGGTCTCGAGTGCGGCGCCGACAACTACATCACCAAGCCGTACGATCGCGCCCACCTGCTGGATCGCGTGCGCCTCGTGCTCGACAACCGTCGGCTGCGCGAGGGCGCCAGCAGTGGCGGTAGCGTCGACATCACCTTCCTCGGCAATCGTTTCAGCATCAGTGCCGAGAAGGAGCAGATTCTCGACCTGCTGGTATCGAGCTATGAGGAGTTGGTGCGCACCAACCAGGCCGGTCGTAGGGCAGAGCAGCGGGCCCGCTTCCTCGCCGATGCGAGCGCAGTACTCGCCACGTCACTGGATGTAGACACCATCCTACAGAAGCTCGTGCGCTTCGTGGTCCCGGCGATAGCTGACTTGTGCACCGCCGAGATCATCGATGACACCGGACGGGTTCGGCGGGTGGAAGTGAGTCACGCGGACCCCGAACTGGATGACATCGCGCAGTCCATGCGCGGCGGAAAGTCGCCGTCGCTTGACCGCAGTTCACTTGCCAGAGACATCCTCGAGCGAAGCAGGCCGGTGCTCATCGCCGACCTGCAGGCGGCGGACGTGGCCGATGCACATCCCATGGACGGCATCGTCCATGAGGCGCGAGCGCTGGGCATGCGCTCACTCATCGCCGTGCCACTCATAGCACGCGGTCACACTCTTGGAGCACTCATCTTCGTCGCCGGCTCCGTCCGTCGCCACTACAGCGCAGATGACACCGCCCTGGCTGTCGAACTCGCCCGCCAGACAGCGCTGGCTGTCGACAACGCTCGACTCTATCGAGCCGCGCAGATGGCAACGAGGGCGCGCGATGACCTGCTGGCCATTGTATCGCACGACCTGCGCAATCCCCTCCACGCGATCTACATGGCGGCCACCTTCCTGTTGGAAGTGCTGCCCGAGGAGAGCGAGGTAGCGGATATCGCCCTCTCACGCCGTCAGGCCGAGGTGATAAAGCGCTCGGCGCGTCGTGGAAACGCACTCATCAGCGACCTGCTGGATGTCACCCGCATCGAAGACGGACGGCTCACCGTCAACATCCAACCGATGGGCGCCGAGGAACTGTTGGTGGAAGCGGTCAACGAAGCCAGATCGATGGCTCAGCAGAAGGACCTGGAACTGCTCGTCACCTATCCACCCTCGCTACCCACCGTGCTGGCCGACCGTAGCCGCATGGCCCAGGTCTTCTCCAACCTCCTCGGCAACGCCATCAAGTTCACACCAGTCGGCGGCGAGGTGAGACTGACCGCGCAACTGAGCGGGACCAGCGTCCATTTCACAGTCAGCGACTCCGGCCCCGGTATCACTGCCGAGCACCTGCCACACCTGTTCGATCGCTACTGGCAGGCGCGGGAGACGCAGCAGTTGGGCACCGGGCTCGGGCTGTTCATAGCCCGCGGAATCACCGAAGCTCACGGCGGTCAACTGTGGGCCGAGAGCGAGCTGGGTGTAGGCGCAACCTTTAACTTCACCCTACCCGTAGGAGAGGAATAGGGTGAGAGGTTCGTCCTCAGCTACTTGACCATCTTCACCGCCATACCCCTTTCCAACTGGCTGTTGGCGCTCGGGACTCCATTCAGTATCGCCAACTCGGCGGGGCTGAGCGAGGAGCCCTGGCTGCGGGCGAACTCGGTCAGAGTCTGGGCGCGATCGAGAGTCACGATGTGCATGCGCCGTGGCTGAACATCCAGGAGTTTGCGGTCAGTGAGGGCGCGGAAACTCCCGACGGTCGCGCGGATGGCCGGCTCGTACGAGGCGAAGCGATCGCCCACAGCGTACGACAGCAGTTGGTATGTGTTGCCGTCATAGCTGAAGAATGCGGCGAGACCCTGCACCGGACCCTGCTCGGTCTGCGCCTGGAAGTAGCTGCCGGCGGCCGGTATTCCGTTGATGGACTGCTGGAAGGCCTGACCGGCCTGCACACCCTGCTGCCTGACAAACTGTTGCGCTGCCGCGCTCGCGCTCGTGCCCTGGACGAGCGTCAACTGGAAGAGCGCGTCCTGCTGCGGGCTCATGGCGATCACGGCGTCAGGAAGATTCTGGCCCTTCCAGCCTGTCGGCACCTGGAGCCGGAAACGTAGATCCGGGTGGATGAAGTCCGCACCATCGAAGAAACCGTTGCGCGGGTTCTCACCGTAGGCCAGTCCGTCTATTCGGGCCAGGAAGGGGCCGCGATCCACTATGGCATTGGTCAACGGCCTGGTGAGCGCTGCCACTCGAGCGCGTGCCGTCTCCACCCGCTCGCCGGGATCGGGGTGAGTCGATAGCCAGGTCGGAACCGGGCTCTGGCCGGAGGCATCGCCGAGCCGATCAAGGGCGGCGAAGACATCGGCCATGTACCGCACGTCGTAGTTCGTCTCGAGTGCATACTTAAAGCCCAGTTCGTCGGCCTGTCGCTCGTCGTCGCGACCGTACTTGAGGAAGAGAAGTTGCAGCCCGGCGCCGGCCAGTTGGCCGAACTGCTGAGCGGCTTCGGGAGCAAGGATGGACCCGACGCCGAGCCCCAACTGGGCCAGTTGGCCGCGACTTATCTGCTGCACCGAGTGCCGGGCCGTGACGTGGCCAATCTCGTGGCCGAGGACGCTCGCTAGCTCGGCCTCGTTGGTCATCAGGTTCATCATCCCGCGGGTGACGAAGATGTAGCCGCCGGGGAGAGCGAATGCGTTCGGAGAGGCGTCATCCACGACGCGGAAGGTCCACGGGAGATTGGGCCGCTCGGAGACGCTGGCCAGCTTAGCGCCGACCCGCTGGACGTACTGCTGGAGTGCGTCGTCCTTGACCAGGCCAAGGCTCTGCGCAGCCTGCTGGGCCGCCTCCTGCCCCATCTGAATCTCCTGGGCTTCGGAGATCAGGGCTAGCTCGCGGTGGCCGGTGACCGGATTGCGCGCGCACGAGGGCAGGACGACAGCGGTAGCTACGAGGGCAAGCGATATCGCCGACCGTCGTCCAAGCGTGCGCCATTTCCTGGCGGCGGTTGGGCGGTGGTCGGATGGGGGCACTGCGGAAGCTCGGTACATGGATCACTCCGCTATGAGTGTGGTCTTACCTTCATACCTGCTCCATATACATGTACCGTGCTCACGTGTTACGGCGCCGGCTGAAATGCGGCCTGGCGCACTCATCTGTATCAGCTTCGGGTGACGAGCTTGAGACCCACGATACCGACTACGATGAGGCCGATGCAGGCGAGGCGGGCGGCTGTCGCGGGCTCGCGGAATACGAGGATACCGACGATCGCCGTGCCGATCGTGCCGATTCCCGTCCAGACGCCGTAAGCGGTGCCGAGGGGAAGCGTGCGGAGGGCGACGCCCAGCAGACCCATGCTGAGGACCAGCGAGACCGCGGTGAAGGCGCTGGGTCCGAGTCTGGTGAACCCCTCACTGTACTTGAGCCCCACCGCCCAGCCGATCTCGAAGAGGCCGGCGATGAAGAGGATGAACCACGCCATCTGGCTCCTCGAACGCTTTGTGGGGTCGTCCCCACGGGGAAAGTGTGGCGCGCTGGGTCGTCCCCAGGCGACGCGCCGGCGCCGTGGCGGCCGGATCGAACCGAATCTAGCCGGGACCGGAGCTATCGACAGGCGACGCCTGGCCGCCGACCGCGACCTTCCGAGGGCGCCTGACTGACGTGTCGCGTTTGCGCGCGCCCACCGCGGAGGCGAGATTTCAGTAATGAGTTGGTTTCGCCTTACGACCGTCCTCGCGTTGCGCTCGCTGCGCCGCCCCCGCCTCGCCGCTGACCTGTTGGGCGTCGCCTGGCGCTTCCGTGCGCGCGGCTGGTACCGCCGTTTCCCCTTCCTGCCGCTTCCCCCGCCAGAATACGTGCAGTGGCGGATGCACACGGCGTATGGGCACCACGATGCGGTGCCGCCGCCGGAGGATGTGGAGCGCTACGCGCGCTGGGTGCGCAGGACGTCGTAATGCAGAGTAGGCGATGGCGGTCCGGGTGGGGGTGGCGTGCAGCTGGCGGGCGGGGCGATTGGGCACGGGTCGGAGCTGGAGAGATGTTGGGGGCGTTCGATGGATGATGTGTCGAGTTCGGCGGTAACGCAGATTGTTGTCGGGGGGGGGCCCCAGCGTCCCTGGCTCGACGCCCGGTCGGTCACCGCCCGGGCCTACGGCCTCGGCTTCGACATCGTCGGCATCACGCGGCTGGGCCCAGTCGGGACTGCGCCGGCATTCGAGCAATGGTTGGCCGACGGCCACGCTGGCGAGATGGGCTGGCTGGAACGGGGCGCCGCCAAGCGCGAGGACAGTCGCCTGCCTGTTCCGGGCGCGACATCGGCAATCGTCGTCGCCCTCGACTACGGTGGACGCGAGCCCGACGGCCCGGTCGCCCGCTACGCCCGCGGCACTGACTACCACGACCTCATGGTAGACCGGCTGCGGGAGCTTCAGCGTGAACTGGGCGAGATGCTCGGCGAGCCGGTGGCCGGCAAGGCATATGTGGACACCGGCCCGCTACTCGAGCGCGACCTCGCCAGGCGCGCCGGACTCGGCTGGTTCGGCAAGAACACGATGCTTATCAATCCAGACCGGGGCTCCTTCTTCTTCCTTGGCGCTCTGCTGGTGGACCTGGATCTCGAGCCGAGCGCGCCGTTCGAGGCCGACCGCTGCGGTAGCTGCACCCGTTGCCTGGATGCCTGTCCAACGGGTGCCCTCGTGGCGCCGCACAAGATGGATGCGACGTTGTGCATCTCCTACCTGACGATCGAGATCAAGGGCGAGATCCCGACCGCGCTGCGTGAGGGCATGGGCGAGCATGTCTACGGGTGCGACATCTGTCAGGAGGTGTGCCCGTGGAACATCAGCTTCGCCCGCGAGGTGAAGGAGCCGGAGTTCGCGGCGCGGCCAGTGCTGGCGGGGAAGGACTCGCGCACCCTTGCGCGGGAGCTACTGGCGATGACGCAGGAGGAGTTCAGCGCGGCGTTCAAGGGGTCGCCGATGAAGCGGGCGAAGATGCGGGGGCTCAAGCGGAACGCGGCGGTGGTGCTCGGGAACGTCGGTTCGTTGGAAGACGTCCCGGCGCTCATCGCGGCGCTGGCCGATCCGGAGCCGATGGTGCGAGGACACGCGGCCTGGGCACTGTTAAGACTCGGAACGCCCGAGGCGCTTGAGGCGCTCCGGATGCCTGGCCCCACCCCGGCGGACATCGCTGCATTCGAGTATAACAACGTCCCGGATGCCTGGCCGCCTCATCTCACGAGTCTGGCAGCACGACCCGACCCTCGACGCCCCGGCGCGCTATCGCCGCGCTTGCAGCTACGAGGCTTACGTGCCCGCCGAGCTATCATCAGTTGGCCTACGGCTCGATGGGGTGCTCGCCGGCCTTGTCTCGGAGGCCGAACAGGCGCTGCGTGAGTTGAATGACGAGGGCGGCGTCGCGCTCGCCCCACTCGCCCGCCTCCTGCTACGCACGGAGTCCATTGCCTCTTCCAAAGTGGAGGGATTGCAGCTCGGCGTTCGTGAACTCGCCTGGGCGGAGGCCAGGGCAGAGTCGGGTATCGCACCGGGGCCGACCGCACTCGAGGTGCTCGCGAACATCGACGCGATGGTGCTCGCCGTCGACGAGGCCGCCGAGGTCGAGCGGTTCGGAGACGCTGATATCCTCGCGATCCACCGGCGGCTGCTCGAGCGAGCGCCACACCGGCACATCGCCGGCCGCTTCCGCACGGTGCAGAACTGGATCGGCGGCAACGACTACAACCCGTGCGGGGCCGACTTCGTCCCCCCGCCGCCCGAAGAGCTGGGGCGCCTACTGGCCGACCTCTGCGACGCGATCAACGACGACGTCCTCTCGCCGCTGGTGCAGGCGGCACTCGTCCACGCCCAGTTCGAGACGATCCACCCGTTCGACGATGGCAACGGCCGCACCGGGCGCGCACTCGTCCACGTCGTGCTCCGGCGGCGGGGAATGGCGCCGCGATTCCTCCCCCCGATCAGCGTTGTCTTCGCCGGCGCGCGGGACAGCTACGTCGCTGCGCTCACACGCTTCCGCGAGGCTGGCACGGACGGGGCCGGCGAATGGATCGAGCACTTTGCCGCCGCGACCCTCCGCGCCGCGCACCTGGCGCGCGCCTATGTTGGGGCGGTGCGCGCGCTGCAAGCACGCTGGCGCGAGCAGCTCCGCGCGCAGGACCGGGTGCCGCGCGCCGACGCGGCCGCGTGGGCGGTTATCGACCTGCTCCCCGCCCACCCGATGATCTCGGCACCCGTGGCCGCCGCAGTCACGGGGCGCGCGAAGAGCCGGGTGTACGAGGCCATCGAGCAGCTCGTCACCGCCGGCGTGCTACTGCCGCTCTCGTCGGGACAGCGAAACCGGTGGTGGGAGGCGGACGGGCTGCTGGACCTCGTCGCGGAACTCGAAGGCGGACACCCTCCGGCTTCGATCCCAGAGGAAGATCGCTAACGAGGCGGGGCGACAGGGGACAGCCAACTCTTTGTCGCTCTAAGAGTTCTCGTGCCCGTCCCGAGCAGGATCTCAAAACGGGTTTGTCGGCACGTCTCCCAGGAGGTGTGTCCTTGGAATGTGCGGTTCGCGCGGGAGTTGCCCGAGGAGTCGCCGTTCGCGCCGCGTGAGGTGCTGCGCGGCAGGGATTCGCCTACGCTTGCCCGCAAGCTGCTCGCGATGTCGCAGGAGGAGTTCTCTGCGGTTTTCCGCAAGTCGCCGATGAGGCGGGCGAAGCTCCGGGGATTGAAGCGCAACGCCGCGGTGGTGCTCGGGAATGTCGGCACGGTGGAGGATGTAGCGGTGCTGGAGCAAGCCATCGACGACCCCGAGCCGCTCGTGAGCGAGCACGCCGCATGGGCGCTAAATTCGCTCCGCGCCCGCGGGAGCGCCGGCTAGCTTTCCTCTAACGCTCCTCATCACCGGCCTCCACTCGCCCGTCCCACCCGTCTCCGCGTGACTCTTCTCTCGCTCTCCAACGTCGGCGTCTCCTTCGGCGCGACGGAACTCTTCAAGGACGTCACCTTCACCGTGGCCGAGGGCGAACGGTGGGGCATCATCGGGCGCAACGGCGCCGGCAAGTCGTCGATCTTCAAGCTCATCACCGGGGAACTCCAGCCGACGGTCGGAAGCGTCGCGCGCAAGCCACGGCTCCGGCACGCCCTACTAGACCAGCACCGAGCCTTCGAAGGCGCGGCCACGGTGTGGGAGGCCGGCGCGGCGGCTTGGCGTGACGTGATCGCCCTCGAACAGCGCATCGCGGCGCAGGCGATGGAGCTCGGCGAGCTCGGCGACCGGGTCACCGACGATTTTCTTGACCGGTTCGGGCACGATCAGGAGCGCTTCGCCGACCTCGGCGGCTACGTCTATCACGCGCGAGTCGACGCGGTGCTGCAGGGGCTCGGGTTCGACGCCGAGGAATCAAAGACGCGTCCCCTGGCGTCGCTCTCGGGGGGCGAGCGCGGCCGCGTCGGGCTCGCGGCGCAGTTGATCGCCCCGGCCGACCTGCTGCTCCTGGACGAGCCCACCAACCATCTCGACCTCGACACCACGACCTGGCTGCAGGAATGGCTCGGGGACGCCGCGGAGACGGTCATCGTCGTCTCGCACGACCGTGCATTCCTCGACGCCATCTGCACGCACACCCTGCACGTGGAGGGGCGCACGAGCGAGTGGTACAAGGGCAACTACAGTCAGTTCGTACCGCAGCGCGCCGAGCGGCGGCTCACGCGCGACCGCGAGATGGAGCGACAGCGCGCGTACGTGAAGAAGGAGGAGGAGTACATCCGGCGCAACCTTGCGGGCGTCAACTCATTCCAGGCGAAGGGCAAGCGCAAGCGCCTGGAACGGTTGCCGCGACTCGCGCCGCCGCCGGGCGATCCGGCGGCGATGTCGCTCGAGTTCGAGGTCTCCGACCGCGGTGGCGACCGGGTGATCGCCATCGAGGGGCTGACAGTGGAGGTACCCGGCCGCGTTCTCGTGGAGGAGTTCACGGCCGTATTGCGCCGGAACGACTTCGTGGCCCTGGTCGGTCCGAACGGGGCCGGCAAGTCCACGTTCATCTCGACCATCATCGGCGATCTCGCGCCGGCGAGAGGCGAGGCGAAGATTGGCGGGTCGATCACGCCCGCCTGGTTCCGGCAGGACCTCGCCGATCTACCGCTCCGCACGTCGATGTACGACGCGATCCAGAATCAGCGACCGCTCTGGAGCCGTGGGCAGGTGCAAAACTGCCTGGGCGCCTTCGGCTTCAGCGGCGACGAAGTGACGCGCGAGATCGGCTCGCTCAGCGGCGGCGAGCGGGCGCGCATGGCGCTCGCGCTCATGACGCTCTCGCGCGCCAACCTCCTGATCCTCGACGAGCCGACCAACCATCTGGACGTCGAGAACATCGAGGCGCTCGAGGACGCGCTCGCAGACTACGAAGGCTCGGTGCTGCTGGTGAGCCATGACCGGGCGTTCCTGCGCGAGGTCGCGACCCGCGTCTGGTGGTTCGACGGTACGCAGCTCCGCGACTTCGACGGCCCGTTCGTCGAGTGGGAGGAAACCCGCATGCGTCGAGCCGCGAAGCGCTGATCCGCTCCTCAGCCGAAGCGGCGCCGACGTGCGCGCGGCTCACAACCGGGCGCGGACCATGCTCGCTGGCCGTCCAACCGCCGTCTCTCGCCGCCCTCAGCGGCGCAACGGGCTCCCTGCCTTCCACGCCGGCGCCGCATCCTGGCCCGCCACCCGCTCTACGAGCGCGTAGAAGAACCGATTGAAGTCCGCCGCCGCCTTCCAGTCGATCCGCTGCCGCAGGTCGTCCTTCGGCGTGTGATACCCTTCGCGGTACCACTGTCGGTAGATGCGCTCGCTCTCGGTCCCCGGGCGATAGCCGAAGACGAAGTTCGTCGCCGGGATCCCCGCCTGGAGGAACGGCCAGTGGTCCGAGCGTCGGAGGAGCCCCCGCTCCGGCTCGGGGTCCTCCTGCACGTCGATGCCCAGCGACTCTGCCACCGCGCGCGCATCGTCGCCCAGGCTCGTGTCATCCAGGGCGTGCACGGTGAGCAGCTCCAGCGGAAAGAGCGGGCGGAGTTGGTCGAGGTTGATGTTCCCCGCGATCCGCGCTCGCGGGACGGGGAGGTGGGCGAGGAACCAGCGCGAGCCGTGCAGCCCCTTCTCCTCGCCCGTGACTATCGCGACGATTACCGGGCGTCGGAAGCCCTGCCCCTGGCGCCGCTCGAGGAGGCGGACGATCAGGGCGACGTACGCCGCGTCGTCGAGCGTCCCGTTGTAGAGCGAGTCGCCCTCCACCGCCGCCCCGTAGCCGTAGCCGTCGAGATGCGCGGTGAGGACAATCGCCTCGTCGGCTTTCGTCGGGTCGGTCCCCGGGAGGATCCCGACGACGTTCGGCGAACTCAGGGTCCGCTGCGCGGTGGTGAACGTCGCCCGCAGCCGGTCGCGCAGGTCGAACGCCGGTAGCGCCAGCCCGGCGCTCCCCGCAGCGATGAGCGCGTCGGCGTCCTGCCCGCTCCCGGCGAGCACCGTCCGGAGTGCGTTGGCCCGCAGCGAGAGCGTGATCAATCCGGGGCCCGGCGCGGGCGTTGGCGGCGCCGTGCGCGTCGACGTCCCGCCGGCGAGTGAGACGCTGCGCGCGTACGCTGCCGGCCAGCGCGGCGGTTCCAACGTGTAGCCAGGGTCGGCGATCGCGATCATCCCGGCCGCCCCCGCCTGCTGCAGCGCGGCGCGCCGCTGTGCGTCGGTCGGCAGCCCGGGCCGACGCGCGGCGTGGCAGATCACCAGCTTCCCGCGAGCGCACCCTCCAGCGTCGCCGGTGCGGTCTGCGCGCTGAGGGTGAAGTCGTGCAGGAACCGGAGGGGCCGCCCCCCGACGTCGAGCCGCGCTCCCGTGATCGCGACCTCCTCCATTGGCACCCACTGGTACCACGACCCGTCGTCCCCGAGCGGCTTCACTCCCGCCGCCGCGAGCCACTGGACGACGTGGCGCGCGGCGCGCTCGTGCCCCGGCGACCCGGTGTCGCGCCCCTCCATGGAATCGGCGGAAAGCACGGTCGTCCGCTGCCACCATTCGCGCGTGTCGGCATCGAGAGGGCCGCCGGTGGGGAGCTGCGCGGGGGGCTGCAGAAGCGCGAGGGCGGAGAGAGCGACGGTGAGCATGGCGGCGAGTCGGGGCACTGGAGCGAAAGTAGCACGAGAGCGGTACGCTCGCCCATGGACGCGCACCCGGCAAGGGGCGGCAGGAGCGCACCGTACGCGTCGCGACCGCGGTGGCGCTCGATCCTGCTGCGGCCGGAGAACCTGGGCGCGATCCGCCCATCGAACGGCAATCGCGCGTGGAGCGACGGACCAATGATGCTGCCGAAGTCCTGCGCCCTGTCGCGCCACATCGTGGAAAGGTGCATCTGGTTCGGCACAGCAGCTAAGCCGGCGTCTTCGCGAGCCCTCGCGACCCAGTCCCGAGCGGGATCGCGATACGGGTGTATCGCCACGTGTCCCAGGAGGTGTGCCCCTGGAACGTGAGCTTCGCCCGCGAGGTGAAGGAGCCGGAGTTCGCGGCGCGGCCGGTGCTGGCAGGGAAAGACACGCGCACGCTCGCACGCGAACTGCTCGGCATGACGCAGGAGGAGTTCAGCGCCGCCGTCAAGCGGTCACCGATGAAGCGGGCAAAGATGCGGGGACTCAAGCGGAACGCGGCGGTGGTGCTGGGCCAAAGTTGACTTGCGAAGGGCCTCATGAAGTCATTCCCCTTGTAGTTGCCGATCAGTTGCCAAGGGTCACTTGCCAAGGGTCACTTGCCGAGCGGCACGAAGGCGAGCCCGTTGTTCGCATTCAACGGGATCACGAGCTGATTCGCGCCGGCGTCGTAGCACATTGAGGCGGCGTTCGGGATGTTCTGGGCGATCAGGTCGACTGCACCGTCTGGGCGGATGCGGGAGACGCCGCCAGAACGGACACTACTCACGTACTTCGTCCCGTCCGGCATCACCACAAGGCCGTCGTTTCCCGCCTGCGCGGCGTGCTCGGTTTTCAACAGCCGGCCGTCGCGGGAAAAGGTCAGCACGGCGTTGTTGCCCATGTTGACGACCACGATGTTTCCTTCTGCGTCGAAGGCAATTCCGTTGGGCTGGAAGAGCGGCGCGCCCTGAGCGAAGATCGTCGCCATACCGTCAGGTGCGATCTTCCACACCTGCCACGTCGCGGGGTCCGGATTGTCACCGAAACTGCCCGTCCGTGTGGCGTAGACAGTACCGTCGTCGGCGACCTCGATGTCGTTGATCCAATCGACGCCCGGAATGGGAGCCTCACCGATGGGCGCGCCTGTCTTCATGTCGAACCAGCGGATGACGGCGACGCTTGGATCGGACGCGGAAGTGCCGCCATCGCGGTCGGCGACATACAACATTCCATTCACGATGTCGCTGCCGTACGGCTCGTTGAGCACCAGCGCCGGCGTCGACCTGGCACGCGCAGCCGGACTCTGCACACCAATCCACCGGGCCGTGTGAACCGACCCGTCGTGGTTGATGAATGAGACGAAGGCGTCGTTGGCCTGGACGTTCTGCGGAACGCCGCGGTTGGGCACCACGATGACGCCGCGCTCCGCGTCGTAGGAGCAGCTCTCTGCGGAGTAGATCGCGCCGTACACCTTCACGTTCGGCGAGATAGGCTGGAAGGGCTGCTCGTCGGCCGATATGACCGGCAGCCCAAGGGGGTTACCCACGACTGGGCGGGTGGGCTGTGGCTGCTGCGCATGCGAAGCGCGAGGAAGAAGGCCGATGCCCAGCGCAATCGCGCCGATGAGGACAATGGTCCGTCTGGAAAATGTGACCCGCTTCATATGTTACCTCTCCACGGTGATCGCTGCGTTCATAGGCCGGTCCGTCTGCGCTTGCTTCTCCTGGAGCCTGAGCTTCCAGCTCGGCTAACCAGCCGGAAGCACCATCCCGCTCACCGCGTGAACAGCGCCTTCGGGATCATCACGTGCACCCCCTTCGTTCCATCCACCAACTGGGTGATGCGCACATCGCACCCCGTACTCACCAGCATGTACGCGTCCTCGCGCGACATCCCCTTCACGGTCGACAGAAAGGCAATCGCTTCCCGTACGGCGATCTTCGTCGCTGTCGTGAGGCTGCTGTCCGTCCCCATCGCGATCCAGTGGGTGGCGGTCTCGCCGCGCGGCCAGTCGAGTGCCATATCCTTGCGCACTATTAACTGGAACCGGCCGCGAATCGCCGTCTCAAGCGCCGTGATGTCCACCTCGCCATCGCCCTGCGCGGCATGGCCATCGCCCGCCACGAAAAGCGCGCCCGGGACGTAGACAGGGATGTAGAGGATCGTTCCCGCTACCAACTCCTTGTTGTCGAGATTCCCGGCATGGATACCCGGCGGGCCACTGTTTATGCGGCCGTACGACGGCGGCGGAGCCACCCCCATACTGCCAAAGAACGGTCGTAGCGGTATCTCGATACCGAGAGAGTCGGAGAAGTGACCGACCATCCGCTTGAGGTCGAGCGGGACAATCTTCGAGCGCGACGTGCCGGGGAAATCCTCGGGGAGGAATCCGCTCCGCGGGCCGAATGAGTTGCAGGCATAAGGGATATCGAGATCTACCCGCTCAATTCGCACCTCAAGCACATCGCCAGGCTCTGCGCCCTCGACGAAGATCGGACCGGTGAGGATGTGGCCGCCAGGTCCGCGGCGTAGCGTCGAGTCGCGAACCGCCGCAATGATCGCCCTGTATGCTGGCTCGATCGTC
>CAJDWZ010000047.1_pt1 | contig 20618 bp, 13 predicted proteins | sample 7391701 | NCBI WGS metagenome assembly CAJDWZ01 (sample SAMEA7055744, study PRJEB34461) | soil metagenome | biome: terrestrial ecosystem; feature: Peninsula; material: soil | place: Antarctica | collected 2016
AACCACCACTGTGCCTACGGCGCGATCCAGCTCAACTCCACGCCGGAAAAAAACCTGATCAAGGACGGATTCAATGCGGGCACGACCGCTAATGAATTGTCTGCGGGTCCGAATGCGCGCATCTACGTGCTTGATTCCATCACTGATGTGACCGAGCAGGCGAAGGCGGCGATGGCGTCCGCCGGCAACGATCCGCTCAAGCGCACGGACGCGTTGGAAAAGTTCGAAAAGCAGACCACCAGCGCCTGCGAAGTCGACGCTGGTTATCGCTGCCGCGTCTACAGCTTCATGGGTGGCAACACCTGGCGTTTGTTCAAGAACCTGGAAATCAAGGATGTGCGCCTGGCCTACGCGCCGCCCGGCAGCGTGGGCAAGTTCGGCGGTGACATCGACAACTGGATGTGGCCGCGTCATACCGGCGACTTCGCGTTCTACCGCGCCTATGTCGGCAAGGACGGCAAGCCGGCGGCGTATTCGACCGACAACGTTCCGTTTTCGCCAAAGCATTGGCTCAAGCTTGCTGACAAGCCAATGGGCGATGGCGATTTCGTGATGGTGGCGGGCTACCCGGGCCGCACTGATCGATACGCGTTGGTAGCCGATTTCGAGAACACCGAGAACTGGCGCTATCCAGCCACGGTCAAGGCTTACAAAGACCAGATCGCCTTGGTTGGCGCTGCAGGAAAACTGGATCCTGATATCGAGGTGAAGTACGCCAGTTCGATGGCCGGCTGGAACAACACCAGTAAGAATTACGGTGGCCAGTTGGAAGGGTTTGCGCGCAACGACGTGGCATCGATCAAGCGTCGCGAAGAAGCGGCGATCCTTGAATGGCTTGGTACTCAAGGCGACAAGGGTGCCGCAGCGCTGGCCGCGCATCGGTCTCCCACTGGTCCATCGCCATCTCCGTCACTGGCGCTGCATCCCGCGGGGCAATGGCTACTCCGCCGGCGCGACTGGCTTTGCCGCGACTGGCTTTGCCGCGACTGGCTCCACTGCGACCGGCTTCGCCGCGTCGCGATCCGGCGCGCGTTGCGGCGTTAGCACCAGCACGCCCAGAGGCGGCAGACGCAGCCGCGCCGACTGCGGGAATCCGTGGAATGGCGACGGCTCCGTCGCCACCACGGGAAGTGTCTGCACGGAACTGCCCCCGAAACGACCGTCGTCACTGGAGAAACGCTCGACGTAGTTCCCGGCGTCGGGCATGCCGACACGGTAATCGTCGTGCGGCTGCGGCGTCAGATTCAAAATGACGACCGCATGGTCATCACGGTCGTGCCGGATGAAGCTGAGTACTGAGTGCTTCTCATCTGCCGTGTCGATCCAGGAGAAGCCGGAAGGATCGTGGTCGTGGCGCCAGAGCGCCGGAATCTGCCGGTACAACCGTCCGAGTGCTTCCAGGAAGACTCCGAACTCCCGGTGTAGCGGCTGGTCAGACAGATGCCAGTCAAGGCTGGCATCGTGATTCCACTCCGACCGCTGGGCCAGCTCGGTGCCCATGAACAACAGCTTCTTGCCGGGCCTCGTGTACTGGTACGTGAGCAGTGCACGAAGGTTTGCGAACTTCTGCCAGTCGTCGCCCGGCATCTTCTCCAGCAACGACTTCTTCAGGTGCACCACCTCGTCGTGCGACAGCGGCATAATGAAGCGCTCGCTGTACTCGTAGACCATGGTGAACGTCAACTGGCTCTGGTGATGCCTGCGGTAGAGTGGGTCTTTCTGGAAATACTCCAGGGTGTCGTGCATCCACCCCATGTTCCACTTGAAGGTGAATCCCAGCCCTCCCTCCGACACCGGCGCTGTCACTCCTGGCCAGGCCGTTGACTCCTCGGCTGCGGTAAGGCATCCGGGTGCCTCCGCCTGCACCACTGTGTTCATCTCGCGCAGGAAGTCGATCGCCTCCAGATTCTCGCGTCCGCCGTGGCGATTGCGCATCCATTCGCCGGCCTTACGCGAGTAATCCAGGTAGAGCATGGAGGCCACCGCGTCCACGCGCAGGCCATCCACATGGAATTCCTTCAACCAGTAGAGCGCGTTGGCAACGAGGAAGTTGCGCACCTCGTTGCGACCATAGTTGAAGATGAGCGTGCCCCAGTCGGGATGCTCGCCCAGCCTGGGATCGGCATGTTCGTAGAGTGCAGTGCCGTCAAAGCGGCGCAGCGCCCAGTCATCGCGGGGGAAATGGGCGGGCACCCAGTCCACTATCACGCCCACGCCATGCTGGTGCAGCACGTCCACGAAGTGGCGGAAATCATCTGGCGTCCCGAACCGGGACGTGGGCGCGTAATAACCAGTCACCTGGTAGCCCCACGAACCGGCGAATGGATACTCGGCCACCGGCAGCAGTTCCACGTGAGTGAAACCGTAGCGCAGCGCATGCTCGGCGAGCCGTGGTGCAATCTCCCGGTAGCTGAGAGAGCGTCCGCCCTCCTCCGGCACCTTTGCCCAGGAGCCCAACTGTACCTCGTAAATTGCCACCGGTTCGCTGGCCATCACGTCGGCGGTGCGCCCCTCACGCTGCGCCATCCACCGTCCGTCTTCCCACTCGTAGTCGTCATCGGCGACGACAACGGAAGCGTTCTCCGGCGATAGCTCCATCATCCGTGCGAATGGGTCGCTCTTCAGGCGTCGAGCGCCGTCGGCGCCTACCAGTTCGAAGCGATAGAGCTCGCCTACTTCCACGCCCGGAACGAACAGCTCCCATACGCCCGACATGCCGAGCGACCGCATCGGAAACACCCGCCCGTCCCAGCGACAGAAGTTCCCCACCACACTCACCCGGTGGGCGTTCGGCGCCCAGACCGAGAAGCGCGTACCCGATACTCCATCTACCGCCATTGGGCGTGCGCCGAGAACCTCCCAGAGCCGACGGTGCGTGCCTTCGTTGAAGAGGTGCAGATCGAGTTCGCCAATGGTGGGCGCGAAGCGGTAGGGGTCGCCGCGTTCCCAGCTATCGCCGTTGGCAAATTGCAGTCGCAGCCTGTAGCGAAAAGGGAACCGTGCGCCGGGAACCAGAACAGCGAACAGACCGTCCGCCAGACGCTCCATCGTCAGCGACTCTCCCCCCTCCGGCAGGCAGTCAATGGCCACGGCGTCGGGATGGTAGGCGCGGACCACGAGCCCATCACCGTCAGCCCCGAGTTCGTGCGCGCCAAGCACCGAATGCGGGTCATTGTGATCGCCGGCCAGCAGGCGCTCCATATCGCGGCGGCGCGGCATCAGGCCAGCGTCAGTCATACCGGGTCTCTCCGAGCAGGCGCTGCTCGACACCGAAGCGGAGCATCGCCAGTGAATGTGAATCGACACGGAAGTCGGGCGCGTCGATAGCACGCGGAACCGGACGTCCGTCAGCACCGGCAGCGCTATCAGTGAGCAGCGTCCAGCCACCCCCTCCCTTCAACGACGGCAGGGTGAATATCCGCGGGTCGTCGCCACCGTTGACGAAGAGAATTAGCGTGTCACCATGCACCGGCCGGCCCCGATCATCGATGTCGTCTGTCGCGTCGCCATCCACAAGCATGCCGAGCGCATGGTTCCCTGAATCCGCCCAGTCACTTGCCTGCATCTCGGCGCCGTCTGCACGCAGCCAGGTCAGCTCCTTGAGGTCGGTGCCCTCGGCCGTGCTACCAGCGAAGAAGTGTCGCCGGCGAAGCACCGCGTTCCGATGGCGCTGGGCAAAGACGCGCCGCGTGAAGTCGAGCATGTTGCGCGCACGGTCATCCAGATCCCAGTTAAGCCAACTCGTCTCGTTGTCCTGGGCGTAGGCGTTGTTGTTCCCGATCTGGGTCCGTCCGATCTCGTCCCCGTGCGATATCATCGGGACGCCCTGCGAGAATGCGAGTGTGGCCATGAAACTCCGCATGCTCCGCTCGCGCACCAATCGTATTGCCGGGTCGTCGGTCTCTCCCTCCACACCCCAGTTGCGACTGATGTTGTGGTTGTGACCGTCCCGGTTACCCTCGCCGTTGGCCTCGTTGTGCTTCTTCTCGTAGCTCACAAGGTCGCGTAGCGTGTAGCCATCGTGCGCAGTGACGAAGTTGATGCTCGCATACGCCGAGCGTCCGCTCCAGTGGTAGATGTCGCTGCTACCGGCCAGGCGAGATGCCAACTCAGGGATCTGCCCCTGGTCGCCGCGCCAGAATGAACGAACCGCATCCCGGTACTTCCCGTTCCATTCTGCCCAGCGGAGCGGGAAGTTCCCCACCTGATAGCCGCCCGGACCAACGTCCCAAGGCTCGGCGATCAGCTTCACCTGATTCAGCACCGGGTCCTGATTGATGATGTCGAAGAAGGTGCCCAGTCGGTTGACCTCGTAGAGCTCTCGAGCGAGCACTGGTGCAAGGTCGAAACGGAAGCCATCCACATGCATCTCCAGCACCCAGTAACGCAGGCTGTCCATAATGAGCTGCATGGTGCGCGGGTGCAGCATGTTCAGGCTGTTCCCAGTGCCGGTGAAGTCCGTGTAGAACCGCTCGTTGTCCGGTTCCAGTCTGTAGTAGGCCTTGTTGTCGATCCCCTTCAACGACAGCGTTGGACCAAGATGGTTCCCCTCGGCGGTGTGGTTGTAGACGACGTCCAGAATCACCTCGATGCCGGCCGAGTGGAGCTTCTTAACCATGCTCTTGAATTCGTAGACCTGGCTGGCCAGTCCGCCGGTAGAGTAGCGGACATCAGGTGCGAAGAAGCCGATGGAGTTGTAGCCCCAGTAGTTGGTGAGTCCCTTCTCAGCCAGGTGACGGTCGACGGCGAACTGGTGGACCGGCATGAGTTCCACGGCGGTCACGCCGAGCGATAGCAGATGATCCACCACCGGTTCAGAGGCGAGCCCCAGGTAGGTGCCGCGCAGGCGTGGGTCGACCTCCGGATGGAGCATCGTCATGCCCTTCACGTGCGTCTCGTAGATGACTGTGCGGTTCCACGGTGTGGACGGAGACCGGTCGTCTCCCCAGGTAAATGCCGAATCGACAACGACACACTTCGGCATGCCGCCGGCACTGTTCTCCGAGGACTCCTGAAGATCCTCCAGCGGGCCACCGACATCATAGGCAAAGAGCGAGTTGCTCCACTTGATCGTGCCGCTGATGGCCTTCGCGTACGGATCGAGGACGAGCATGTTCGGGTTGAAGCGATGCCCCTCCTCCGGCGCGTACGGCCCGCTGACCCGGTAGCCGTACAGCTGGTTCGGACGGACATCAGGCAGGTAGCAATGCCAGATCTGGTCGGTGTGCTCGCGGAGCGGAATACGGACTCCATCCTCAGCGTCACCGCCCTGATTGAACAGGCAGAGCTCCACTCCGGTGGCGTTCTGGGAGAAGATGGCGAAGTTGACGCCCGCGCCATCCCAGTGCGCACCGAGCGGGTATGGCTGACCCGGCCAGACGCGCGTCGGTCGCCCGCCGACGCGCGCGATCGGGGCGGTCAAACCTCCCGCCGGCGTGGGATGGTCGGCGAGCCGAGCATCTTGCCAATTCCGCGCAATGGAATCCAGACCCAGTCAGGGCGGTTGTTGAGTTCGTAAGCGAGTTCGTAGAACACTTTCTCCATCTCAAAGAGCATCAGCAGGCTCTGCACGGCCTCACTGGAAGGTGGTAGGAAGGCGGCGTCGCCGCGTTCCAGGTAGCCGGAGAGAAAGTTCTCGCGCACTCCCCGCTCCCAGCGCGCGCTCCGTATCTCCACGGTGGGATTGAACCCTACCCCGCCAGCCTCCATAGCTGCCGCGGCAGCCGCGTAGGCGAACGACCGGAGCATGCCCGCAACGTCGCGTAGCGCCGACCCCGGCGCTCGTCGTTCGGCTAACAGGCGCGCCGGTTCACCCTCGAAGTCAATGATCATGAACCTTCCGTCGGCGCCCTTCAAGACCTGGCCAAGGTGGTAGTCGCCATGGATGCGGATGCTGGAGCCGGGATGCTCGCCAACCGATTCGGCGAGAGCGTCCAGATCGCCTAGCAGCTCCACGCTACGGCGCACTACCGCATCGGCTACCGCCGCATCCGCGCCGGTAAGGCGGCCACCGGCCCGTGCGTCGCCAAGAAGTTCCGTGCTGTCGCGCATCATGTCGCGAACCCGCCCAGCCCATTCTTCCACATCCGAAGCCGAGGCGACGCGCGCGGTGAACGCCGGCCCTTCCAGTGATGCCAGTGACTCGTGCAGGGCACGCGTGACGCGCCCCAGCTCGCGCATCTCGGCAGCGAATGGATCGGTCGGGTTGTCGCCCGGAGCGTCCAGGAAGGCGCCTACCGCTTCCAGCGCCAACTCCCACCCATCGCGCGCTCCCGGCACAAGACGCTGCAGCATCCCGGCAACCGTTTGCACGCCGTCGTGATCCTCGAAGGTGATGGTGCCGAGCAACTCCGGCGTGTTTCGAAAGTCGGTGTGCACGGTGAGCGCCTCGGCGATCTCCACGTCCGGCTGCTCACCGGCCTCCAGCTTCCGGTACAACTTGAGGATCGCCCGATCTCCCATGATCACCGAACTGTTGCTCTGTTCGGCGCTGCCGACGCGCATTGGCAGGTCGGCCAGTCCGGCCAGGTCGGCTCCGGCGCGCGGCGCGAGTACCCAACTGGTATCGCCTGCCGTGAAGCGCGCACCACTGGCAAGGCCACGAGCGATCAGTCGGAGCACGGAGTCGTCTTCCACACCGTCGTGGAGCAACGCACGTTTTCCGTCGTCAGCGACCAGCACTGCCACTACTGCGCTGGCAGCATTGCCGGGCGACTCGTCTACCGGCCGCAGGGCGAGTGGCAACTGGTAGCGCTCCACTCGCCCGTCGCGCAGTTCCACGTCCAGGCGCGCTACCGCTGCCTGCATCCCCTTCAATCCGGCGTCGAGTGGGACGACGTCGTGGACGTTGATGTGGGCAGGTGGTCCCTGCTTGCCGCCGAACCAACGGCGACCGGCGAGGAAGTCGGCCAGCGTCGATTGATCCAGAGCGCGTAGAGACTCCAGTGTGAGTGCGGAGTCGAGCGATGTCACCCGTTCTTCGGGACGCGCGCTGACGGCTGGAGAACTGCCGGCGGCGCCCGCGATGTCATCCTCCGCTCCTCTCATGGCTGCGCTTCCGTGCTGAGTCGGGCAACCGCGCTGGCAGCCGCGCTGGCGACCTCGGCGTGTGGCACCTCGCCCTCCACCGCCGCCACTGCCGTTTGGGGCATCTCATCGCTGCCAGGTGGCGGCACGAGGCGGAACCAGAAGAAGTTGTGCGGACCCAGGGTGACGAAGTACGGCAACTCCCCAATGCGCGGGAAGGCCTGCTCGCCGTACAACTCCACCGGCGTCCAGCCGTTGAACTCTGACATGTCCAGCTCCACAGGCTGGACGAAGCGCGACAGGTTGTTCACGCAGAGTATGATGTCCCCCTCCCATCGGCGCAGGAAGATGAGTACGCGTTCGTTCGAGGCATGGATCACCTCGAAGGTGCCGCGGCCGAAGGCAAGCGACTTCTGGCGCACCTTTATCGTCTTCCGCATCCATCGCAGCAACGATGTCGATGTGCGCTCCTGCCCCTCCACGTTCACACCCGTATAACTGTAGGGAACGTCGACGATTGGCGGCGCGTAGAGCGCAGCGTTATCCGCTTCCGAGAAGCCGGCATTGTGGTATGCGTTCCACTGCATCGGCGTGCGCACACCGTTCCGGTCGCCCAGGTAGATATTGTCTCCCATGCCGATCTCATCGCCGTAGTAGATGATCGGGGTGCCGGGCATGGAGAGGAGAAGCGCGTTCATCAACTCGATCTGACGTCGCCCATTGTCGAGCAGCGGTGCCAGGCGGCGACGGATGCCGACATTGATCCGCATGCGCGAGTCCTTCGCGTACTCCTTGTACATGTAGTCGCGCTCGTCGTCGGTCACCATCTCCAGCGTCAGCTCATCATGGTTGCGCAGGAAGATCGCCCACTGGCAGTCGGGCGGGATGTCCGGCGTCCGTGCCATGATCTCCACGATCGGGGCCCGACTCTCCTTTCGCAGCGCCATGTACATGCGCGGCATGAGCGGGAAGTGGAACGCCATGTGGCACTCGTCGCCGTCGCCGAAGTACGGACGCACGTCGGCTGGCCACTGGTTAGCCTCGGCAAGGAAGACGCGGTCGCTGTAACGCTCATCCAGCGCCGCCCGCAGCTCCTTCAGTACTTCGTGCGTCTCCGGCAGGTTCTCGCAGTTGGTGCCGTCGCGCTCGATCAGGTAGGGTATCGCATCCAGACGGAGGCCGTCCACGCCCATATCGAGCCAGAAGTGCATCGCATCGATCATCGCCTCGCGCACTGCCGGATTGTCGAAGTTCAGGTCCGGCTGATGACTGAAGAACCGATGCCAGAAGAACTGGCCGGCCACCGGATCCCAGGTCCAGTTGGAAACCTCGGTGTCGGTGAAGATGATGCGCGTGCCGTCGTACTTGGTCGGGTCGTCGCTCCACACATACCAGTCGCGCTCAGGCGATCCGGCAGGCGCCCGCCGTGCCCGCTGGAACCACTCGTGCTGGTCGGAGGTGTGGTTGATCACCAGTTCGGTAATCACGCGCAGGCCACGACGGTGCGCCTCATCTAGCAGTCGCTGGAAATCCTCGAGCGTCCCGTACGTCGGGTTGATGGCCTTGTACTCGGAGATGTCGTAGCCGTCGTCCCGCAACGGAGACGGGTAGAACGGCAGCAGCCAGAGCGTTGTCACGCCCAGCTCCTGGACGTAATCCAGCTTCTCCACCAGCCCGTTCAGGTCGCCATAGCCGTCGCGATTGCTGTCACGGAAGGACTTGACGTGAATCTGGTAGATGATCGTGTCCTTGTACCACAGCGATTGCTCAGACATGCGCGAAGAGTTGATGGAGGGTTGAGGGACCGCGGTCAGCCGTCGACATCCAGGATGCGAAAGACGTGTGCGGGTTCATGGGATGGATCCAGACGCACGAAGTTGCTGCTGCCGCGCCAACGGTAGCGCAGCCCGGTGAGAAGGTCTTCGACCTCGTAGGCGGCGTCGCGATCGAGACCGAGTTGCTCCAACGGCAGGTGCACAATCGTCTCCTGCGGCGAGTGCGGGTCCAGGGTGACGACCATCAGAAGGTTGTCGCCCTTCGCCGGCCCGCGGGCACCTCGACGGGTCTTCAGGTAGCAGATTATCCTGTCGTTCTCCGACGGCACGAAGCGCAGGTTGTCGGCACGCTGCAGGGCCGGCTGCTGGCGGCGTATCGTGTTGAGGCGTCGGATGTCTGCGTCCAGTGCGTGATCTACCTCAAAGTCGCGCTGGCGGATCTGATACTTCTCGGAATCCATGTACTCCTCGCTACCCGGCCGGACCGGCACGTTCTCCGCCAGCTCATAGCCACTATAGATCCCGTAGAGAGGGCTCAGCGTCCCGGCCAGCAGCAATCGAATCCGGAAGGCCGCCCGCCCGCCGAGCACGAGGTACTCGTGGAGGATGTCCGGCGTGTTGGTGAACAGGTTGCCGCGGTAGTATTCGAGCACTTCCGGAGTGGAGAACTCGGCCATGAAATCACGCAGTTCGGCGGCCGTGTTCTTCCAGGTGAAGTACGTGTACGACTGAGTAAAGCCGAGCTTGGCGAGGGCGAGCAGCTTGTTGGGGCGCGTGAACGCCTCGGCAAAGAAGACGATGTCCGGGTGCGCGCTGTGGACCTCGCCAATAACCCATTCCCAGAAGGCAAATGGCTTGGTGTGCGGATTGTCGACGCGGAAGCTCGTCACACCGCGAGAGATCCACAGTAGCAGCAGGTCGCGACAGGCATTCCACAGTGCCTCGCGGTCGTCCGTCCAGAAGTTGATCGGATAGATATCCTGATACTTCTTGGGTGGATTCTCGGCGTACTGGATACTTCCGTCGGGGCGGATGTTGAACCAGTCGGGGTGCTCGGTGACCCATGGATGATCGGGCGCGCATTGCAACGCGTAATCGAGAGCGACCTCCATCCCTAGTTCGTTGGCCCGCTGCACGAAGCGCTCGAAGTCTGCCACCGTGCCGAGTTGCGAATCGATCGCCTCATGGCCTCCCTGTGCACTACCGATGGCCCACGGGCTCCCGACGTCATTCGGATCCGGCATGAGGGTGTTGTTCTTTCCCTTCCGAAAGGCGTGGCCGATGGGGTGGATCGGCGGCAGGTAGACCACATCGAAGCCCATATCGGCGATCCGTGGCAGCATCGCCTCGGCGTCTCGGAAAGTGCCCTGCTGCCCTGGTTCCGGCGAGGTGGAACGGGGGAAGAACTCGTACCAGCTAGCGAAGGCGGCGCGTGGCCGATCCACACGCAGCGGGAGCTCCATCCGGTAGCTGGTGAGATCGTCAGGAATGAAGCGGGCCTTCATCAGGGTGACCAGCTCGTCGCTGAGCGCCAGGTTTCCTCGCTCACCCTGATCCATCGTCGAGTCGCGGAGAGTTTTCGCTGCCTCCTGCAGCCGCGAGCGGTGCGTGCCGAACCGCTGCCGCCGAGCCGTGCTGTCGAGCAGCTCGGCACCTTCCAGAAGTTCCAGTTCGACGAGTTGGGCAGCTGCCAGCTTCTTCTCGAGTCCGCTCCGCCAACTGGCCCAGCGATCGGTCCAGGCGTCTATGCAGAAGTGCCAGTTGCCCGGGAGATCGAGTGCAAACCCACCCACCCAACGGTCAGACTCGTAGAGATAGGTGAGCGGGGATGTTTGCCAACCATCGTCACCTGGGCTGCGAAAGCGCACCTGGGCAGCGAGAGCGTCGTGACCATCACGGAATATGGCCGCGCTCACTTCGCAGCGATCGCCGACCACACGCTTGGGTGCGTAGCGCCCACCATCTACCTGAGGTGTCACCTGTTCGATCACCATATGCGGCAGTCCACCATTGCTGCCGCCGCGGCGTTCGGCGCGTGAGGCAGTCGTGCCCGGCGCACGGCGCCGCTCGCTGCTCAGTCGCACGATGTCCTTCCTCTTACCAGTCCTGTCTGTCACAATCGGTCTTCCCCGGATTCACTCTGGTTGCACGGCAGCGCACCGCGTCAGTCGTACCTCGGGCCGACGCGGCGCAATGTCGCGGTGCAATGTCACGATGATGCTCGCGGCGGGCGGCGAACACTCGTGACCCTTCAAGAGCCGGGCCGACGGGCTGTCGCGCGACCTCGTCGCGGATGTAAGACGGGGCCGCCGGGCGTGATCAACTGTCGCGCTTACGTCCCACTACCGGTCCGCCGTCGCCGCCCAGATACCAGGTTCCAGCCAACTCCTTCCCAGTCATCGTGAACTCGATCACCACCGCGCCATTTGGTGAATCCGCGGAGATAGTGATCTTCTGACCGTCAATCGCGACGCTGCTGATTGGCATGTCGGGAAGCATGCTGCTGCTCATCACGCCTCCATAGACGCCATCACGGAAGGTGATGTTGAGTGTTCCCGGAACCTGCTCCCCCATCGCCGAGGCGACGTAGTCGTAGACTCCGGCGGCACTGCCGACGGAAGCTGGGGATTGGGCAGGCGTGGGGGCGGGAGCGGGGGCGGGAGCGGGAGCGGGAGCGGCGGCCGGAGTTGGCGCTCGCGATGGCTGCGGCACCGGGGACGGTGCCTGCTGTGGCGACGAGGCACAGGCCAGAGCTCCGGCCGCGAGCGCTAGGGCTACAACGGTTGAACGAATCATTGTGCGGGGGCTGGGGCACGAGTGGCTGGAGAGTCGCCGCATTGCCACGGTTCGCGCGCGCAACGTGGCAACGGGGTCGCTAGGCGAGCATGAGGCAGGCCAGGAGCGCGACATTGGTCGGGATCAATCAACCGTCCGAAGACGGCGGGTGTCAACAACGCCAGGATCGTACCTGAAGGGGCTGCCTGCCGATGGTTCGCGCGATGTTCGATCGCGCCAACGAGATTCCTGACGGAGCGAGGGACGACAGTCAGTTGACCATCGTCCCTCGCTAATTCCATTCCAACTCAGTGCGCGTTAGAGGGCGACGAACCTGCGCTTGCGTCTACGCTCACGGGCATCCCGGCGGGCTAGCAGGCCGCCGCCTCCCACCATCAGCAACCCTGCTGCGGCGAGCAACGGTAGATGGGTGGCAGTGTTGGGCGGAACTATGCCGAACGCAGGTGCGGCGTCATCGAGCAGCGACGGTACGCCGGGTGCCCGAACCACCGACGGTACGACGGTCGGTGTCGCCGGAGTCTCGGGAGCCAACGCGCCATCGGCCTCGGCTACTTCCGCCAGCGAAGGCATGGCTGGCGCCGGGCCAGCAGCGAACGGCAGTCCTTGTAGAGAAGTGCCGCCGAAGGGCATGCCCGATAGCACAGCCAGGCCCGCCGCACCCAGGATGAGCATCGTCTTTCCTGGCTTATCCCCGCCCGGTACAAGGGTCGAGTCCTGCCCCGCTGGATCAGCGTGACAGGCACACGCCGGATCAGGGGTGGGAGCAAGCTGAGCCTGGGCGACACCCGGGAACGAAGGTGCGACGATGGCGAACAACGACAGTGAGAGAACCAACTGAGACTGCCACTTCATGAGATGCAGGGACTGAGGTTCAGCTTGCCGGGCAACTGCACCGGATAATGGAAAGCCATGGACCATGGCCGACCACGTCTTACTCTCTGGCACCATACAATGCAGACGCCGGACCACTATGGCCGAGGCCGCCATGGCACCGCCTATCGGATATGGCAGGTAGCCGCCGAGCACGCTTCCCTCCAGTGAAATATGCACTTACAGCGCCTGCACCGCCATGACCAGCACGAGCGTCACGCCATGTAGAATGCAGAACCCGGGCACCACCCCCCAAGCGCACGTCGCTCCACCCGAGCACCAGACTGTGGCATGAGCCCCACACTGTCGCGTGCCTCTGTTGGGCAACATCCTTGTCTGTCGCTCATGCCATCATCCGAGCGCTTCCCGTTCTCTCCCGTACCGCGCCTTCCCTTGATCCTCGTCGAACAACTCGCGAAGAGCTACGGCGCCGTTAACGCGGTGCGCGACCTCTCCTTCTCCGTGCCCGCCGGCCAGATACTCGGGCTGGTGGGTCCGAACGGGGCCGGGAAGACCACCACCCTTCGCTGCCTCGTTGGCATCCTTCGCCCCACCGCCGGTAGCATCACGATCGGCGGTCTCTCGCTGGCCGACGAGCCGGTGGCAGTGAAATCGCAGCTCGCCTTCATCCCCGATGAGCCGCAACTCTTCGACTCCCTCACTGTCGAGGAACATCTACGCTTCATCGGCCGGCTCTACAATGTCGCCGACGTTGAAGCCAGGATTGGTCCACTGCTCAGCGAGTTGGATCTGGACGATCGTCGACGCTCCTTCCCTGAAGAGCTGTCCCGCGGGATGAAACAGAAGCTCGCCACCGCCTGCGGCCTGATCCACGACCCGCGCGTGCTCATCCTGGACGAGCCGCTCACCGGCCTCGACCCGGCAGCGATTCGGCGGATGAAGGTCACGATCCTCGCCCGCGCCCGCGCTGGCGCGTCTATCATTCTCAGCTCACACCTGCTGACGCTGGTCGAGGAGCTGTGCGACCGAATCCTCGTCCTCCAGAACGGTCGACAGGTGGCCATCGGGACGGTCGCCGAGATAGTGGCCGACCATCCGACGCTGGCCGGAAGAACGCTGGAAGATGTCTTCCTCGCCCTCACCGGCCAGTCTGAGCCGGGCGGTCCAAGCGCCTACGCTGCGTCCCGACTGGATGCGCTGCCGCCACCGGATGACGCTCACTCCGGCACTGCGAGCGTTCGTCTACCTCACCACCACCAGCGCCAGGAACAACTTTCGGCGTCGACTCAAGCGCGTGCGCCAGCCACGTTACGCCGTGGCTATGCTGCTCGCGCTCTTCTACTTCTTCTCTATTATTGTCTCGTCCTGGAACAGGGTGAACGCTACCCCGGCGGAGATTTTCCTGGCTCCGGTGGTGCTGCAACTGGCCTCGGTCGCCATGCTGGGCCTACTCACCTACTGGTGGGTTTTCGGACGGGATAGCGGGGCACTCGCCTTCTCGCCGGCGGAGGTCCATTTCCTCTTTGCTGCCCCCACCACGCGCCGACAGCTGATCCAGTTCAAGCTGATCCGCGTGCAGGCGGTGATCCTCCTCAACGTGGTTCTCTGGACCGTCATACTCGGCCGTGGGCGGGGTATGGGGGAGATGGTCTGGGTGCGTCCGCTCTCGCTCTGGGTGATGCTCTCGACGATGCAGTTGCATCGGCTGGGCGCGACGCTAACCCGCACAAGCGTCACCTCCCACGGCACCGCCGGCCTGCGGCGCAGCGCGCCGGCCGCGGTTGTCCTTCTGCTGCTCATTGGCGCGGTCGTATTTGGCGTCTGGCAGAATTGGCCTGAGGGCGCCGCCGCTTCGGTCTTTGAACTGTTCACCGCCGTCCGCCGCGCAGCGGCGCGACCTCCAGCACTGTGGGCGCTGGCTCCCATTCGGGCTGTCATAGCTCCCCTCTTTGCTACCACGCTGGACCTCTGGTGGAGGGCGATGGTAGCGGCGGTGCTCTTGATGGCAGCCCATTTCGTCTGGGTGCTGCGCTCCGACGCCGCTTTCGAGGACGCCGCGGTGCAGGCCTCGGCCAGGCGGGCGCAGCGGGCGGCAAGGCGACGCAGCGGCGTCGGTTCCTCCAGCGATCGCCCGGGACGCCGTGTGACCTTCCGCCTTCCGCTGTCACCGACGGGCGAGCCAGCGATGGCCATCGCCTGGAAGAATGTGATGGCTGCCGTACGCAACGATCATTTCTTCCGGATGGCCGTCGTCTTCGGCCTGATCGTCCTCGTAGCTGGAGTGGTAGCCTACGCCAAACCGTCGCTGGTCGATCTGGTCATGGGGCTCACCGTGGGCTGGAGTGGCATGCTCCTCATTATGGGCCCAGTATGGTTGCGCAACGACCTGCGCTCGGACCTGCCGCGATTGGAACTCCTGCGCACTTTTCCGGTGCAACCGCGACGTGTCGTACTGGCCGAGATCGGCTCGACGGCTGCCATCCTGTGCGCGGTGCAACTCCCGCTGGTGGTGGCGCTCTTCGTCGCCCAGCTTCGGAATCCCTCTATCCCGCTGGACGAACGGGTGGCTCTGGCTGTCGCCGTTATCCTGGCCCTTCCCCTGCTGAACGCGCTGGGCGTGAGCATCCACAACGCTGCCGCCCTCCTCTTTCCCGGCTGGATGCCGCTCGGCGCCGATCGTAAGCCGGGGGTGGAGGCGATGGGGCAGGTCTACCTGACGCTGATAGTCGTCGTCGTGATGTTGACCGTACTGCTACTGGTGCCCGTGGCCGCCGGTACGCTGGCATTCCTCACCCTCTTCACTCGCTATCATTACTGGGCGGCGATCGCGGCCGTCCTGACCGGCTCGGTGATCGCTTCCGCCGAGCTTGCCCTGATTGTGCGATGGCTGGGCAACGTCCTCGCTCGCACGGAACCGGCAGACGTCGGCTCCTCGTGACCAAACGATCGAGTCGTTGGAGCCCAACATCGCAGAGAACCTTCAAGACGGTGTACCGATGTCAGATAGACTCCTGATCAGCCTCACGCGACGACGGAAGAGCCTCTACCGCGGCCGGATCGCTGTCGTCGCCATGGCGTTCATGGTGCTGGGCAGCCAGGCTGCCTGCCGCACCACTTCACCGTCGGTGCAGGTTCTGGCGCAGCGTGCTGAACTGGCCTCCCTGGTAGGCGAGTGGGTGGGAGAATACTCCAGCGCGGAGAGCGGACGGAGCGGATCGATCGTTTTCAAGCTCGCGGCGGGGGCGGACAGCGCTGCTGGCGACGTCGTGATGACGCCGCGCGGGGGCGGCGAACCGCTCTCGGCCAACGAGCCGCCCGGTGGCGCGGCGCGGCCCACGCCGCAGCCGCTCAGGATCCGCTTCGTGAGATTGGAAAGCGGTGCCGTATCCGGAACCCTTGAGCCGTATCGCGATCCGGAACTGGGCATACTGCTCTCGACCGTCTTCACGGGCACGCTGGACGGGGATCAGATTCGCGGTACGTTCACGACGTCCGGCGGCGAACTCTCGCGGGCGCAGCGCGGAGAGTGGCACGCCACACGACGCTCGCCACGCTGAATCCTGTCCAGAACCACGCCGGAGCACTTGTGAACCCCCTTCTTGGCTTCGGCGAGCGCCTCATCATCGGACACCGTGGAGCGCCCACGCTGGCCCCTGAGAACACAATCGAGAGCTTTCGCATCGCTCTCGATCAGGGCGCCGAGGCACTGGAGATGGATGTCCAGATCTCGGCCGACGGTGTTCCGGTGGTGATCCACGACGCCGATCTACGTCGCACTACCAACCGCGCCGGTGCGGTGGCATCGCTGACCGTGGAGGCAATCCAGCAGGCCGACGCGGGCGCCCGCTTCACCCCGGACGGCGGCTGCACCCACCCGTGGAAGGGCCACAACGTCCGCGTCCCGACGCTGGATGAAGTGCTCACTGCACTCCCCGGAGTTCCGTTGCTGCTGGAGTTGAAGACGGCTGCCTCGCAGGAAGCAGTGCGCCGCACCATTCTCGACCATGATGCCGCGGAGTGGGTCATTCCGGCTTCCGCCCACGATGACGCGCTGACGGCTTTCCGTAACCAACCGTTCCGCTACGGGGCGTCCTCGCGCGAGATCGGGCGACTCTACTGGGGCTCGATGTTCGGACTGGCTCCTCGCAAGGTGCGCCACTCTCTGCTCTCCGTACCACATCGCTTCCACGGCCTTCTCGTACCCTCGGCTCGTTTCCTCCGGGCCGCTCGCAGGCTCGGAACGCCGGTGCACGTCTGGACGGTTGATGACCCCCTCCAGGCGCGACATCTCTGGGCCCGCGGCGCGGCGGGGATCGTGACCAACGTGCCGCGGAAGCTGGTGAAGGCGAGAGGAGAGCTCTGACGCGACGGGAGGATGAGCCGTCCCGCCGACTTTAGGCGCATGTAGGAGGGAGCGCGCTGCGTTCGCGACGGGACAGTCCTCCGCCCCGTCTCCCTTGCTCACCGGCCGTTCCCGGCCGACGTTAGCAGGCTGCTGCACGTTCCTGTACTCGCCCACGTCTCACCCCAGGGAAGCTGACATGCATTTTAAGCCCTCTCGCGAAGCCGGACGCGGACCTCTCCCGCGGATGATCCTCATCGCCGTCACCTGCGTCCTTGCGGCGTGCTCGGGCGGCGGCGGCGACAAGGGCGCCGGACCCACCGGCCCGACGGGTCCCACCGGCCCCACCGGTCCGTCCACGACTGTGGCTAGCATCACGGTGACCATCCCCACCGCCAGGATCAACGTTGGAGAGGCGGCCGTACCAACTGTGGTGGCGAAGAACGCAGCGGGCCAGACCGTCAGTGCCACCTTCACGTGGAGCTCTAGCAACCCCGACGTCGCGACTGTGGCCTCGGGCGGCAAGGCAACCGGCGCCACGGCCGGCTCGGCCACCATAACCGCCACCTCCGGCAGCATCTCAGGCAGCGCTCCATTGCAGGTGGATCCGCTCAACCTGACGGCGATGCTCGAGAAAGTGCGCCTTGCCCGCGGGCTACCGGCCATGGCGGGCGCGATCGTCACGTCCAAGGGGCTCGTTGCGATCGGCGTTACCGGAACGCGGCGCGCCAGCGGTGGGCCCGCCGTCACGCTAGCCGACAAGTGGCACATCGGCTCCAACCTGAAGGGGATCACCGCCACCCTGGCCGCGGTCGCCGTCAGCCGCGGTGACATCAAGTGGACCCAGACCATCGCCGAGTCCTTCCCGGAGCACGCGGCGACAATGAAGCCGCAGTACCGGAACGTGACCCTGCAGGACCTGCTGGCCAACGCCGGCGGTATCCGCAACGATCCGCCGGGCACCGCGTGGGCTGGCACTACAGCCCGCCAGCAGCGTGAGAACGTGGTGAATTGGGCGCTGCACGCCACTCCCATCGGCCCAGTCGGCAGCTTCTACTACAGCAACATCGGTTTCGCCATGGCCGGCGCGATGCTTGAGCGCGCCATGAAGGGGAATTACGAGGAGTTGCTGGCGTCGGAGCTCGGCAAGCCGCTCGGCGTCACTACCCTGGGTTGGGGCGCTCCCGCCGCCCCCGGTGCATCCGACCAGCCGGTGGGGCACAGCCGCCAGGGTGGGGCGTGGGTTCCCTGCGAGGGCTGCGACAATCCGCCAGGGCTGTCCGCCGCCGGCCGCTCCCACATGAGCATGGGCGACTGGTCCAAGTTCATTCAGCAGATGCTCGCCGCCGACGCCGGCCGATCGACGCTCATCACCCAGGCCAACCAGCGGAACGTCTTCACCGGCCACACGCCGATGGCCGGCCAGGGCGACATGTACGGGCTGGGGTGGATCGTGACGAGTCGCCCATGGGCCAACGGAAGGGCGGCGACACACGAGGGCTCCAACAACCTCAACCACTCCGTAGCCTGGCTCGCCTTCGGGACAGACGTTGCCTTCCTCGTCGCCACCAACGCCCACGACGACAACACCAGTGCGGCCCTGGACGACATGATAGGGCCAATGCTTACGCTTTCCCGGACGGTCGGGAAGTAAAGACGGCGTCACCTGAATGGAGAACGGGCCAGCGAGAGATTTCTCGCTGGCCCGTTCTCCGTCTACGATGATCAGTTACTACGGCTTCTTCTTCGTCGTGACAGCAATGACGCCATTCGCTCCGCGCTCGCCGTAAATCCCCGCCGCGGCCGCACCCTTCACCACTTCGACACTCTCAATCTGAGTGGGATCCAGCGCCTGGAGCGTCGCCTGAGTTCCCACCACGCCGTCAATCATGATGAGCGGCGGGGAGTCGGCATTGACGCTGCCGCGGAAGACTACGGTGGAGTCGGAACCGACGGATATGGACTCACCCGAGAGTGCGACGCGTGCCGTGGTCCCAACGTTACGGCGCACTATCACGGTGCTATCGGAACTCACGATGGGCCGGCCTGACACCACCCTGAGGGGAGCCATCCCACGCCTGTCGGACGCCGCGGTGCTATCGGTCGTGCCGGCGATCGGGCGGCCCACTACTGATATCGCTCCCGACTCGCCATCCTTCACGCCCAACACTCGTATGGTGCTCGTGCCGGCAGGATTGGTTGCCGTGCCCTGGGCCGCATCGGCGCCTTCAGCCTTGAGCGTCAGCCAGATGACGCCGGTGCTGTCGGGAAGAAGCTGGCCGGGACGCAGCTTTAGCACCTCGATGGACGCTATGCGATCGGGGGCGACGGAGAGCAAACTGGCACCCTTCTCAGCACGGTTGCCTTCCTCCATCCGTAGCTCCACCAGACTGTCGCGGGAGTCCATGATCACGTAGAGCACCCGCTGTTGGCCGGTACGGTTCTCCAGATACTCCGGGTGTTCGGCGAGCACCAGTTGGCGCACTCGTTCCACGGTCACGCGCTCGGTGGCCTCGAATCCGGTCTCGCTGCGAATGCTGGCCAGCGGTATCTCGGCCACCGGCGCCACCTCGGTAGGTCGGGGCATCTCACAGGCTACCAGGGTCAATGCGACGGCACTCACGGCGAGTGCTCCGCCGAGCAGACGTGGATGACGCGGACGGGGCATGGTCATGGTGCGAATCCTCCGTTCGAGGGTGGTAGGTGGCGTGCCAAGCGCGGCAAGCGGAAGTCGAGGACCGGTGGCCTGCTGACCAACGGCTAGAAGGAGTGCGCCGTAGCGCCGCACATCCGGGTGACGGCGCAGAACACGACCGTCGCAGTCGATCTCCACCGCCAGACGCAGACGGCGAAGCTGCCACCAGAGCGCCGGGTTCCATGGAAGGAGGGCGACGGCGAAGGCAGCCGCGGCGAGCATCCACGGATCGCCAGCGCGTGCGTGCTCATGCTCGTGCGCCAGCATCAGTCGTAGCTGAGCCGGGTCGCTGGCCAGCGCCCACTCGGGGAGCACCACCTGCGGACGGAGCAGACCGGCGAGGGCCGGTCCCGTGCGGCCGGAGACGAGCACCGATGTGCCCTCTATCTCTGCCGGCACCCACTCGCGGCGTACGCGCCGGAGCCTAATGAATCCGGCCAGTCCCCAGCCGGCGACCCCCAGGGTGAGCAGAAGCCAGGCGGCGCCGAGCGGCACGTCCAGTCGCTGCCATGGGGAGTCCACTGACACGCCAACCTCGGCGCGGGCGAGCAGCGCCGCCCAACTCGCCACGCTGCCGCTCACCTCGGCCGCGCCGGCTATCGGCGCGGCGATCGCAGTTGGCACGGCTGCCGTCGGCCCGGCGGATAGCGCTGTCGCCAACCGGATGGCCGGGAGCACGATCGAGGCGATCAGCGCCGCCGCCCAGATCCAACGCGTCGGCCGGCCGGCGATGCGGAGCATTGCGTCCAGGGCCAGCGCCGTGAGACCGAGCACGACGGTTGTCGCCAGTAGGTGGAGCATCCAGGCGGCGATCACAGGTCACCTCCCAAAGAGTCGTCGCCGACCGTGCCGTCACCGTGCCCGCGCCGCCCATGACGTGGCGGATGCGGCGGGTGTGGTGGCCCAGCCGGGTGCATGGGGTGACGTTCGCCCCCTGGTGCGCCGAGCGAAGGCTGGTCGCGTAGCCGTTCGTCGAGCAGGCTACGAAGCCGCTCCAACTCGTCCCGCTCCAGGCCACGATCGCTCACCAGCCGGGTGAGGAGCAGTTCCGGCGAGCCGGCAAAGAGCTTCCCAACCATGCGCCGGAGGGCGCTGGAACCTGCCTCCTCGCGCGCCACGAGTGGGGAGTAGCGATAGGCTCGCCCCTCTTCCT
>CAJDWZ010000063.1_pt2 | contig 20264 bp, 17 predicted proteins | sample 7391701 | NCBI WGS metagenome assembly CAJDWZ01 (sample SAMEA7055744, study PRJEB34461) | soil metagenome | biome: terrestrial ecosystem; feature: Peninsula; material: soil | place: Antarctica | collected 2016
AAGCTCCGTGTTCCACGGGTTGCGCGTCCGACCGCCGAACCAGATGTCGCCCATGGCCAGCGCTCCCAGGGTGAGCTTGGCCACCAGCACGGCGCCCGCGCTGTCCAACCGCTGGACCACCGTCGCGTCCTCGTCGAACGTCTGGGTCCTGAATGGCTCGGCGCCCCAGGTCGTGGGATAGCCCTTCACCGCCAGCAGGTCCTTGGCGCCCCACGGGATGCCGTGCAGTGGACCGCGATACCTACCGTTGGCCAACTCAGCATCCATCGCCGCCGCCTGGGCCAGCGCCCTCTCAGTGGTGAGTGTCACCACGCAGTGGAGCAGCGGGTCGTAGCGCTCCAGACGAGCGAGGTACATGCGAGTGAGCTGCGTGGACGTGATCTGGCGCGTCCGAATGAGCTCGGCCAATTCCGTGAGCGGGCGGAAGGCGAGCTCTTCCAGGTTGGCAGGCCTCGCCGGCGCCTTCACCGCGCCGCGCACCGGCTGCCGCTGCTCGCCTCCTAACTGCATGCCGGCCGGAACCGGGTTGAAGACGAGCGCTGGAGCGACCGCGTTCGGCAGCGCGACAGCGTGCAGCGCCTCGAGCTGTCCCGCCTGGCGACGCAGGCCGTCCACCATCTGCTTGCGCTGCTCCTCGTCGAAGTGGACGCCGGCCAGCTCCTCGGCGCAGGCCACGGTAGCCGCCGAGATGTCGGCTCCGTCGGCCAGCCTGGCCCACAACACGCCCGGCAGAAGGGTGGAGCCGAGTCCAAGGCTGCCGCAGAACGTCATGAAGGCGCGGCGATCGGTGAGCGAAGGCATGATGCACCGAATGGTCAGGGAGAGTGGGACCAGCGATCGTCTAGTTAGCTAGTTTGCGCCGGGTATCGAAACTCCGCAACGTCCAAGAATGGTCAACGAACCAACCGCTACAGCTTTACTACTGGTCACCTTCGGGGTGCTGCTCGCCACAGCCATCCTGTTCTCGCGTGTTTCCGAACGTGTGGGCGTGCCGGTGCTACTCATCTTCATCATCATCGGCATGCTGGCCGGTAGTGAGGGAGTGGGTGGGATCGTATTCGAGGATTATGGCTTTGCGTTCCGCGTGGGTACGATCGCGCTGGCCCTCATCCTCTTTGACGGTGGTCTGAACACACCGGTAGCCGGCCTGCGGTCGGTGATGGCTCCAGCGGGTATTCTGGCGACCGTGGGAGTGATGGGTACGACGGCGCTGGTCGCCATCTTTGCGCGCTTCCTCGGCTATGCTGCGGCTCCGGCGCTACTTCTGGGCGCTGTCGTCTCATCGACCGACGCGGCGGCCGTCTTTGCCGTCCTCAGGGCCAGCGGGCTCAACCTGAAACGTCGCGTCAGTACGACGCTGGAGGTGGAGTCGGGCGCGAACGACCCGATGGCCGTGATCCTCACGATCGCCATCACGACGAGCATCGTCGCCGGCGAGGGTATCCCGGCCGTTGGGCCGTTGCTCACCGAGGTTGTAACTCAGTTGGTAATCGGCATGCTGGCGGGCCTGGCCGCTGGCTATGGCGGACGAGCGCTGATCAACCGACTGCGGCTGCCGGCCGGCGGTCTCTACCCGATTCTGACGATCTCCTTCGCCTGCCTCGCTTTCGGTGTGGCGACACTCAGCGCGGGGAGCGGGTTCCTCGCCGTGTACGTGGCCGGCGCGGTGCTCGGTGATGGCGACCTGCCCTATCGGCGCAGTCTCGTCCGGGTACACGATGCCGTGGCCTGGCTGGGACAGGTAGTCATGTTCCTCCTGCTCGGTCTCCTTGTCTCGCCCTCGCGGCTGATTGACGCGGCCTGGCCAGGGCTCATGATCGGACTATTCCTCGCCTTCATTGCCAGACCGCTGGTAGTGGCGGTGTGCCTTGCCCCATTCCGCTATCCGTTGAAGGAGACGGCATACATCGGTTGGGTGGGTCTGCGAGGAGCGGTACCGATCATTCTCGCCAGCTATCCCATTCTAGCCGGGGCGGCGGGCGCGGAGCGGATGTTTGACGTCGTCTTCTTCATCGTCGTGGTCGGAGCACTGATACCAGGGTCCACTGTTTCGTGGGTGACTCGCTGGCTAAAATTGGAGTCGGCCGAACCACCGCCAGCGTCAGCTATTCTTGAGATAGAATCCATGCGACCGCTGGAGGGTGAGTTAATGTCGTTCTATATCGACGCCGCCCTTCCGGTGACCGGAGTTGCGATGAGCGAGCTGCCCTTCCCGGAAGGCTCGGCGGCGACACTCATCGTGCGTGGTCAGAAGCTCATTGCACCGCGCGGTGGGACTGTGCTGCTGGAGGGCGATCACGTATTCGTCTTCGCGCGGCCGGCCGATCTTCCCTTCATCCAGCTTCTCTTCGGCCGTCCATCCGACTGAGTCCGGAATGTCTCTCCGCATTCGGGCGGAGAGATTACCTGCAGGCAGGCTGGTGCGTCTTCATGACAGCGTACGACAGTCGCGACACCCCTTGTTCCATTCAATGACCGCACCGCCTCGCCAGGCACTCGGCTTCCCTCTCTCTTCCTACACACCAGACGTGGATCGCGTGAGTGCTGTCGGGCGCCTGGAACGGGTTGCCGCCAGGCTGCTCGGCGTTCCCGTCGCACGCCTCTGGTTGCGGCCAGAGCTGGCGCGGCTCACCGTCGATGGACGCGAGGAATCGGATCGGGATGGAGTAACGAAGGTGATGGCCGACCTGGCCGCGTCCGCTCTCTGCCGTCATGTCGCTGCAGCGGCCGTGCCGCTAGCGATTGGTGATCCAGTCGCGCAGATCGCGCCCGAGTACGAGGACGCTGCCGACCTGGCGGCTGACCTCGCGGCGCGCGGTTGGCGCGCCTATCTGGGGGTACCGTTGCTGGCCGAGGACGGCACGGCAATGGGTGTGCTCGCAGTCGCCGACAACATGCCCCGGAACTGGACGGCGGACGACGTTAGGTCGTTAGTCGACCTGGCCAGGCTGGCAGCCGACGGCTACGCTGCCGGGGGAGGGCAGGGTCTCCGTTGGCTAACCGAGGTGGCTCATCGCGAGGCGCAGGTCGCGCGGCGGAAGAACGAGGAGCGGCTGTCGCTCATCTTCAATAGCACTTCTGACCTCACCTTCCTTCTCGCCGTGGAGGCCGAGCGGCGGTACCGCTGCGTGGCCGTCAACCAGTCGTATTTGGCGATCACCGGTATGCCGGAGGGAAGTGTGGTGGGACGCTGCGTGGAGGAGTTCATGACTCCTGACGCGGCCACCCGAACCATTGATCGCTATGCCGCGGCTATCGCTGAGGGTGAGCCTGTTCGCTATGAGGAAGGCGTTCAATTGCCCATCGGGACGATAACCGTAGAGACTACGCTAACCCCGATATTCGACGACGACGGGAGCTGTTGCTATCTGCTCGGTGTCGCCCACGACGTGACCGGTCGCCGAGATGCCGAACGTAAGCTTCAGGAAGACAGGGATGTGGCCGATGCCGCTCGACTGGCTGCCGAACAGGCCAGCCGGGCAAAGACTGTTTTTCTCTCACGGATGAGTCATGAGTTGCGCACACCGCTCAACTCCGTGATCGGCTTCGCCAACGTGCTGCTGACGAACAGAGGCAAGAAGCTCGACAATCGCGAGCTCTCGTACGTGGAGCGGATCGTCACCAATGGCGAACACCTGCTGGCGATCATCAGCGACCTGTTGGACATCTCGCGTATCGAGGCCGGAAAGATGCCGGTCACGCTGTCTCCGCTGCCTCTGGGCCCACTGGTGCGTACGACTGCTGCCGGCTTCGAGGCCCAACTCGCTGGCCGTCCGGTCACTCTCCGACTGGAATTGCCGGCCAGGATGCTGCGGCTGAACACTGACGCGACAAAGTTGCAGCAGGTACTCATCAACCTCATTGGCAACGCGATCAAGTTCACTGATGGCGGTGCGATCACGGTTCGCGTGGTGACAGATCCGGTCACCACGCGCCCACTGCGATTGGAGGTCGAGGACACCGGGATCGGCATCCCCGAGCACCGTCAGGCGGCCATCTTCGCGGCCTTCGAGCAGGCGGAAACGGGTACGACTCGCGCCTACGGCGGCACGGGACTCGGGTTGGCCATCTCGCGATCGCTCTGCCACTTGCTCGGTTTCGAGCTCGGCGTGCGTAGCGCACCCGGTGCTGGCGCCACGTTCACCGTGGACCTGGCTCCCGCTCCGACGACCGGGACGACCACGCTATCTTGAATGGTGGCGGGCGGCAGCTCACGCTCCCGCCCAGTCTCATTCGCGGCCTCCCGCACAGTTATTGCCACGCGCGCTCAGGCCGGCAGCATCGGCCGCCGCTGGCCGCCTCACCGTTTTCCGATTTCCGAAGCCATGCCTCTCCTCACCTTCGACACGCTCCCGCCAAGCGCCCGCGTGTGGGTATTCGGCAGCCTCCGTCCCCTGGACGACTCCGAGGCTGCCCGTCTGATCGCCGAAACAGACCGCTTCCTGGAGAAGTGGAACGCGCACGGGCATCCGCTTTATAGCGGGCGCGAGTGGCGAGACGATCGCTTCCTGGCTATCGCGGTGGATCAGAGTACCGCCGGAGCCTCGGGCTGCTCAATCGACGGCCTCTACCGGTCGCTGCGGGCGCTCGAGACTGCTCTGGGCACCGAACTACTTTCCGGCGCTGCCGACGGCCAGGTGGACCACGACACGGTCGTCTTCGATCTCTCCGTGGAAACGCTGGGTGACTGGCGCGAGCGGTTCGAGACCGCGGCGCGAAATTCCTGGCACGCGCCGCTGATTGGCAGGAACTGAATCAGAGTCTGGCGAGGAAATAAGCGTGGGGAATCCCCCGCTTCTCTTTCTACCAGCTAACTCAGCCGAGCCAACGATCCAGGTGCTCGGCCACGAAGTCATTGTCGGTGAGTTCAGGATGACGGCGGCACACACGGTCTATGGCCGCTACCTGGCCAGGTGACAGCCGTTCGCGTGGATCCAATGTCCAGGTGCCGCTCAGCAGGCCCTGTCGTCGCAAGATCTCATGTATGCCCGGGATGCATCCGGCAAAGCCGTGAGCAGCGTCGAAAATGGCGCTGTTGGCGTCGGTGAGTGCAGCTGCCCGACGCAGCCAGTCAGTACTCACGCTTTTGCTGTCGCGCGTCTCGCGCAGTTCGGTCAGCCACTCCACGGCGCGACGCGTCCACACTGCCCACTGACCGAGCAGACCACCCACCATGCGCCGCTCGACACGCCGACCGCCCACTTCAGCAGGAAAGGGTGTGAGCAGGTCGATGACGATGCTGTCGTCGTTGCCGGTGTAGAGCGCCACGTCATCGCGGCCGGCGGCCGTGACCGCACGTACCACGTCCATCGTGGCGTAGCGATCAAACGGCGCGATCTTCACCGCCACCAACCCCGGCAGTTCGGCCAGTTCGCGCCAGAACCCCTCGCCGAGAGGCCGCCCGCCCACCGCCGGCTGCAGATAGAATCCGACCAGCGGCAGCACCTCTGATACGGCCCGGCAGTGTTGCACGAGTTGGATGTCGCTCATACCACCGAGACCACCCAGGGAGAGCAGCACGGCGTGATAGCCGAGGTCAGAAGCGATGCTTGCTTCGTGAACTGCTTGTGGCGTGTCTCCGATCGCGCCGGCAATGAGGGCGAACGGCCTGGCGGACGATTGATCCCGGTCGTCGGGACGGGCGTCATGGCGGTCGGCGGGAGCAATCTCCCGAGCTGTTGTCGCGGCCAGTTCGAGCACCGGTCGATAGAGATCGAAATCGCGGATGGCGAACTGCGTCGTGTGCACGCCGACGGCGATACCGCCGGCACCAGCATCCATGTAATAGCGCGTGAGCGCCCGCTGTCGTCGCTCATCGAGCGTTCGACGCGCGGTGAGGGCCAGCGGATGCGCGGGTATCACCTGACCCTCCAGCAGATGCTGGCGCAGTTTCACGGAAGGCTCCACGTGCTTAGGTCGAGTTCGGATCGATGCGGCCGATAGCGGCCCATTAAAAGAGCCCGTCCCGCACCTCGAAGCTCGTCGCGCGGCCCAGCAGGGGCATACCACGACGCACCCAGAGCGCCGTCCAGTCGAGTATGGTGCCGATGGGCACATGGGGGACGCCCAGCTCATCGCGCATGAGCGTGGTGTCCGAAATCAGGGCATCGGGTGATTCGCGGCCAGCGATCACCGGTGCACGGTTCAGCCTTCTGCCCAGTTCATGCGCCAGCGCCCGAACAGAGAGCGTCTCGGTCCCGGTAACGTTGACCACGAATGGGGGCGTCGAAGCCCGCGCGAGCGCACTCAGGGACAGACGGTTGGCGTCGCCCTGCCAGATCACGTTCACCGCTCCCATCGTGACGTCAACAGCCTCTCCCGACCAGACACGGCGGGCGATGTCGGTAAGCACGCCATATGTGAGTGCGTTGGCGTAGTTCAACCGGATGACGGCCAGTCTGGTGTCGCCGCGGTCGGCCAGATACTCCCACAACCGTTCCCGCCCCAGGCATGACATCGCGTAGTCGCCCAGTGGAGCCGGCACTGTCGCCTCGGTGGCCCCGCCTCCCCTTACCGGCATGAGCGGGTAGATGTTGCCGGTGGAGAAGACGACGGCGCGAGTGCCCGCGTAGCGTTCCGCGCAGAGCGCTGGCAGGTAGCAGTTCATGAATCGTCTCGACGCTCGCTTCACGCAGCGCACGCAGCGCCTCGTTCCCCTCACGCGAACCTCCGAAACGTGACACGGCGATGACCCGTCGCCTCGCTCCGGCGTCGCCGGCGGCATCGAGTGCACGCCTCGCCATGATCGACAGCGACGGTCCCATCTTCCCGCCCGCGCCCAGTACGACGATGTCGCCAGGAAGGTCAGCAAGGAGGCGAACCAGGGAGTGGTCGGGACGTGAGAGTCGCTCCGCCAGGGCTCCCTCATCGGGCACCGTGTCATCCAACGGCGCTAACCGGTCCATGGGCGGGCCACTCTCGCCGTCTGCGGTGACAGTCATGGCACGGGCGAGTTCAACTCACGTGGAGCGCGGTAGCTGAATCGTCTGCGTGCGGCGGCTCGGAGGCGGGTGGACGGATGCCCAGTTCGCGTTCCAGATGGTGTCGCGCATCGTCGATCAGCTTGCGTACGCGTGCTTTGAGTGCGGGCAGATCCGTCAGAGTCATCCCGGACGTGACGACGGGTTCCAGCACCTCACAACGGGCCACTGCGCGGCGGAAGCGGAAGGTGCCCTTAGCCATTGCGTGACGGGTACCGGCGACGGCGATGGGCAGGATGGGTACGCCCGTTTCGATGGCCAGGCGGAAGGCTCCATCCTTGAACGGCAGCATCTCACCTCCGCGCGACCGCGTCCCTTCCGGAAAGATCATCACCGAGACGCGCTTCTCGAGACGATCGCGGCATGCATTGAGCGCGTCGGCGGCGCTGGACCGATCGCCGCGAGTGAGAGGTATATCGCCGGCCATACTCATCATCCAGCCCATTACGGGGATCCGGAAGATCGTGTCCTTCGACAACCACTTCATCTCAAAAGGCAGGTAACTGATGAGGAAGATGTCGGCGTACGACTCGTGATTGGCGACGGCGATGTATGGCCGACGAGGGTCGGTAATACGGACTCCGCCAGTGGCGAACTTCCAGAACGGATTGACCTTCAACTGAGCCACGGCGAGCAGTCGGAAGGCGCGGCCTGCCGCGTAGCGACCCGGGTCGAACGGCGCCGTGACCAGGAAGACCAGTGTCACGGGGATGAACCCGACGAGAATTATGAGGACCGTAGCGGTCCAGGCCCACGCGTTCAGGAGCAGGTAGAGGGGGTGCATGTGCGTGAGACAGGATGAGCGGAGGCGTGCGGAAACGGAGCGTCCATAGCCGGATCGGCGTTGCAGTGTGCCGCGTCCGAACCGCGGCCGGCGTCGTACCAGGTATCCACCAACTTCAAATGTCGGGCCCGGCTCCGCCTTCTTCGAGCTCGGCGTCAGAAATGGCGCTTCGGGCGTGGCGCTTGAGTCGTCCGACCATCGCATTAAGCCCTACCTCGCGAGTGTGCAGCCCAATGCTGGCCATCACGATGGAGACGAAGTCGGGCGGTATGGCAAGCATTACCGACGGCGGGTGATCGTTGACAGCGCTGAAGAGGATGCCCAGGAAAGCGGCGACTGTCGGCGACTGGCGTGCATTTATGTCGGCGTAGAAATGGATCAGCCCATCCCGGACCTCGGGAAAGATATCCACTCGGGTCTGGCACTCGGGAACGTTGAATGCTGTGCGATCGAGCGCAGCCAGCTGTTCCGGGAGGGGTTCCAGTCGCTTGGCGTAAGCGAGCAGTGCCTGCATCTTCTCCTCGCGCCCCATGGCGCGAAATCGTTGCAGGACACGTTCTATTGACGGTGGCAGGGGCGTGTCGGCCATACCAGTAAGTTAGCCATTCCGGTCAACTCTGCGTACCTCTGCGGGTGCGCCAACGCGCTCCCCGTCACTGCCCCCGCATACCCTGGGCCGGGTGCGCACCGTTCTTGCGCCTCTCTATCAGCTGGCGCGCCGGACAGACCTGCGCGCCAGTTCATTCAACATCACCTGTGATACTGAGGATACGATCGATGCCTACTCGCAACGCTAGCGCCGTCTGGAAGGGCGGCCTCCGCAGCGGCAAGGGAAGCTTCAAGGCGGAGAGTGGTGCCGTCGGTGGCGATTATTCGTTCGGCTCGCGCTTCGAGTCGGCTGGTGGTTCCAATCCGGAAGAATTGCTCGCTGCCGCCGAGGCGGCCTGTTTCAGCATGGCCCTCAGCCTCGGCCTCGAGAAGGCGGGCTTCACGCCAGATAGCGTGGAGACGCATGCGGCCTGCACCATAGAGCAGCAGGGGGACGGCTTCACAATCACGAACATGAAGCTCAAGGTCCGCGCCTCCGTTCCCGGAGTGGAGGACGACGCGTTCCAGAAGATCGCCGCTGCTACCAAGGACGGATGCCCGGTCTCCAAGGCCATCAGCGGGAACGTCAAGATCGAGCTGGACGCGGCCCTGATCTGACCGCGCTAAGGGCGGAATAGGGTCCTGCCTTTACTGGGCACCCGTAACCCGCTACTCGACGCCTCCGTCCGAATCCCTGCCAATCGGATGGACGGAGGCGTCGAGCCGTGGCCGCTGCCTGTCGTCCGATACGATGTCCATTTCCAGCTCGTCCGACAGCGATGAGTCCACAACCAACCTGCGCACAGGGAAAGCAAAGCTGGCGCCCAGTTCTGTAATGCGGTCGTAGAGCTGAAGGTTGATCTGATGCTGGGCGTTCATGTAAATCGTGTAGTCCTTGTGCGTGACATAATAGACTGTCTCGAATTCGAGGGCGGAATCGCCAAACTTGAAGAAGTGACAGCGGTCGAATGCTGCGTTCTCCACGCCGTTGATGATCTCCCGCACGGCCTCCGGCACCTTCTCCAGCAGCTCGCGTGGTGCGCCGTAATCCAGGCCGAAGGAGAACACTATCCGACGCCGCTTCATGTCCCTGTAGTTGCGGATGCGTGACTTGAGCAGGTCCCCGTTGGCGAAGATGAGCCGCTCGCCGGAGATAGACCGTAGACGGGTCGTCTTGAGACCGATCTCCTCCACCGTTCCCGTATATTCGCCCAGCACGATGACATCGCCGACGACGAACGGCTTGTCGAGTACGATCGACAGCGACGCCAGGAGGTCGCTGAGGATGTTCTGAACCGCTAGCGCGGCGGCGATACCGGCTATTCCCAGCGTGGTCAGGAGCGCCGTGACGTCGACGCCGAAATTCCGCAGCACGACCAGGAAAATGACTATCCAGAGCACTAACTGGATCACCAACCCACCGGCGCGGATGGTGGTCACGCTCGCCACATCCGTCGCCGCTCGCCGCTTCGTCAGCGTGTGCAGATGGAGGGTTATCAGCTCGGCAGCCCACAGCCCCACCTGGATGATCACAACGAGCCGAAGTAGCGGCATCACGAGCGAGGAAACGCGCTCTGGTAACTCCAACAGCTTGATCGCCGGACCCAGGGCGAGCATCACCAGGAAGCTGTATCGGGTGTGCTTGAGCAACGAGACGGCGTACTCGTCGATTTTCGTCTCGGTGCGCTTTGACATGGGCTCCAGCCGTCGGACCACCAGCCAGCGCGCGAAGAGCAGCACCAGCAAGGTCACGGCGAATATCACCGCGGCGACGATCCAGCTACGGAGAGTGTTCCCGACGTAAACGCGCTGCATCAGTGGGACGATGACACTGCGAACTGTATCTATCTGCATGAGCATCTACAGGGTCACTGGCTGGAATTATGGCCGGTGTCGCACCCTACACACCTTCCACTAGGGCTTCTAGCCCGCCTTCCGGGATTCCCACTTCTCCATCTCGTCGCAGGCGTCGCAATTACCGCAGCGCCACTCGGGGTCGCCTTCCTCGCCAAAATGCTCAAGGATGTAACGCGTGCGACATTGCGCGGTCTGACAGAAGCCGATCATCGCGCGGAGTTTATCCTGATCGCGAGCGCGACGTTCCTCATAGTCCGTGAGGTCGGCGCGAAGATCCACCTGCGTGAGCTGTCCTCGCAGGCGCTCCCAGCTCCCGCCACGGTGCTCACGCACCAGGCCATGGCGCTTTAGCAGCACGAGCACTATCTGGGCCTTCCGTCGTGCCACTCCGCTCTGTTCGGCCAGGTCGTCCAGCTTGACCGGCGTCTCCAGTGGGTACTGCTCAAGGACGAGGGCCACCTTCGCCGCCTCGGCAACTTCCGGATACTTGCCGCCCAGGAAGTACGACTGGATGCGGCGATCCTCCACGCGATAGAGCACCGTGCACACCGCCGCTTCGCCGTCCCGTCCGGCCCGACCTGCTTCCTGGTAGTAAGACTCCAGGGAGCCAGGGAAGTGGTAATGGATCACGAAGCGGAGGTCGGGCTTGTCGATTCCCAGCCCGAATGCGTTGGTGGCGATCATCGCCTTCAACTCATCGGCCATGAAGCGCTCCTGCACCTCGCGACGATCCGCCGGCACCATCTTACCGTGATAGAGTCCTATCTCGAACTCGCCGTCGAATTCCTCGCTCAGGTAGCGGTGCAGCCGCTCCGCTTCCTTTACCGTCGCCGTGTAGATGACGCCGATGCCCGGCGTGCCTCGCACGAGTTCGAGTAGTAGCCTGTCCTTCATGCCGTTGTTCACCGTCCGCCGCACCTCAAACCGGAGATTCGGGCGGGCGAAGCCGGTGACCAGGGTGACAGGGTCCCGGAGCCCGAGCTGGCGGGCGATATCATCGCGTACCTCGCCCGTTGCCGTGGCCGTCAGTGCCAGCGTTGGGGGATGCCCGAGACGGTCGACGATGGCGCCGAGGGTCAGATAGTCGGGGCGGAAGTCGTGACCCCACTGACTCACACAGTGCGCCTCGTCCACCACGAACATGCTGACCGTGCGGGTGAGCAGCCGTTCGAAGAAGTCGCGATCCTTGAATCGTTCGGGTGTGCAGTAGAGGATCTTCCCCTCACCGTCCTCCAGGCGCCGGTACATCTCCCGCGTCTCACCGGCATTCATGTGCGAGTGGATGGCCAGCGCATCCACGCCCTGCTCGGCAAGCTTGTCCTGCTGGTCCTTCATTAGAGCTATCAGGGGGCTGACGACAATCGTCAAACCTGGTAGCAGTAACGCCGGCAGCTGATAGATGAGCGACTTGCCGCTACCGGTGGGCATGACCACCATAGCGTCGCGCCCGTCAAGCAGAGCGTCGATCGCAAACCACTGCCCGGTGCGGAAGTCCGTGTGGCCGAACTGGTCGCGGAGCAGACGCCGCGCTCGTCGGTGCAGGGACTCGTTACCGGGAGTGATGACGGGCGATGCGGACTCCTCGAGCGATGCACCAACGAATGGAGCACCGACCACGGAGGCATCGCCAACGGACGCAGGCGATTGAGCGGATGCGTGCGCGGGGCGCCGGATCCGCCCCTGCGGGGGCTTCGTTGACATGGTGGCCTGACGTGTGGCAGAAATCGGGCCGCGCCCGCCGCACCTGCTCTCCGACGGCTCTCCTGTCGTGCTGGCCGTTCCCTTGCAAGTGATAGGCGGTCAGATGCCGCAGATATAGTGGAGCGGACTTCCGTGTGAGCCGGGCGGCTCACGATGGCGAGGGTGACGACGAGAGGGAGGATGAAGTCGTGGCGGAGATTCGCATAGAGCAGAAGAAGAAAAGCATGGCGTGGCTGTGGGTGCTGCTCCTTGTAATCATCGTCGCCGCAGTCGCGTGGTACGTGACGACGAGTAGCACTGTCCCCAGCGCCTCTGTCGCGCCGCCCAGCGACAGCGTTCTGGTGCCATCGGCGGCGCCTCTGCCGCCGGCGACTGTCGATTCGGTTGCCCTACCGACGACCTCGATCGAGAATCGAATGCGACTCGTTAACGCCTGATCCAGTGTGGCCCTGGCAAGCCACTGATACTCCTTGCGCGAGTTGAATTGCAGCCTGTTCGTCGGTCCCGCTCGCGTACCGTCATCACCAGCGTTCTCCTTTCGGAACGCAGTCTACTCCGGAGAAGTTGATCATGGCCAAGCCTACTCCCTCGCGCGGGTTGCGCGATGAGATGAATGTCGGCCCCGACCCGCGGGACGCGCGCCAGTTGACCCCACTGCGCGATCTCGGGAAGTTCCAGATCGCCGAAGGCGAACCAGACGTGCGCGGGTGGACGGTCTACACCTCCACCGGCCGCGAGATTGGCCGGGTGCACGAGCTGCTCGTCGACACCGACGCCCGCCAGGTGGTGATGCTGGACATCGATCTTCGTCGCGACGACCGCCATACCCTCGTTCCCATCCGCGCCTCGTGGGTCGACCAGGCCACGAAGCGGGTGGTGGTGGATGCGGCCGAGCTCGCTGCCGATGATGCACCGATGGAGGCGACCAGTGAGGTGGATGTCACCGGCGCGCCGCCGTCCATCGCCATGCGGCCGGATGTGCTCCAGGATTGGCAACCTGCCACACGGCCAGTAACCCTCGAATCGCCGGCGGTCGCCGCCGGTGACAGCGGGAGACCGAGCGTATCGGGGCGGGCCAATGGCGATCGGCCGGTGGTCAGCGAGCGCGTTGTGAACAGCCGGCCGGTGGTGGAGGAAGTGGTCGTGCGGCGGCGCGAGACCGGCGCTGCCGACCTTCCCGACCCGGCCGACATAGAGCATTCTGGGGAAGACAGCCTGCTGCGCGGTCGACCCGACGACGTCGGCGGCCCACTGACCTGAATCGGCGCGACGACGGGGAAAACGAGGCGGTTGCGGAACTGAATCGCAGTCGCCTCGGTATCCTTTAAAGAGAACCACTAAAGAGAACCACCCTCGAACGGCGGCCGAGTCGCCGAGTCTTGTCTCCCATCCCGCTCGCCATGCTCATCCGTCGCACTGCCGGCATACCATCCTCGGAGATCACTCCCGAGGCACTCTACAACGACCGCCGCACCTTTCTGGGTGTCGCTGCCGGCGTGGGGTTGCTGGCCGCGGCTGGCATTGTCGCTCCGTCGCTGAGGCGTGGAGGTGGAGCTATGAATGCGTTGGCCGGTCTGCGCGGCGCGCCGGAAGACAAGCTCACGCCATACGACGACGTCACCACCTACAATAATTTCTACGAACTCGGCACGAGCAAGTCCGATCCGTCAAAAAACGCCGGCTCGTTGCGTCCCCACCCGTGGACCGTGCGGGTGGATGGCGAAGTGGCTCGACCGGCCGACTACGCCCTTGAGGACCTCGTTAAGCCGCACAAGCTGGTGGATCGCACCTACCGCATGCGATGCGTGGAGGGATGGTCGATGGTGATCCCGTGGCAGGGCTTTCCGTTGGCCGACCTTATTAAGGCGGTTGAGCCGACTGGGAAGGCGCGGTGGGTTGAGTTCACCACGCTGAACGATCCGAAGCAGCTGCCCGGACAGAGGATGAACGTGCTCCCCTGGCCTTACGTGGAGGCACTGCGCATGGACGAGGCGATGAATCCGCTAACGCTGTTGGCCACCGGACTGTACGGTGAATCGCTCCTCGGCCAGAACGGCGCGCCGCTCCGTCTCGTGATTCCTTGGAAGTACGGTTTTAAGGGTGGCAAGTCGATCGTCAGGATCAGGCTCACCGAGAAGGCTCCGCGCACAACGTGGAACGTGGTTGCTCCCAGTGAATACGGCTTCTATGGGAACGTGAACCCGGCGGTGGACCATCCGCGCTGGAGTCAGGCGACCGAGCGTCGGATAGGTGAATGGCGTCGTCGGGCGACGCTCCCGTTCAATGGTTACGCTGACGAGGTAGCGTCGATGTACGCCGGGATGGATCTGAGGAAGAACTTTTGAGTCCGGGTGCAGCGCGGGGGGCCCCCCCCAAACAACAGTATCCCACTTCCGCCCCTGCACCTCAGCACCCTTCCGACCCCAACGGGCGCGATTACGCGCCCGTTGCCCATTCCGCGACAGATCCGTCCGCTCCCGTCAGTCGCCCGACTGCACGGAGACCGGGCAGGACCTCCGGACGGGCAGCCCGCATTGTGCCGTGGCTGGCAGTCGTCGCCGCAACGTTGCCGGCTCTCTACATCGTCTGGCTCACCGCTTCTGGCGGACTCGGTTCCGACCCGATCGAGACCCTCGAGCATGCCACCGGCGACTGGGCGATCCGGTTTCTCATCGTCACCCTCGCCGTCACCCCGTTCCGCCAGGCTAGCGGCTGGGGCTGGCTGGTAAAGCTCCGGCGGACATTCGGACTCGCCGTCTTTGCCTACGCCACTGCCCATCTCCTCATCTATCTCGTCCTCGACATGGGACTCATGGGCAGCGAGATAGTGAAGGACGTGCTCAAGCATCCCTGGGTGACGCTCGGAATGGTGAGCTGGCTGCTCCTCCTCCCGCTCGCCCTCACCAGCACCAGGGGATGGCAGCGCAGGCTCGGCGGCAGACGCTGGCAGCGGCTGCATCGACTCATCTATCTCGTCCCCTTCACGGCATCATTCCACTACTTCTTTGCCGTCAAGTTGGACGTCCGACTTCCGCTGTTCATCGCCGCCGTCTTCGCCCTACTGCTCGGCGCCCGTTTTTGGCGCTCGCTGTCCAAGCGGCGCGCCCGGGCTGCTCTGGAGGTCGCTTCGTAGACGGTCCCGACAGCCGTAAACCGACCTCCCGACTCGCCACTGACGAACGCGGTCGAAAGAGGCAGCTCTGCATCCCGGCGCCACCGTGCAGCCCGAAGCGAGCGAGCGATTAGCTTCAGCTTCCGACTGTCGCTCTCTTAATCGCCGCCATGCCCCCCGCCAGTACGCCGCGTTACAACTGCTACGCCGTCACCGCGCCCGGCCTCGAGCCGGTGACCGAAACCGAACTCACCGCGCTCGGCATGGAGATGGGCGTTAGCGAGCCCGGCGGCATTCCCTTCCGCGCCGACGCCGCTGAACTCTACGCCGCCAACCTGCATCTGCGAACGGCCAGCAGGGTCATCGTGCGGGTGGCCGAGTTCGAGGCGCGCTCCTTCCGCGATCTCGAGACCAAGGCTCGCGTGGTGCCCTGGGAGCGCTTTGTCGTCCCGGGCAGGGCAGTCCAGTTGCGAGTGACCTGCCGGAAGTCCAGGCTGTACCATTCTGACGCTGTCGCCGAACGCGTGCGAGACGCTATATCGCACCGGCTTGGGGTTCCCACACCCACGCTGGCGGCGGCTGACGACGAGTCCGAAGGCGGCGAGGCCCAGCTCTTCGTCGTTCGTTTCAACCATGACCGCTGCACCATAAGTGCCGACGCCTCCGGTCGCCTCCTGCATCTTCGCGGCTACCGCCAGGCAGTAGGCCGCGCGCCGCTACGCGAGACGTTGGCCGCGGCAATGCTCCTCGGCAGTGGCTGGGATCCGGAGGCGCCTCTGCTGGATCCGATGTGTGGATCCGGCACGATCGCCATTGAAGGGGCGATGCTCGCCCGGCAGATCGCCCCCGGACTGCGGCGCAGCTTCGCCTTCGAGAACTGGCCGGAGTTCAGGTCCGATATCTGGGCCGAACTGCGCGCCGCCGCCAACGCTGCAGTACAGCCTGCGGCACTTGCCCCCATACAGGCGAGTGACCGCGATGCCGGCGCCATCGCGGCCACGATCGCCAACGCGGAACGCGCCGGAGTGGCTTCCGACATTACCGCCACTCAGCAGGCGCTCTCCTCCATCGATCCAGTTCGAGCACCCATCGGTTGGCTCGTCACCAATCCGCCATACGGTCACCGCGTCGGTGATGTCGAGCGGCTGCGCGCGCTCTACGCCAGGCTTGGGCAGGTCGCGTACACCCTCTGCCCCGGCTGGATCGTTGCGATTCTCGTTGCCGACCAGCGCCTGGAAGGGCAGGTCAACCTCCCCTTCGAGGACTCCTTCCGGACGAGCAATGGCGGCATCTGGGTCCGGCTCGCAGTGGCCACGGTACCTCAGTCGGACTGACGTACTGAAGCGGGCGGTGAGGGAGGCCGGATCTCGCGAATTGGATTCGGTGTGGTAATTGCACAGCCAGCTTCTTTACACCCCTCGAAAGGTCACTCATCGCCTCCGCTCGCGGTCTTCCTTTCGAGCTTATGACGCTGGTGCATCCGCTGCGGGAAATGACGCCCGCGCAGCACACCGACCGACAGTTTCCACGGACTCTTCCCGAAGGCGCGTTCATGCTTCACACCATAGCCGACCAGACGACAGTATCCTGCGTGGTATTGCGTGACCCTGACGCCACGAGCCTGACTAAGTGGCCGTTGGAGATGCTCGGCCGGAACGAGGAAGTGTGAGCGCCCCGCAGCGAGCGGATCGCGCGTTGCAGGTCAACGCTTCGCTCCGCGACTTGTCCACGTCGTCGGGCCAGCCTGTAGCTGCCGTGGATAGCGAGGCTGGGTCGCCAGTTGGTGACGTCAGCGAACCGGTGAGCATTCTGTTGGTCGGTGATCAGTCTGATCACCTGGTCGTTCTGGAGAACATGCTGGAGCCGTTGAGGGAACGGCTAGTGCGTGCCAGCTCCGGCGACGACGCGGTACGACAGCTGCTCAGCGGCGAATTCGCGGCGATACTCATTGATGTTCAGTTGAAGAGTCCGAGCGCTTTCCAGGCCGCGCGACTCATCAAGATGGACGAACGACTGGCGCTCATTCCAATTGTCTTTCTGGGTGCCGCCAGTACCGATGCCGAGCAGATCCGGGCCGGCTATGAACTGGGAGCTGTAGACTTTCTCGAGCAGCCGTTCAGTGCCGAAATGCTCCGCTCCAAGGTGGCCATCTTTGTCGGTCTCCATCGCAAACGGGAGCAGTTGAGGAGTCAGGAGCGGCAGTTACGGGAGGGCGAGAGGAGAGAGCTGGAGCTACGCCACCGGGCGCAGCTCCAGAAGTCGGAGTCGCGTATCGCCCAACTTGTGGCATCGGTAATGGACGCGATAATCACCGTGTCCGATACGGGCACCATCACTGGCCTGAACGAGTCGGCAGAGCGGATGTTCGGACGGACCGAGGCCGAGGTGAATGGGGGCTCCGTGACCGCGCTATTCCCCGACGGCCTCCCGAGGGCGACGCTCGAGCGCGCCTCGGAGACGGCGGCAGGAATGACGATAGTCACCGGCCTACGCGCCAATGGAGAGGCCTTCCCCGCTCAGGCAAGCGTGTCGAGAATGGAGATCCGCGGACAGGCGGTCATGAGCCTCATTGTCCGCGATGTCAGCGACCAACGACGAGCAGAAGCCGCCCTCCGCACCCAGGCCGCATCGCTGGCAACGACGACGGCGAAGCTCATGACGCTCAATGCGGAACTCCATCGCCGACAGGCCGAGTTGCAGCACGCGATGAATGCGCGAAATCGTTTCTACGCCTCCATGAGTCATGAATTGCGGACGCCCATTAATGCCATAATTGGTTACGGCACGCTGCTCGTGGACGATATCTATGGACCACTCAATGACCGTCAGCGCGATGGGTTGATGCGCAGCAACAGGGCTGCTCGCCATCTTCTCGAGCTTGTCAACGACGTTCTCGACCTGTCGAAGGTTGAAGCCGGCAAGATCGAGTTGTCACTGCAGCCCGTTGGCTTCCCAGCAATTCTTGAGGAGCTCTTCGTCACCGTCCGCACCATGGCCGACATCGATGAGTCGTTACTCAGTCTCGAGCCGCACAGTCGGGTCACAATAGTCACCGATCCGCGACGTGTCCGTCAGATACTGCTGAACCTGATCTCCAACGCGATCAGATTCGGCAACAACCAGCCTATCGTAGTTGGTTGCCGGAAGCACGGTGAGGGCGGCGTGGAGGTCACCGTCGCCGACCGCGGCCCAGGCATCGCCGAGTCGGACATAGCCCGGATATTCGACGAATTCGTGCAGTTGCGCGGAACCAGCCGCCCGGGGCAGGCACAGTCGGGAACTGGATTGGGGCTGGCGATCTCGCGTCAGTTGGCGGAGCTTCTGGGAGGCTCCCTGGACGTCGACTCGGTAATCGGTGAGGGGAGCGTATTCCGACTGCGCCTGCCGGCCAATGCCGACCTGCCTGCCATGCAGNNNNGACACTCCCTTCGACTGGGGGATCCAACCACGTGGTTGCACTCTGCATTGGGCGTCATCCGTACCTCAGTGACCACCTCGCCCGCTTCTTCGCTGATCTCGGTCTCGAGACCAGGGCGGTGGTGGGTTTCGAGGACGCCGTGAGGGTCGCCGACGAGGTACGTCCGGGTCTCGTACTCTGCGACTATGACCTTCTGACGACGAGGCCGCTGGATGAGTGGGAGCGACATCCCATCCTCTCACGCGTTCCGACCATTGCCGTGAGCCTCACCAGACGGACTCATGAGATGTCGCTGCTGGACGTGAACGGCATCGCCGGCTGTCTCTACTTGCCCACGCTTCACCGCGACGACACACGACGCGTGCTCGGCGCAGCCTGCACGCCGCCGTCGTACTCGCTGCCCTCGCCCTTCCTTTCGCCGGCAAGGCCGGCGAGCCAGTTCACACCGTGAACTGGTGGCGCAGCTTTCGATGGGCGGTTGGCAGATAGTGGCTCGGGTCACCGGGCAGCGGGAGTGCCAGACGATCGACTGCTTCTCGCAGCGGATGGCCTCGCGGAGATGGCGGACGGTGCGCCGAGGACGATGAACCGACAGCACGATGATCGGTCTGGAGAGGACGACATGCACGATCGCCCTCTTCCGGGTGTGACGCGTCGTCCCAATGTCGGCGATGCGGGCCGACCGACGCCGGCCGACATGCCGCCACTCCGTCCTCCAGTGAATGAAGCGCCGGCGCTCACCACGGCGGTCGACGCGCTCGGCCTCTCCATCGTCATCGTCGATCCTGACGGGACCGTGGAGTATGCCAGCGATGCGCTGAGCCGGCTGTTGGGAGTTCCCGCGGGAAGAGTACTGAATCGGAGCCTTGGCAGTCTTCTGCCGGGGCTGGAGTCGGGCGAGCCAGCCGCACTGCTAAGGCGCGCTCTCAGCACCGGCGAGCCATTCGACCTACGTCTGGACCACGGCACCGGGTCGGCCAGATGCACACTGGCCATCCGTGCCTCGAGCACCGCCGATGGCCGGCTCGCCCTGGAGCTCTCCAACGCCGCCGAATCGGCCAGTAGCGAGCCGGCGCAGCACGGCGCCATCGAGGCCAGCACGAGCATTCCCGAGCAGAGCGGACTCGCCAGCGCGGTGGGGGAGAATGCTCTGCTCCGAGAACTCACTGGCCGCCTGGCCGACACCCCTGACTCGGCAACGCTGATGCGTGAACTTGCCGACATCGCGAGACGTGAGTGCGCCGCCATGGGCAGCGGTGTAGCGTCGGTACGCGATGGCAAGGTCGAGGTGCTTGCCAGCGTCGGTAGCGGGATGCGGGAACGTGGTACCGTCTTCCCGCTGGAGGGCTCGCTCGCAGCCACTGTCGTCGAGGATCGACAGCTCACCCGAAGCCATCTGAACGGGCTAACTGATCACCAGCACCTGTTGACCGGGGAAGCGGTTGGCCAGGCCATGATCGCTCCTATAATCGCCTACGACCGGGTGGTAGGGGTACTGACAGTGGTTCGCGATCGGTCCGCGCCCCTGTTCACCGAGCAGGACGAATGCCGGCTCCTGATGGTGACCGACCACGCCGCCCTGGCGCTGTGGAGGTCCCGCCTGCTTGAGCAGGCGCTCTCCGCCAACGAAGCGCGCGGCAATTTTCTGGCGACCATAAGCCACGAGCTGCGCACTCCCCTCACCGCCCTCGTCGGCTACGGTGAACTGCTTGGCGACGAGATATTCGGGTCGCTGAGCGATGGGCAGAAGGAGATGGTGGAGCGCATTCGCTCTGTCACCCACGGACTGGCCTCCATGGTGGACGAGTTGCTCAGCTTCGCCAG
>CAJDWZ010000013.1_pt1 | contig 20043 bp, 24 predicted proteins | sample 7391701 | NCBI WGS metagenome assembly CAJDWZ01 (sample SAMEA7055744, study PRJEB34461) | soil metagenome | biome: terrestrial ecosystem; feature: Peninsula; material: soil | place: Antarctica | collected 2016
CAGATACTCCAGGATGCGTTCCTTGGCCTCATGCAGGCCGTAGTGACGCTCGTCCAGCGCTTCCTCCACCTTGCTCAGCGCGATGTCCGCCTCGTCGGCGTGCTGGCTGCGCTTGTGCCACGGTAGGCTGAGCACCCAGTCCAGGTAGGTGCGGATCACGTGGTACTCGCTGGCTGCGGGCGAGAGCATGCGCATCCGCTCGGTCTCGCGGCGTGCTTCCTGATCGGCCCGCTCGGGCAGCTTGGCCTCGTCGATCCGTTGGATTAGGTCGCTCGCCTCCTTCTCGCCCGGCTCCACGTCACCCAGTTCGGCCTGGATCGCCCTCAACTGCTGCCGAAGGTAGAACTCGCGCTGGTGCTGCTCGATCTTCACCTCGGTCTGGCGCTTGACGTCCTCCATCACCTGAGCGCGCTGAAGCTCGCGCTCCAAACGGTCGAGCACGAAGCGGATCCGCTCGCCGACGTCCAACCGCTGCAGGACCTCGTCCTTGTCGGAGATCCGGAAGTTCATGTTCGTGGCGGCCAGATCGGCGAAGCGACCTGGGTCGGCGACGTTCATCTGGAGAATCTGGGGGACCTCGTCGGGGATACGATCAATGAGGTCGGCCAGCTTCTCGGCGGCCGCGATTGTGCGTGATATTAGCTCGTCCAGATCGTTCGGATCGCCGGGCGTCTCGCGCACCGGTGCGACGCGGGCAATGGGGTAGGGCTCGGTTTGCTCGACCCCTTCCAGGGTGATCCGTCGTAGCCCCTGGAGGGTGATCTGGACCGTGTCGCCAGGGAGGTTGATGCGCTCGTGGACCCGCGCCGCCACGCCTACCTTGCCGATGAAGCGCGCTGGATCCGGCGGATCGTCGTGTTCCCCGTTGGCCACCACCAACGCTACGATCAGCCCGGCCTCCTCCTCGTACGCTCGGAGGAGGGCGAGATTCTCGGGCGCTCCCATCTGCACGGCGATCGTACCCAGGGGATAAACGATCGTGGAGCGCAGCGCCATCAGCGGCAGGCTTGGCGGGAGCTCGGATCGAAGGATGTCGTCCTTACGCTGAGTGCGGGCCATTATGAGCGCGGTTCCATGACGCCTGCTAATGCGGATGCTAGCTCGCGAACGGCCCGGAGGCCAGCGACTTTCCCACGGTAACGCGATGGCACTAGCCGCGGAACGCCGGCTGGGATAACTTTTCAGGCTATGTTCGACGAGCTGAGCGAAAAACTCGAGGCGACCTTCGCGCGCCTCCGTGGTCGCGGCGTCCTCACCGAGGCCGACATCAAGGAAGGACTGCGGGAAGTTCGCCGCGTTCTTCTCGAAGCCGATGTCAACTTTCAACTCACACGCGAGTTCCTGGAGCGCGTGGAGAAGAAGGCCATCGGCGTCATTGCCGTCCGCACTGTCTCACCGGCGCAGCAACTCGTCAAGATCGTCCATGACGAGCTCACGAACATGCTCGGTGAGCAGCGCGCCACGCTCACCCTCAGCTCCATCCCGCCCAGTGTCGTCCTCATGGTCGGCCTCCAGGGGTCGGGCAAGACGACAACGGCTGGCAAGCTCGCTCGCAAGCTGAAGGCCGAGGGACGGCCGGTGCGCCTCATCGCCGCTGACGTCTACCGTCCGGCGGCCATCGATCAGCTGGAAACTGTGGCCGCGCAGATCGACACCGCCGGCCGTCTGCAGATCGACACCGAGATGATGGACGAGCTTCGCCGCCTCAAGGAAGCAGTGCGGCCGAGCGAAGTGCTCTTCGTAGCTGACGGGATGACCGGTCAGGACGCTGTGCGCATCGCCCAGGGTTTCGACGAGGCGCTCGGCGTCACCGGCGTGGTGCTCACGAAGATGGACGGCGATGCTCGCGGTGGTGCCGCGCTTTCCATCTACGGCATCCTCAAGAAGCCGATCAAGTACATCGGTGTCGGTGAGAAGCTGGACGCCCTCGAGGAGTTTTATCCCGAGCGCATGGCCGGCCGCATCCTCCAGATGGGTGACATCGTCACTCTTGTGGAGAAGGCTCAGGGAGCGTTCGACGAGAAGGAGGCCAAGCGCCTCGAGAAGAAGGTCCGCAAGGAAGGCATGGACCTCGAGGATTTCCTCGGGGCGATGCGCCAGGTCCAGAAGCTCGGCCCGCTTGAAGGCGTGCTGAAGATGCTCCCGGGCGTCAACAGCAAGATGCTGAAGCAGGCGAACATGGATCCGAAGCGGATGAAGCACATTGAGGCAATAGTGCTCAGCATGACGCTCGCCGAGCGCAAGAACCCGTCGCTACTGAACGGATCGCGGCGGTTGCGTATCTCTCGGGGCTCCGGCCGGCCCATCACCGAGGTGAACCGGCTGCTACAGCAGTTCCGCGACATGCAGAAGCTCATGAAGAAGGCTGCCACCGGCAACCTGCGGCTACCGCCCGGAATGATGGGCGGGATGAGATAGCGGGCGACTTCCGCTATTGGAGCGTGGGATAGCTTACCACGCAGCACGACGCACTACCCGGGTGCGACGCGGAGATTCCGCGCACGCGAGGAGCCCGGCCCGACACACTGACTCTGGGATACATCAAATGGTTCGCATTCGTCTCCGCCGCGTTGGCCGCAAGAAGGCCCCCGTCTATCGTCTCGTCGTCGCCGATAGCCGCAGCCCCCGCGATGGTAAGTTCATCGAGATCATCGGCCAGTACTCCCCGCGTCAGTCCGATGTCGGACTGAACATCAAGGCTGATCGCGCTCTCTACTGGCTCAGCATGGGCGCGCAGCCCAGCGACACGGCGCGCTCGCTGCTTCGGAAGGCGGGCATCATGAAGATGCGTCACGAGCAGATGCTGGCCCGGAAGCTGGACGGCTCTGCCGTGCCTCTCTCGGAGAAGGCCGAAGCCGCGCCGGAAACGGCAGCCCAGGCGGTGCCGGTCGTCGAGGACCGCGCTGACGAGGACGCCACGTCCGAGGAGTGAGATGGCCGAGCCCGAGTGGGTTATAGTCGGGCGCGTCCGCAAGACCCACGGGTTGCTGGGCGAACTCGTGGTCGAATCGATCACCGACCGGCCGGGCGAGGTCTTCGCGCCCGGCCGGCGTGTCGTTGCGGGCACTGCCACGGCACGGGTCGGGCGCGCCCCGCGAGACTTCATCGTTCAGCGTACCAGACCCTTCAAGGGCGGCTTCATCATCGCCTTCCAGGGGCTGGACGACTGCGACGAGGCGGAGAAATGGCGCGGACGCTTCCTCTTCATCCCGGGCTCCGAACTGGCGCCACTGGAAGTGGGGGAGGTGTATGTGCACGATCTCCACGGCCTGCGTGTCGAGCTGACCGACGGCACGCTGGTCGGCACGATCACCGATGTCTATGAGCTTCCGCAAGGCCTCGGGCTCGACGTCAAGCGTGAGGGAAGGCCGAGCGTTGTCGTGCCATATAGGGCGGAAGTGGTGCGCGACGTCGACGTCGGAGCCGGATTGATGGTGATCGATCCGCCGCCGGGGTTGCTGGACTGACATGCTCCGCGTAAACGTCCTCACGATCTTCCCCGATTTCTTCACCACGCCGTTGGGCCTTAGCATCCCTTCTCGGGCGGCGGCGGCCGGTATCGTGTCGTACAACATCTTCGACCTCCGCGACTTCACTCACGACCGGCACCGAACGGTGGACGATTATCCGTACGGTGGCGGGCCGGGCATGGTCATGAAGCCGGACCCGTTCTTCGAGGGAGTGGAATCGATCGGGGCGGTGGCTCCCATAGTGCTCCTCTCTCCACGCGGCCGCGTCTTCTCCCAGGCAGACGCACGGCGATTCGCTGCCGGGACCGAACTGACACTCCTCTGCGGTCACTACAAGGACGTGGATCAGCGGGTGGCCGATCATCTGGTCACCGAGGAGCTGTCGCTCGGCGACTTCGTTCTTAGCGGCGGCGAGGCGGCTGCCCTGGTGGTGATCGACGCCACGGTGCGGCTTCTGCCGGGGGCCATGTCAGACCTGGACAGCGCCCACACAGACTCCTTCTTCGACCGTGAATTGAGCGCTCCCAGCTACACCCGTCCTCCGGACTTCCGCGGTCACGCGGTGCCGGAAGTGTTGCTGAGCGGCGATCACAAGCGAATTGCCCGCTGGCGGGAGAGCGAGGGAGAACGGCTGAGCAGAGAGCGCGATTTACGGGACGCCCCACTCCCCTAGCGCCCGCCTATAGCTGCGGTTACCTTTCCCAGTCTTGCGCCGATCGCAGCCGTGTCGTGCGCAGCATCCTGTAGCGATCGCAACCCCCATCCGGGCCGTGCTGGCCCTGAGCGTCATATGCATCCGTTCATCGAGACCCAGAAAGAGTATCTCCGCACCGATGTCCCCGCTTTCAGGGCTGGTGACACAGTTCGCGTGCAGGTGCGCGTGAAGGAAGGAGAGAAGGAGCGGCTGCAGGCCTTCGAGGGCGTGTGCATTGCCCGTCGTGGTAGCGGCGTCAGCGCGACGTTCACGGTGCGCAAGATTTCGAACGGCATCGGCGTTGAGCGCATCTTCCCGGTTCATAGCCCCATGCTCGGCGATATCGTCGTGGTCCGTCGTGGACGCGTCCGTCGCGCCAAGCTCTACTACCTGCGCCACCTCACGGGCAAGGCCACGCGCATCAAGGAGCGCAAGGCGCGCGCGCCGGGCACGGGTCAGGCAGGCGCGAAGCGCTGACCAGATGGCTGCCACCCGCACTCGGTGGAGCGCGCTCGAGCGCGAGCTACGCGAGCGGGGTGGCCGGCTCATTGCCGGAGTCGACGAAGTAGGACGGGGCCCCCTTGCGGGCCCCGTTGTCGCATGTGCCGTCGTCATGCCGCCGGAGGCGCGGGCTATTGCCGGCGTGGCCGACTCCAAGAAGCTCGCGCGCCCAGAGCGTGTGCGCCTGGCCGTCCTCATCCGTCGCCATGCCCTGGCTATCGGGCTGGGCGCCGCATCGGTCCGCGAGATCGACAGGCTCAACATCTATCACGCCACCGTGCTGGCAATGCGACGGGCCATCAACCGTCTGTCGCTCGCTCCGGATCATGTCCTGATAGACGGACTTCCACTGGCGTCGCTGGCGGTGGAGCACACGGCCGTCGTTGGCGGGGATGCCCGCTGCTACGCGATTGCCTGTGCGTCGATACTGGCCAAGGTCACACGTGACAGGCTCATGACGTCGCTCTCCGTGCGATATCCGGATTACGAGTGGGGACGCAATTCCGGCTACGGTACCCCCGACCATCTCCGTGGGCTGGATCGGGCAGGGGCGACGCCGCATCACCGCCGTAGCTTCGCGCCGGTGCGCCAGCTCTCACTGGACCTCGGCGTCCCGCAGATCACACTGCCCGAGTTGCCCGCAACGGGCGCGTTTGACACATCTCTCTTCCTCCATCCACCAGGCCAGCCATGAGCTCCTCCTCGATCTTCCGCGACGGCCTGCTGGCCGGACAGGTAGCACTCGTTACGGGCGGCGGCTCCGGCATCGGCTTCGGTATCGCCGAGCAGCTAGCCGGACTCGGTGCGCACGTCGTCCTTGCCAGCCGTAGCATTGAACGAGTGGAAGCCGCCGCCGCCAGAATCGTCTCGGCTGGCGGCCAGGCCAGTGGAGTCGCCGTGGATGTGCGCGATGCTGACCGTGTGCGCGAGATGGTCTCCGCCGTTGCAGGAAGCCACGGAAGAGTGGACATACTGGTCAACAATGCCGCGGGCAACTTCTACGTCCCGTCGGAGACGATGTCGGCCAACGCCTGGCGCTCGGTGATCGAGATAGATCTGAACGGCACCTTCTTCTGTTCGCAGGCGGTAATGCCGGTGATGCGAGAGCAGGGTGGTGGGCGCATCATCAACATCTCCATGACGCTACACTACCGTGGTTGGCCAATGATGGCTCACGCTACCGCGGCCAAGGCGGGCATTGATGCGCTCACCCGCACGCTGGCGGTGGAATGGGCGCCGAGCCGCATCCGCGTCAACGCCATCGCACCCGGCCCCATCCCTACCGAAGGCGTGCGAAAGGCCTTTGCAGCACCGCTGGGCGCGATCGACGCGTCCGGGTTGGAGCAGGCAATGACCGAGCATGCCGAGCGCACGATTCCAATGGGGCGATGGGGAACTCCGGCAGATATCGGGCAGATGGTCGCCTATCTCGCATCGCCCGGTGGCGACTGGATAACGGGCTCGATATTCGTCGTGGATGGTGGCGAATGGCTGTCGCGTCCGGCCAACGTGACCATGCCCTGATAGGGCAGCGAAATGGGCAGAAATGGCCGCTGCCCCCCGCTCAGCTTGCTCCCAGGGACGCACTCGGTGATTGGCGTCACAACGACAAACAGGAAGTATTGGCTGCTGTGATCGTCGTCACACGCACTCCCGCCTACTCGGTACACATTTCTTCTTAGCTACAAGGCAAGTAGAAACCCGTGTACTCGTAGACATTTCTAAAGGAGCGGCGAAGATGACTAGCAAAGTTCGCATGATCGCACTCGGCCTCGTCAGCGTAACGATGCTGCAGGCTTGCGCCACGAAGGGCTTCGTTCGCGACCAGGTCGGAGTGGTTCGCGATTCGTTGGGTACGGAGATCTCGACGCAGGTCGCCACCGAGCGTCAGGCTCGCGAGTCGGCCGACGATGCCATCCGCACGGATGTCGCCGCGCTGCGCACCGAGCTCCAGTCCATGCGCACTGAGTTCGGCGCCAAGATCACTGCACTAGAGGACGGCCTCAAGTTCGCCGTGCCGGTCAACTTCGCGTTTGACGATGCGTCAGTTCGCGACCAGGACCGTGCTGCTCTTGAGCGCTTCGTCCAGGTGGCACAGAAGTACTATCCGAACGCTACGATCACGGTCGAGGGCTTCTCGGACCCCGCCGGCTCTGCTGCTTACAACAAGAAGCTCAGCGAGCGTCGCGCCGAGTCGGTTAAGAGCTACCTCGTATCGCAGGGCCTGAGTGACGCACAGCTTCGCGCGGTAGGCTACGGCAAGTCGCGCCTCGTGAATCCTGGCGCCTGGGGCAACGACCCGGCAGCCGAGGCGAATCGCCGCGTGGTCTTCGTGGTTGAGCATGTTGGTTCGTCGATCGTCGCCGCTGTACCTACGGCTGACTGAAGACATCGGTAGCGCTCGTTGACCAAACTGGTGAAGTGACGCGCGGCCGCCGTGCCGCGCCGCTCCTCCGGATTGGATGACAGGTCGAGGGCTCCCGCGTTGATGCGCGGGAGCCCTCTCAGCGTTACAGCTTCAACTGATTGCGACTGGCGCTCACGGTCCGCTTTCCGCATGATGCGGCGTGCGGGCGCGGTGCGCGATGCCATCGGTTGTGGCGGCGACATAGGCTCTCGCGTTATCTCGCTCGCTAGCGTCCCGCGATGATCACAGCCCGAAGTGAGGAGAGTCAACTTGCCGCAACCAGTCAGTCGCACACTCGTTAGCCACGGCAAATCAAATTTGGCCGCCGGGATCCCGCGGTTCCGCGTGCGGTCGGCGAGGCGCGGTATCAGCCGCGCTCCGCTGAACAGGGCGCGATCCGCCAGGAGTGACGTCAGCTGGCTTTCGCGGTGCTGCGACGTCAGGAGCGACATCAGCCGGACTGTCGTTCTCGCTCTGTTCCTCGGCTTGTTTGGGGTTGTCGGGTGTGCGGGCGGAGGCGGCGACGCCACCGCGGCAGACAGTCTCTCCTCATCGCCGCCGCGGGCGCTCGAGGATCCGTACGGCTCTTCACTCCGCGACAGCGCAAGCATTGCGGCTGACAGTTCGGGTGAGTTCACCGACGCGGACAGCGCATCCTGTCCCATGACCGGACTCTGGCGGCAGTGCAACGTGGAGAAACGGTTAGAGCGATCGGGCTTCGTGATCCGCCCCGGCAGCGATTCGGTGGCACAGCCGGGCCTGCTGATCACCGGTACGGTGGTCCGCTTGGGACGCGCCGAACTGCAACTCTACTTCTATGCCGATAGCGCCGACGCACATCGGCAGGCGGATGCTCTGGACGTCGGTGCGGCGCGGCCGGCAGACGCTACCGATGTTCTGCGGGAGCCAAGGCTGATACGATCGAACAATCTTCTCGCTCTTTTCTTCAACAACAACGACCGCCAACTGGAGCGGGTGGAGTTGGCTCTCACGGCCGGGCTGCCTACCCGCTGACTGCGCGGCTGGAGCCAGAAGGTGCCAATGGAGGAGTACTATCGGCGACTTTATGGTCAGAAAGCCGGTCGGATAAAGGGATATTCGCAATTTGCCTGTTGCGCTTCGCGGCTGTTTACGTCACTGTAAGCGCATTGCGCGGCCATGCGGCGCGCATGTGAGGCTCCCAATTTTCCCCCGGAGATACCGATGAATCGAGCTGAGTTGGTCGACGCGCTCGCCGAGCGGATGGAGATGTCGCGGCGCGAAGCCGGCGACGTCATCACGGCGCTGTTCAATCCGACCGAAGGCGTGATCGCCAAGGCCCTCAAGAAGGGCGATGTTGTCTCGCTGACCGGCTTCGGCGCCTTCGGCGTCCGCAAGCGCAGCGCACGCACCGCGCGCAACCCGCAGACCGGTGAGCCGATCAAGGTTGCGGCTACCAAGGTCCCGGCCTTCAAGGCTGGCGCCAGTCTCAAGGCCGTCATCAGCGGGAAGAGCAAGGGTCCGGCGAAGGGAGCTGCCGCGAAGGGAGCTGCCGCGAAGGGAGTTGCCACGAAGGGAGCTGCCAAGAAGGGAGTCGCCAAGAAGGGAGTCGCCAAGAAGGCCACGAAGTCGGCCAAGCCTGCGAAGCGGGCTCGCTGAGTCGGTTAGAGGGTCAACACAGTACTACGATGGGGCGCCCGGTCATTGCCGGGCGCCCCATCGTCGTACTGCCTGGTGCCGGACCGCTAATGCGGTACGGCGGTCGTCACGTCAGGCTCGTCGCATCCCGCTGCGAAGCAGTCGCAACACGAAGAGCAGGACAATGGCACCTATGAAGGCGACGAGAATAGTGCCAGCCAGTCCACCAACCGGAGAAACGATGCCGAGCGCGGTGAACAGCCATCCACCGACAAACGCACCGACTATACCGATGATGATGTCACCGACTATGCCATAACCGGTGCCGCCCATGACGAGCGAGGCGAGTACGCCAGCGACGAGTCCTACTATGAGCCAGGTCAGGAGAGTCATGAGATCCTCAAGTTGAAGAGAGTGGTTTCCTAACTCATGTATGGCAACCGGCGTGCCTCGGTGGCGAACCCGGCACTAGCAGTTTCTGGTATCCGGCCTTTCCGACCGGTCCTGATCGTCGGCGGGCACCGGTAAACAACGTATTGGAGGATATTTCAAGGGGATGCTCCGCGGAGCCTGTGCGACTAGGTTATCCCCATCACGTTGCACGAGCGCCCCGATAGCTCAAACGGATAGAGCATTCGACTTTTAATCGAAAGGCTGTGGGATCGTACCCCACTCGGGGCATCAGCGCGCCGCCCGCGTACGGTAGGCGACATCCGGTGGCGGGTCGCCGTTAGGCCAGTCGTTCTCCTTGCCGGGGAAGTCCGGCCGCGGCCTGCTGATCACATAGGCCGCTACGTCGTAGGCCTGCTGTGGGGTGAGGTCGGCGGCAGCGAGGGGCATGTTGTGCTTGATGAATGCCGCTGCCGTATTCAGCCGTGACATCCCCGCTCCAATGTTGTAGGACTCCGGTCCCCACAACGCCGGCGCGATATCGGTGCCCTGTCCGTCCATGCCATGACAGGCGACGCAGCGAGTATCAAAGATCTCGCGACCCTTTACCGTGTCGGCCGGAAGCGGATCCAGCTTGGCCACGCCCTGCCCGCGCACCGTAGCGCCCACTGGCACACCCCGCGAGAGATGCGCCATGTAGGCCACGATATCGCGCATCGCGTCGCTCTCCGCCTCCAGAGGAGCGCCGTTGAGGCTTCGGACGAGGCAGTCGTTGACCCGATCCTCCAGCCTGATGACGCTCCCGGTACGGCTCCGGTACTGCGGGAAGCGGGCGTAAACGCCGGTCCAGGGCATGGAGTTCTCGCGTGTCCCCGCATCAAGGTGGCACGTGGTGCAGCGCAAGCCATTGCCGACGTTCTCCGGCAGGCTGTCACGCGTCGCCATCATGATTGCCTGCCCTCGTCTGATGGAAGTGCCCACGGGTCCGTCGGGAATGGCCAGAGCAGACAGATTCACCACAAACGGCTGGTCCGCGGCGGCAGGCGCGGCGGCGCTGTCTCCGGTGCTGCGGGCGGTCGCGTCGCCACCGCCCGAGCAGGCCGAAACGGCCGCCAGTATCGCGCTCACGGCGAGCACCAGGAGCAGGGGACGGCGCAGGCCGTCGCGGGAGTTGTCTGGAATACTCATGGACCTCCGGCGGCCGCGCGGGCGCCGTCGAATGTGTGAACTTCACGGGCGATATCGGAAATTAGGCGGCGGGCCACCGCAGGGTCAGTAATCTCCCCGGTGAGCACCACCAGCACGTACGCAGACCGGCCCGTCGGATAGACGATTGCCGCGTCGTGCAGGATCGCCGTTATCGATCCCGTCTTGTGGGCCACCAGCGTTCCCGGCGGCAGCCCAGCGGGGATCTCTTCGTCGAACGCCTGACGGAGAAGTATATCACGCATGTGACGCGTAGACGCTGGCGAGCCCGCCCGACCACTCTCTATCGCCGCCATGAGCGTCGCCAGTGCACGAGCAGTCGTGGTGTTGCTCAAGCCTCGCTCGAAGGCCTTGGTATCCTCCACGCCACGCAGTACGCGCATGCCCGGCGCCTGTAATGCATCCGTCGTGGCGCGCACTGAGTCCGCCGTGACGAGCTCGATGAGCACGTTGGTGGCGAGGTTGCTGGAGTGGGTGATCATCCGCTCCATCAGTTCATCCAGCTTGACCCCGGTCCCGACCTTCGCGTAGAGCGTAGAGTCGGAGTCATCGCCCGCGTCGAGCGAGAACGGCGAACCATCGACGATCGACGAGAATCGGTTGGCCAGCGGAATTGACTGGTCTAGATGCAGCCGCCCATCGTCCACCCGGCGCATCAGCTCGATCATCACCGGCACTTTCATCGTACTCGCGGCGTGGAATACGCTGTCCGCATCGATGAGAAGTGAATCGGGCCGGCCGAGTGATCTGTACACGACCGCCACCCTGGCTCCGGGAACCCTGTCAATCCGCTCCTCGAGCCTCATGGTGAGATCGGCGACTGAGGTGGCGGCTGACGACATCGGGCTTCCGTTGGGGGCGGCACCAACGGAGCCACCGTGAGGACGGGTAGCAGGCGTCGCGCAGCCCGCAAGGGCAAAGGCGACGGAGGTGGTATACAGGATTGCCGCTGGCCGGAGAGAGTCTCGGATGCTCACGTAGCGAATATGTGGCGCGGTCCCGGATCCGCCAACCTCCAGCGCATCCGACGCGCTGGTTGCCTTCGTCGGGTCCGGATCGTAGTATCTTGGCGCCCTTCGCTCTCCGCGACGGGCGACAGAGGGGTCCCGTGCTGCTGCCGCTGCATCGACGCCACACTCGTGACGCCACTGTCGCGCCGACGCTCGGGATAGGCCTCCCACCGTTGCGCGACGGCGCCAGGCGCCGTTCCGGCCCGAGCGAACAATGGTCGATCCCGATACCCTGCGTGAAGCTCTCGAGTCCCATGTGCCGACCGTCTCGACGGACGGTCGCTCGCGGCTGCTCGATTTCAGCTTCTCCCGAACCCAGGCGGGTCTCTGCTGCGCCGACGTCGTGCTGGACGATGGCAACAGCGGTGCGGAGTGGCGCGGAAAGGCGCATGGCGCCTCCAGCCCCACCGGCGAGTTACGCGTCTCCGCCGAATCGGTGCTGCGGGCACTGGAGCAGGGACGCGGGCAACGGCTCGAGTTGCTGGGCGTGAAAGCCCTTCGGGCATTCGACGCGATGGTTGTCATCGTCGCCATCGCCGCCGAGCGCCAGGGCACGACCAGCCGGCTTCTGGGTTGTGCCCTCGCCGGAACTGACCTCAACCGCGGAGCTGTCCTCGCCGCACTCAATGCCACCAATCGGGTTCTCAGTTCGGGCTCCCGAGACTAGCTTCATTCTCTTGAGTTCACCGCGCCGTCAGGAGCCTTCCCGCTCCCCGGTACCGGCCGCACGCTCGTGCGCGGCCGCCTGTCCTCTTGCCAGCTCGACCGACGCCGCCTCTCCCGCGTTGCGCCGTGTCGGCAACCAGTGGAGGTCCGACTGGTGAAAGCCCGCCTCGTTCCTATCGCATCGCTTGTCCTTGGCCTGGCTGCCTGCGCGCCTGGACTGCGATCCTCGAGTTCTGGCACGACACCCGTCCCCCTCTCATCGGGCCCCGATCGGGTCGCTTCGTTCTCCAGTGGAGTTGGGCGGGGTTCCAGCCAGCTTGCCCTCACCAGCGCGGCGCACTCTGCGCCAGCTCCGTCCATCACGGAAGAGGAAGCTGCGGCGGCGGTGGTCGGGCTCTTCGGCTGGACTCCGGCCGCGACCCGCGATTCCGACGCTGCCGTGGCCTGGGATATCGACGTTTCCTACGCCAGTCGGGATCGGGTCGAGCACTATGTCGATCGTTTTACCGGGAGCGCGCGCGGAGTGTTCTCCGCCTGGCTCAGGCGCGGTACGCGGTACGAAGGAATGATCCGCACGAAGCTGCGCGATGCGGGTCTGCCGGAAGATCTCTATTTCCTTGCCCTGATCGAGAGCGGTTACGATTCCCACGCGTACTCCAGAGCGGCCGCTGTGGGAATGTGGCAGTTCATGACTACCACCGCGCGCGGCGTCGGACTGCGGGTGGACTGGTGGGTGGATGAACGCCGCGATCCAGTGAGGGCTACGGATGCCGCGATTCGTTACCTGCGCGGCCTGCGCACCGAATTCGACGGATCGCTCTACCTGGCTGCAGCGGCGTATAACGGTGGATCGGGACGCGTCTCTCGCGGTCTCGCCCAGCACGCCGACGCGCTGAACGGAGTGGAAGGAGATGATCGTTTCTTCGCCCTCGCCGAGACGGGTTATCTGCGGTCAGAGACGCGGGAGTACGTGCCGCAACTGATCGCCGCCGCCCTCGTCGGGAAGGCTCCTGAACGGTACGGGATAGATGTCGAACCGCTGATGCCGTTCGTCTACGACAGTGTCACCGTCCCCGCTTCCACGCCGCTCGCCGCCGTGGCTACCGCGAGCGGGGCGTCGCTGGCCGACATCCGCGAGTTGAACCCGCAATTCCTGCGCGGCCTCACCCCACCGGGCGCATCGAGCCAGATGAGGGTGCCGGTGGGGCGCGGCCTCGCCTTCGAGCTTCGCTTCGACGAACTGCCCGCTGCTCAGCGTTCGGGAATCATTGGCCGCGAGACTACAGTGAACCGGGGCCGGCTATCGGCGATGGCGGCGAAACACGGCCTCACCGAGCAGCAGCTAGCCTGGTATAACCCTGGGCTTCGCCGGGCATCCAACGGACTCCTGATCGCTGGCCAGATCGTCATCATCCCCAGCGACGTCGCTGTCGCGGCAGCTCTCAACGTGGCCGACCCGTCGGTCGAGCGCTACGGAACTTCCAGCGCGAAGCCCGCCAAGACGGTCGCGAAGAAGAAGGCCGCCCGGCGGACGCACGTCGTTGCCGGCGGTGAGTCACTGGACAGGATTGCCCGGCGTTTCGATCTCACGGTGAAGCGCCTGAAGTCCATGAACGGTCTCCGCAGCGACGTCATTCGGCCAGGCCAGCGCCTGATTGTCGGGACGAGCGGCGGCGCCTGAACTACAGACGGTCGCTAGGCACGATTAGCCGTCGATGGGAAACGGGAATGGGGAGCGCGTCTGGCTGACGCGCTCCCCATTCCCGTTTCGACTTCGCCTTCCTTGAGTGTCGGTCCGCTGGGCGGACCAGGCTCAATTCACTACGCCGTCGCCCTTGTATCCTCTCAGGAGCCGGCGCTCGTAACCATTGGACGGGTCCAGTCCCTCACGGCGCGACCGCTCGACAGCGGTGGGTCCACGATTGTAGACGAGTAGGGCCAGACCCAGATTGCCGTCATACTCGCGGATGAGACCACGGAGGTAGCGGAATCCGATGCGCAGGTTGGTCTCGCGATCGTAGAGTCCCTCGCGCGTTATCCCCTTCTCGAAGTAGCGCGCCGTGGCCGGCATGAGCTGAGTGAGTCCCACTGCGCCGACCGGGCTCACTGCATCCTCCTTGAACTCGCTCTCCAGGCGCACGAGCCGGAACGCCAACTCGGGCTCGATGCCCTCATCGAGGGCGATGTCGTGGATGGCTCCGGCGAGCTGCGCGCCGATGTTGTAGCGATTGGAGAAAGTGAAGATCCGGTTCCATCGCTCGAGCTGAGCATTGGCCATGGCCAGCTCGCCGTGCGACATCTTCGGTTGTACATCGTCTCCCTCATCGTCCTGCATCCCGTCGAGCGTCGGGCTGGTGCTGCTAGGCGCAAACGCCGCCCTGGCCTCGTTTACCTGCTGGTTCTCATATACTAACAATATCGCGGTGCAGCAGGCGATGCCCGCAAGCGCCCGGGTGGTCCGCTGATAACGTCGCGAGCGGTCACCACGGCGTACATAAGTACCGCGTAAGTCTCGCATTTTTGTAAATTCTCTCTGAGGTTGTGATGCCGGGTGGTGTGATGTTCTCACCGCCCGCCGGGGCAGCCGCAAAACTTCCACGAATTACGCGCGCTGCCAGGGATCGCTCTTGCCTCCGATTTTGGACAACACGGAAATATAACCTATCTCCATGCCCCGATCTACTGCCTTGGCCATGTCATAAATTGTGAGGAGGCACACACTTACAGCGGTCAGTGCCTCCATTTCCACGCCCGTTTTACCGATGCAGCGCACCCGAGCCAACGCCCTTACTCCGGGCAGTTCGGGGTCTAACGTGAGCTCTATCTCTATGCCCGTAAGCGGTAGCTGATGACAGAGTGGTATCAGCTCTGAGGTCCGTTTGGCAGCCATCGTGCCGGCTACCCGCGCCACCGTCAGCACATCCCCCTTCTTCAGGCCGTTGGCCTCGATTAGCGCCAGTGTCTCGGCGGCCATGCGTATGGCCCCTGTGGCTTCAGCAACACGTACTGTGTCGCTCTTCCGCGACACATCCACCATCCGCGCCGCCCCTGTCGGATCCACGTGGCTGAGCTCCGATGGGTCTGCTACTGCCTTCGTCGTGCCTGAGTGACCGTCTCCGGCTTCCTCTACCGGGTTGAGATCGCTGTCCTGATCGCCCCCGACATGGCCAGACAAACGCACGTCGTGTGCCTTGGGTGGGCGATCAGAAATCATCTCGTTGCCCCTTCTGGTCCATTGCCGAGGCCAGCTGCCGCATGAGCGCCATGCCGGCGAGCTGTGGATTGACGTTGCCACGGGCGTGGTCGCGCGCTCGCTCCACCGCCATCACCGCCCGGCCAAGGCGGACGGCGCGCTGGTCACGTCCAGAATCCACGGCGTCTCGGAGTCGCTCGTGGAGGAGAACCGTCAGGTGCTCCAGTGACGCGGCGAAACCGCCGCGCGCCTTTGTCGAACCGAGTCCTGCGGCTGCCCTCACCCAGCGAGCTCGGCTGCCACTGCCAGCGGCGTCCATCAGGCGCCGGGCGGCGGCAGCGGCTCCCCTCTCCTCCTCGGAGATGATGAGCCTGCCCGGCCGGCCGCCAGCCAGTCGCACGAGCTCGGAAGCACTCTCTACCCCGCCGTACTCAGTACGTAAACGAGTCCGTACTGACGGATAGTCGACGAAGTCGCGGACTGCAGCTTCCGACAGTGTTGGGACGCGTACCGCTACGACGCGCGAACGGATCGTGGGCAGGAGGGCGCCAGGCTCGCTCGAAGTGAGGATCAGCGTCGTATCGTCCGGAGGCTCCTCGAGCAACTTCAGAAATGCGTTGGCCGCGATTGCGGAATCCTCGTCGATCGCCATCCGGTCGGCGTCGCCGATGACAAATACCTTCCGACGTCCAATCGCCGGCGCGCGCGAGGCCTGATGCAGCATCGCTCGCACGATAGACACATGCAGTGCCTCACTGCCTGGCGGGGCAGGGTAGAGCCCTCCCGCTTCAACTCGTTCCCTGATTGCCTCGCCGATGTCCATGGTTATCTCGGCGGCGTCGGGATCAGCGCTCTTCAGGCGTGGACGCGGGAAATACCAGTGGAGGTCAGGGTGCAACAGTTCGCCCATGTAGCGACAGCCCTGGCAGGAACCGCAGGGTGCGTCGTCGGCGACGCATAGAAGCGTCCGCGCCAGTTGCAGGGCGAGACGTTGCTTACCGACTCCGGAAAGGCCATGGAGAAGGAGACTGGCCGGGAGGGTGCCATCACGAACAGAGGCTTCCAGGCGACGGACCAGCGACTCATGACCGAAGAGGGGGACTATAGGCACCCTCCAATATTACCGGACGCGTGCGCGAAGAGGAGGGAGGGCGGCCGGCACGGATCGTGACTACCATGGCTAGCGACTTCAAGCGAGGAGCGAGAATGAGCCATAGCATACCCGAGAACGAGCGATTGTCCGGCTGCCGAGTGGCAGTATTGGCCACCGATGGAGTGGAGCAGGTTGAGCTGGACGAACCGGTGCGGGCGCTGCGCGCGGCCGGCGCGACGGTGGATATCGTGGCACCATCTAGCGGCAGCATCCAGGGAATGAACGGACTCGATCAGGCCCAGCACATTGCCGTGGACTGCGTGCTCGGCGACGCCTCAGCGGCAGACTATCAGGCGCTCGTTCTGCCGGGCGGCGTAGCCAACCCGGACAGCCTGAGAATGGAGCCGGCGGCGGTTGCCTTCGCTCGCGAAATGATGGAAGCGGACCGGCCTGTCGCGGCTATCTGTCATGGTCCCTGGCTTCTCGTAGAAGCCGGCCTGGTTAAGGGACGGACGCTGACCTCCTGGCCGAGCCTCCAGACCGACATTCGTAATGCTGGCGGCGAATGGGTGGATCGGCAGGTAGTGGTGGATCAGAAACTGATCACGAGCCGCAATCCGGACGATCTTCCGGCCTTCTGCGACAACCTTATCTCGGTACTCTCGAAGGCGACGGAGGAGCGGAGTCTGGACTCGCAGCTCGAACAGAGCTTCCCGGCAAGCGATCCTCTTCCGGCTCCAACAGCTGCCACCGGACGTGGGACGTCAACCGAGCAGGTTGACGACGGGTCTGCGCAGCCTCCGGCGTGAATGAGTGCGATGATGGCGGCCAGCTTGCGGACAGCGCATTCCGCTTCTGGCCGTCGGTCGCGCTTTGTCGCGAAAAGTACTTGACACGACTCAACTGCCACCGCATCATCCACCAATGAGTTCCGTCCCACCGCTTCGCCTCGCCGATGTCGAGGAGCCGCCGGCGCTGCATGCGCGGGCGATGGAGAATCTCCGGTTCATACGCGAGACGATGGAGCGCGCGGCGGCATTCACCGCCGTCTCCGGCTCGGGTGTCGTCGCGACTGGCGTGCTTGCTCTGATCGCCGCCGCAGTAGCACCGGCTCAACCGGCCGCCCCGCGCTGGCTCCTTACCTGGGTCGCGACGCTAGTCCTCTCCACCGCCATCTCGGGCTGGGCCACCGTGCGCAAGGCGCGAGATGCGCGAGTGCCGATCCTGAGCGGTCCCGGACGCAAGTTCCTCCTCGCCTTTCTGCCGCCCATGATGGTCGGAGCTCTCCTCACCGCGGAACTCGTTCGCCGAGGTGAGCCCACCATGCTGCCCGGTGCCTGGCTCCTTCTCTATGGCACCGCCGTCACGGCCAGTGGTGCTTTCTCCGCCCGCATCGTCCCCGCCATGGGAGGCTGCTTTATCCTGTTGGGCGCGATAGCTCTTTTCGTGCCGCCCTCATGGTCCACGGCAATCATGGCGCTCGGTTTCGGCGGATTGCACCTTGTGTTCGGCGCTCTCATTGCCCGGAGGTACGGTGGCTGACACAGGTGCCGCATCTGATGGCCACTCCGGCCGATCACGGCCGTCACCGTCGACCGACCAGCCGGTGCCCGGCTCAGGCCTGCGCGGCGTCTCAGGCGACGCCGTAGAGCGCGTTCCGATGGACCTGGATCGCCTCATCCACGAACGACTGCGACTCGGAATAGTGAGCGCGCTCGCCGTCAATGACGTCCTCAGCTTCAGCGACCTCAAGAAGCTGCTGCATTCCACCGACGGCAACCTGAGCGTGCATGCGAGGCGTCTCGAGGAGGCCGGATACGTCTCGTGCAGCAAGGGCTTCGATGGACGTGTTCCCCGCACGGAGTATCGTCTTACCAGTTCCGGTCGTCAGGCGTTGGAACGCTACCTCAACCACATGGAGGCGTTGATCAACGCCACTCGCGAACACGTCTGAAAACGTGGTCGCCGGGCGCATCGGCGCGAGTATGTGCTTTATGTCACAAAGCGAATCCTCTCTTGCCAACATCCATGTGGCGATCATCATGGATGGCAACGGTCGGTGGGCAACAGCCCGTGGTCGATCACGTAGCGCCGGTCATATGGCCGGAGCGCGGGCAGCCCGTCGCCTCGTGGAGGGCGCGCGAGAGCTGGGACTGGGCACTCTCACCATCTACGCCTTCTCTGGCGATAACTGGAAGCGACCGCCGGGAGAGGTAGGAACGCTGATGCGTCTCTTCCGCCGCTATCTTGCCGCCGAGACGGCGCGTTGCGTGAGCACTGGGATCCGCCTCTCCATCATCGGGCGACGAGACCGGCTCTCCAGCCAGCTCCGGCACGCCATCGACGCCGCCGAATCTGCCACGCGTGATGGTGACGCGATGCACCTGCGCGTGGCCGTGGACTATTCCGCGCGAGATGCCATCATAGCGGCGGCCAGTAGTGCGGCCCTCAGCGATCCGGCGGCGCTGGCCGCCGGAGGTCCGCGCGCCAGAGAGGCCTTTGCTAACGCGCTAGGCGCCGTCTGTCACGACGTCTGCCCGGCGCCAGACGTGGACCTGCTAATCCGAACCGGTGGCGAGCAGCGGCTGAGTGATTTCCTGCTCTGGGAGTGCGCCTACGCCGAACTCTGGTTCTCCGACCGTGCATGGCCCGACTTCACCACTGCCGATCTGCTCGCAGCACTGCAAGATTTTGCCAGCCGGAAGCGACGGTTCGGCGGGCTGGACGCTTCGGAACTCGCCGCCGCGTCTGCCACCGCGCGGGTGAGCTCCCTGGCAGCTGGGTGATAGTCAGTCTGCACGACTAGCGCTTTCGGTTCCTCGCCTGGCCAGCGGCTCAGCCGCGCCAGGCCTCGCTTCCAGATTCTGCTTGAAGGTCTCCAGGTCCTCGGACACCTGTCGCGCCGGGTCGTCGCCGAATAGACGTGCCACAGCCGAACCCATCGCTCCGCCCGGGGGCGCGTACTCGATAGTCACCTGAAGGACAGTGCCCAGTCCGTCGGGCGAGTCCGTGAAGCGCACAGAGCCAGCGTTGGGAACGGCGGCCCCGGGCACAGACTTCCAGCCGATGACCTCGTTCAGAACCTCGTTGTTGATCAGGGCATCCCACTCCACCTTCCGCCCTGCCGGGCCGCGCGCCATCCACCGCGACCGCTTGCGGTTCACGACCTTGACCGACTCCAGGTTACGCATGATTCGCGGCAGGTTCTCCATGTCGCGCCAGTACGCATATAGATCCGCCCGCGGGCGGCCAATGGTGACAGTGTGGACCATTCGCTCGGCGCGGCGCCCGTCCAGCACTGCCGAGGGTCCGCGCTGCTGGACCAGCCAGCGACGTCCACGTTCGGCTCTGGGAGACACGCCCAGCGCATCGTAAACGCGGCAGTAGCCAGTGGCCCCGCGGAGCATGAGCGCGCCACCAACGAGCGCGATGGCGACACCCGTGGCGCCGCGATGCTTCAACGCATATGCGGCCAGCAGTCCGCCGCCTGCCATGGAAACGACGCGCTCATTTCTACCCAGATTCTGACGGCTGTCGCGGCCGCCCTCATCGTCCCGGCGTACCGGGTGATTCGCGCGTCGGGAAAGGCGCGTCTTGGGTATGTCGGGCGCGGCGTTGTTCTGTTCCATGAACTTCCTCATCGTTGGGGGGCAGTACGGCTCTCGCAAGCCGGATGCCGCCCCTCGATTGGAAGCGGTCTGGCTCAACCCTCGACGAGCTTTGCTTCGCGACCGCTAGCTTCGTCGACGTGGATGCGAAAGAGTGTCGTCCGATAGGGCGTGATATCGTCGCTGGT
>CAJDWZ010000096.1_pt1 | contig 19661 bp, 13 predicted proteins | sample 7391701 | NCBI WGS metagenome assembly CAJDWZ01 (sample SAMEA7055744, study PRJEB34461) | soil metagenome | biome: terrestrial ecosystem; feature: Peninsula; material: soil | place: Antarctica | collected 2016
CCGTACAACATCTACGGCGGGCTGCAGGACAACGGGAGCTGGGTGGGCCCGAACGCCACCTATCGCAGCGAGGGTGTTCTCAACGAGGACTGGACCCGCACTGGTGGCGGCGACGGCTTCCTCTCCCTGCCCGATACGGTGGACGGAGACACCTTCTACTCCGAGTCGCAGTACCTCGGCTTGCTGAAGCGCAGTCTGAAGACGGGCCAGGCACAGACCATCCGCCCGGGCGACCCGAAGGGTTCCATTGGCGCGCGTCGTAACTTCGACTGGTTCTTCGCTGGCGCGACGGTGGGTGAGCTCGAGAACGCCATGGCGTCAGCCAACTGGGACGGCCCGTACGCGATCTCACCGCACGACAACCGGGTGCTGTACGCCGGCACCGACCATCTCTGGAAGAGTACCGATGCCGGCCAGAGCTGGTCCGACCTGGGCGACATGACGACCAAGACCGACCGGCGGAAGCTGAAGATCATGGGTCAGGCGGTTGGTGACTCCGTGCCGTCGATCGATGACGGAGCTCCGTACTGGCCGACGCTCTCAATCATCGCCGAGTCGCCGCTCCGGGCAGGGCTGCTCTACGTGGGCACCGACGACGGTCGGGTGCGTGGCTCGCGCGACGGGGGCGCCACCTGGACCGACCTGCACGGGAAAGTCCGCGGACTTCCATCTGGCTCATGGATCAATGGGATCGAGCCCTCGTCGCACAGTCCGGAGCGCGTCTACCTGGTGGTCAACAACTACCGGGATGACGACTACGGCAACTATCTCTGGCGCTCCGACGACGCCGGCTCCACCTGGCGCAGCATCACGGGCGACCTTCCGGCGGCGCGGGTTCTGCGCACCGTGCGCGAGGATCCTCGCAATCCGGACGTACTCTGGCTGGGGAGCGAGCTGGGGCTCTTCGTGACTGTGGACGGAGGAGCGCACTGGGTGGAGTTGAAGAACAACATGCCCACCCTGCCGTTCAACGACCTGCAGATCCATCGCCGCGACAACGATCTGGTGCTGGCGACGCACGGTCGCGGAGTCTGGATCCTGGATCAGGTGAACGCTATCCAGGAGCTCACCCCGCAGGTGCTGGCCTCTGCCGCCCATCTCTTTACCATCCAGCCAGCTGAGCAGATTCGCTACCAGAGCGAGAAGGCGCATGTCGGGGACATGTACTGGGCCGGTGAGAACCCGCCAGCCGGTGCGCTCATCGACTACTATCTGCGCACCCCGGCCAGCGACATGTCGCTGGTGGTGCTGGATGCCGGGGGCACCGAGGTGACCCGGCTAACGCCGACCACCAAGGCGGGCATCAATCGCGTGGTCTGGAACCTCAGACACGCGGGTATTCAGGGGGCGCCCGGCGGGCGGTCAGGTGGGGCGGGGCCGTGGGTCGTCCCGGGTACATACACCGTTCGCATGACGGCGGGCGGAGCGTCGCAGGATCAGACGGTGGAGGTCCGCGAGGATCCCCGCGTGGACGTGCCCGCTGCTGTGCGTCAGACCTGGACGGCGGATCTCATGCGTATCGCCGAGCTGATGGGCTCGGCCAACAGCGCCCTGGCCGCGGCACGGGAGGCGAATGTGCCCGCTGACCGGGTCGGACACCTCACCGAGCTGCGCTCGCGGATCAACAGTCTTTACGGCGAGGCCAGCTCGTTCGTGGGCCCGCTGACCGCCGACCAGCGTGCCCAGTTCGCCTACTACACCCAGAAACTCGCGGAGCTGAGGCAATAGGCTGGGTGACGGTTGCCGCGCGTCAGCGGATGAGAGCTGACTGGCGCGCGGGACATTCTAAGGAAGAGGGGCCCCGAACGACTGCCTGGGGCCCTGCTTCATGGGTACTTGATAAGTACAGATGCGGGGGCCCAGTCAACTGCCTCATCCCCGCTTCATGAACACGTGGTAACTATACCAGAGGGGCCCTGGACGACTGTCCGGGGCCCCTCTGGTATTAAGACTGTCTCACAGCCTGCTCAGGGAACTGCTCCCGCCGCTCCGCTCCGTCGCGGATCGGCGCCCGCCGTCACCCTGCCATTCTCGATCTTGAGCGCGGCGCCGTAGCCCATGCGCAGTTCGCCGAGCAGCGAGATCTTCTGGAGTCTGTAACCCAGCGCTTGCATGCGCTGCTCGACATCGGGTGCGAAGCCATCCTCGATTAGCAGCGTGGTTGCACCGTCCGGCGATCGGCCGGCGGGCATGAATCGGGGCAGTTCCAGCGCCGCCTGGGGGCCGAGCTTCTGGTCGATCAATCCGATCACCGTCTCGTAGACCGCCGACGTGATCCAGGCGTTGCCGGCTGCTCCCACGGCGAAAGCGGCGCGACGGTTGGCGCCGGTGCCAGTGAAGGCGACGGTGGGCGCGATGGTGCTGCCGTGCCTGGCGTACGGCAGACGGGCGCCATACGTGGTCGGGTCGCTGCCGTACGACCCCAACTTGTCGTTGTAGAGGAAGCCGAGCCCTGGCGAGACGTAGAAATTGCCGCCCCACGTCCCGTTCGTCTGCGTAACGCTCACCACATTGCCCTCTCCGTCGGCGACGACGAATGCGGTGGTGCCGGTGGAGTGGCAGCGGACCACCGACCGGAAGATGTCGTTGGGGTCGCAGTCGGCATGTTCATCGCCCGTAGCACCGGTCATCCCCAGCCGAGGTGCATCGCTGTCCGCGCCGACTGGCAGCGGCGTGGCGCAGGGGAGCGAGTCGCCACCACGCAGGCTCTCAGCGGAGAGCGCGCTGGACGGGTCGAAGCAGCCCCAGCGCGAACGCGCTACCGCCTTGCTCGTAAAGGGCACCACATCCACCGGCCACAGTCCCGGATCGGCTATGCGGCCGCGACTGGACGGAACGAGTTGCCAGGCGCTGACCATGGCGTGAAGCGTTGCCGCGTCCTCAGAGTACGGCTTGGGGGATCGGAACTGCTCCAGCAGGTTGAGCTGCGCGGCGAGCATCGCGCCGCCTGAGACGGGCGGTGCGCTGGAGTACAGGGTATAGCCGCGATAGGTGGTGCCTACCGCCTCGCGCCTTACCGCGTAGTACCGGGCCATGTCGACCAACGACATTACATTGCCGTGAGAGCGCAGGTCGGCCACCATGCGTTTCGCCACCGCTCCCTTGTAGAAGGCGTCGGCGCCACCGCTGGCTACCTGTTCCAGCGTCCACTGCAGGTCAGGGTTGCGCAGGGTGTCGCCAGCGTGCAGCGGCTCCCCGTCGCGGAAGAACAGCTTTGTGGAGCCTGGATACTTGAGGAAGTGGTCGCGTTCGGTGGCGAATGTGGTGGCCAGGCCCTCGCTCACCTCGAAGCCATCGCGGGCGGCGCGGATAGCCGGTTGGAGCAGTGCGCTCCACTCCAGCTTGCCGCTGCCGTGCTCCTTCCACGCCAGGTGCATGGCGGCGACCGTACCGGGCACGATCGCCACCACTGGACCACCGCGGGGGAGACGTCCGTTCTGCAGCAGTGAGGCGTTGTCCAGCGTGGCGGCCTCGGGTACCCGGGCCATGAATTCAATCACCTCGGGCTCCTCCATCCCGCGCTCGAAGAGCACCATCTGACCGTAGCCGCCCATACCGCTGGCGTCCGGCTCCACCACACCCAGCGCGAACGACACGGCTACAGCGGCGTCCACGACGTTGCCACCCTGGCGGAAGATCTCCAGCCCGGCTTCGGTTGCCACCGGATGGGCGCTGGATACGGCCGCCCGTCCAGTAGCGTCTTTCCTGAGAGCCGGTCGCTCGCGCAGCATCTGGTGGATCACCCGCTCCAATGCCTCGTCGTCTTTTGCAGTGATCGCCCGGGTGCGGTATGACGTGCGCAACGCTTCCCACTTCGCCCGTCGCTCGGTGGCGCTGGGGTCGGAGTAATAGAGATTTGCGGTGCGCGCCCAGGCGGCATCGAACGCCTGAGCGTTGTGCTGCCCGCGGTCGGCCACCACCGGCACTGCCAACGTCACCAACGCCGGCGCAGGTGTCGGAGCGTCCACCAGCCAGAGCTGGCCGGTACTGGTGAAGACGTCGCCTACATCGCGGTCCCCGAGGCGGTCGGGGTCGCCATTGTAGCCGAGGTCGCGGGGCGGCAAGCCGGCCAGGGCCAGGGTACCGCCGTCGGGGCTCCAGGCTGGAGCGGCGTACTGCTCCACGACCATGTTGGTGTACTGCCCGTCTGTACCCGACACGTAGACAGCTCCGCGGCCGGTGCCCACCGTGAAGGCCAGTCGGCCGCCGTCCGGCGACCACGTCGGGCGTTCGGCGGCCCGGTCCGACACTACCACACTGTCGCTTTCCGTTTTCTGGTCGGCCGCCATGGAGCGAACGCGCAACTGGCTCCCCTGTTCGCCCAGGATGACGTAGGCGAGGCGACTGCCATCGGGCGAGAAGGCCGGCCAACGTTCCGGCGCCGAACCCTTGGTCAGTCGCCGTTCGGCGCCATCCGGCCCACGCACCCAGAGCCGCGCCGTCGGTCCGCGTCCCCTCACGAAGACTGTACGGCCATCGGCGGACAGGGTGGGCTCGCCTTCCGCTTCGGCCGATGTCGTCAGACGCTCCGGCTCCACGTCGGCGCTGCCCACGCGAATGCGATAGAGGTCGAAGTCACCGCCGCGATTGGATGAGAATGTCACCCACTCGCCGTCGGCGCTCCACGCTGGCTCCCTGTCCCAGGATGGCCCCGATGTCAGGTGCAACCACTGCGCGCCGCTACCGGCCCTGTCCTGAACCCAGATGTCGCCGCGCACGGCGAGGGCCAGCCGTCCGTCGCGGGCGTAGGATGGGTCGCGCGCCCCGACCACGGGCGAGCTGTCGGTTGCAGTTGTGAGCGCGGGGCTCGCGGGCGAACGAGTCACCCGAGCGCCGTGCGCCACCGGCGGTGCGATCACTGTCACGACCACCGGTACGGCGCCGACCGACGTGGCGACGAGCAGCGATATCAGGGCATTCGACATGGACACTGTTCTTTCTCCTGGCGGTTAGCTGACCGATCACAGCTGGCCAATCGTCTATCGCATCATAAAGTCCGGCCCCCGGACGCGCATGTGCGCCAGGGGGCCGGACGGTACTACCAGACCTGCCGGAGGCGATTACTACTGGATCGCCTGCTCCGTCGCCGTGCTGTTGGCGAGGCCGTTGAAGAAGTACTTGAAGGTGCCGTAAGGCTGCGCACGATAGATGATCTCCGGTCCAAACAGGTAGAGCATTCCCTTGCCCACCGGAGCCTGGACCACCGCGGCGCCTCCTTCCAGATAATTCTGTCCCCATGCCCAACCGCTGCGCAGGGGCGTCGCGCTGTCGTACCACGCCACCCGCTTGATTCCCCTGGCGGCCGCGTCAGGACCGAGGGCGAAGACCGGCGAGTGATTGAAGAAGACGTCAGTCTTCTCGTTCATGCCGAAGGCTATCGGCTGAGTGGTGTCCACACGAGTCGCGACGACGGATCCGGGGAGGAAGAACTCCTCGCCCTTGAGCGGCGTGCCCTGGGCATCCACCAGCTTGCTCCTGATCGGAAGTCCGAGGTACTGGGCGAGCGAGGTCGAACCACCGATGGTGAGGATCGTTCCGCCGTCCTCGAGGAATTGCTTGAGCTGCGGGACGCTCTTCTCAGCCGTGAGGCTGCCCAGCCTGTCGCGGAACTCGGCAGGGATCTCCTCCGCAGTCGGCTGACTACCGCCGAAGCCGCGGCTGGGGCCGGGTGCGCTGATCGCCCCGCCCACGAGTACGATCACATCGTAGTTGCTACGCAGGTTGCCAGCGTCGAACGTCTGCGGGTAGACGACGTCGAACGGCACGCCGTTCTGCTCCAGGATCCAGCGCGTCCAGCCCGACGGCATGGAACCACCGTAATTATCCCAGAGAGCGATCCGGGCAGGGCTCAGCTTCATCTGCATGCCCTCCGGCTTGGCCGTGGCCGCGTCAAAGTCGACGCCCAGCTCGTTCGCTACCGCTTCCAACCTGGCCTTCGTATCACTGCCGGCCGGGATGTAGTAGGTGCCGTCGCTCTTCAGGCGGTACACATCCTCGCCCTGGCCCATAAGCTTCACAACCGCCGCGTAGCCATCCACGTACTTGGGCGACAGCGTGTAACCGGCCGACGCGTCGCTGGCGACAGTGCCGGCGGGCGGATTGATGTTCCAGTCGGTGATCTTCTCGAACGGGCCGTCAAAGCCCTCGAGGACGCGGTCGAAGTCGAAGCCCATCTGGAACGCCAACGTCCATCCGGCAGCGTCGTACGGTGGGATCGGCGGGCCACCCGGGTAAAGGAAGTCGTTCGGGTGATCCTGCGGCTCGAACATGTCCAGAATGTGCGGCCGGAATGCCTGAGCCGTCTTGATGACGAATGAACCGGCCGGGTATGTCTTGCCGCCCGCCTCGAACGAGTCGGTGGCGCGGAGCACGTCAATGCCGTTCTCGCGCATCGCGTTGATGAATCTGACCACGGTCGGGAAGTCAGCCTGATCCGACGACATGACGTAGCCGCGTGCGTCGCGCCCAGCCGGATCGCGCATCATCGCCAGGTACTTCTTCGAATCCTCTGCGTTGGGGGCCGAACGGCTGATGCCCCCAGCCGCCATGACGCCAGACGTGCCGGCAGCCTGAGCGTCCTTGCGCAGTGCTTCCCGCGTCGAGTCTACGTGGCTGGGATACACCGTCCACGTGTCCTCGCTACCGCGCTGGATGGAGTTGCGGCCCATCTGGTAGCGGTTGTAGAGGAAGGTGTCCTTGTATCGCGAAGCCAGGTCCAGCACGGCGTAGTTAGCCGTCACCGAGTAGTCGATGGAGCTACGGAAGTGCCAGGTCTGCGGCGCGATGGGCGAGGGCAGGTCGGCGTTCGGAAGCTGACGGTCCGGCATGTAAGGGATCTCCATCGGCGTCGGGTTGCCGATGGTCTCCGTGAGCAGGCCGATCATGTTGTGGAAGTAGGTCACGGTGCGCAGGCCGCCGTTCCACCAAGTGGAATAGTTGGCCCCACGACGCATCGTCACGCCCGGCTTACCTTCGGCGATAAACCGGTTGTGCATCGCCGAGCCCACCACGTCCAGTCCCGTGACGATGAGTGGATCGAAGACGTAGTTGAACGGGTCGCGGAAGGGTGGCGCGAACATCACCGTGCCGGTGGGGCCGGTCTGGTGATGGTTGTACATGATTTGCGGGTGCCATTCGTGGAACATCTGCCGGTTCATGTTCTCCGTTTCCGGCTGCGTCGACATGTAGAAGTCACGGTTGTTGTCGTGCCCGATGTACTTCTGGTAGAGACGCGGGATGTTGCCGCTGTTGCGCTTCAACGAGTCCGGCTCGCGCATGTACCAGTCAGACACCAGCTCCATGCCGTCCGGGTTGGCGTGGACGGCGAGGACGATCACATCATCCAGGATACGCTTCGTCTCCGCGTCATCGCGCGAGACAAGCTGGTAGATCGTCTCTGTGAGCTGCTGCGCGCCGAGCACTTCGGTGGCGTGAAGGCCGCCATCGATCCAGATGACCGCCTTCCCCTCGGCCGCGAGCTCGCGCGCCTGATCATCTGTCAGTCCCTCCGCCCTCGCGAGTTGCCCGGAGATCTCGCGGTAGCGATCCAGCTTAGCATGGTTCGCCGGCGACGTGATGATCGCCATATACTGCGAGCGTCCCTCGGCGGTCTTTCCGATGTCGACCACCTTCATCCGATCGGATTCGGAGTCCAGCTTCTTCAGGAAGTCGCTGTACTGGGTGTAGTTGGTCAGCACATAGTCGGCACCGATCGGGTGGCCGAAGAACTCATCAGGGCTGGTGACGGTGTTCTGGCTCTTACAGGAGGCCAGAACGAGGCCGGCCAGGAGCGCCGGTGCAAGGATACGACGGCCGTGTGCTGTGGGCATTAGCCCTCCGGTGTGCAGCAGGGAGTAATATCGGCGGCGAGCGGGCGCTCGTCGTCGACGCAGGCTTCTCCATGTCGCCAGCGCTCTGGCTCTCTGACTTCCACAACGTTATGACGCGAGGCTGGAACGCGACGCAGTAACGCCATGGACCAGGAGTCCGAAGCGAAGGGGGTGGTCGGGTCCGCCTACCATCCGGCTCGGCTCACGTATTGTCAAGCTCGCCGGGGACCCGACCTCACGCAGGTTGTTAATCAGTCATACGCATGGCCCGGCTCGATGGTTGGTCCGAATCTGGCAATTGTTAGGTGATTACCCCCAACCATCTCTGCCGCGGAGTTTGCCCGATGCCTTCACTGTTGCCCTTCCTGGAACTCGGCCTGGCGTCCGGGCTGCGAAGTATGGTCGCCATATCTGAGGTGAGCCGCACACTGGCTGACGACGTGGGAGGGGAGGTCGAGGGACGGATTGCCGGTGTGCTGTCGCAGCCGTGGGCGCGCTCGCTCAGCATGACGATGGCGATCGGCGAGATGGTGGCGGACAAGCTGCCCATCGTTCCCGATCGGACAGATCCGGGTCCGCTCATCGGTCGCGCGGTCAATGGCGCCATCGCCGGCCACGTGCTGGCCACCCAAGAGAATGAGCCGCGCGTTCTGGGTGCGATGCTGGGCGCAGTCGGCGCCATCATCGGTGCACACGTCGGATTCCGCGTCCGACGGGCGCTCACCCAGCAGGCTGGCCTGCCAGACCTACCGGTGGCGTTGTGCGAGGATGTCATGGCCATCGCCCTCGCCCGCCACGCCCTAGGCAACTGGAGATCAGAAGCTGCCGTCGGCGACTCACATCCCATTGCGTCGGCGGAGCTCGCAGCGCAGGGCTGACGGCTTCTCGGGGTCACCCCGCCCAAGCAACCTCCCGATCGGAGCTGCCGCGGCAGGGCTGGCAACCTATTGGGGAAGTAGCTCCGCGATCAGAGCTCGCGCGGCAGAGCTCATTACTGGCGATCACCCATCCGCTCAACCGTCCGCATGAAGCCAACCGATTCCCCGACCCTTCAACGCGCTCTCGACGACTACCCCTCGGTCATCGAGCGGCAGGGCGTCGCGCGCCTGGCTGAGCTGGATAGCTGGTACCGCGAGGAGCTGCCGGCGCTCATTGCTGCCCGGTCGACGCCCCATGTCACACTCGCCGAGCTGGTGCGGCTCACTGAGTGGAAGATGGCGCGAGGTGTCTGGCGGGCGCCGAACCTGGTGCTCGTGCGCGGGAACGAGCCGTCGGTGGTGGAGAAGACGAGCGCGCTGGCGCTGTCGCGCATCCCGCACCCGACAGATCCCGTTTCCGAACTCTCGAAGCTGGCTGGCATAGGTCCGGCCACCGCGTCGGCTGTCGTCGCCGCGGCGGCGCCGGCCACATATCCCTTCTTCGACGAGTTGGTGGCGGTGCAGTTCCCGGAACTCGGTCCGGTGAAGTGGACGCTGAGCTACTACGCCCGCTACGCCGACGCGCTGCGTACCGCGGTGGCTGAGTTGGGTGGAGAGTGGACGCCGGCGCTACTGGAACGGGCGCTCTGGGCGCATGTAGGCGGCAAGGCCGGGGTCCGGGAAGCGAAGGCCTGACGGCTCGAGTTTCAGCCTTCCAGCCCGTCCACGAAGGTGCCGATTCCGGGCCAGCCGTCGGCGCTGTAGCGAGCCAGCGTACGCAGGTAGTTCACACCCTCGTCGCCGTGCTGCTCCTGCACCACCGCCGCCGCCCGGCTCACCGACTCTGCATCGGCATACGGCTCTGCCAGTTCCTCGTCCATCTGGCCATTCTCGTGCTTCACACCTGCCGCCTCCAGGAAGGTGCTCTGGATGGCCGGCTCCAACTCCACATAGAGTAGCCGCAGCATCTCCAGCTCGTCCTGCGACGTCTCGGCGCTCAAACGCACGATCTCCTTCGCCAGCCTCTCCGGCGGCCAGCTCATGAGAGTGACCGCGCGGAAGCCGCCCTTTCCGACCAGCCGCTGCGCGTAGACCGCTCGCGCGTCACGGTGGGCCTTGATGGCGTGCGTCAGCAGCGCCACACGCTGCGCCGCTGGAAGGGCTCTATAAGGATTGGGATTTGCCATGGCGGAATAGTAGCAGCATGCCGCCCTGTGGCCCACAGCGTCAAGCCTACCGCCCGTCGTGCAGGGGTCTAGCTTAAGACGAAGGTGCCTACGCCTCATGCGCTTCCGAGTGCTTCCTCCAGACCCGATCCTGCCGATGCGCCGCATCCCTGTCCGTCTCGTTCTCGCCCTCGCTCCGGCCGCCCTGCTGGCCGTTCCGTCCACCTCCGCCATAGCTCAGCTGCGTCCCATGGCCGAGGTGATCCCCGCCGGCGCTACAGTGGAACGGGGGATGTTCAACGTCCACCGCGCCGGCGCCAAGCTCTTCTTCGAAGTGCCCGATTCTCTCCTTGGCCGCGACATGGTCATCATGTCCCGCTACGGTCAGGTCCAGGACGGTCTCTCGTCGGTCGGCGCGAACATGACGCCGAACATCACCGTTCGCTGGGAACGGCGCGGCGACCAGATCCACCTGCGTGGCACCTCGCACCAGAACACGGCCGACGAAGGCAGCGCGCGCAATATCGCCGTGACCCAGCAGAATTTCGCGCCGGTGCTCCAGTCGTTTCCGGTAGCCTCACGCGGCTCCGGGAGCAGCGTCATCGACGTCACCGAGCTCTACCTGGGTGAGCATCCGGCATTCACGTTGCCGCGCGCCCAGCGCACCCAGTTCGCGGTTCGCAAGTACGAGCGCGACCGTAGCTGGCTGGAGTTCGCCCGGAGCTTCCCCACCAACGTTGAAGTGCGGGTGGTGCAGAGCTACTCGGCCGACCAGCCGCCTTCCAACGCCCGTGGCGGCGCCCTCGGTTACGAGGTGAATCACTCCATGATTCTCCTGCCTGAGAAGCCGATGATGCCCAGGCTTTGGGATGAGCGGGTCGGCTTCAGCAGCATCGAACGTACCGACTACTCCAGCGACTTCCAGGGCGTGCGGGCCGAGCGCTACATCCGCCGCTATCGGCTGGAGCCGAGCGACACCGCGGCCTTCCTTCGTGGCGAGCTGGTAGAGCCGGTGAAGCCATGGGTCTGGTACATCGATCCAGCCACCCCTGAGAAGTGGGTCCCGTTCATCGAGGCCGGCATCCTGGAATGGAATGGCGCCTTCGAGGACGCCGGCTTCAAGAATGCCGTCCAGGTGCGCCGGGCTCCGTCACCCACGGAGGATCCCACCTTCTCCCTGCTCGACGCCCGTCACTCCGTGCTGAGGTACGTACCCACTACGGTGCGCTCAGCGAACTCCGGCGGCGACGTCGTGGATCCGCGTAGCGGCGAGGTGCTTCGCGCGCACACCAACCTGTACGAGGCTGTGGCCGAGCGCATGCGTTGGCAGCTTCTGTCGCAGGTGGCAACGGCGGCCGCAGACCAGCGCTACCGCAATTCGCGCCTCCCCGACGACCTGATGGGCGAGGCGATCCGTTACGTGATCTCGCACGAGACCGCGCACTCGGTGGGACTGCCGCATAACCAGCGGGCCAACTTCGTCTTCCCCATAGACTCCATTCGGAACCCTGACTTTGTGCGCCGGATGGGGCACTCCGGATCGTCAGTGGGCCGGACGCGGTTCAACTATGCCGCGCAGCCCGGCGACGGTGTGCCGCCGGAGCGTCGGATGGGCGTCTGGGATCGTTTTGCCGTGTACTGGGGCTACCGTCCCATCCTCGAGGCGACGACTCCGGAGGCAGAGACGGCCACCCTGCACAAGCTGATCACTGATCGGGCCGACAAGCCCTGGTTCCGTTTCGCCTCGGCGCTGTTCGGCATGGACGTGGAGTGGGATCCGTACCGCATGACCGAGGGGATCAGCGATGATCCCGTGGAAGCGGCATCGCTCGGGATGAAGAACCTGAGGGTAATGGTCGACAGCCTGCTGCCGTGGCTCATGCGCGATGGTGACGACTACTACGAGTTGGAGACGCACTACCTGCAGTCGCTCACGCAGTGGAACCGTTACGCCGAGCATGCCGCGGCGGCGGTGGGTGGATCGTGGACTCACCACAAGCGCTACGGCGAGCCGGGCGTGGTCTACACGCCGGTGGAGCCCGAGTACCAGCGGAAGGCGATGAAGTTCATCGACGAGCAGGTGCTGGCTACTCCCATGTGGGCACTCAATCCCGACGTGCTGCGCCGGCTGGAGCATGCCGGGGCCGTCGAGCGGATCCGTGCATACCAGGAGTTGGCCGTACAGCGACTGCTCAACCATGCGCGCATCGCGCGGATGATCGAGCACGAGGCCTTCCACGGCGCCGCTACCTACACGCCCACCCAGATGCTCGACGACGCACGGACCGCCGTCTGGCGGGATGCGCGCTCCGGACGGGCGGTAGACACCTATCGTCGCAACCTGCAGCGAGCCTACATCGCTCAGGCGCACAACCTGCTCAAAGTGGCGGACAACGACGGCTGGAGCCCGCCGCGGTCGGGCGACCTTCGCGTGGGCAGCGACAATGACCCGCGGTTGAACGGGGACCTCAAGATTGCGCAGTCCGATATTCGCCCTCTGATCCGCGATCAGCTCACTCTGCTGCGTGGTGAATTGAAGGCGACTCTCGGCCGCGGCGTGCAGGACCGCAACACGCGCATCCATCTGGAGGATGCGTTGATACGGCTGGACCAGGCGCTGGAGCCGTAGCCGGCGCCTGGACGAACTCACGTAGCGCCACCCCTCCAGCGTCAAATGCTCCAGCTGTCCGATCGACTCGCCATCGCGCGTACCGACCTCGCCAACGAGCGGACGCTGCTCGCCTACCTGCGAACAGCGCTCGCCGTGGCGGCCGGCGGCGTGGCAGTCATCGAGGTGTTCACGCTCCCGGTGCTCGTCATATTCGGATGGGCGCTCATACCGCTCGGCCTGATAGTGCTGGCGGTCGGCATCGTCCGATTCCGCAGGACGCGGCAGGTTTTGTTGTCGCTCGAGGCCGACGCGCAAGCCACAATGCCTCACCCTCAATGATCCCTTGGCCGCGAGTCACTGGATCTTCCCGCCACCGTCACCGACAAACCAGAAGGGCCGAAAGATGAACATGAACGAGACGGACATGCGGCACCTACGCCGGTGCATCGAGCTGGCGACGGAGGCCCTTGAGGCCGGTGACAGACCATTCGGCTCGGTGCTCGCGGCAGCGGACGGGACCGTCCTCACCGAAGAGCGCAATCGGTCGAACACCGGCGATCCAACGCGACACCCGGAGTTCGAACTGGCCCGATGGGCGGCCATGAACATGACTCCGGCGGCACGGTCCACGGCCACTGTCTACACGTCGGGCGAGCACTGCCCCATGTGTTCGGCGGCTCACGGTTGGGCCGGGCTGGGGCGGATCGTTTACATAAGCTCTGCCGCGCAACACGCTGGCTGGCTGGAGGAGATGGAGGCGCAGGTCTCGCCAGTGCGGGCAATACCAATTGGCGAAGTGGTGCCCGGCCTCCTGGTGGAGGGGCCGGTGCCCGAGCTGAACGATCAGGTGCGCGAGCTGCACAGGCGGATGCACGGTCAGTCGTGATGCGATCGGCGTTGACCAGCTGCTCACTGATTACTGTTGCATGCCCTGCCAGTAGTTAATCGATCGCCGCAAACCGTTGCAAACAACGCGTCCGCGCTACCGGGAATTGACCCGCTGGCCGGACGCGTGTGCTTGAGTCGGCTCCTACGCCGTGACTTCCGCCGCTCCCGGCGCGTACGTCCGCTCCACGTAGTCTTCCAGGATCACCAGGAACTCCTCCACTATGTGGTCGCCCTTGAGCGTCGTCAGGAACTGGCCGTCCATGTAGACCGGAGCCTTTGGCTCCTCGAAGGTGCCGGGGAGGGAGATGCCCAGGTTGGCGTGCTTGCTCTCGCCCGGCCCGTTTACGACGCAGCCCATCACTGCCACCTTCATCTCCACCACGCCTGGCCGCTCCTCGCGCCACATCGGCATCTGCTGGCGCAGGTAGCCCTGGATGTCCTCAGCCATCTGCTGGAAGAAGGTCGACGTCGTGCGTCCGCAGCCGGGGCAGGCGGTTACCTGCGGAGCGAAGCTGCGTAGCTCCAGCGACTGCAGGATCTGCTGTGCTATCAGCACCTCTTCGGTGCGATCGCCGTTGGGCTTCGGGGTGAGCGAGACGCGGATCGTGTCGCCGATCCCCTCGCTGAGCAGGATCGCCAGCCCGGCGCTGCTGGCCACGATCCCCTTCATCCCCATCCCTGCCTCGGTGAGCCCGACATGCAGCGGGTAGTCGCAGCGGTCGGCAAGGCGACGATAGACCTCCACCAGATCCGGCACCTGCGAGATCTTGGCCGAGATGATGATCCGGTCGTGGGCCAGTCCCGTCTCCTCGGCTAGAGTCGCCGAGCGGAGCGCGCTTTCCAGCATCGCCTCCATGTAGACGTCCTTCGCCTCGAGCGGGACCGCGGCGACAGCGTTGGCGTCCATCATCTGGGTGAGCAGGTCCTGATCAAGCGAGCCCCAGTTGACCCCGATGCGCACTGGCTTATCGTTGTCGACCGCCACCTGGACAATGGCGCTGAAGTTCGCGTCCCGGTGGCGGCTGCCGACGTTGCCGGGGTTGATGCGGTACTTGGCCAGCGCCGCAGCGCACGCCGGGTGACGCGTCAGCAGCAGGTGTCCGTTGTAGTGGAAGTCCCCGATGATCGGCACGTCGATGCCCTCGTCCGCGAGCCGCTGGACGATCTCCGGTACGGCCGCCGCAGCCGCATCGTTGTTGACCGTCACGCGCACCAGCTGCGAGCCGGCCTGGGCCAGCGCCGCCACCTGTACCGCGGTACCGGCCGCGTCGGCGGTATCTGTGTTGGTCATCGACTGCACGACCACGGGGTAGGCAGAGCCGATCGGCACGTTGCCCACGTGGGTCGTCACGGTCTGTCTGCGCTTGCCGAATGCCACGTCTTGAAATCCTGTCCGGGTGATGAGGTTGTGAAGGAAAGCTAACGAATGGCGGGCCGGCGGCATCCGGTACTGTCACAACACCGGCTCAGATGTGATGTTGAGACTCAGGCGCCTACCGACGCACGGCTCGGTCGGCCTCATGGCAGAACTTCCAGCCCGTCGCAACGGGGCGACCAATAAGATGACTGATACGATCGTACCCGAAAAAGTCACCGCAGACTCGCGTGCCAGGCGACTCAAGGCTGCCACGCACTCGGCCCACGAGCTCCTCGACAATTCGATCATGTCGAAGAAGCCGTTCTCGGACCGTGAGCGCTATGGCCAGTTCCTCCAGGTGCAGTATGTCTTTCACAGGGACATCGCCGCGCTCTACGACGACCCCGCTCTGGATGAGCTGCTGCCGGATCTGAAGGGTCGACGTCGGGTCGATCTGATCAGACAGGATCTGGTGGACCTGGGGCTTACGGTCCCCGCCGACGACGTTGCCCCTGTCTTCACCGCAGGCGCCGAGTTGGAGCTACCGACCGCACTCGGCTGGCTATATGTGGCGGAAGGCTCGAACCTCGGCGCTGCCATCCTTCTCAAGGAAGCGGCGAAGCTCGGCTTCTCGGACAGCTCGGGCGCGCGCCATCTGGCAGGTGCACCGGAGGGCCGCGGCCTGCACTGGCGCACCTTCACGGCAGCGCTCGATGCGGTCCCCCTGTCAGACGAGGACGAGAAGCACGTATTCGCCAGCGCGGAGACGGCCTTCCGGCGTATCCAAGGGCTGGTAGAAGAGGTGATGGTCTGACCTGGAACGCAGGCCGTCTTTAACATTGAAGGTCAGTGCCCGCGACCTTTGATTGTGGCGCTGATGTAAGCGGACTATTGTCACCCCGGCCGAAGACACTTACATTCACCGCGCCATATTGCCGTCCGTGCATACATTCGCGGTCCGGGGGTATGGCAGGTCCAGCGCGGGGGGTCTCGGGTCCCGCGACAGTTTGTCCCGGGTGTGAGCGGGTCGCGCGATCAGCGTGCGCCGCTCTCCCGGCACAGGTGTCTTCCCACAGGAGTTGCAGGAATGCGTACGACCGGCAAGGTGAAGTGGTTCAACGACGCGAAGGGTTTCGGGTTCATCACCCCCGATAGCGGTGAGAAGGACTGCTTCGTCCACTACAGCTCGATCCAGGGCGAGGGCTTCAAGTCCCTGGCCGAGGGAGACGCTGTCGAGTTCGACACGGTCGACGGCGAGAAGGGCCCGGCCGCAGAGAACGTGATGAGAAGCTAGGTAAGAGGGGAGTGGTATAGGGGTGAGATCATCCGTCTCACCCCTCTCCTCCCTCCTGGTCCACCCGAGAGTCAGATATCGCGTTTCGCCCATTCGATCTGGGCGCTTATCGCTGCCGCTGCCGTACCGTCCTCCTGGTCGACCCGGCGGTCTCAGATCTCGCGTTTCGCCCGTTCTATCTGGGCTCGAACCGCCGCCGGACCCGTGCCGCCCTCCACCTCGCGACGCGCGACGGAGAACGCGGCGCCCAGCCATTCCGAAGCGTCATCGCCGAACAGAGGATGGGCTGCGGTGATAACGTCGGCGGGTAGCGCATCCAGCTCGCAGCCGCGCTGCTCGGACTCGCGCACCAGGCCGCCCACCGCGCCGTGCGCCTCGCGGAAGCTAGCCCCCTTCGTCACCAGGTAGTCGGCGAGGTCGGTGGCCATCATGCCGCCGGTCACGGCGTCGCGCATCCGCTCGGGCTGGAACGTCAGCTCGCCGAGCGTACCGGCCACCGCGGGCAGAACGAGGAGCATCGTGTCGACGGCGTCGAAGAGCACCCGCTTGTCGTCCTGCAGATCCTTGTTGTAGCCGCTCGGTAGCCCCTTCAGCGTAGCCAGGAGAGCCACGAGATCGCCCAACAACCGGCCGCCGGAGCCGCGGGCGAGTTCCAGTGCGTCGGGGTTCCGCTTCTGCGGCATCATGCTGGAGCCGGTGCTGAAGCGGTCGCCGAAGCGGACGAAGCCGAATTCGCTGCTGCCGAAGAGGATGAGGTCCTCGGCCAGCCGCGACAGGTGAGTCGCCGTCAGGGCCAGTGCAAAGAGGACCTCGGCGACGAAATCGCGGTCGGCAACGGCGTCGATGCTGTTCGGAGTGACGGCGAGAAAACCGAGACTCTCCTTGAGCAGGACGCGGGAGACGGGGAAGGCGCAGCCGGCGATCGCGCCCGCGCCCAGTGGCAGGACGGCGGCGCCGCGCGATGCCTGGGCGAGCCGGCGCCGGTCGCGCTGGAGCGGCCAGAAGTGCGACATGAGCCAGTGCGCGGTGGATACGGGCTGGGCGCGCTGGAGATGGGTGTAGGCGGGCATGATGGCGTCCTGCAGTTCGCTCGCCCTGTCTAACATCACCTGCTGTAGCGCGGCGACGGCGCTGTCCAGCCGGCTGCAGGCATCCATCGTCCAGAGTCGGGTGGCGGTCGCCACCTGATCGTTGCGGCTGCGTCCGGTGTGCAGCCTCGAGGCGACCGCTCCGACTTCCTCGTGGAGGAGCCGGTCGATCATGGTGTGGATGTCCTCGTCGTCTGCCTCTGGTTCGGCCCCGGCAGCGAGTCGTTCACCGACCTGATCGAGTCCTTTCTCCAGCGACTGGCTGTCCTCCAACGTGAGCACTCCGCCCTGCCAGAGCGCCATCGCCCAGGCCTTGGACAACTGGATGTCGAAGGGCCAGAGCCGGAAATCGGTGCCGATGGACCTGTTCAGTCTATCGAGCGCCTCGGCCGGGCCGGTCGCGAAGCGTCCGCCCCAGAGTTTGTGGGAGGGGGTGCCGGTGGTCATCTGGGGTCTCTGGAAATGAGTCTGGTGGGAACAGGAGTGCATGACGCGCGGTGCGTCGGGTGCGGTGGTGGGGTTCGGGTGCTGGGTGTTCTGATGTTGTGCGGGCGTACGAAGGGGGCGACTGCGGGGTGACATGGAGACTGCAAGAAGAACGGCAACTGCAACGGCAACGGCGAGTGCAACTGCAACTGCAACTGCAACTGCAACTGCAACTGCAACTGCAACTGCAACTGCTAGGTCGGCAGGTCGGCGGTGGTGTCGTATTGCAGGTTGTGAGCGCCACCGATTGTCGTCCAGTGTCGACTTAGGTGGCTTTGTGCTTTGTGCTTTTGTGTTTTGCGATCTTTGTAGATGCTGATTGGTGCTGCACTCTGAGGCCTACTTTTGGAGGCTGAACGCAGACAGCAACTGCGCACGCAGGCACGCAGTTGCTGACGGGGCCAACCTTACCGATCAGAGCCGGCGTTCTCTCCGGATTGGTCACCCAGAGAGAGCGACTGTTGCTAGCTCAGTCGGCGCCGACGAGTGAGATGGCGGACTCGGCGGCGGCGGCGTCTGCGCGGGCGGTGAGCTCCTGATCCTTGAGCGCGCGGACACGCTGCGGCAGGGCGAAGAGCCGGATGAAGCCTGCGGCGTCGGACTGCTGGTAGACGTCGTCCTCGCCGAAGGTGACGAAGCGCTCGTCGTAGAGAGCCTGGTCGCTCTGCCGGCCGACGACGATCGCCGAACCCTTGAAGAGACGCAGCGTGACTGTGCCCGAGACACGACCCTGGACGACGTCGATAAAGGCATCGTGGGCCTCGCGCTCGGTGGTCCACCAGCGACCCTCGTATACCAGGTCGGCGTAGCGCGGGGCGAGGAGATCCTTGGCGGAGAGGGTGCGACGGTCGAGGACCAGCTGCTCCAACTCGCTCAGCGCGGTGTAGAGGAGCGTGCCGCCGGGCGTCTCGTAGATGCCACGCGACTTCATCCCTACCATCCGGTCCTCGACGATGTCCGCGCGGCCCACGCCGTGACGACCGGCGATCTCGTTGAGGAGCGTCAGGAGGGCGACACCGCCCAGCACGTCGCCGTTGACGGAGACCGGCGTTCCCTTGTAGAAGCCGAGCGTCACTTCTTCCGGGACGTCCGGCGCGAGACGCGGGTCCACGGTGAGCATGAAGAGATCGTCAGGCGGCGCTACATTCGGATCCTCGAGCATCCCGCCCTCGTGCGAGATGTGCCAGATGTTGCGGTCGCGTGAGTAGATCTTTTCGGCCGTGGCGGTCACCGGGATGTTGCGCGCGGCAGCATAGGCGATAGCGTCCTCACGGCTGCGGATGTCCCACTCGCGCCACGGAGCGATCACCGGCAGCTCGGGAGCGAAGGCGGCGTAGGTTAGCTCGAACCGCACCTGATCGTTCCCCTTGCCCGTGCAGCCGTGAGCCAGTGCATCGGCGCCTATGCGCAAGGCCACCTCGGCCTGCCGACGGGCGATGAGCGGACGACCCATGGAGGTGCCCAGGAGGTACTTACGACCGTAGATGGCACCCGCGCGCAGCGTCGGCCAGATGAACTGCTCGACATACTCCTCGCGCAGGTCCTCGATGTAGCACTCGTCGGCGCCGGAGGCGAGGGCCTTCTCGCGCACTCCCTCCAACTCGTCGCCGCCCTGACCGATGTCGGCGGCTACACAGACCACACGCGCGTCATGGTGCTCCTTGAGCCAGGGCACAATGATCGAGGTGTCAAGACCGCCAGAATAGGCGAGGACTATGGTAGGCATGAGAGGCATCGCTCAGAATGGGTAGATATTCAGTGACGATGCATATTTAACTACTTTGGGGATGAATGCAAGTGGAGGACGGGCGTCCGGCCAGGAGCGCTCGCGCTTTCATGGCGCCATCGCATGGCTTCCATAGCTCTCCTCGGCCGCCCGCACCCTCTCCTGGCCGCCCGGTGTTCTCCCAGCCCTCAGCCGTCCCAGCCTTCTTTCAGCGTCCCCGCCTTCTTTCAGCCGCCCCCGGCCCCACCCCCGCCTTCCCCGGCGAGCGTCTTGATCCGGCGCGCCAGCCTCTCCCGCGC
>CAJDWZ010000012.1_pt1 | contig 19480 bp, 16 predicted proteins | sample 7391701 | NCBI WGS metagenome assembly CAJDWZ01 (sample SAMEA7055744, study PRJEB34461) | soil metagenome | biome: terrestrial ecosystem; feature: Peninsula; material: soil | place: Antarctica | collected 2016
ACGCAGAGGACCAGCCGCCTCGAGCCCGGAGCGAATGGTAATGATTGGAGTAGCGCGGGAGGTGTGAGTGTATGGGTTTCAGCGCCTCAGGATCATGGCTCGCGCATCCCCAAACCAAACAAGCAACACCGTGCCCCGCGGTCTGAACGCATTCCTGGCGAGACCTCTGCGAACCCCGAGTGCTCTGCGGTGATCACTGCCGCCGAGATACCCGGTCGGGAACCCCCGACCCGGCGCGAACGATCCAGGCGCTCCCGCTCATCGTGATCAGCGGCTCGTCACCCAGGCCGTGAACCAGACGTCACGCAGCATGCTCGCTCCGTCCGCCATGCGCTCTGCGGTGAACTGTTTATGGTCCAAACCCACCGTAGCGCTGCCGAACGGCTCTTCCTTTTCCAACGTGTAGAGGCGCTCGAGTTGCGCGTGGGAGCGATCCAGGTACGCCAGCAGGCTGTCCTGGAGCGGCACGATCATGTGTGGGATGGGAGTCACCATGCCGGCAAAGTCCGACAGTGCCATGTGGGTGCGCACGTATTCCGACTCGAAGCGGCCGTGCATCGTCCGGTCGGTCGTGTAGCCCCTGGGGTTGTCGCCCACCCAGCCGTTGTGGTGGATAGTCGTGTGGTGCGGGTTGGCGGCGTCGGCGATGTAGTGGCCGAGTAAGCCGGCATCGTTGATGATGCGCTGTTCGATGTAGCCCCTGGTGGCTCCGTCGGGGGCGTGGCGCCAGAGGGAGAAGCCTCTGCGGAGGCGATCAGTCAGTTCCAGGACCCGGTAGGGCAGGGCGCCGACCGTGGCTGGGTTCTGGCCAGCCGCGCGCAATGAGTCGGCGAAAGCATTGCGATCACGGGCGCGCATGGCTCCGGCGGGCACCAGTTCGAGGTCCACGAAGTGCTCGTATCCGTAGTAACCGCCCATCGCTCCAGCCAGCGTAGTATCCTCGCGAAACTGACGCCAACGATCGGGCTCTGGGTTCAGGTAGGCCAACTGCGCCGCTGCCTCTCGAAAGAACGCCGGCATGCTCGCCGGCAGGCGGTCGGCGGCCGCGCGGCCTATCATGGTGTGTCCCTCTTCGCCCCATCGCGCGGCGAGTCGTGCCTGTGCGGTGGGCGCGGTAGCGGCCAGCGTTGCGACGGTGAGGACGGAGAGGATGACGACGGAGCGGAAGCGGGGCACGGCGGACGCTCGTTGCGGGATGGTAGATACCAGATCTCTGGCCCGCTGAAGGGAGCCAGCAGGGTACGGTCATAGGCTGCCGCCTACCTACACAAACCTGGGTTTGGCGTTCCAGTCCCGTGCCAATCGCTGGCCCAGGTGATTAGAACACGTGGAAAGGTGGATCTGTTAGCTTACCTCGGCTGTGCTCTCTCGTCCTACGCCCTGAGTCGCCGTCCAGCGCCGATCCATGTCCGACACTGAAGAACTCTGCTCGATCGCACAGGTTCTAGCCGCCCGGATGCGCGATGCGCGCGAGGAGCTGGCTGCCCGCTGGCTCGAGCGCATAGTCGCCCGGATGTCGGTGGACGAAGAGCACGTCTTCCCGTCTGACGAACTCCTGGACCACGTACCGTTGCTCATTGACGGCGTGGCCGACCAGCTGGAGAATCCGGCCCGGACCGTGAATGCGGACGTCGCTGTCATTGCCAAGGCGATGGAACTCGGTGCGCTCCGACATTCCCAGGGCACCGGAGAGTATCAGTTACTCAAGGAGTATGAGATACTCGGCGGCATCATCTTCTCCTTCCTCGCCAGGATTGCCGACGAGGTCGAGACGGAGTGCTCCAGGAGTGACCTGCTAGTCTGTGTTCACCGCGTCTATCGTGCCGTATCGCTCATCCAGCAGGCGACGGTCATGCACTACCTGCAGCTCATCCAGGAGCAGGTGAAGGAGCGCGAGTCGAGACTGCGCGCCTTCAATCGTGCCCTCACCCATGAGATGAAGAATCAGATCGGCTCCGCGCTCGGCGCGGTTCAGTTGCTGGACATCGAGGAACTGCCGCCGGCGAAGCGCGCCGAGCTCAGGGAAGTCGCGCAACGTTCCCTTCGCAGCATGGGCTACACGCTATCGAATCTGGTTGAACTGTCGACCATCGACATTGATCGCCGCCACCAGCGCCGCGTGACGCTCAAGCGTGCCGCCGCCGAGGCGATGCGAGAACTGCGAGACAGTGCCGTAGCGGCCGGGGTCGACGTCAATCTGGACAGCCTGCCGGAAGTGGAGGTGAGCGCCGCAGCGGTGGAACTGGCCCTCACCAACTTCATCTCCAACGCGATCAAGTACGCCGATCCCGATCGCGCAGAGCGTCGGGTTCGGGTGGTCGGTCGCGTGGAAACGGACGCCGATGCTGGGCTCGGCGAGTTGGTTGTGGAGGTGCACGACAATGGACGCGGCGTCCCGGTTGAGCATCGCGGACGGATCTTCGAGCGCGGGTTCCGAGCGCATCCCGAGCTCGCTGGGGTGGAGGGAATGGGGCTGGGCCTCAGCATTGTTCGTGAGGCGATCGAGACGATGGGAGGGCGGGTCTGGGCAGAGTTCCCGCATGATGAAGACTTTGTCTCGGTGTTCTGTTTCGCTCTGCCGTCCCGGCGGGCGGAAGAGGCGCCAGAGCCAGCTCGCGGCACCGGCAGCGCGTCCGAATGACGGCACACACGTTCCTTCGCTGACGCTGCGCTGTCGCGATGGCGGTAGCATCAGGCATGACTTCCATATCCAGGCAACGGAGCCACCGCGAGATCGTCGTGTGGAAGGAGGCGGTCGCGCTGGCGGAGAAAGTAGACCGGCTGGCCGGCGCATTGCCGGCCGCCGAACGGTTCGGGCGGGGCGGTAGGCTGCGAAGTGCTGCTGGCGCGGTTCCGGTGAGAATCGCCGCGGGGCATGGCTGCGGCCATCGCGGTGGCTATCTGGGCCACCTGGCCGCCGCGTTGGAGTCACTCACCCGGTTGCAACTGGAACTGGTCTCGGCTGCCCGGCATCAGTATCTGACCGTTGAGGATGCCGGCAGCATGGAGCAGGAGTGCGGCCGTGTGCGACGGCTCCTGGGCTGTCTCACGGCGTCGCTCCATACCCGATTAGGCGCGTCTGAGGCGGCATTCCCGTCGCAGCGCCTGGACCGGGTCGGCCACCTTCCCGTTACCTCGGTCAGCACGGATCGTCTGCTCCTCTGACGTGTTCTGTCCTGAACCGTCGGATTGAGTGTATAATCCCTATAACGACCCCCTCATACGGTGGTGGTCGGCACGAGCAATCCCCGCTCACGGGGCTGCCAGGAGAGGCGCGATGCACGCGAGGCCACAGACGATCATCTCTCACCTACCGTATTTCGAATCTCTCGCCGGCGAGACCGACGAGCGATCGCCGAGTTGGCGGGAGCAGGCGGCGGGGTTGATCGCACTTCGATTATTCGACAGTTGGGAACGTGCGCGGCGCCGTCTCGCACCAGCGCCGGAACCCTTGCGGGCGCTGGCCGTACGGAGCGAAGTCGAGGCCCTGGAGCCCCTCAGCGCGGTCAGGGCACCACTCCTGACGTTGGTTGATGCCATTCTCGCCGTGCCCTCCGCGCCGGTGGCTGTGAGGGCATCGCTGGTGGCCTACGCTGGCCGTCTTCGCGTTCAGGGCAGTTGGCGGCTGGCCGCCGATGTCTTCCGTACCGTGGTGGAATCGCGCGACCCGGCCGACATCTCGCCAGAGTCCTATCAGGCGGCGATGGACTGCGGTTACTGTTCCCGTCTGGGCGGTGATCTGGAGGAAGCGGCGATTGCTTACGACGTCGGCGAGGCCATTGCAACCGCTTCCCGCGACACCTTCGGCACATTGCGCGCGAAGGTGGGCAAGGCAAAACTGACCATTCACCGCGGCAACCTGCCGCAGGCTGACGTCGAGCTCCAGGCAATTGCCAGGGCTGCGGAGTCGGTGCAATGCGGTCCGGCTCTGTCCCTCGCTCTCACCGACCGGATGGCGGTGGCCGGAATGCGCGGGCAGTTCGAGTCTGCTTCCGTCCTCGGCTATCGCGCCCTGGAGTTGTGCGAGGACGAGGAGTCCCGGGAGGCCATCCTGAGCGACCTGGCGACAGCGCTGGGCGACGCCGGCGAACGCGTCGCCGCGCGTGATGCGCATCTGGTGCTTTCGGCGACGGCTCGCGATGTTCGGGTGCGCTGGATCTCGACGATTAACCTGATGAGCCTGGCGGCGCACGATGGACAGCGGTCCGCCTTTGATTGCTACTCGGCGGAACTCACTGCAGCCTCTCTGTCGGGGGAACTCCTGCCCCGTTATGCCATTGCCCTGGGCGACGGCTACGAGTGCTTTGGGGAAGTCGAAGAGGCTCGGTCAGCTTACCAGCAAGCCGTTGCGACATCTGAGGTAAGCGGTCCCGCGGACGTCCTGATGCGTGCCGAAAGGGCGCTGACGGCACTGGATCGGCGAACTCAGGAGAAGGTGGTGGTTCCGGTACGAGCGATGGAGAACGTCAGCTACGACGGTATCACGTTGGATACAGTAACGCGTGGAGTGCGAGCAATGCGGGAGCGCATTGGAGTTGGTGCTAGCGGGTTGGTGGGAACGGCGTAGAGGTTCGCCCACCCCAACCATTCCCGCTATAAGGCGACGGCCGGCTGCGGCGCGTACACATCCGTCAGCGAGCCCCGGCGAAGATCATTGCATCCTCGCCGGGGCTTGTTCACATCATCAGCAGGTGCTGCTTCCGCCATAGGTGCCGCTGCAGAGCTGGTGGGTCATCGTGCTGCTTCCGCCGTAAGTACCGCCATCGGGTGAATCCTGGCTCGGCCCGGTGGGGCTGGAGCAGGCAGCGAGGGCGATGGCAGCGGCGGCGATGACGGCAGAAGCGATGCGGCGGGCAGTGTTGCGGGACATGGTCGTCTCCGAAGAGGGAAGCGAGCGGGGCAGGTGGGTGTTGTCTACACGGTGAAGCTACCTTTCATAAGCGGGCGTAATGGCGCAGTTTTGCGACAGCATGTACCGCTTTTGCGACACTTGGACAGATTGTGGACGTAGTCGCGTTCCTATCCGAGCCTCTACTTACGACGCTCCGCGTGGTCCTGCGGACGGACAGTCGTCACCGTATCCGCACTCCGCCCCCCGTGCCCGGATTGGTGGCGGCGATGCGCGACGCCGGCGCCGACGTGCTGATCCTCGAGCCCAGTGCGGTACCGGCAGCGCAGTGGCCTGACCTGCTCGCCTATCTTCGTGAGGCTGAACTTCCCACGGTTGTCGTCTACACCACGCTGGCGCCGCCAGCGATGCGCGGCACTGTCGAACTGGCCAGATTGGGCGTTCGCCACATCGTCCTCAAGGGCTACGACGATACGCCCCGTCACTTCCGGGCTCTCTTCGACCTCCTGGCCTCCGAGCTCTGGCGTTCTCCACTGCACGATCATGTGGCGCCTCTTCTCTTGAATGTCCCCGGAAGGGTGCGTGACGCCGTCGCGTACCTCTTCCGCGCGCCCCACCGCGTCCGTGACGTCGAGGACCTGGCATCGCTGGCCGCCGTCAACCCGCGCACCCTGCATCGCTGGCTACGCCGTTCAGGAATCGTCTCGACCAAGCGGCTCATCGCTGCCGCCCGGGTGGAGTGGGGTATAGCTCAACTTCGCTCAGGTAGCCAGACCGTAGAGCTCGTTTCGGCGCACCTTCACTACCCCACCATTCGCCGGTTCCGCCGCGAAACTCAGTTGCTCACCGGAGCCCCGCCAGCCGTCCTCCGCTGGGGTGAAGACGCTGAATCGCTAACCGAACAACTGCTGGCCCGTCTCCTCAGCTGACGATCTCGCTCGCCATCCGGCATCGTCGTGGCCCGATCCGCGCATCACCGTCAGCGTACCGTCAGCCAACGTTCCTCGAACCCCAACCTTCCGCGCCGTGGCGTCAGGCCCGTCACTCTCCGCCCAGCTCTCGGCGATCGAGAAGGCCAGTGGCGATGGAACGCTCGACCTCCCCGATGGCGGAACGCTCTCGGTGACAAGCCTGGACCGCCTGGTCTTCCCCGGTCCTGCGCTCACCAAGGGTGACCTCATGCGCTACTACGTCGAGGTCGCGCCGTTGCTCCTCCCCATCATCGCCGACCGGCCGCTGGTGCTCCGGCGCTATCCGATCGGGGTCGGGGGGAAGTCGTTCTTCCAGCAGAACGCTCCGGACGATCTGCCCGAGTCGGTGCGCGTGGAGACTCTCACCAGTGATGAGGGTGAGCCCCAGCGCCGCTTTGTCGGCGGCGACCTGGCCACGCTCCTCTACACGGTGCAGATGGGAGCGATCTCGGTGCACTCATGGAATGCTCGCGTGGGCTCTCTCCATCTGGTCGACCATGCCATCATCGACCTGGATCCAGGCGTCGGCAGCTCATTCGCCACGGCGGTGACTGTCGCAATGCTCGTTCGCGAGGCTCTGAGCGAGATGGGCCGAGAGAGCTGTCTCAAGACTTCTGGAAAGCGCGGTCTCCACATCCAGTTGCCAATCGTCGGCGGCGCCAATGAGGAGGACGTCCTCGCCCTGGCCGGCGAGGTCGCCGTTCGAGTGGCGATGGCGCGGCCGGACGTGGCCACGGTGGAGCGGAGCGTGGACGCGCGGCCGCACGGCACGGTCTACATGGACTACCTGCAGAACATCGTCGCCAAGTCGGTCGCCAGCGCCTACTCGGCGCGAGCCACCGACACGGCTACGGTATCCACTCCGCTGACGTGGGACGAACTCACCGATCGCCTGGACCCGACCCAGTTCACCATTGTGAATGTGCCAGCGCGAATCGCGCGCACCGGGGACCTGTGGTGCGGCGCGGGCGAGCCCGGATAGGAACTCGGCAGCCACTGCGGCCGCCCCGGCGCGAATCGCGAACAATGGTTTTGTGAAGCTGAACTCGAATGGAGTTCACCTGCCACTCCCTAACTGACCAGCTGGAGCGACAGCTACGCACTCACGATGACGGGTTCGTGGCCCAGACGGTGGTCTCGGTGATGAATGCCCGGTCATCGAGTTCCAGCATCGAAGCGATCGTGTGGGCGATGTCTTCCGCCTGCAACTTGGTGGGATCGTCCTTCTGGGTCCGGCCGGAGCGCTCGAAGAACTCAGTGATCACCTCGCTGGGATTCACCTGCATGACCCGGATGTCGTGCTTGCGTAATTCCGCGCGCCAGGACTGGGTGAGGCCGGCGAGGGCGAACTTGGACGAGGCATAGGCCGATCCGCCCGCACCCGCGCGCTGCCCGGAGGTGGAGACGACGTTGACGATGTTGCCACCGCCGTTGGCGACGAAGTGACGCGCCGACTCACGCGCGACGAGGGTCGCACCGAGGACGTTGATCTCCCAGATTTGCCTCATCTGCTCGGCAGTAGTCTCGAGCAGTGTGGCGAAGGTGCCGATGCCAGCGTTGTTGATGAGCACATCGTAGCCACCCAGGTCGCGCACAACCGTCTCGACCAGCCGCTCCACCTCGCTCTCCTGGCTCACGTCAGCGGGTACGGCGAGTGCACCGATCTCTTCCGCCACCGCCCTCAACCTTGCCTCATTTCGACCGCAGACTGCCACCTGCGCGCCCCGATCGATGAGGAGTTTCGCGGTAGCTCGACCGATGCCTGCGCTACCTCCGGTGACGAGTACATGCGCTTTGGATAGATCCATGATGGTCGATGTAGTTGAGGTGGCAGTGAGCGAGAGAAGGGTGCTCCCGGTGGCTCGGCTAGCATCCAACGCGAACGAGAGATGGAGTGGTGGGATGAAGTTGATTCTAACGGGATTACTGCCTGCGCTGCCGGGGACGGCAACTTCTCTGCCCGGAACTTGCTGTCTCTCGCAGCGGATCATCCCGCCTGCCGGCAGGGCTGCTAGCCAACCGGAGCCGTACTGCCAGAGCGCCTCGCCCTCGCCGGTGAACGGCAAGGCTCACTCCGCTCCACCGCGTCGATCCTCATCGCTCTTAAATCAGCAGTCCATCCGTCAACTCCGCGCCACACCAGTCAGTCGCTCACAGAGGGCGGCGGAGCCGGTTGCGGCTTCGCGGCGCCGAGCTAGAGTAGCGGAGCGAGAACGTCATCACCTTTCAGGCCACTGACAAGTGACATCAACGCATCCCCTCAGATCGATCCGCAATCCGTTGACCGCCATCTGCACGGCGTTAGTCCTGGTTGCATGGCCCGCCGGAGCGCAGGTGCCAGCCGGTCAGGGAGGCAGATCCGGAACCGACACCGCGCGGCGCGTACTCGTCATCCCCGGCGAGCGGGCTGGGCCGAGCTCGTTCATGCTGACCGACTACCCGGAGGTGAGACCGAAGGTAGCGGGGCAGATGGACTTCGAGCATTACCATAGCTCCGAGGAGATCGAGTGGTGGATGAACAAGTGGGCTGCACAGTACCCGGAGATCGTCGATCTATACGTTGCCGGCGAGACCTTTGGCGGCCGGCCGGTGATGCAGATGACGATCACGAACAAGAAGACCGGTAAGCACACCGACAAGCCTGCCGCGTACTTCGAAGGCGGGCGCCATTCCGGCGAGATAACGGCTACTGAGAGTGCTTTTTATCTCCTCTGGCATCTGCTGGACAGCTACGGAAAGGACAGTGCGATCACGCACCTCGTCGATACGAAGACCATCTACATCCGACCGCTCAACAATCCTGACGGGTCGGACATGTACCGGCTTACCGCGCAGACCAACCGCAGCAGTGTGCGTCCGTACGATCAGGACGGTGACGGGCTGCTTGACGAGGACCCTGGTGAAGACCTGGACGGCGACGGCTACGTGCGCCAGATGCGGCATTTTGTGGGCAAGGGCAAGGGCGACTCCGATCCCGACCCACGCGACTCCAAGGGTCGCCTGATGCAGCGCGTGGGCGCGGGTAAGGGCTCATGGATGGTCTATTCCGAAGGGATCGACAACGACGGTGATGGCCGGTTCAACGAGGACGGGATAGGCGGCCTGGACCTGCACCGCAACTATCCCACGAACTGGCGGCCGATGCCTGGCGGTGACAGCACCGGACGAGGCTACACCCAGGGCGGATCGGGCGCCTTCCCGCTCTCCGAGCCGGAGACTCGTTCGGTGGTGATGTGGATGTACTCGCACCCGAACATTTCCGTCACCAACACCATGGATACCGCGGTGCCAATGCACCTTCGCCCGCCCAGCACCTGCGAGGAGACGGAATGCATGTTCCCGTCCGACCTCTCCCTCTACCAGCATTTCGACTCGGTGGGACTGTCGATAACGCACTATCCGTGGGCCGGTGACGTCTACCGCGCGTACGCCACGCGCGTCGCAATCAATCCGTTCACCGGCGACTCGGCCCAGCCTCAGGCCCTGTTCGGGCACTCGCCTGACTTCGGCTACTTCGGTTTCGGCGCTATCTGGTACGGTGACGAGCTCTGGAACGGCGGTCGCGAGCGCGACTATGACGGCAACGGCGTGATTGAACAGTGGGAAGTGCTGCGCTACTGCGATGAGGAGTTCGGCGGCCGCTGCTTCCAGCCCTGGACGAAGATCCCGCATCCGCAGCTCGGCGAGGTGGAGGTAGGAGGATTCAACCCGAAGTTCTGGTCCCAGAATGGCCCGCCGGAAGTGATGGGACAGTGGGCAGAGCGGCAGGCGATGTTCAACCTTTACATGGCGCAATCGCTGCCGCAGGTGGAGATCGTGAGCGCCACGGTCGCCCCGCTCTCTGGCGCCGCCGCCGACTCGGCGACCCACGAGATGACGGTTATTGTGCGCAACAGCGGGCTGTTGCCGACGGCGCTGGAACAGGCCCGACGGATCAAGATCGTACGCCCGGACCGCGTGGTAGCACGGGCCGCGCCGGGCAGCGTTGCTCGCGTTGTCGGCCGGCCGACGGAATTCTGGCTGGACGGAGGCGAATCGCAGACTGTGAAGGTGCGACTTCGTGCGGGTGCATCCGCCGCCGATCACAGGATGATCGTGCGTCTGGAGAGCACACGTGGTGGCGTGGCCGAACGCGAGGTGAGCTGGTGAGCGGGCACAGTCGCGGAGCTGTGCTTCCGCGTACCGAGTCCACAGGGCGACCCGCGCGTCGGGCCGCCTGCGGCTTCGGAGCAACAGCCATCATCATGATCGCCGCCGTCGCAGGTTGTGGCGGCGGCGGGGACGGCGTGGCAGACAGCACGGCCGTGCGCCCTGATACGCTCACCCACGCCCCGATGGTGGTCGAGCGGTCGGATGGCGACTGCAGTCGAGACAGGGCCGACACCACGGCCACGCCCTGCGTGACGGTGGAGGTGAGCTATCCCGACATCATTGGCGCGCCGGTGGCGGCACTGGCCGACTCCGTGCGAGCCTTCGTGCTGTCAGTCGCGGCAGGGACGCCGGGTGTCTACGAGCGTTCAGAGCCTCACCCCTCAGTTGATTCGATGGCGGCGGCCTTCGTCAGGGAGTACGAGGAGTACAGCCGCGAGTTTCCAACAGAGTTCCCGGCACTATGGCTACTTGAGCGGGACGTGAGGATCATGTGTAACACGCCGTCCATTGTCTCGGTGAGAGCGGATGAATCCAACTACCTGGGAGGAGCACACGGAATGACCGTGGCGCATCTGGCCAGCTTCGACCCGGCTACCGGTCGCCGACTGCGTCTCTCCGATTGGGTGAGCGACATGGCCGCGGCTACGGCTGCAGGGGAGCGCGCATTCCGTGACCAGCGCGATATCGGCGAAGGTCAGTCGCTGGCGCAAGCTGGCTTCATATTCTTCGAGGACGGTCGCTTCGCCCTGAATGACAACGTCATGCTCTGTGGTGACATGCTCACCTTCCACTACAATCCATACGAGATAGGGCCCTACTCCATAGGGCCGACAGACCTGGACCTACCGCTGAGCGCGATCGGCGATACGACAGGACTGAGCGGGAAGTAGCGTAGGGGTTCGTGCGCCGCCGCGCGCATATCCGGACGGTGACCCGCGCCTTGGAGCGCTCGCGCGGTGTCACCTCCGTCTTTTGCTGCACACGGGATTTCGCTTTCTCTGGCGCACCACTTTCCAGTTCCGCCAGCCTCAGCCGTCGCTGCCTCAAGGCGCATGCTATAGCCGGCCGGTCACTCGCGATCAGAACTACGCTATCCCTGACTCGTCAGCTGCCAGTCCCGCCCTTCCCAGCCGTCGTCGAAGCGACGGGTGAATTCCAGCGATTGGTGACGGCTTAACGAGGCTGCGGAAAGGCGCACCGCCTGAACGTCCAGGCCGACGGGTTGGGACTGTTCGTCGTGGACGTCCTTCCAGCCGTCATTGCCGAAGTGGAGGGTGAAGGGGCGGTCAGACTCGACGAGGACGGAGCAACCGGCCGGGAACTCGTCGAACGGGACGGAGTCGCGCCAGTGCCAGTTGGCGGCGCGCGGGCGCTTGCCCTTCCAGCGCGACCAGACGGCGTCGAGCCGTTCCAGCGGCCGACCCTCGGCGCGTGCCACCATCAGCTTAAGGAATTCGGCATGCGCCCAAACCAGTGGCATAGCGCTCCCCGTTGGGCGCCCGGGTTCCAGGAAGCGAGCCGGTATGGGCTCGACTCCCCAAACCTGCTCGGGGATCATTCCGCCCGGACCGGTCATGGCCAGCATCGCCTTCAGGTAATCCAGCGGATCGTCGCCGAGTAGGAGTGCGTGGTGTCCGCGTTCACCGGTGAGGAGTGGCCAGAGTCGACCAATTCCGGTGCCGTCGAATGGAGTACCATCGGCGTGCTCACCATAGCCGTCGTCGTTGTAACGATGGTAGCCGGGTCCACTCGGCGTCTGGGTGAGTAGAACCGCGTCGGCAATGGCGAGCGTGTGGGCGATGTGCGGGTCATCGGGGAGACGCAAGCCGAGCCGGGCTAGTCGCAGGAAATCCAGACTCACAAGGCTATCGGCGTCAACGACCTTACCGCCATGATTCGGGAGTTCTATCTGCCCGTGGACACCACCCTCCTGCGGCGGTGGCGCGGCGTGCACGTAGTAGCCCGGTACGTCGTCGGCACGATAGCAGAGGCAGCCGTGGGATACGTACAGCCAGTCCTCGATACGCGAGTTCCAATAATCCGCCAGGGAGAGCGCGTAGCGCCGATCATCGTGTTTCAGAAAGCGGGTCGCACCGACGAGGGCGGCGACCTCCACGGCCAGAGTGTAACCGTTCATGCCGCGATTCTCTTCCCAGCGGTTCTCCGGAGTGCTAGGACCGTGGCAGGCTATGTATTTCGCTGCGCAGCGCACTGTGCGATCCAGACCTTCCAGCGATCCCAGCGAGTCACGCTCGGCGAGGCTACAGGCGAGCAGGATCGGCATGCCTACCTCGTCCAGTTGGATCCCCTTCCAGAAGGCAGTGCCATCGGGATAGAAGTTCTGCGACCAGTGGCCGTCAGGGTGCTGGGTGGCGATGAGGTATGCGAGCATCCGCCGCGCGTCCTCTTCCTGGGATGCCGCGAGCAGACCGTAGGCCGCCTCCACGGCGTCGCGCGCCCAGACGAGATGGTAGCCGCCGACGTCGTCCCGACTGTTCCCCCAGGGGATGGACATGCTGGCGACGACGGCGCCGGGGAATGTGCGGTCCTCGTGCACCTTGAGCGTGGTCGCTGATAGCGCCGCCTCATGGGCGAGATCTTCGGGAGTGGATGGGAGCCGTAGCTGTTCGCCCCATTCCGTCCACTCCTTCATGGCCCGCTTCTGCACGTCGGCAAAGCCTTCGGCAAGGCTTGACCTGGCGAGCGTCTCAGCGCCGACCACGCTGTGCCCGAAGCCGACTGCCAGCACGCCGCGCTGCTGTGGCAGTTCTCCCATCATGGCGACGTTGCCATGTTCGGCGCTGTCGTGGGTCCAGCACATCTCGCCGTGCTTGTCGAAGTCCTGCCACCCGTCAGAAACGCCGACAGTACCGGCGCTGGCGCGCGAAAAGCCGGAATCGCTGCAGAGGGCGAGAGCGGAACTGGTGCCGGTGGCGCGAAGCGCCTCGATGCTAGCGTACGCGCTGTTGTCGGCGATGTCGGGGAGGAGGTGCGGAGCTATCAGCACGTAGAGCTTGCAGCCGTCGCCCCGGAGGGCATAGCGGAGCATGAGTACGTCCCGCTTGGGATCCGGAACAGCCTCCAGTTCCACCGTATAGCCGTCACCGCGGTGCGTGAAGCAAGGTAGTGGCACCCAGGGCGCGGGCGTCTTCACCGTGTAGTCGTTGACGCGCTTCAGCTCGTACCACCCTTTGGGTCCGTGGACGATGAACCCGATGTCGCGGATCTGCGGCTGGCCGGTGCTGGGCCAGTACACCTCGTTGACTATTCCGTGACCGAAGGTGGCCCAGAGGCGGCTCGGCCCGAGCGCGGTGGAGACGACGTCCTTGGCGCTCGAGCACCAGGTGGGGCGGATTCCGGACATGTGACGCGACCAGATAGAAGACGCGAACGAGGGAAGCATGGATCGCGCCGCCACGACTGCGTTGGCGTGCGCCCAGGCTTCCCTCGTCCCACGTAGCACCAGCAGGCTGGTGCGCCCCCCCTACTTCGCCGCGTCTGGCCTGAAGTTCCAGTTCATCAGCGTGTTAAAGACGAGCGGGAACTCGTGGTGGTTCAGGTAGCGGTGGAGCGGATCGAAGGTGAAAGCGACTACGCGGCCCTGGCCGACAGGGACGTCGAAGATGGCGCCCTTACCAATGATCTCGTCCTGGCCGCGCACCATGCCGGACACTACGTAAGCCGGCTCGGAAGACCTGGCGGCGGGCTTCTCCGCTGTCTTGCTCGTGGACTTCGACGTGCTGCTGTCCGGGATTCCGAGCATCGGACCCTCGGGCTGCTTCTTCTCGGCGATGCGCGTGCCGTACTGCAGCACCAGCATGGTGCTGTCGCGGTCGTTGACTTGGTAGAGCGCACCGTTACCCCGGAAGATCATGAACTGATCCGGGAAGCCGTAGAGGATGGGCGAGGAGGCACGACGGGTGCGGGCACGGACGACCGAGCCAGGATGGAACAGGGTGCGCGTCGTCGCCGGCGTCAGCTTCCCGGCGATGCCCGTCTCGGCCACCATGCGTGTTGCGTCGCCCAGCGTGATGATCGCGCCGCCCTCGTTGGCGAACCGCTCCAGTGCGGCCATTCCCTCGAAGCCGGGTCCGCCGGTCATGTCGGCAGTGGAATCGGGTGTGCCGAAGGACGGTGTACTCGCCGTCCGCTGGAAGGGCATCGGCCCCCACTTGCTATCCACGCCATGGATCAGCCGATCGACGCTTCCGCCGACACGCGGAATGAGGATGACGTCAAACCGCGATCGCAGGTTGCCAGCGCGCAAGTCGTCCTTGTCGATCGACGTGTAGGGAACGCCCACCTGTTCGAACGTGTAGCGAGACCAGCCCTCGTCCTGGGTGCTGAACCAGGTGTGGTAGATGGCCACGCGCGGCAATGAGAGTGCGTGGCTGGGCGCATCGGGCGCGCTACCGGCGGCGACTACGGGGAGAGTGAAGCGGTTAGCGATGTCCTGCATCGCCGCGGCGTCGGTGCCCTCGACGACGACTGTGCCGGCGGGGAAGGAATCACGACCGATCACGACCGTCCGTTCAGTCGCCGAGAAGCGAACCGACGGAGAGCGCTCGCGCAGCGCATACAGCGATGGCAGAAGCTCGTTCTGGGCGCGGTTGGCGATCAGGAAGGTGTTCCCGCGGCCATTCATGGAGCCACTGGCGGCGACTGTATCGGCCAGGAGCGTTAGCCCCTTGCGGGTGAGCACCGACCGATCGTCGATAGGCTTGACGTCCACGCCATAGATGCGGCCCAGCGTCCAGGCGATGTCGTCGTACGGCGGGTACTGCGCCTCCGTCGGGAACTGCATGTCCGTGAGCAGGTTCACCGCAAGGTCGCGATATGGCTGGTCGAGCAGGACCCAGAAATCGCCTGCGCCGTCGCCGGAAGTCTGCTGGCGCACCTCGAGACCGTGACGCTGCAACTGGTTGACGAGGTAGGCCGTGCGCGCCGGATCCTCCTGGCGCTGGAAGCCAGGAATTTGGAAGGCGTGCGGCGCCGTCTCGCTGCCACGGCGAAGTGAGTTGTTGCTCTTGGTGTAGAAGTTCCGCAGCATCGTGCTGCCGTTATCGGCGAAGAACGTCAGCGAGGCGAGCACACCGGCCTGCATGTAGTTCACGTTGTCGCGGGCCGACCAGCGGACCTTCTCGGTGGGCGGCCAATGGCGGTACCACTGACGACTGGTGACGACGTCGCCAGCGTACCGATCGTTGCTCAGATCGCGAACATAGGTGTCGGCTCCAGCATTGCCGAAGGTCTCGTAGAAGCGGCCGATGGAGTTGTGGTTATTGGCAACCCACATGGCGTAGCCCGGCCACCATCCGTCAAAGAAGCCCCACGTCCAGACGCCGGGCATGCCGAGCGCGCTAAGGGCGGTGACATCGTTGTTGGCGAGTAGCTGCCACTCGCTCACGGCGATCGGATCGTTGTTGGGATTGTAGGGGCCGGTGCCGGTGGAGATGTAGAGGAGCGGCACCGATTCGTGGAGGTCGTGCATGACCAGCGGCAGCCAGTCGTAGTAGACGTCGTAGAGAGCGTGGGTGAGCGCCTGCGAGATCTGGATGCCGTCGCGGTTGTTATCGTGAACGACGTACTTGCCCCAGTACGGTGCACTGCGCGGGAAGCCATCGTCGTAGGTCGGACGTCCCTTGGTGTAGGTCAGGTACCAGTCCACCTGGCGATCACGCCCGTCCGGCTCGGCCACCGGGCTGATGAGGGTGATCACCCCGTCGCGGATCTTCTTGATCTCCGGCTCGTCGCTGACCGCCAGGCGGTAGGCGAGCTCCATGACCATCTCCGGACTCCCCATCTCCGGCGAGTGGAGACCAGCGTTGAGAAAGTAGATCGGCTTGGCGTCATTGATGACTGCGGTTACCTGGCTGGCCGGAAGAGTACGCGGATCGGCCAGACGGGCGAGCTGCTGCTTGTAGTGGTCCAGCCGCCCCATGGTCGCCTCGTCAGCGATGATGGCGAGCATGATCGGCCGACCCTCCTCGGTCGTACCGATGCTGTCCAGTCGCACACGCGGGGAAGCCGCGGCGAGCGCCTTGAAGTAGCCGTAGATCTCCGCCGAGTGATGCATCACGCCGGGCGCGCCGATGATCGTCCCGAAATGCCGCTGCGGGCTCGGGACCGTGGCGCTCAAGGGCAGCGATGTGAGGTTGGCCGGGAGGAAGGACGGATCGCTGGTGTATTCCCGGACGAGCCGCGCGTAGACGGTGTCGGGAGAAGTGCTTTGGGCTACCGCGGCGGCGGGGATGGTAGCGACGGCGAACAGTGCAGTGCCAGCGGCTAGGCGTGCGATGGAACGGTGATGCATCTTCTGGGGCTCCGTGATCGGGACCTGGCGAATAGACGGTTCTCGGGAGCGCGGTGCAAGGTGCCCGACTCCTACCGGGCGCTGTTCGGCTGAATTGGTCTTGACCGTCATACCGTATGACGTGTTACATTGCCCATACGCGTTCGTCTCTCAGACGAACCCCACAACCGATCGGCAGGATCGCACGCCTCCTCGTGAGGCATGTGACGAAGGCAAACCCGGCGAAAGCCGGCGACGCAAAGCTACGAGGCTAAAGCGCGCGACATCCCGTCGCGTGGCCATGCCAGTCGGGCCGCCGAAGTGCCTCCGAAAGGTTTGTCATATGATCGTATCCTTTCACGACGCCGGTACCGAAGACGTCTTCAACGGCCGTGACACTCGCAAGGCACGCCGAGCCTGTCCGCCCGTACTTTGGCGGGTGGCTCAGCGGAAGTTGAGCTACATGGCCGACGTGTCCGAGTTACGGGACCTCAAGGCACCTCCAGGAAATAACCTGGAGGCTTTTGTCGATGATCGCGCTGACCAGCATTCGATCCGAATCAATCAGCAGTACAGGATCTGCTTCCGCTGGACTCCAGAGGGAGCAACGCAGGTCGAGATCGTCGATTACCATCGGTAGCGTTTCGTGAGTCTTAGCCACTGCGCGATGGATCCCGTCCGGCGCCAGTGGCGGGGGCTTCTTCGCTTCACTGGCTTCACCCGGACAGACTCGTGCAGCGGCAGGAAACTCATGTCGTCCGAAGCTCTAGAGCAGGAGAATTGAAAGCGTGATTCGTATCCCTACCCACAGATGTCCAGTGCACCCCGGCGAGATGCTCGCGCTGGAGTTCCTCGAGCCGTATGGCCTCACTCAGGTGGAGCTGGCCAGGCGGCTCGAAGTACCGGTGCAGCGCGTCAACCAGATCGTCAACGGCCGTCGCGGCATCACTCCTGACACTGCCCTTCGTCTCGCGCGGTTCTTCGACACGACACCCGAGCTGTGGTTGGACCTGCAGCGGACGTGGGATCTGTACGAGACGGTCAACTCTCCCGCCGCAGCCAGATTCGAGCGCATTCGCCCGATCAGCAGCGACCCTGTCGGGACGCGATAGCTCCCCGGTTCGACCGCTCTCCCTCCGGATCCTCTCCATTGGAAAGTCGCTATGGCATCCGACCCCTGACGTCGCCGGCCGACTACGCTGCCTGCGTCGAGCTCCAGCATGAGACTTGGGGGCCCGATTTCGGTGAGGCCGTTCCGCCGGCAATTCTCAAGGTGACGCAGCGGCTTGGCGGTGTCGCGGCCGGCTCCTTCGACGACGACGGCCGGCTGCTGGGGTTCGTCTTCGGCATGACCGGCGTGGAGAACGGGCGGGTGGTGCACTGGTCGGACATGCTCGCCGTCCGTCCGGAGATGCGCGATTCGGGGCTCGGTCGGCGGCTCAAGGAGTGGCAACGAGATGCTGCGCGAGCGGTCGGAGCGACGACGATGTACTGGACGTTCGATCCCCTGGTCGCGCGCAACGCCCATCTCAACTTCAACCGGCTGGGGGCGCGGGCGCATGAGTACGTACGCGACATGTACGGCGACGCGATGAGCGGGCTCCATCGTGGCCTGGGCACGGACCGCATGATCGTCGCCTGGGCGATCGATGCACCGTTGCGACACTCGGCGTGTCCGAGCGGTCTGGCGTCAGAGTTGCCGCCGGAGTTGGCGGATGCGCGACGGATCACGATCCCCGAGGACATTCATGATGTGCTCGCCGCCAACCCGGCCAAGGCGGCGGAATGGCGGCGTGCGACTCGAGCTGCGTGGGAAGCGGCGCTTGGAGACGGGTTGGAGGTGGCGTGCTTCTATCGTGAGCCTACGGCGGCGGTCGGGCACTACGTCCTGACGCTGCCTGCCAGGCAATAGGCTGTGTCCTGAGTCCGGATATTTGAGGTTACGAAGGCGTCGGTCGGATGACGCCTAGTTGTGTAACGGAATGTATCTTGAAGTCGGGGGGAACCCAACTCGCATGCCCCGCGCTGCTCAGCCGGATGCGCGCCTGTACGGCGTCGCGTCGAGCACCCCGCCGCTCCTGACGACCCATGCCGCTCACCCGCGAGCGAGCCTACACGCCTGCGTCTCGCCATCCCGCGATTCAGTCCATGATTACAGTCACCGCTGAAAACCGCCGCTCGTCCCTAACCCGCGACCCGCGAACTCGCGCTCTCGTTGCTGCTGTCGCTCTCGTGAGCCTGGCCGGCGTCATCGGCTGTGACGGTGGATCCGTCAATACAAACAGTGGCGTTCCGTCCGGGAACGAGGAGGTGCCTACCACCCTCGGCGCCGTCGACTCCCTCCGGTCACCGGCCGGCCCGGGCAGTGCCGAGTCGAACCTGGCGGTGGCGCCGGATGGTGCTGTCTACCTCAGCTGGCTCGAGCCGACGAGCGAAGGACGGCATGCTCTCCGCTTCGCCGTCCTCAACGACAGCGAGTGGTCGGCGCCGCGAACGATCGTTGAACGCGACGATCAGTTCGTGAACTGGGCAGACTTCCCCTCACTACTGCCACTTGGTGGCGCCAGGCTGGCAACATACTGGCTTCAGCGTGGCGCCCAACCCGGCGCTGTTTATGACATCCGGCTGACCCAGTCCGCCGATGGCGGCGCCACGTGGAGCGAGCCTGTTACGCCCCATCGTGACGGCACCCCCACCGAGCACGGCTTCGTCTCCCTCTGGGCAGTCGGCGACTCGGTGGCCGCGGTCTGGCTGGATGGACGGCGCTACGCCCCCGGCCACGGCGGGGAGCACGAGTTGACCAACGAGATGTCGCTGGTGACGACCACCGTCGCCGCTAACGGTGGGCTGGGCGCGGAGCAGACGTTGGATGCTCGCACCTGCGACTGCTGCCAGACGGATGTGGCCATGACCCGGCGCGGGCCGCTGGTCGTCTACCGCGATCGTACGGCCGACGAGGTTCGCGACATCGCCGCTGTCCGCCTCGTCGACGGCGTGTGGACCGCTCCTTCTATCGTTGCCAACGACGGCTGGGAGATCGCCGCCTGCCCGGTGAACGGTCCGGCGGTGGCGGCGCGCGGCGACAGCGCGGTAGTGGTCTGGTTTACCGGCGCCCGGGATACCTCTCGTGTGCTGCTCGCTCGTTCGACCGACGGGGGTGCGACGTGGAGCGAACCGGTTCGCCTCGATGGCGGAGATCCGGTGGGGCGGGTAGAC
>CAJDWZ010000043.1_pt1 | contig 19443 bp, 12 predicted proteins | sample 7391701 | NCBI WGS metagenome assembly CAJDWZ01 (sample SAMEA7055744, study PRJEB34461) | soil metagenome | biome: terrestrial ecosystem; feature: Peninsula; material: soil | place: Antarctica | collected 2016
TCACTCAGGTGCGTCGGGCTGTTCGCCACGGTCCCACGGAGCGCGGCTCAGCGCTCCAGATCGTCGGGATCGAACTCGTCGTCGTCGCCCTCGACCGGTTGGGCGGCGGCGACATTGTTCTTCGGGATGTCGCGGGCTTTACCGAGGCTCTTCCGCACCGCTCTTTCCACTCCGGTCAGCGCGCCATTGATGGCTGTCTTGAGGGCAAGTGCCTGACTCTCGAAGACGATGCTCGGCAGGCCGCTGAGGACGACCTTGATGTTGCACACCTTATCAACGCCGCCGCGGGGGCCGTTCACGTCTCTCACTCGCACGGTCACCCGCTCGATCGACGTGGCGAACTTGCCGAGCTTGGCGCCCAACCTCAGGCGGATGTAAGCCCGGTCATCGTCGTCCAGCTCCACCCCAACCACGCGAACGTTGGCGGGCACGTCAGCCGTGTCCGTACGCCCAGCGACAGTCTTGTCTCCTCTCGGCACCCTACCAGCCAGAGGTTCGGCCTCTTTTTGCTGCCGAGAACCCGGACGTCTGGGCGGTGTGTTCTTCGCGGTCGCATCGCGCTTGCGTGCCACCGGCCGCCCGCCGAGCTTCTTGCTCGTCGTGCTCTGTCGGAGCAACTGCTGTTCGGCGCGACTCAGGTGCGGAGTAGCCACGGTGCTGAGCGCCTCGAAGACATCGGTGGCCGTAACAATGCCCACGAGCTCGTCACCGTCCAGCACGGGGAGGGAGCCGATCAGCTTTTCCCGCATCAGTTCGGCTGCATCGCTCAGCTCTGTATCGGGCTCGGCGCTCGCCACGCGCGCCGACATCAGGTCCTGGACCGTACGGTTCTTGCGCCGCGAGGCTCCCGTGCGACCTCCCAGATCGCGCTCGGAGAGGACACCGACAAGTCCCGTGTGATCCATCACTACCAGGTGCCGGATGTCGCGTCGACGCATGCGCGTCCACGCCGCAGTGGCCGTCTCGTCAGGCCGGATGGTGACCACCTTCGTGGTCATGATCTCATCCAATCGCATCAGGACCGTACCTTCGCTGCAGTGCCCGTCGCGGCCTGCCGCACGTCATGACGACGTGCAACCACAGCTACGACGACAGCAACTGCCGACGCTGCTCGTATTATCTGCACTTCCATCTCCTCTTTCTGGATCGGGCGATCACAACACGATGCGGCCCGCGCTAACCCGTAACCGCGGCCGGTGCCGACGGAGAGGTGCGCGGGCTCGACCACAGTCACCGGGCAGGTTGTGTGCCAGTCCGGGCGGCGAAGGAGAGAGGAGTTAGAGGTTCCTGACCTCGTCTACCGCGTCCAACAGATGTCCAATATCTCGTGACAGTGCTCTCGCTTCCTGGGTCGCGTTGGTCACGCCATCCAGTGCCACGTCGACGCCCGCCGAGCGGAGCTTGAGCAGGTCCAGACGCACACTCTGGAGAACCAGCGCGGCACTATCAAGCTGGCCGGCAAGCTTGGCCCGGCGGTTGACGAGATCGGTGAGCGTCACCCGCTGCCGCTGCAGCAGCGCCATCCGACGCTCACGGTCCGGTGTCTCGACATTCTCGTGCTCCGCCTGCACCAGCCGGGTCTCCAGTACAGCGAGCATGGCATCGGGCCTATCGGAGTCCAGGCGGTGGAGCACCTGGGCGAGCATTCCCACCCGGTCGACGAGGGAGTCCACGGTCGCCGTCACATCGGGAAGCAGGGCGCGGTCGGATGGAGACATTCGTGTGAATGCCTCGCGAACCTCCAGCCGGTCGCGGACAGCCCGACGAACCGTCTCGCCATGCGGACCGGCCAGTACTTCGGGCATCGCCAGCCGACGGAGTTCCTCGGCCATCAGCTCGTCGGGACCGCGCGGATCGGCAGCACGAAGCCTCGCCCGCCAGTCAGTGCTCAGCATGCCGCGCAACTTCACACCGGCGCGACGAAGCGTTCTGCTGGCCCAGGCTACGACAGGCAGGCTGGCACCCGTCGTGGTCAGCCCGACAACCAACGGAAAGACGAAGGCATCGATACCGGTGGTGGCGCCCAGGGTCACACTCACCAGCGCCACTGTCGCGCCGGCGCCAGCGGCAAAGGCAGCCAGGCGGAAGGTACGAGCCCGCTTCTCCAGCGCCTCTAAGTTGTACCAGTATGCCAGCCGCCGCTGGCGGCGCTTCTCCTCCCGCATGCCCTGGCGAGCCTCGGCCGACCTCTGTTTCACCAGCGCGCGACTGGCGCTCACGTCACTACCGCCCAGGTGCGGCGGCAGCGTCCCACTGAGCACATCACCCACAGTCACCCCGGCATCGCGTAGCGGCCGCCAGTAACGCTGCAGCTTGCTGAGAATGCCCATCGCCGGGAAGATGACCCATGGAAAAATGGGAAAGGTGACGAGGTTGATGAATGCGAGCACCGTGAGGGTCACGGCGGCTCGCTTGCTGCGCCGACGGAACGACTCGAAGCGCTCTCCCAGCGATCGTGGTTCTCCGTCCTCGGCCAGCTGGCCCGCGCCGGCGGGGGCGAGCGGTCCGCCATGGGGGCGGCCACGCATGCCGTACGATCCCTGCCCAGCCGCGGCCAACGAGCGTGCCCGCTCCTGCGCCCTCACCTGTTCGCGCCACGCCCGCTGTTGTTCGCGCCAAACTTCCCGAGACGTGTGACTGGACCCTTCACCGGGGAAGGCCGGCGGCTCAGGAATGGCCGGCTGCTCCTGCGGCGATCCGTACCTCGACGATCCGGCGTCTGCCGAAGGATGATCCGCCGGGCGACGACTGGCGACTGCCGTGTGATCGCCCGGAGCGGGCTCCGGGCGCACCAGACGGAGCGTCGGTTCGTCAGACAGCATCGCGTCGCGGAACTGGCGCAGGTCAGGCCAGCGATCCTCGGGCTTCTTGGCCAGCGCCCGATCCACCGCCGCTATTAGCGCCGGCGGTATATCGGGACGGAGCGACTCGAGCGGGACCGGTGTTTCGCTGATGTGCTTCATCAGCATCGCCGGGGTATTCGTCGCCCGGAAAGGTGGCTCACCGGCCAGCATCTGGTAGGCCACCACACCCAGCGCGTACTGATCGGTGCGCGCGTCCACCTCACGCTCCCCCAGCGCCTGCTCAGGACTCATGTAAGCCGGGGTGCCAACAGCGATGCCGGTGAGCGTAAGACGCGAGCTCTCCTCTATTGCCCGGGCGATGCCGAAGTCGGTCACCAACGCGCGCCCGCTCTCGGCGTCCAGGAGTATGTTGTCGGGCTTGATGTCGCGGTGGATTACGCCGTGGCCATGCGCGTGCGCGAGTGCGTCGGAGACCTCACGAAGCACCCGCCGTACCATCGGAATACTGGGGCGCGGCTCACGCAGAAGCCGGCCGGCCAGGCTCTCGCCGGAAACCAGCTGCATGACAAAATAAGAAAGCCCGTCCCGCTCATCCACCAGATAGATGGGAACGATGTTCGGGTGGCTCAACTGCGCCGCCGTCTGCGCCTCGCGGTTGAACCGCGACCGCACCTCCGCGCGATACGCCAGCTCCGGCGGAAGCACCTTGACGGCCACCCGCCGACGGAGGCGAACGTCCATCGCTCGGTACACCACCGCCGAGCCACCCCGACCGATCTCGGCCTCGATGTCATAGATGTCGCCGATCGCGGCGATCACGCGATCCATCAGCATGTCGGACATCGGACTTTCAGGTGCGGGCACAGGCGACGGTGGGCGAGCCACTGTTATCGCTCCGTGCGCCGGCTCCCGGCCCCATCGCCCGAGCGCGCCATGTCCCCGGCCATCACCATGCCATCCACGTCATGCGCCAGCGACATGGCGCGTTCGGCAAGAAGCGTCACCTGGGCCGGCGTCTGATTGCCTGCCTGCAGCCGCTTGAGATCCAGTTGCATGCCCTGGAGCGCCAGTACGCAGCTGTCCAACCTCACTGCATCGCGCTCGCGCCGCTCGTCGGCGTCGACGAGCGCACGGCGCTGGCGCTTGAGGTATGCCAGGCGACGCACTCTCTCCTCGCTCCCCCGCACGTCGAGTGGATTGGCCTCCGACTCCAGTTGCTGGATTTCCCGCTCGACGGCCTCGCTGGCACCGGAGTCACCAGTCCCTCCCCGGCGCGCGACCGCGGCCGAGTGATTCAGAACACGCACCTTCTCGTACAGCGCCTCGGCAGACGCCATGATCTCCGGCAGCCGTTGGCGGTCCCGCTTCGGGAGGGAGTTGTATGTGTTTCGGATATCAGCGAGCTGGCCGCGGGCTCGGCGGAGAATCTTTCCTTCCTCCTCGTCCAACTCCGGCTCGAGAGAGCCCGGCGGCAGCGCCATGTCGGAGTTGTACACGCCAAGGTGTTGACGACGGTAGCGGGCGCGGGCGCGCACGATCTCCCGCTTGGTGGGATCGAACAGTGCGCGCGCGTCGTCAATGGTCTCGGCGGCGACGTCGAACATCATCCGATCGTGCGGCTGACGGAAGACGTCATGCCAGTCGTATCCGTCGCTCCAGAGCTTGGCGTAGCGGTACGCCATCATGATGCTCCAGATGGCGGTGAAGAACAGGAAGTCGGCGCCTCCAAACAGGGCGAAGAGAACGATGACCGCGTTCACAAAGAGGAACGGTCCGACGTCCTTGCGGAACTTACGTACCACCGGCACATCCCAGCGACGCTGCTCTTCAGCAGTCGGGCCATCGCGGAACTGCTGCTCATCCAGCGAGTAATCCGCTGGTTGCGTCGCCGCGTTGCCGACGAAGCGCGCGACAGGTTTCGCCGCGCCCCCGGCCGACGGCTTGGCAGCCTTGCCCCCGAGCTCCTCCGGAACCGTGCGCGACTCCAGGGCCTGGGTAAACTCTGCTGCCGACGGGTAACGGTCGGCTGGATCCTTCTCCAACAACAGCATGATCGACCGGGCCAGGTCGGCCGGCACGTCCGGGCACCGCTCGCCCAGGTCCTTTGGCTTCTCGCTCAGATGCTTGACGAGTAGCGCCGGGGTGCTGTTGGCGGTGAACGGCGGCTCGCCGACAAGCAACTGATAGCCCACGACGCCCAACGAGTAGAGGTCGCTCCGGCCGTCAATCTCGCGCTCCCCGGCGGCCTGCTCGGGACTCATGTAGGTAGGCGTGCCGATAGCGATCCCGGTCGCCGTGAGCCGCGAGTCGGCGCCCTCGGTGATGGCCCGAGCGATACCGAAGTCGGTCACTACGGCCGGGCCGTCGCCGTCGCAGAGAAGGATGTTATCCGGCTTGATATCGCGGTGCACCACCCCACGGTCATGCGCGTACGCAAGCGCCTCGGAGACCTCGATGAGGATCTGTCGGACGCGCTCCGCTTTCAGCGTGCCTCGCTCCTGGAGGCGCACGGCCAGGTTCCCGCCGTCTATGTACCCCATGATGAAGTACACCAGCCCCTCGCGCTCGTCCACTGAGTAGATGGGAACGATATTCGGGTGGCTGAGCTGCGCTGCGGTCTCCGCCTCACGCAGGAAGCGCGTGCGGATCTCCGACCTGAAGGCCAGCTCCGGCGGCAGCAGCTTGACGGCTACGGAGCGCTTGAGGCGGGTGTCGCGGGCCAGGTAGACAATGCCCATGCCGCCACGGCCGATCTCCCGGTCCACCTCGTAATGCGTCGAGAGGACGCGCTGGACATGCTGGCGCAGCTCGGCGTCTGAAGACGAGAGAACGGGATCAGGCACGCGGCGGGTCCGAGGGGAGAGGGCGGGTGTCATAGTGTAGCATGGGGTTACACGGTTGGAAAGGACGCCCGGCGGGGCCTGTGAAGACTCTGGCGCGCGGAGCACGCCCGATAACACGGCCCGCCGGATGCGCCGTTCCGGCATTCACTACGTCACAAGGGCGGGTAAAGGTTCCAGATCGCGCCGGGATGACCGGTCCGAAGTGGCCCGATTCCCGCCATATAGATGTACAGTCAGCCCCGCCCGCGGCCAAAAGTGGCCGCCGGGCGTGGCCGCATCGTCTGCCGGTACCTGCCGGCGGAGGCTGCCCGTGATCGCGGTGGAATGGAGTGTGCGACCCAGACTCCGTTCCGCCAGACCAGGCGGCTACGCATGGCGACCGGCTCGTAGCCCGGCTGCCGTCGCGATGCCAGATCGACCTTCAGCCAAGGTGTTCGCAATGGCTTCACGTCAGACGCTTCCCGTCCTGCCGCTGCGCGGGACGGTGATCTTCCCCGGCATCACGGCGCCCATCGCCGCTGGCCGACCGGCCACATTGCGCGCCATCGAGGCCGCGATCAAGGGCGACCGGCTTGTGTTCGCGGTGGCCCAGCGAGATAACGCCGATGAGCCCACGCCGGAAATCCTCTACTCCATGGGCGTCATCGCCCGCATTGGCCAGGTCCAGCGCGGACTGGGCGGTGTGCAGTTGCTGCTCCAGGGTGAGACCCGCGCCGCCGCGCTCCAGTACACCGAGACTGACGGCTATTTCACCGCCGTCACCCTGGAGTCGGAAGAAATGTCCCCCCTCAACGAGGACGACCCCGCCTTCGAAGCGCTACATAAGGAGACGCGCGAGCGAGCCGCGGAGCTTGGCGAACGCCGCGGACTGCCTGAAGAGGTGGTCCATCAGGTGCTCGACGCCGTTACCGAGCCCGGCCGCTTCGCCGACCTCGTCGCCGGCTACATCGAACTCACCGTGGCCGAGAAGCAGGGGCTGCTGGAGACGCTCAACGTGGAGGAGCGGCTCCGCCGTGTACTCGTCCTCGTACAGCGCCAGATCGGCATGCTGGAAGCTCAGGAGGAGATCAAGAGCGCCGTTCAGGAAGAGCTGGGCGAGCGTCAGCGCGAGATGTACCTGCGCGAGCAACTGAAGGCGATTCAGAAGGAACTCGGCGACGAGGACCAGAGCAAGGAAGTCGAAGAGTTGCGCGAGAAGCTCATCAAGCTGCCTCTTCCCAAGGATGCCCGGTCGGAGGTAGAGCGCGAGCTGGGTCGGCTGGAACGCGCCGGCCGCGAGAGTATGGAAGCGCAGGTGATCCGCACCTACCTGGAGTGGATCGCCGAGCTGCCGTGGGGCACGCGGTCGGACGACGATCTGAACCTGTCCCACGCCGGTGCGGTGCTCGATGAGGACCACTACGGTCTGCAGGACGTCAAGGATCGTGTCCTCGAGTTCCTGGCTGTGCGGCAGCTACGGGCGAAGCAGCTAGCCGAGGAGATGGAGGAGAACGGCGAGGTTCCGGTCGCCCGTCTGCACTCGGAGAGCGACGATGCAATGACGCCAGTGAGTGGCGAGGACGACGACCGCCAGATCACCGACGCCCGCGAGGCCAAGGCGCGGGCCATGGCTCGTGGCCCGATTCTGCTCTTCACCGGCCCTCCGGGCGTCGGCAAGACTTCTATCGCCAAGTCCATCGCCCGCTCGCTGGGACGGGAGTACGTGCGGGTGGCGTTGGGCGGCGCGCGCGACGAGGCCGACATCCGCGGCCATCGCCGCACCTATGTGGGCGCCATGCCGGGCCGCATTATCCAGGGGATGAAGCAGGCCGGCACGAAGAACCCCGTCTTCCTACTGGACGAGGTCGACAAGCTGGGAACGTCCTTCCAGGGCGACCCTTCCAGCGCTCTCCTGGAAGTGCTCGACCCGGCCCAGAACGACAGCTTCACCGACCACTACCTGGGGGTCACCTTCGACCTCAGCGAGGTGCTCTTCATCGCCACGGCCAACTTCATCCAGAACATTCCGGCGCCGCTGCTGGACCGGATGGAAGTAGTGGAGTTCTCCGGCTATACCGAGCGGGAGAAAGCCGAGATCGCGAAGAAGTACCTCATTCCTCGTCAGCTGGACGAGGCTGGGCTGGGCAAGCGCGGCCTCAAGATCTCCGACGATGCGGTGATGAGCGTGATCTCCCAGTACACGCGGGAGAGCGGCGTGCGTCAGTTGGAGCGCCAACTGGGCGCGGTCACGCGCAAGATCGCCCGTCGGGTAGCCGGCGGCGATTCGTCGATCCTGGACGACCAGATCATCGACCTGGAAGAGGTACGCGAGCTTCTGGGCCGGCCGCGGGTACACCCCGAGCAGGCGCAGGAGAAGAACGAGATCGGCATCGCCACGGGCATGTACTACACGCCCATGGGAGGCGACATCATGTTCGTGGAAGCGTCCATCCGGCGATTCTATGGTAGCAGCATCAGTACCAGCACGGACGGTGACTCGCCCACCGGCCCAGGCGGACCCGTATCCTTGATCCTCACCGGCCAACTGGGCGACGTCATGAAGGAGTCGGCGCGGGCAGCCTTCACCTACGCCACCAACAACGCCTACCGGCTGGGCATCCCGCGCGACCGACTGGGCGCCGTGGAGGCTCACATCCACGTCCCGGCGGGAGCTATCCCCAAGGACGGCCCATCGGCGGGTATCGCGATCGCCACCGCGCTGGTTAGCGAGATGAGCGACCGACCGGTGCGCCGCGACGTCTCCATGACCGGCGAGATCACCCTCCGCGGCCGCGTTCTCCCCATTGGAGGTCTCAAGGAGAAGGTGCTGGGTGCACATCGCGCCGGCATCAAGCACGTGATCCTCCCGAAGGCCAATGAGGCGGATCTGGAGGATGTGCCGGACGAGGTTCGTGCCGAGCTGACCTTCCATCCGGTGGAGACGCTGGAGGAGGTGCTGGCCATCGCCCTGCTGCCGGCGGCCGAGCCGGCGGTCGAGGAAGAGAAGCTGGAAACAGCGGGCGTCTGAGACTCTAACAGAAACGGGGCGGGTGGCTGAAGAGCCACCCGCCCCGTTTCTGTTTGGGACCTACACAGTCACTTCGTCCGCGCCACTCAGGGCACGACAATCCCCCCATACTCGAACATCCGCCACGGCGTCACGCGCATCTCGGCCGGCTCGGTACCCGGGATAAAGTATTCCGTATACCGACGGTCAGCGGGTGTGAACCCGTCGGCGAGCTGCCCCGTCACCCGATCCAGTTGCGCCGTCACCAACCCCTGAGGCGGCTGCCAGGCGGCGGAACTGCGCCCGTCGTAGTAATCGGCGAAGATGCGACCGATCACTGGCGCGGCGAGACTGCCGCCGGCGGCGCCCGAAGTGATCGTCTTCGGACGGTCGAAGCCCATCCAGCTTCCGGCGACGAGCTCCGGCGTCATCCCCACGAACCAGACGTCGCTGTTGTCATTCGTCGTCCCTGTCTTACCGGCCACCGGCACCCGTGCCGGCACCAGACGGCGCACCGATGTCGCCGTCCCGCGGTCCACAACGTCGCGCATCATATCGCGAACTATGAACGCCACCTTCGCGTCCAGCACCGGTTTAGCGTTGGCGCCGGGCGACGTCCACACTGTGCGACCACGCGCGTCCTCAACTCGTAGCAGAAGGCGCGGCTCCACCCGCACACCCAGCGTGGCGAGCGTTACATAGCTCGCGATGAAGTCCATCGGGTGCACTACCGATGCGCCGAGGGCGCTGGACGGATAGGGCGCGATAGGCGTGTCGACTCCCATCTCGTGAGCCATCCGGGATATTGCCTCCATTCCGTAGCTTAACGCGATCTGCACGGCCACCGTGTTGCGCGAATGGGCGAGGGCGTTCCGCAGGGTGATCGGCCCCATATACTCGCCATCCGAGTTGGTGGGACTGTAGACGGTGCCGTCGGCCATCGGGATAGCGAGCGCGGTGTCGGCGACAATCAGGTTGGCCGGCAGGCTGTCGGCGATTGCCGTGGCGTAGACGAACGGCTTGAACGCCGAGCCGGGCTGGCGAAGAGCGTTCACGGCGCGGTTGTACTGCGACTCGCTATAGTCTCGTCCTCCGACCAGTGCGCGCACCTGTCCGCTACCCGGATCCAGCACTACTACTGCGCCCTGTAGATAGTCGGTCCGCCCCTTCGGACGCCCGGCATACTTGAGATGACGGTAGCCCGACCGCGACTCGGCAGCGGTGAGACCGGCGGCCAGCGCCGCCTCGGCGCTGTTCTGGAGTGCCGGATCGAGGGTGGTGCGAAGGATGTATCCACCCTCCGCCACCTTTACACCGGCGTTTCGGGCGGTGGTGCTCACCGCGTCCACAAAGTAGGGTGCCCGGGCGCTGTAGCCGGCGTTGGCGGCGGTGACTAGCGGTAGATGCTGAGCCGACGCAGCCTGGTTACGGGTGATGTACCCCTGTTGCGCCATCAGGTCGAGAACAAGGTTGCGGCGGCCGCGGGCGCGCTCCTTGTTCCGAATTGGGTCGTAGAGCGGTGGACTCTTCGGCAGCGAAGCGAGAGTTGCCGCCTCGGCCAGCGTGAGTTCGCTAACGCCCTTTCCGAAGTAGTGACGCGAGGCCATCTCGACGCCGTTCCAGCCGTGACCGAAGTCTATGAAGTTGAGATAGGCCTCCAGGATCTGCGCCTTGGAGTAGCGCTTCTCCATCTCCCGCGCCGCCTGTTGCTCGCGCAGCTTGCGACTTATGCTCCGATCGCTCCGGTCTATGATGTCGGGATGCATGTTCCCGACTAGTTGCTGGGTGATCGTGCTGCCCCCGCGCGCCTCGCCTCGAACTGCATCCTTGAGGGCGCCCGCCAGTCCCACCAGATCCACACCGTCGTGCTGGTAGAAACGCTGGTCCTCCACCGCCACGAAGGCCTGCGGCAGGTAGGACGGCATGTCCTGCAACGACTTCACGACGCGTCGCGCCGAGCCTATCTCGCCAATGAGGGAGCCGTCGCGAGCGAGGACGAGCGACGACTGCTTCATGCTGACGATCCGCGACGGATCGCCGACCGCCGCTTGAGCTGACAGCGTGAGCGGAGTTGTCGTTAGCGCCGATGCGGCGAGCAGGGCGCTGATGGTGAGCATTCGTAGCCCACGGCCACGGCGCGCGTCGCGACGCGTGAAGCCATGCGCTTCACGCGTTGACGATGAGGACGCGGGGTGTATCGCTAACGACGGGCGGTCGTGCACCATAATTGAAGATAGCTGTTATGGCTGCGCGTCGTCGTATCGCCGGTCACCACAGGCGGTCGGGGCGGAGCAGCTTGCCCCGCCTGAGCGCCGCAACCAGCTTTCCTTCCATGAACGCGACTCCCACCGTCAGGCCGACCGCCACAGCCCTCCCGCTCTCAATCGCCCAGTTCGCACCCGTGAAGGGCGACTACGAGGCCAACCTGCGCCGACTGGGCCAGATCTTCGGCCAGCTTGACACGCTGCCCGAGCGGCCGCGGGTGCTACATGTGGCGGAGAGTGCGCTCACCGGCTACCTGCTGGAGGGCGGCGTCCAGGCGCAGGCGATGACCGCCGGCTCGCTCGCCGGCGATCTGGACGCGACCTACCGCGCGGCGGCGCCCGGCCGGCCGCCGCTGGACATAGTGATCGGCTTCTACGAGTCGTGGCGCCATACGCTCCATAATTCGGCGCTCTACGCTCGGCTGGGCGACGGCGACGGGGCGCATGTGCTGCACGTCCATCGCAAGAACTTCCTCCCCACCTACGGCATGTTCGACGAGGAGCGGTTCGTGGAACGGGGGGTGGAGTTGCGCGCCTTTGACACGCCGCACGGCCGTGCCGGCCTGCTGGTGTGCGAGGACGCCTGGCACAGCCTCACCGGTACCGTCCTCGCTCTGGACGGCGCCGAGATTATCTACGTCTGCGCCGCCGCCCCGGGCCGTGGCACCTTACCCCTACCGGGCGATCCGCCAGGCCCGGCGAACATGGCTCGCTGGGAACGGCTGATGCGCGACATCGCCGAGGAGCACGGCGTCTTCGTTTCATTTGCAAATCTGGTTGGGAGTGAAGGGGGGAAGATGTTCACCGGCGGGTCGCTGGTCGTGGCACCGTCGGGTGAGGTGCTGGTCCGCGGACCGGTGTGGGAGGACTCGCTGATCTCCGTGAAGCTGGATTTGCGCGATCTGGGCCGCGCCCGTGCGGCGTCCCCGCTCCTCGCCAACCTGCGCGTCCAACTGCCGCATCTGGAGCGGGCACTGAGGCCGGACGTGAGCCGACCGCCGGTGCAATTTGACGGCGCAGTCGAGCCCCAGGCAGCGGTGGCGAGCGCACCCGGCGACGGCGCCGAGTCGCAGGCAGCGGTGGCGAGTGCGACTCGGCCCGATGCCGAGCCTCAGGCAGCGGCCGCGAGCGTGCCCCAGAGCAACGCGAAGCCATTACCCACCCGCGGCGACGCCGCCTTCAAGTCGCCATTAGCGGTCTCTCCGATCGGCCGCCGCGACCCTTCGTCAGCGCTGGCGCTGGCAATAGACGCCGAACTGGTCACCGCATGGCTTGTTCGGTTCCTGCAGACGGAGCTTGCCCAGCGCGGCTACAGCCGCGCCATAGTCGGTATTTCCGGCGGCGTGGACTCGGCGGTCACGGCGGCGCTGGCGGCGCGAGCGCTCGGAGCGGCCAACGTGCTGGGGGTCTGCATGCCCTACCGAACAGCCAACCCAGAGAGTCTCGAACACGGCCAGCAGGTGATCGACGAGCTGGGAATTGAGGGCCGCACGGTGGACATCAGCCCGGCGGTGGACGGCTACCTGTCGCAGGTGACGGACACCGACCCTACGCGCCGCGGCAACGTCATGGCCCGCATGCGCATGATCACCATGTTCGACCTGAGCGCCGGTCTTCGCGCCCTCCCACTGGGTACGGGCAACAAGACCGAACGACTGTTCGGCTACTTCACCTGGCACGCCGACGACTCGCCGCCGGTAAACCCTCTGGGCGACCTCTACAAGACCCAGGTCTGGGCGTTGGCGCGCCACCTGGGCGTCCCTGATGCGGTCATCGACAAGCCGGCGTCGGCCGATCTGGTACAGGGCCAGACCGACGAGGGCGACTTCGGCATCAGCTACGACCGCGCCGACATTGTCCTCCACCACCTGCTCAACGGCTTCTCGCCGGCGGAGTTGGTGGAGCGCGGCTTTTCGGCCGACGACGCGAGGATCGTGGAACGACGGCTGGAGGGCACCCACTTCAAACGCCGGCCGCCCACGGTGGCCGTGCTGAGCGGAACGGCGATTGGCGAGTCGTACCTGCGGCCGGTGGACTACTGAGCGTCGGGTGGCCGACGGGGGTATCTTTAGGCGTGACCTTGGATTCCCGCTTTCGCGGGAATGACGACGTTGCTACAGCGCAGGCGTGACCCTTGACCCTCATTCCCGCGCAGGCGTGACCGTCAACCGTAACCGTCACTCCCGCGCAGGGTGACCCGTAACCGTCATTCCCGCGCAGGGTGACCCGTAACCGTCATTCCCGCGCAAGCGGGAATCCATGGTCACCCCCGCGCAGGCTCGTCACCCCCACGCAAACCCGTCATTCCCGCGTAGACCCGTCATTCCCGCACAAACCCGTCATTCCCGCGCAAGCGGGAATCCATCGTCACTCCCGCGCAGGCAGTCCACCCCCGCGCAGGCTCGTCACCCCCACGCAGACCCGTCATTCCCGCTTTCGCGGGAATCCAACTGCAAACCCGGAGATCCCATTGCGCCAGGCTTTTCTCGCACCATTCCAACCTCAGTTGCTGTCGGTGCTGCGAATAGTGGCCGGACTTTTATTCATGCAGCACGGCCTGCAGAAGCTGGCCGGCTGGTTCGGCGGCGCCGGTGGGCCGGGCCAGACCGTGGATTTGATGTCCCAGATGGGAGTGGCCGGCGTGCTGGAGCTGGTGGGCGGCGCGCTTATCGCACTGGGCCTGTTCACGCGAGTGGTGGCGTTCATCGCTTCTGGTGAGATGGCCGTCGCGTACTTCACAGCGCACCATCCCAACGGCTTCTTCCCGATCGAGAACCGCGGGGAAGTCGCGATACTCTTCTGCTTTGTCTTTCTCTTCATCGCGGCAGCAGGAGCCGGCCCGTGGAGCCTTGATGCGCTGCTGAGGAAGGGATCGAAGCAGAGGGAGCCGGCGGTCNNGGAGCGTCGGAACTTCGTGCGGCACTCAGGCCGCCCTTCAGCGCACGCCGTGCAGTCTTGAGACTGCCACTAGAGGTTAAAAGATGATCCAGGCCGCGACACTGTTCTGTCGCGGCCTGGATCATGTCGTTAATAGCTTCGCTAGACGGCCGACTGGTCCGTGGACCGCCGCTGCGGCGCCTCGGGCCGGACGGTGGCGCCGGCGGGGTCGGTCATCGCCGAAATGATCCGCGCTGCCATCGCATCCAGCCGCTGACGATCGGGCATCGTGGATTCCGGGAACGGGAGGCGCACGTCAAAGCCGTCGCCGGCGCGGCGGGGGATCAGATGGATGTGATAATGAAAGATGTCCTGCCCCGCCGCCGCCCCACTGTTAACGATGATGTTCATCCCCTCGGCGCCACTCACGTCTCGCACCACCGGACTGAGCTTCATCACGACATCGAAGAGGTGCCTGCCCAGATCGGGCGGCAGGTCCTCCAGCGATTCGTAGTGACGGCGCGGAACCACGAGCACGTGCCCCGCGTTCACCGGCTGGATGTCCATGAAGGCGAGGGCGTCGGAGTCCTCGTGGCAGAGTGACACCTCACCGGCGCCCTGGATCATGTCGCAGAACGGGCAGTGTGCGTCGGGCCGGTGCATGCGGTCCTCCTTGGGATGGGGCTCGGTAACAAAGGAAGGCGCGGAACGGCTATTCTTGCCGGCGCGCACGTCACGGCGGCGCGGCGTCTGTTGTTCGCGCCGCATTGTGCCGACTATTGCAGGCGAGAATTGTGCCGGTATGAGATCCATCAATTGCGCTGTACTGGCGTCCATACCGATGGTTCGTACCGGCCGTTGGTACCGACGCTGTGCCGGCGCTCATACCGGCCGTTCATACCGGCCGTTCGTAACGGCACTGTACCGCCGTTCACACCGCCGGTACAGCGCGCCGCCTCACTCGCGCGCCGTCGCGCCGACGCCCGGCATACGCGGTGCCAGCGTCACACCCAGCCACACGCTCCGGGTGTTCCTGGTTCCGCCGGGCGCGAACGACCCCTCGTTGCCCGCTCCCGGAGTCAGCCGCTCCATGCGACCTGTCAACCACAAGGCCGCGTCACCCTGCAGGTGCCATCGGGCGGAAAGCGACACGGACTGCGACATCGATACCGCGGTGGCCATGTCCAATTCCGGCGCGAATACTTGCCGGTAGAGCGCGCCCCGCCGGTCCGCGCCCGGTATGGTGCCGTTCCCTCCATAGCGTGCGATGGCGTAGCCACCGGAGAGCATCAGTCGCTGGGAGAGCTGACGCCCCACCTCAACACCCAACCGCGGGGTGATGGCGTCGACGCTTGTTCGCGCCTCGGCTATCGAGTCCGTTCGCTCGCGCTGCTCGGCCTGGACCGATACGTCCGCCACTGCCATCCAGCCCTGCGCGGTGGGCAGCAGCCGGAGCTGCACGCCGCCGTCCATCACCGTCTCGTTAGACTCGATGCCCTGCCGCGTGGGAAAGACCTGCTCCACGTGGCCGTCGAGCGTGGCAACGCGCCCGGTGGCGGTGAGGAGAAAGCGGCCCGACGCCAGCGGCCACTGCACGGCGCCGCCGGCTGTGGCACCGCTCGTCACCCAGTGTTCGATCCCGCAGCCGGACCCCCTCGGCATGGACCGTCCAACGTGCCGGGCCCACCCTGCCACCCACGCTCGCCCCGGCGCTCCGCACATCGCGCGAGATGCGGCGGTAGAAGAACGACTGGATGCTCTGTAGCGGTACCTCCTGGTACCCCTCCAGTTGGTGTACCGCGCCATCTGCGGCGCTCTCTCTGATGGAGACTGTCTCCTCGCCTACCTGCCATCGTCCATGCACCCCCACCTGCCAGCGCCCCTCGTTCAGGTCACGCACCACGCCCAGCGTGCCGCCGGAGAACACGGCGCGGTTGGCACGCGACAGGGGAGCAGCCACAGAAGAGGTGGTGCGCGCATCATGGCCCGCCGACAACCCCAGGCCCCATGAGCCCAGTCGCCAACCGCCGGCGCCCTCCAGCCGAGCGTGCGTCTGCCGCATCGGCGACCGCGTGGTGTCGGTTATGACGAACGGGCTTGAGGCATAGGGGTCGTTCATGACGTTGGTGGAACTCGGGTCGTGCTCCGTGCGGTCGAACAGCACACGACCAATAACAGCCGCGCGCGGTGCGATCGGCTGCCAGGCCATCCCGCCAAATCGTGCCACGGTGGACGACGCGGGATCGAGCGGACGGCGATAGTCGCCATCCTCTCCGGCGACCGACGCCGACAGGTCGCCACGCCTGTCCGTCACATCCCACGGGAGCGCGCCCGGGTTGCCTCCGGTCCAGAACAGCCCCGTGCCCGGCACGGGGAGCAGCAGATGCGGCATCAGGGCCGACGGGCTAGGCAGCCGTCGCGGAAGGTCGCCCGCCGTCGTCAGCGGACTCCATAGTTCCAGCCAGCCGGGAAGGTCGCGCCCCGGCTCGACGCCAAGAGCCTGAGCATTCGCCGCCGTCGGATCTCCAGTCCGAATCGGTTGGGTGAGTAGCGCCGCGGCCGGCTGTTGGGGCCGGCGAAGCGCCCCGTCCGGTCGAAAGCGTTGAAGGCGTAGAAGGAGAGGCGCCCGTTACGCGGGAGCGTCTTCATCACCTGCAGGCTGAACAGCCAGTCCGGTGGGCTCTCCTGCGCGTTGAGCAGAACGTTGACCCGCGGTATCCGCAGGTCGGCGTACTGCGCCTCGCCGCGTTCGGCGAGCGGTACCGGCACCAGCACTCCCTGACGATTGATGTAGCCGGCGAAGGCCAGCGAGTCGGTCGCTCCTTCGTTTCGCACCACCTCATGCAGCGTGTGCTGGATCGTACCGGTGATGATGAGCCCGATAGCCGGCTGCTGGTGGATGATCCTCGTGTTGAGCAGGGCACGCTCGCCGGTTCGGACGATGCCCTCGTAGTAGGGCGACCGGAGTTGCCGTTCGCTCAGCTGGAAGGTGCCAAAGTCGCGCGCGAACTCCAGTCCGTCGCTCTCGATCCGGCTCCTTACCAGCGCGCCCTGAAAGGCCAGGCGCGTGCGTAGTGCGGGAATCTCCTGGAAGTCGGCGGTGAACTCGACCCCGCTCCCGCGCATACCGGTGTTGTTCGCCAACCGGCCGACGAGCACCGGTACCGAATCCGCGTAGGTGGCAGGCTCCACGACCACGGGGGGACGGCCGCTGCCCGGTGCGGTGTTCGTGAGGTCGAAGTGTTCGCGCGTGATGGAGGTCGGCTCCGGCCGGACTCCTACCCCATCCGCCACTCGATCGGCAAAGGCGGTCACGCTCAGGTTGGAACCGCCGTTCCCGAGCCGCATCTCGAAGCCACCTTCCAGCCTATCGGAGATCGTGTAGCCCAGGCTCGGGTTGGTGGGGTCGAGCACGTAGGTTGTCAGCACCGCCAGCCGCTCGGATGGCTCATTGGCGAAGAAGTTGACGTTGATCACGTCGTAGTAGTCGGGCGCCGGGTAGAGGTCTCCCAGCGAAGGAGTCTTGGACAGCCGACCAGCCCCCGCGCGCAGCCTGAACCAATTGGTGGGTGCCAGTTCGACGTTCAGTCGCGGCTGCAGCACCAGGTCCCGCGAGCCGGAGAGCCAACTTCCGCCATCGTGTAGCACGTCGGCACGGAGGCCCGCCTGCACGTCCAGCAGCATGCCAGCGGGAAGGCCGCGGGTGAAGCGATCGTCCATGTAGAGAGAGCTGGTAGCGATGGCCGGCACCACGTCGAAGCTGCGCGGCCGGTCAAAACCGCGCACGCCATTGAACGTCACCTGCGGCGGGAATTCGATGTCGAACTGGTAGCCGCTGCCGTTGTTCCCCTCGCGCCGCAGCTCGGCACCCAGACGCACCTCATGTGAGAAGCCGCCGAACGTGGCCGGTCGCTCGTACTCGACACGCGAGTAGAGCATGCTCGGATCGCCCTCCACGGTGAGCGTGGAGTTGTACTCGCCGCCCAGGTAGCGCCCCACCTGCATTCCCGGCTCGGTGCGGTCGGTTACCGGTTGCGCACCGCGGATCCGATTCGCCCGAGAGAAGTTCCTCTGCCGTCCCCGCTCATAGGAGAGGGTCCACTCCAGGCGCGCTTCGCTCTCGGGCTGCCAGCGCAGCCGTTCCACGACGCGGAAGGCGGCGTCGCGCGAGCGTACTTCGCGTCCTGGGAAAATGGCCACCTCGGGACGGTTGTCCAGCAGTTGAAAGAAGTCGGCTCGCGTATCGAGTACGAACCGCGCATCTGCTGCGATGACGTCATCCGTCCTCGCAGCCGCGGACTCGGACGAGCGGCCACCGAAGGCAAGACGGTGCGCGAGCTGGGCGGACACACGCGTCGCCTCATCGTCGCTCACGTCGCCCACCGCACGGGTACGCGCGACATTGGAGCTGATGGTCGCAGTCTGGCCGGCCACCAGTCGCCGTCCGCCCACGAAGCTCAGCTCCAGGGTGGAAGCATCCAGACGCAGGGAGAGGTCGGGCGCCACCACGCCGGCCCGGGTGTCGATCAGTATGGCACCCTGCGTGAGGTCGCCAAAGCGCGATGATGGGATCCCCCGGATCACCTCGACACGCTCGATGGTAGTGGCCGGGATACGGCGAAGGTCGACACCGCCACCAGCCGCACTACTGAAGCTCACCTCTCCGCGCGCCCCCAGGCTCTGCAGGTTGGCGTTGTTGCTGAGTGGCACACCGTCAAGGATCAGCAGCGTGCCGAAGGCAGCCAGATCCTGGGCCGACCGCCCGCCGCCACCGCCGCCGGAGATGGGTACCGAGCGAAGCGAGATCTGCTGGACGCCGCTCAGCCCTGGCGGCTGGAGCGGTACGCCGGGAATGAGCTCGAGGACGCCGGCCAGGCTGGAGGCCATCTGGTTACGGATCGCCTCGCTCTCGATGACGCTGGCCGTGCCGAGCTCTCCCCGCGCGCGACCGGCGGCGTCGGCGGTCACCCGTACCCCTTCCAGTTGCAGGGCATGCCTGGCGAGCGTCACATCGCGCTCCAGCGTACCGGTAACGGGCACAACAAGACTCATGCGGGCCGGCGCAAACCCCAGTCTTTGTGCGCGCAACACCTGCGGTCCAGGCGGCGCTCCAGCCAGCCGGTAACGACCCAGGCTGTCGGTTACTGTGGCGACGCGGGTCCCTTCCAGGGACACGAAGACACCGACCAGCGGTTGATCGGTGCTGGCATCGGTCACGCGCCCCGTGAGCACTGCGGCCAACACGGCGCCCTCCTGCCCGTGAGCGGACTGCAAGGGGGCGAGGAGGAGGGCCAGAAAGACGGCCAGTATCGAGGTATGGGCTCGCATGGTATTGGTCGGGTTCGTGATCATGCTACCGCACCACGCCCGGCGTACGCGGTGTGCGGTGGTAGTCGTTCGCGCTCGTCTGCGTGTGCTGAAGCAGCAGACGCCCGTCGGGTAGCGTGTCGAGCACTTTTCGGCTGATGGAGACTAAGTGCTCGCCAGGCTGATCGTACCCAAGAACGGCATGCTGACGGTCGATCGTGGTGCTGATCATGGCGGCACAGTAGACCGGAGGCGGCTGCAGTGTGCTGTAGATCGTGTTGGTAGTGGCGAGCACGTCGAGCATCCTCGCCCGGTCGATGCGTAGCCATGGATCTCCATTAACGGGATGGCCAGCGCGACGC
>CAJDWZ010000016.1_pt1 | contig 19368 bp, 14 predicted proteins | sample 7391701 | NCBI WGS metagenome assembly CAJDWZ01 (sample SAMEA7055744, study PRJEB34461) | soil metagenome | biome: terrestrial ecosystem; feature: Peninsula; material: soil | place: Antarctica | collected 2016
GTGCTTCCCCACCGCCTCGCTGTAGATGCTACCGATTCGGCCCCCTCCGTCGGCAAACACGATCTTGCCACGCACGTCGCGATTGGCGAAATCCTCCGGTCGCCCCGCCCCGACGTCCACCACCTCCGCCTCCACGCCTTCCGGTGGTGTACTCACCGAGTTGATGGTTAGCATGTTTCGGTTGGTGGCCCAGCGCAGTATCGGGCTGTCCTGGCCGGCGATGGTAAGGGAAGCATCTTCCGGCTCCCACGTGTCGCGGTTCATCGGACGGCTCTCAACCCGATAGGTGAGCCGCGCGCCCGCCTTCGCGGAGTCCTCGAGCACGTAGCCCGCTTCGCGCAGCCGCGCCTCGACGTAACGAATGCTCTCGTCGAAGCCGGTATTACCAGGCACGCGCCAACGCTGCTCCACGTAACCGACAGTCTTCTTCGCGCGGTCGCCGTCAAACTCACCGCGTACCATGTCGAACAGCTTAGCAACCGGCTCGGACGGCGCGGGACGCGCGGATGTCGAAGCTGTTGGGGCCTGAGCGACGATCGTCGCCGGTCCGACCAGAAAGAGGGACGATGCGATGACCAGCGGCAGCCACCGCTGGCGAGTTTGAGGCTTATTCGTCATGGTCTTCAGCTTCCTGGTCTTCAGAATGGAGGTCGGCATTGAGTGATACATGTACCCTGAACGGTTCAGGCGGTGCCATTGCTGTGTGCGGGCGCCGAGGCTCCATTGTGTTCGACCGGGTTACCAGCGTCGCGCCACCCGGCGAAGCCCTCGACGAGATTCACCACGTTCTCGAAGCCGGCCTTACGCAGCAGACTGGCAGCGATCGCCGACCGCGCGCCGCTAAGGCAGTGGACCACCAGTGCACGGTCGCGCGGTAGCTCATCCAGATGGTCGGGCAGGAGTCCCACCGGCACGTTCGCAACGCCCGGCAGGTGCCCATCTTCCCATTCTGACGCTCCGCGCACGTCCACCACCGCCAGATCCCCGCGTCCGATCGCTCCGTCGCTCATCATTCCTGCCAGCTCGTCCACCGAAAGCTGAGCCACTCCCTCCAGCTCAAGACCTGCAGCCACCCAGTTCTGAAGGGCATCAGCGTGGAAGTAGCCAGCCAGCCTGTCCAGTCCAATCAGAGCGAGGTCGTGGGCCGCCGCGGCTGGACTGTCTCCGTCGGGCAGGAGCAGGTAGAAATCGCTGTCGTAGGGGATCAGCCATCCCGCCCAGGTGGTAAACGACCGGTCGAATGGGATGTTGAGGGTGCCCGGCACATGTCGGCTGGCAAACGCTGCCGCCGGCCGCAGGTCGACAACGAGAGCGCCCTTCGCCAGCAGCGCCTCCAACTGCTCACCAGGCATCAGCGGCGACTCGGTCACCGCTCCCAGCACCCTGGGTCCCTCGCGATTGATGCGCTTCATCTGAGCGAAGTAGAGCGGTGGTTCCGGCTGCCCTGCCAGCACCATCTGCACAAACTCCTCCTCGTCGGCGACGCCCAGGCCCCAGTTGAACCGCTTCTCGTAACCCAGGGTGGACTGGGGTACGGCACCGAGCGACTTGCCGCAGGCTGAACCGGCGCCGTGCCCTGGCCACAACTGAATCCAGTCGGGCAGTTCCATGAAGCGATGCAACGAATGGAAGAGCGAGCGAGCGCTTCCCGCCATGTTGTCGGCGACTCCCGCTGCTCGCTCCAGCAGATCGGGTCGTCCGACATCACCGACGAATATGAAGTCGCCGGTGAAGGCCCCCATCGGTTCGTCGGCGCCGGCTGTATCGGTAATTATGAAAACAACGTGCTCGGGCGTATGTCCGGGAGTCGCCATGACGTCTACGTGGACGTTGCCCACCTTGAATCTGTCGCCGTCCCGGAGGAGCACCGCCTTGATCCCGGCGGCCTTCTCCTCATCCGTCGGGAAGGCGTATTGCCACTCCTCGCCACCCTCCGCGGAGAGATAGAGTGTGCCTCCGGGTGATGTGGGTGATGCGAAGCCCCTCGGCGTCGGCCGCGGCCACGTACTGATCAACGTCACGGTTGGGATCTACTATCAGCGCCTCGCCGGTCGCCTGGCAGCCCAACATGAAGCTCGCCTGGGCCAGCCCATCATCATAGAATCGCCTTAGCAACATTGGAGCGTTCCTCCTGGGTGATGTGCGGTCATACCACAGTCGCGAAGGCGTTATCCACGGAGGCGTCTGGGATCGCGCCTGATGTCGCGTCCGAGCGACTGAAGACCGCGCGGTTCTGGTAGAGAACGAAGAAGGCCATTGCAAACAGGAAAACGGCGAAAGAACGTCGCAACTGCTCCTGCGAGACATGGCGCACGAGTCTCGTCCCGACGAGGATGCCGATCGTCGCCATGGCGGTGAACCCGGCCAGGAATCCCCACGGAATCGTCACCTGTCCAACGTAACCGGCAAACCCGGCTGCGGAGTTCATGGCTATGACGAGAAGGGAAGTTCCGATGGCCTGCTTCATCGGCGTACGGGCGAGGAGCACGAGGGCTGGAACGGCCAGGAAACCGCCGCCGATACCAACCAGTCCGGTGAGTAGACCCACCGTCAGTGCCGCCCCGAGAATGACGGGGAGCGGTCGTCGAGGCAGCGATGAGTCGCCCTTGGGACGACCGCGCAGCATGGACATAGCGGCGGCGAGCATCACCACGCCCAGTATGGCCAGCTGCTCGGTGCCGGTCAGGAAGTGCGCCAGCCGTGCACCAAGAAATGCGCCGCTCATGGCCACCGCGCCAAAGAGGAGCGCCACTCGGAGATCCAGATTCCCCTCGCGCCAATGGCTGAGGGCGCCGATAAAGCTGGTCGTTCCCACCACCGGAAGCGTCATCGCTATGGCTGACTTGGCGCCGAAGCCGAGGACGTAAACGAATATGGGAACGGTGAGTATTGAGCCGCCACCACCCAGAAGTCCCAGGGAGATCCCGATAAGGGCGGCAAGGGCAAAGCCGAGTACGATCATCTGGGGGCTTGCGTCGCGGGGAGCGTACGACCGCTCGACCAGCGATTAAAGACACTCTCGGCCACTGGCCTCACAACGGCATTGGACTGCCGGAGTGCGAGCGGCACGGGAGCGGCGACCGTGGGCGGGCGTGGCGCGAGAGAATGCAAAAGCCGCTCGTCAGGACGTGCTGTCGCGGGGAAACCGGGTGGGCGGTGGGCAGCCGCTCAGCCCTTGTGGCGGAAGGTTATGCGGCCGCGACTCAGGTCGTACGGCGATACTTCAAGGGTCACGCGGTCGCCTGCAAGCACGCGGATGCGATGCCGGCGCATCTTGCCGGCCATCGTCGCCAGCACGTCATGCCCGTTTGTGACGAGCACGCGGAATGTAGCATTGGGTAGCACCTCGCTGACCGTGCCTTCTAGCTCGATCGCTTCCTCTTTCGCCATGTATCCTCTGTGAGTGATGGAGCGGCTGCCAGCGGGCGCTGACACAACAACGCAAGTTATTGTGTATCAACCAGATTCGTCAAGCGGCGGACGGCCTGGCGGGACGGTGCAACAAAGGGTGGATGGCCGCTGCACTCGACGCCCAACGCGCCCGTGGGTACAGTACAGGTCTCCCCCTCACATCGCCGATCTCAGGAGTTGGACGTTGCAAAAGCCGTCACGTCGCACCGCCCCGCTCGTAATAGTCGCTGCCGTTCTCGCTCTGATCCTCCTGCCGAACCTCATCCGGCTGTCCACGGACTGGTACTGGTTCGCCGAGATCGGCTACCTGGCCGTCTTCCGGACCGAATTGCTCCTCAAGCTGGGGCTCTTCTTCGGGGCCGGCGCGGCGACGTTCGCGCTGCTCTTCTATAACCTGCGCCTTGCTCAGCGCGGACTGGTCCCCGACCCGGTGGTCGTGAGGCTCTCGCCAGCGGCGCCGCACATTGACGTCACCGCCCTTCTCCGGAAGCTGGCCCTACCGGTCTCGCTCGGCATCGCCTTCCTCGTCGCCGTCTCCATAGCGCCGAGTTGGCTCGACGTGCTGGCCTTCATCAACCGGAACCCGTTCGGCGTCACCGACCCGATCTTTCAGCGAGACATCGGCTTCTACGTCTTCACCCTACCGGTGCTGGCGACGGTGCTCGGAGTGCTCGTCTCGCTGGTCGTGATCTCGATCTTCCTCCTCGTACCCATCTACTGGTTGCGAGGTGACATCGTCCTCGCACCCCGTCACGTGCGCGTGGAGCCGACGGCCCAGTGGCACCTGGGTATTCTGTTGGCAACGTTCTTCCTGCTGACCGCCGTGCAACTGTGGTTCGTCCGGATTCCGGGGCTACTCTACTCAGACACTGGACCACTCCTGGGCGCCAGTTACACCGACCTGGCAGCGACGCTGCCGGCCCTGCGCATTCAGGCGGCGGTGGCGCTGCTAGCGGCGATCGTGATCGCGGTCGGTGCCTGGCGCCGCACCGTGGTCTGGTTCGCGGCGATATCGACTGCGGCATACGTGGTGATCTGGCTGCTCGCCGGCGTCGTCTGGCCGACGGCCCTGCAGCGACTCGTGGTCGCCCCGAACGAGCTCATCAAGGAGACCCCGCAGCTCACCCACTACATCGACTTCACCCGTCGGGCGTGGGGGCTGGACAAGGTGACGACACGCGACATTACCGGCGAGGCGAGCCTCACGCGCGCCGATCTCGACCGGAATGCCTCCACGCTCGACAACGTTCGCCTGTGGGACAAGGAACCCCTGCTCCAAACCTTTGGTCAGTTGCAGGAGATCCGCACCTACTACGACTTCGTCACAGTTGATGACGATCGCTACTGGATCAATGGCAAGTACCGCCAGGTCCTGCTGAGCCCTCGCGAACTCAACTCCGCCGCCCTCCCGACACGCTCCTTCATCAACCAACACCTCACCTTCACCCACGGCATGGGACTCACGCTGGGTCCGGTGAACGAGGTGACGTCCGAAGGGCTGCCGGTACTCTTCATCAAGGACCTGCCGCCGGTCTCCTCGGTGGACATCCACGTCACACAGCCGCAGATCTATTACGGTGAGCTGACTAACGATTACGTGCTCGTGCGCACCAACCAGAAGGAGTTCGACTACCCCTCCGGGGAGGCGAACGTCTTCACCCGTTACGAGGGTACGGGCGGGGTATCCGTGGCGGGCATGTGGCGCCGGGCCATTCTCTCCATCCGCTTCGGATCCCTGAAGCTCTTCCTCACCAACGACATCACGGCCGACAGTCGGGTGCTCTACCGGCGCAATGTCCGCGAGCGCGCTGCGGCCGCGCTTCCCTTCGTCACGCTGGACGGGGACCCGTACATGGTGGTGGATAGCGCGGGCGCGCTGCAGTGGATCATCGATGCCTACACCACCACCAGCCGTTATCCGTACGCTCAGCCGACGCGCACCGGCGTGAACTACATGCGGAACAGCCTGAAGGTCGTCATCAGTGCGTTCGACGGCACGGTGAAGGCCTACATCTCCGATCCCGCTGACCCCATCATCCGCGCCTATGCAGCCGCCTTCCCGGAGCTGCTCCAGCCGCTGGACGCGATGCCCTCCGATCTCCGCTCGCACCTTCGATATCCCGAGGACATGTACCGCGTCCAGACGGACATCTATCGGGTCTTCCACATGGACGATGCGGAGGAGTTCTACCACCGTGAGGACGAGTGGCAGATACCGGCCCTGGGCCGCACCGGCGATCGACCTGACCTCTTCATGAGGCGGATGATCATGCGTCTGCCGGATGAGGAGCAGGCCGAGTTCCTCTTCATGACGCCCTATACGCCGCGGCAGAAGGACAATCTCGCGGCCTGGATCGTGGGCCGTAGCGACGGCGACCACTACGGTGAACTGGTGGCCTATCGCTTCCCGAAGCAGAGTCTCGTCTTCGGGCCGGCGCAGGTCGTCAACCGGATCAACCAGGATACCGAGATATCCCGTCAGCTCACACTCTGGGATCAACGCGGGTCGGAGGTCATACGGGGCGAGCTCCTGGTGATCCCGATCGAGGCCGCGCTGCTCTACGTGCAACCCATCTACCTGAGGGCACAGGGAGGCCGCATCCCCGAGCTGAAGCGGGTCGTGGTGGCCTACCAGAACCGCGTTGTCATGGCTGACGGACTGGATCAGGCGCTGGACGCGTTGTTTGGCGACAGCACCGGCGAGGTGCCTCCCGCCACGACGACCGTAGTGTCTGAGTTGGACACCGGGGCGGACGCCGAGCCGTCTGTAATCGGCACCCCGTCTGCGCCACCGGTGCCCGCTGGTCTGACCCGATCCGCGTTGGAGCACTATGACCGCGCCGTGCGCGCTCAGCGCGATGGCGACTGGAGCACTTACGGCACGGAGTTGCAGCAGCTGGGCACGATACTGCGGCAACTGGCCCGTCCTACTTCGTCCGACGCTGTCACGCCAGCGGCACCACCACCACCGCCACCGCCGCGCTGATTCTCACGCGTTCACGCTGCATATGTTCGACAGTCCGGCGACGCTGCATTGTCGCCGGACTGTTTACATATTCATCTATCGCCTTACCTTGTCGACTGAGGCCCAGGCTTCGTTTGCTGGCCTGTTCGTCAGCCGTACCGTCGCATTCGACCGTCGCGTGTAACGTTCGACGGGCGGACGTTTGATCAGCCATCAGCCCGACCAGATCGTGTCCATCCTTCCCAATACGCCAGCCAGTCGCACCACAGCCTGCACGGCCGCCATCATTGGCGGCAGCATCATCGGCTTTGTTTTACTGGCTCAGCCCGTACAGGCGCAGACGCAGGTCACGCTGCTTCGTGGTTCCAAGGCGAGCGTGGAACGCATGTACCAGCAGGCGCAGGATCACGATCTGACTTTTCACGAAACTCCGAAGTCGATCCGCGATGCGGTTGGTGACGGACGGATGGAAGAGTTGAAGCCGAACTCCGACTTCACCCTCCACGCTGTCTCATATCCCTACGTCCTCGCTTCGACACGCGTCTTCGTCGAACGGCTCGCGTCACAGTACCATTCGGCGTGCAGCAAGCAACTTGTCGTGACGAGCGCGGTCCGTCCGGCCTCCCGTCAGCCTGCCAATAGCTCGGCGAACTCGGTACACCCCACCGGAATGGCGGTGGACCTGCGAAAGCCATCCGGTCGCTGCCTCACCTGGCTCCGCAAGACCCTCACTGAACTCGAGAAGGGAGGCGTTCTCGAGGTCACCGAGGAGCGCCATCCGGTGCATTTCCACGTGGCCATCTTCCCGCAGCCTTACGCGAGCTACCTGGGCGGAGTGGAGCCGGCTCGTATCGCGAGCAATGAGGCATCCTCCGGTGACCCGAAGGGAACGTTGCAGGGAACGTCGCAGGGCGCCACCCCAAGCGTACACGCTGCGAACGTGAGAACAGTGAGCACGATGCGCTACCGTGTGCGCGCCGGCGACACCCTCTCGCATCTCGCCCGCCGCTATGGCACGACGGTGAAGAAGCTGAGATCCATGAACGACCTTTCCTCCAGCCGGATCCGTTCGGGTCAGACGATTATCGTCCCGGCTGCCGGCTGAACTCAGACCGGCGCATACAACTACGCAGAGAGGGCCGCGCGAGATCGTGATCTCGCGCGGCCCTCTTTACACTGCGCCCAGCCGGTCGACGGAGGCTCAGAACTGTCCCAGCACCTCGGTGTCGTCATCCTCGTCGAACGGGATCACCATCGACGGATCCAGGGTGGCGACGGATCCATGGCCGTTTTGCTTCCCGTTGCCGTTCCCGTTTCCATTCTGGGACTTCTGGCGCGCGGCTGGCGCCGGCTGCGACTGACGAGCGCTGGAGGTCTTTGCCGTAGCTGCCTTAGCACCGCGTCCACGCGCAGCACGTCCGGCCGGCGCTGACTCGCGGCGCTGCGTCGCGCCTTGCTGCTGTGACTGGCGCTGCTGCTGGCGCTGCTGCGGCTGGCTGTTGGAGCGTGTCGACGTCTCCGCATGGCCATCCTCGGAGATCGTGAAGCCGGCCAGGGTCTGCCTGAGCATGTCGGCCTGCCCGGCAAGCTGCTGTGCGGTTGCCGCCGACTCCTGCGAGTTCGCCGCCACCTGCTGCGTCACGCCGTTCATCTGCTCCACGGCAATGGTGATCTGCTCCACACCACTGCTCTGCTCTTCCGACGCGCCAGCAATCTCACCCATCACCTCGCGCACCTTGGAGATGCGTGTGTTGATGTCGCCGAGCTGGCGAAGCACTTCGGCGTTGATGACCACGCCACCCTCGGCGTTCTGCACGGCTTCCTCGATCATTGCGGCGGTGTTCTTTGCCGCTTCGGCACTGCGCAGCGCGAGCGCGCGGACTTCCTCGGCCACTACCGCGAAGCCACGTCCAGCCTCGCCGGCACGAGCTGCTTCGACCGCTGCGTTGAGCGCCAGCAGATTCGTCTGGAAGGCGATCTCGTCGATCGTCTTGACGATCTTGGCGGTCGCGTCGCTGGACTGCTTGATGCGACCCATGGCGTCCTGCAGCCGACCCATACTCGAGGTACCGGTCTCGGCGCTCGTCCGAGCCTCGTCGGCCAGGCTGCGCGCGGTCTGCGCGTTGCCAGCGTTCTGGCGGGTGCGGCTCGTTAGCTCCTGCAGGCTCGAGGAAACTTCCTGCAACGTGCTCGCCTGTGAGTTGGCTCCTTCGGCCAGCGCGTGACTCCCGGTGCCGATCTGGTTGGACGCCGCGGCGACCTGTTCAGCGGTCGCCCAGACCTCGCCGAGTGCGACATCGAGGTTCTCAGCAGCGGAGTTGAGGGCCTCCTTGATCTTCGCGTGATCACCCTTGTAGCTGCCCGTCATGCGCGCCGTGAGATCCCGGCCGGCAAGCTGCTCCAGCACCCGGCTGGCCTCGTCGATGGGCTGCACGACGGCGTCCAACGTGCGGTTGACGCCCTCCACAAGTTCACGGTACGAGCCCTGGAAGCGCGAGGCATCGCCGCGGGTGGTCAGCTCTCCTTCCAGCGCGCCGCGGGTGATGCCGCCGACGCTCTCGATCAGCTCCGCGTTCACCCTGGCGACGGTGATGAAGGCGCGCGAGAGTTCGTCGCGCTCGCCTTTTGGAGAGAGGGCGATGTGCATGTCGCCGGCGGCCACCTTCTCCGACGCGACAGTCAGCTCGCGCATGTACGACAGAAGGTTGCGAAGTGCGGTGTTCAGGCGAACACGCTCGTCGGAGCCCTCCAGCTGGCGGATCTCCAGCGAGGTATCGCCTACCGCCAGCCCCTCGGCCAGCTTCGCCGCATCGCTGAGCGGGTTGGCGACCTGCGCCGCCAGGAACCAGGCCGCAATGCCGACCGCACCGGCCACCAGCAACGAGACAAGGATGAGCAGGTTGCGCAGGCTGTCCGCGGCCGCGAAGGCGTCTGAAGCGCTCTGTGCAACGACGACCGAACCGCGTCCGTCGAGGATTCCGGCGTAGCGACTTCCAAGCTGATGGTTCTCCACCGGCGCGAATGCTACCAGCGCGTCAGTCCCGAGAAAGCCGTGCGTGAGCGCACCGTTTGTGCGACTCCGCAGCGCTGCCAGGATCTCCGGCTGCTCGTCCTTCTGCACCAGCACCTCAGCGCCGTCAGTTGCTGCGACTACGGCGCCGGCAGAATCCATCAGATATGCCCGGGCGGAGGTGGCGCCCTGATCGCGGTACGCTTTCTCCACCGGTGTGAACGCCTGCTTGCCGACATTGGCCCAGTCCAGGTCGACGACAAGCATACCCAGCACGCTGCCGGTCGGGCTGCGCACGGCGTCGGCAAGGCGCACAATCAGCTGCTTGTCGGAGGAGCGCTCCACCGGACCCACGTAGACCGTGGTGCTGTCCATGCCACCCTTGAACCAGACCGCACCAACTCCGCTCTGGCCGTCCGCGAATGCCGCATCGCTACTGGCGGCGATCAGCATCCCCGTGTCGTCATAAAGGCGCACGGCGGCGATGAGGTCAGAGCGCTGTTCCAGGCTGGAGAGCGCGGAGCGCGTGGAAGCCGAGTCGCCCATGCCAATAGCGGCGGCAGCCATCTCGCCGCCGCCCACCGCTCCCTGCAACTCGAGAGTGCGCTCGTAAACGACGCGATCCAGCCAGCGGGCTACCTCGCTCGCTATCTGCGCCTGGGCGGAACCCACCTGCTGCTCCACAGTGCTGCGCGAGTTACGCACGGCCAGCACGGTGGCAGCGGTTAGCGGCAAGACCGCGACCAACATGAAGAGGATGAGCAGCTTGCTGCGGAGGCTCTGGTTCAGACGGTCCACGGTTCCGATCCTGAATTGGGGAGGCGTGTACGAGAACGAAACGGCGCCGAGCCGGAGCCCGGCGCCGTCCTGCGGACGAGCCTAGTGCGACGCGCGTCACTGAACGCCCGCCGCATCAGATCATCGTGCCTTGTAGACGATCGGCAGCAGGACGCGCGTCCTGACCGGACTGTCGTTGACCTTGCCCGGCTGGAACTCGAGCTTCGCGGCCACCGACCTGGCAGCCTCGCCGAGGGCGGGGATAGTTGCAGCCACAATCTCAATGCTGCTGGCATCGACCTTACCATCAACGCCGATGATGAACTGAACCTGTACCGTGCCGTCCACGCCGGCTGACTTCAGCTTGTCGGGATAGGAGCGCTGGACGAGCTGGGCGGTGCGGGTCATGGATTCCACCTTGGGCTTCGTCGTGAGCTCGTCGGCGGAGTAGATCCTATCCTGAGCTCCGGCAAGAGCCGGCATGGCGACGAACGCGGAGGCGGCGAATACAAGGCCGAACAGGAGGCCACGGCCGTCGTGGCGCGTGCGGATGCGCTGCATTGAGGTCGATTCCTCTGGAGAGTGAGTCGTGTGTGAGATGTCTTCACTCGACAGTATCGGCCGCCACCCTGATTCCTTTAGTCAGCACCCCGGCATTGAGCGGGAGAGTGTCATCCTGGCCCGTAAAGGGGGGAGCGCTCGAGGCGGAGCGATCACGCAGGAGCGGCCCGATAGCGTCCGGCTGTAGCGGTCTGGAGAACAGGTATCCCTGGCCTAGCTCGCACCCAAGTTCGACGAGATGCTGACGCTGATCGGCGTCCTCGATCCCCTCAGCTACGCAGCGTAAGGAGAGCATCTCGCCGAGCGCGAGGATGGTTCGTGAGAGCGCGGCGTGGTGACCCCCGTGGGCGATGCTGTCGATGAACCCCTTGTCGATTTTGAGGATGTCGACGGGAAACTTGTGCAGATAGCCGAGCGAGGAGTATCCGGTACCAAAGTCATCGATCGCCAACCGCACGCCGAGAGCCTTCAGGGAATGCAGTCTCTGGAGCATCCAGTCGGTGTCCTGCATGATGACGCTCTCCGTTATCTCGAGCACGAGATTGAAAGCCGGGAGCCCGGAAGTAGCAAGAGCTTCGGTCACGTGTGAGATGAAATCGGCATGTCGGAGCTGATGGCCGGAGACATTCACCGTGATGGAGAGGAGGTCGGGCGACGCCTCGATTTGGAACGGAAACTCCATGTCAGCTGTGGAGCCGGCAGCCTGTTCGCCGGCACCGTGGGTGCACCGTTCGGCGATATCGACCTGTTCCCTGCGCGCGTCAAGCCAGCATGCACCCTGTCGGCAGGCCTCGTGGAGCACCCAACGGCCCAGTTCGACTATCAGCCCTGTGGTCTCAGCGACGGGGATGAAGATGATCGGAGGCACCGTGCCACGGCCGGGATGCTCCCATCTGAGCAGAGCCTCGATTCCTGTCACGGCGCCGGATGACAGTTCGACGATCGGCTGGTAGACGAGCCGGAATTCATCCCGCGCCATGGCCTGGTCGAGGTCGGCCTCGAGTTCCATCCGGTTTATCATCTCGTCGTACATCTCCGGCGCAAACATCTCGTAGCTACCCTTACCGCTCTGCTTGGCGCTGTACATGGCCACGTCGGCGTTGCGCAGCAGTTCCTCCGTGCAATCCTCGGGGCGGGCGCGGGCGATGCCGATGCTCACTCCGACAGTCACATCCCGGTCGTTGAGCGAAACCGGGCGTGAGAGCGAGCTCACAATTCTATCGGCGACCGTGAGTACGGCATCGTCGCTACTAACGCTCTCCAGAAGGACGGCAAACTCGTCACCTCCCATCCTCGCCACCGTATCGCCGCCACGGGTGGCGTTAAGGAGACGACCGGCAATGACTGTCAGCAGTCGATCACCCTGAGCATGCCCCATGCTGTCGTTCACCACCTTGAAGTTATCAAGATCGAGGAAGAGAACGGCCACCCCTCCCTCGCTACGGCTATCTCGAGCGAGAGCGTGAGTAATGCGGTCGCGGAAGAGAGCCCGATTGGCCAGCCCGGTGAGGGCGTCGTGAAAGGCCTGGTAAGCCAGTTCGGCCTCCACGCGCTCTCGCTCGGTGATCTCGGAGCGGAGGGCAGCAACTGCGGTACCGAGTGTCTCGGCAGTCCTGTTGAAACTGACAGCCAGCAGGCCCAAGTCATCGAGGGCGCGCGTCGGCAGACGCACATCGAAGTTGCCAAGTTCGAGCGCCTGAAGGCCATGGCGGGCGCGCCGTAGCCGGAAGGTGGATCGAACGGGCCCCTGAATGGCCAGCCATCCCAGCCCGCACAGAGCCGCGGTTTCCATGGTTAGCAGGCCGAACGAGGGTTCGATACCGGCCAGGTGGAGCCCGGCGTACCTCGCGAACGGGTAGATGATGCACGCCGCTACCAGCTGGTCGCGAGCCGCCCTGGGAAGACTGAGCCCATAGGCCGACGCGGCAACGATGTAGAACGGGCCGCCGAAGTAGCCCAGAGCACCGAGGGCCACGACACTGGCGCCTATTATCGCCGCATCGAAGAGCAGGAAGGCTGTGAGGTGCCAGGTTGCGAGCATTTCCCGTCGGTAGATCATGCGCGCCATTTGGTTCGCCACCAGGGCCGCTACCGGGAGAACGACGAGCAGGCTGAGCGGGGCGTGGACAACGCCTCCGGCGAAGCCGACGAGCCAGATCGATAGGCTCACCGCGACGATCACAAACCGAGTCTTTATGGAACGTGCGAAGCTGGCCCGGTAGAGTGGCCACTCGTCGGCGGTCGCTTGATCGTTAGCTATCGGCTCGGCCTCGGGCGTCGCCGAAGTCGCGTCATCCGACGACGATGTAGAGTCGATAATTGTGCCCTGGCGATTTGAAGGCATACAGCCGCATGTATGGGAAAGCCCCTCGTCCGGACGGGACCGATCGAGGCTTCAGTCGACTGGTGGTTTCTCTTCTCTGCCGGACGAGCGGCATTCCCGCCGGTCACCGTCATCACACCCCGCGCGGTGAGGCTCCGCCTGTTGCTATGTTCACAGCAATGGCCACGACGTCGACGCCGGATCCACTCGCCCTGCTGGTCTCCATTCATGACGTGACCCCTGCCATGGCGACATCCATCGGCGTTCTCTGGACCCTCTGCAAGAGGTTCGGGGTCACGCCGGCGTTACTCGTCGTGCCCGATTGGCACGGGCGGTGGCCGCTGGAGCATCATCCGCTCTTCGTGAGCTGGCTGCGAGAGCGCGTGGACGAGGGCGCCGAGATACTGCTCCATGGGGAGCGTCACGACGAGTTCGGACTTCCGCGCAGTTGGGCCGACAGCCTGCGGGCGGTCGGCCGGACGGCCCGCGAAGGGGAGTTCCTGACCCTTGACCACGACGGCGCTTCAGAGCGCATTGCGCGTGGCGTCCACCGCCTGCAATCGCTCGGAGTCCCACCGATAGGCTTCGTTCCGCCCGCCTGGCTGGCTCGTGAGTCGACGTTCGAAGTGGTCGCTGCGCAAGGCCTCCTGGTCTCGGAAGACGTCCGACAGGTACGCATTCACGGCACCGGACCGCGCCGGTTGATGGCGCCCGTGCTGCGGTGGAGCGCTCGGAGCCCTCTGCGAGCCCGGACTTCCACTGCCGTTGCCGCCTGGCGAGACAGGCGACACCGTCGTCACCCGTTGCTCCGCATCGCCCTACACCCGCAGGACCTCGGCAGCACGACGACCACCAGTTCGTTGACGGAGATCCTCGAGCGGTGGTCGTTGGCGCGGAGACTTGTGAGCTACGGTAGCCTGGCGAGCACGCCGCGGGTCGGATGACACTGGCCCCGCACCTCATCTGCGTCGCGCTAGTGGCGGCCGACCTGGTGGCGCGCGCGTGGCGCACCCAGCTTATGGTCCATGGCGTGGGCCACCCGCTGGCCTTCTGGAGGTCCTTCGCGATCAACGCTTTCGGCGATGCTGCAGCCACGGTCACGCCGTTGCGCGTGGCCGGTCAGCCGGCTCGTGTCCTCGCCCTCGTTCATGACGGGGTGCCGCTGGAGGCGACGCTGGTCGCCCTTAGCGTCGAAGCGGCAATCACCTATGCGACCGCGGCCGCGTGCGCCGTCTTTCTGGTGGTCGCCGCCGTACCCGACTGGCCGGCAATGCTGGGCGACGTGGTGACCAGCGCCGGCCAGGTCGTCTGGCGCTGGGGAGTGCTCGCCGGGATCCTCTTCGCCATCGCCGTCGTCGCCTGGCGCTCCCGTTGGCGCTGGCGTTGGCGCTGGAACGGCAACCGCAATGGCAGCGGCAACGCTGACGGCGCCGAAGGGAAGACGAGGAAACGCTCGCTTGGCCGACGCCTGGGCGAAATGTGGAAGCTGGTCCGGCTGGTGCCACTCCACGCCCAACTGCTGGCCATTCCGCTCAGTGTGGTCAACGTGATGGCTCGCGTCGCGATCCTCCCCGTACTCGCCCAGCTACTCACTGACCCTCCGGCCTGGGGAACGCTCTGGCTGGCCTCGTTCACCCTTATATATGGCCAGGTGGTGGTGCCCACGCCGGCTGGCGCGGGGGTGATGGACGCAGGATTCCTGGCCGGGGCAGCCGCCGTGGGTAACGATGATGCCGGCCGCGCTCTTCTCTTCTGGCGCATCTATAGTTCGGGCGCTGGTCTTGTGCTGGGCCTCGTGCTCGGCGCACCGCGCTATGGAGTGCGGCCGCTCGTGCGCCTCGTCCGCTCTGGCCTCCGTCGGAAAACCGCGGAGGTGGAATCCTGAGCGAGATTCAGTCCGTCGAGGGACTCCGTCTGGCCGTCTTCACGGACACTGCCCTGCCCCAGATGAACGGGGTCGCGCGCACCCTTGACCGGCTCCTGCACGCGGTGGAAGAGCGCGGGGGAAGAGCACGGTTGTTCACCACGTCAGATCCGGAGGCGGCGGCGGATGACGCTGCTGTCCGTTACCGCAGCCTCCCATTCTGGGCATATCCCCAACTCCGCCTTGCCCTGCCCGGCCATGCTGTAGCCGCTGCGGAACTGTCTTCATGGGGTGCGACACTGGTGCACGTCGCGACGCCATTCGGCATCGGTCTCGCGGGACGCCGAGCCGCGCTGGACCTCGGGCTACCGCTCGTAACCTCTTACCACACCAGCCTGGCCGCCTACGCGCGATTCTACAGGCTGGGGGCGCTGGCGCGGCCCGGCTGGGGGTTCCTCCGCTGGTTCCATAACAGCGGTGTCCGCACCTACTGCCCCACTCGAGCCACTCAAACGGAATTGCGCGAGCACGGTTTCCGGAATACCGCCATCTGGAGCCGAGGAGTCGATACGGCTCGCTTCTCTCCGCGATGGCGGTCCTCATCCATGCGCGCGAAGCTGGGCGCTGGCGACGATCAACTCGTGCTGGCGTACGTGGGCCGCCTGGCTCCGGAGAAGGGGCTGGACGTGGCCCTGGACGCGATGCGCCGGTTGGAAAGAGAGCAACCGGGCCGGTGGCGCTTCGCCCTGGCCGGTGACGGTCCGTACGCCGCGCGCTGTCGGGCCACGGCGCCGCCTGGCACTGCATTCCTTGGCCAGATCGTCGGCGACGAACTGAGCGCTTTCTACGCGTCCGCCGACGTCTTCGCCTTTCCGTCCACCACTGACACCTTCGGGAACGTGCTGCTGGAGGCGACGGCCTCGGGACTGGCGGTGGTGGGCGCCGATGTCGGACCCACTCGCGAGGTGCTTGGACCGGACGGAGGTATTCTCTTCGGCGCCGGAGACGGGGTGGCGATGGCCGCTGAACTGACGGCGCTGGCAGACAATCCGGAACGGCGACAGGCCGTGGCCAGGACCGCCCTGTCCAACGCCCGCAGACGAAGCTGGACGCAAGTGTTCGACTCGCTCATGGCCGACTACCTGAAGGTTGTCGCGGATCACGCCAAGCCTTCCGAGCGACCAGGCCGGCGGTCGACGGTGTGCGTCGAGGGCGGCTCTGACGACGGCCCCGAACCGTGAACGGGGCTTCGCCCGACGTGGCCATTGAGTCGCTCGCTGATCGACTGCTTCTCCAGCCATCGGCACAGGCGCTCCGCGCGGGCCGCGATCCACTGCCGCCCCCGCTCCGTCCCGAGGCAAAGCTGGCAGTGCTGGATGCGTCCGAGTGGTTCGGTCCGACTAGCGGCGGCGTGCGTACATATCTTCTCCAGAAGGCGATGTATGTGGAGGGCCGACCAGGACTGCGCCAGGTAATGGTGGTACCGGGAGCACGCGGGTTGATGGGTGAAGGCAACGGTGTTCGCTGCTACCAGATCAACTCCCTCGCCGTGCCTCGGCAACCTCCCTACCGCGCCCTGCTGGACCGGCGTGCGGTGCGGCGGATCGCGCTGCACGAGCGGCCAGAGATCATGGAGGCGGGCAGTCCGCTCACCGTGCCGTGGCTTCTGAGCGGCACGGCCCGTGAACTCGACGTCCCGCTCGTCTGCTACCACCACGGCCTCCTACCGCACAACTTCGCCCGCCAACCGGGCCAGTCGTCCGGAGTCGCCGCGCTGGCTGCATCTGCGGCATGGCGCTACCTCCGCCGCCTGGACGACATGTTCGCCATTACCCTCGTCGGCTCCGAGTTCGCCGCCGCCGAACTGCGCTCAGCTGGGGTGGAGCGCACGGTCCGAGTCCCGTTGGGGGTCGACCTGGACAGTTTTCACCCTGACCGGCGGTCGCGCGCGGCGGACATCCGCACACGCTATGGGCTGCCGATAGACCGGCCGCTGTTCGGCTACGTCGGTCGGTTGTCACCGGAGAAAGAAGTGGAGCTGGTGCTGCGCAGCTGGCCGGGCATCGCCCGAACGTGCGACGCTGCACTGGTTCTCGTCGGCGACGGGCCTCAGCGCAAGCGTCTGGAGGCGCTGGCCGCCGCCCTGCCGGTCACCTTCCTACCCTTCGTGAGTGATCGCAACGAGGTTGCCGACATCATGGCGGCGCTGGACATCTACCTGTCGCCAGGCTCGATCGAGACATTCGGGTTAGCAGCGCTTGAGGCGCTGGCAAGCGGCACGCCGGTGCTCTCGGCGGATCGAGGCGGCGTGGCCGAGTTGATCCGGCGGTCGGGCGCCGGGGCTTCCTTCACGGCAGGGGATGCAAGCGCGCTGGGAGAGACGGCTGTAAGTCTTCTTGCCGCTGACGTCACCGCCCTCGGCGCTCGCGGTCGCCTTTATGCGGAGCGAGAACACGACTGGAACGTCACGTTCGATCGCCTCTTCGCCGTCTACACAGCTATCCTCGCTGGTGGCGATCCGGAGAGTGCAGCAGCGGCGACAACGAGCCCCTGAAGGGAACTCAGCGTGGCCGCGCGAGTATCCGGGATCAGCTATTGGTTATCTTCTCCTGCTGCTGTGCATCGCCAGCACTAACGTGCCGAAAGTCCTTCAGGCGATAGATCCCCATCAGTCGCCGACGTTCTTTCAGGAAGGTTCCATGAGTGCATTCCCGACAGCGCGGCTCTCCCGGGCCGGCAACCGACTGCTTTTACTTGGCGGCATAGTCTCGACCGTCGCCACGTCCATCGTATCGACGCTGGCAGTGGCCGTTCCGACAGCCGCCGTCACGGCGACCTCGGCGATCATTGTCTCCCTCGCCGCACAGCCGGCGCAGGCGCAGAAAAAGACCCGACCGGAGCGGAAGCTGACGCTCTGGGATCTGGATCGGCAGCTCGCCGAACTGGCCGGCAACTCGCCCATGGACTACATGGCGACTGCAGGAATCGGGTACGGAATCACCGGCCAGTCGTCCTATGATCGATTCTTCCGTCGTTCGGCGGTCGCTTATGGCGGTTTCTACTACGGCAACCGACTCGTAACTGAGGCCACCGACCAGTTGAAGCGATTCGCCCGCAGCAAGGCCGCGGTGGCATCGCTCCATGATGAGGTGGTGGCGCTCACTCAGGAGGCGGACAGCACCGAGTGGACCACCGAGCAGTCGCTCGCCGTACTCAAGGCGGCCAAGAAGCGGGACGAGTTGAGCTCGGACGAGACACTGTATTTTCTGGTCATGAGCGCGCTGCTAGCCGCGACCGTCCCCGTGGTTCGCGCGTCAGTGCAGGCCGCGCCCGAACTGCTGAGCACCGGCCGTGATCTCACGCGGCAGATACCCGACAACTTCGACATCTTCGAGGCGCCGCAGATGGCCTTCAGCGTGAACCGCAGCGTCAAGCAAATCTCCGCGATCCCCGGCGAGGGGTCCAGCCTGCTCGAGTCGCTGGTTGTGCTCGCCCGTGGCTTCCAGTTGCTCAGCGGGGAGGATTGACCATGCGGAGACAGCTCACACTCGCGCCTGGCCGTGCTCGCGCTGCGTTGCTCACCGCCGCGATCGCCCTGTTGGCCGGGGCGACGGCGTCACCGCTGCATGCCCAGAAGGGAGGAGCCGCGCTCCAGATTCCCTCCGGATGGTCCGATAGCTACTTCGCCAAGCTGGACCGGTCGGTCGCGCCAACAGTGAGTGTGGCGGTGATGGAGTTTAGCGGCGGGCCGCTGGTGGAAGAGCACCTGCGCTTCCGGATGTCCGACATCCTCATCACCGAGCTCGTGAGGGCCGGACGTTTCGGCGTCGTCGAGCGTGATCGACTGGACGCCGTTCTCTCTGAGCAGAAGCTGCAGAAAGAAGGCCTGACCGACGTCTCCACCACAGCGCTCCAGTTGGGCAAGCTGATCAACGCCGAACTGGTGGTCTTCGGACTCGTGACGTCGGCCACTCACCAGAAGGTGGATAAGTTCGCCTACGACCTCATGCGCAGCGAAGTCTCGGTGGACATCCGAGCCGTGGACGCCAGCACCGGTCAGGTGGTGATCTCGGAGACCGCTCAGGGTTCCGCGGAGGCGAAGGTGGTTACGACGGCAAAGGGCGAGGTCGTTAGCGGGCGAACCGATTACGACGCCCTTGACGTCGACGCAGCTCGCGATGCGCTAGAGAAGGTGGCAGTACGTCTCTCCGATGCCTTCCCACTGGTGGGTCTGGTGGTGCAGGCGGACGATGGCACGGTCTTCATCGACGCCGGATCAGCGCGCGGTGTGAAGAACGGCGACAGCTTCATCGTCTTCCGGAAGGCACGCGAGATCACCCATCCGACGACCAGGGAGCACCTTGGATGGGAGAAGGTAGTGGTGGGTGAGGTGCAGGTGTCGAGTGCGGACGCACGCCTCGCCACGGCCCGCGTTGTTCGCCTCGCCAACCCTTCGG
>CAJDWZ010000066.1_pt1 | contig 19126 bp, 14 predicted proteins | sample 7391701 | NCBI WGS metagenome assembly CAJDWZ01 (sample SAMEA7055744, study PRJEB34461) | soil metagenome | biome: terrestrial ecosystem; feature: Peninsula; material: soil | place: Antarctica | collected 2016
CGAGCTTCTGCAGGTGCCACGCCTTGATCGTCTTGGCGAAGCCCTTCGAAGCTCTAATCTCGGTCTCCGCCAGGCCGGTGGAGTTGTCGAGCGCGGCCAGGTAGGTGTTGATCGTACGGATCGCCCCAAATTTGCCGACCCACGAACCACCTGCCCGTCCACCGGGGTCCTGCGGGCCGCTGATCTGCTCTCCTGTCTCACGAGGATCATTGCCAAGGAGATTGTAGCCCTCTCTGCCATAGATGCCCCACGACTCGATCTCCCCGCCCAAGTCGTTGCGCGCCTCGGCCTGGACACCGATAGCCGTGCGTTCCAACGTGGCGCGCGACGGAGCTCCGGTAAGGGCGTCAGCGGTGGGTGCGTTGACGTTCTGCACGTCGAGGTCGCGGCAGGACGCGAGGGCGAAAACCCCCAACAGCGCCACTGCCGTGCGGCGGACGCTACGCCGCGAACCCGTGATCTGAATGCGTCTGGTCATGGCGGTCATCAGAACCCCACCGAGATGTCGAGGAAGAAGCTCCGGCTCGGCGGATAGGCGCCGATGTCAAGATTGTTACGGATCGCGGTCGATCCCAGGTTCGCCACCTCCGGATCCAGACCCGAGTACTTCTGGAAGGTCAGGAGGTTGCGTCCGGAGAGGCTGATCCGGGCATTCTGTACGCTCACTCCGCTACGCTGAAGCCAACTGTCAGGCACGCTGACGCCGACGCTCAGCTCGCGGAGCTTGAGGAAGGTCGCGTCACCGATGTAGGGAGTCATGACGCCTCCGTTGTAACCCTTCATGCGGTACTCCCACTCGTCCGAGCCGTAGTCAGCCGAGGTGCCAGCGTCGTCATACAGGAACTGGGTGAGGTTGATGATGCTCCCACCCTGCTGGTAGTCCAGAACAAGGCTGAAGTTGAACGCCTTGTAGGTGAGGTCGTTCACGAAGCCCATGCGATAGTCCGGAGCGGTGTTTCCGATCCTCACGTTCTTCGCCGTCGCTTCGCCGTTCTCGTCGAACGCACGACCGATGAGCTGGGTTAGAGGCTCGCCGACCTCGATGAAGGTGACGCCGAGGCCACCGAAGCCGGAGAGCGGCGGACGGAAGGACGGCAAACCGGCCAGATCCTTCACCTCACTCCGATAAGCGGTGTAGGTGAGGCGCGACACCCACTGCAGGTCGGCACGCTGGACAGGTGTTACGCCGAGCGAGGCCTCGAAGCCAGTGTTGGCAATCTTGCCGCCGTTGAAGACCTGGCTGGAAAAACCGGTGGAGGGCGCCGGAACGCGCGACAGGAGCAGGTTGGTCGTGTTGCGGTTAAATCCTGTGAGCTCCCAGGTGAGACGGCCGTCCAGTGCGATGCCGTCTATACCGACCTCGATCTCCTTCACACGCTCTGGCTCGACGTCTTCGAATCCCGCAGTGCCCGAGACGGCGAAACCGGTGGAGCCGCCAAGCTGCGGCGTGTCGAGAAGGGTGAACTTCTGGCCGAAGAGCGGCAGGTTGCCGGTCTCGCCGTAAGCCACGCGCGGCTTGATCTCGCTACCCTCGCCAATGAGGTTCAGGAGGCGGTACGAGCCGGAGACCTTGGGGAAGATGTAGTACTTGTCGATGTCGCCGTTCATGCTGCTACGCTCGGCGCGCAGGCCGGCCTGCAGCAGTAGCAGGTCGTTCAGCAGACGCACCTCTTCCTGGGCATATAGCGCGATCGTGCGCTCCTGCGTCAGGTTCTCGTCGGCGGTCGTGTTGGTGCCCTGGTCCACGTGACTCTGACCGGGCACCAGGTTCCGCGTGAGGATCCGACTCGTAGTGAGCTGTCGATCCTCGTACTGGATACCAGCCGAGGTGGTCGCGGACAGGCCGTTGTCGAAGGCATAGCTGTGGATGCCGTTGACGTTCCAGTTGAAAAACTGGCTCCGACCGTTCTGAGCGATCGCGGCACCCGGAAGCGCCTCGTCCAACTGCCAGAACAGCTCGTTCGGCGTCCAGAGGTTGTTGGCCTGCTGGAAGGCGTCTATGCCACCACCAGCCACGAAGCGGAGCGACTGCCGGTCGCTGTCGATCGCCTTGAAGTTCAGCGTCCCGCCGCCGGTGAAGCGGTAGGTCTCCTCGTGGTTCAGGGCTATCTCGTCCGTCTGCAACGGGTTGGACTTGATACCCCAGTCAGGCATGACGTAGTCGCCGAATTCATCACGCTGATTGTAGTCGACGAAGTTCGGCGTGTAGGCAAATGCATAACCATGACACACGTTCACCCGGAGACCCTGGCGGCTGAAGCCGGTGTTCCGTTCGATGCCACCGTCGTGCTTCCAGCTAGCGCCCACGAAGTAGCGTGTGGTCTCTGTACCGCCGCTCACGTCGGCAACGGTCTCGTACGACAGTTCGCGGTTGTCGTAGACCTGGTCGAAGTGGTTGATGTAGGGATTTGCGTTGCCGGAGAACCAGTGGCGCACTCCTTCACCGTACTGGTCGACCGCCTCGCTCTCGGTCCAGCGTCGGCTATCGAGCGTCCTCATCGGCGAGAACTGTCCCACGCGCTGGGTTAGGTTCACGCGCGTCTGGCCGACCTGGCCGCGCTTGGTAGTGATGATGACGACACCGTTGGCGGCCTTGGATCCGTAGATGGAGGAAGCCGCGGCGCCCTTCAGGATCTCGATGCTCGCGATGTCAGCCGGGTTGATATCGGCAACGCGATTCACCGCGTCGTCCTCGGCAGTGGCGAAGGCAGCGGCATTGAGTTCGCCTCGGCCGCTGGCGATGCTCTCGTTGGAATAGATGACGCCATCCACTACATAGAGCGGGTCGTACGCGCCCATGATGGTGTTGTTGCCGCGGATCTGCATCTGGATGCCGCCGCCAGGCGCACCCGAGTTGGACTGTAGGTTTACGCCACTGATCTTGCCGATGAGGGCATTCTCAATGGTCGGCGAGGCCACTTTGGTGAGTTCGTCACCCGATACGCTGGCGATGGCGGTGGTGGCGCTGCGCCGATCGACCGTCGTGGCCTGTCCCGTAACGACCACGCTCTCGAGCTGGAGAACGTCCTTCTCGAGAGCGAAGTCGACGGTGGACTGGCTGGCCGGCACGACTGCCTGGACGCGCCTGTAGCCTATGGAACGGGCGACGATGGTGACCTCGCCTTGGGGTACTGTGAGACGGAACTGACCGTTCTCATCAGTTCTTGCGACCTCCATTCCCGCCGTTCGTGAAACGGTCGCCTCGGCCAGCGGCTGGCTGGTGCCCGACACGGTGACCGTTCCAGTTATCACGCGCGTCTGCGCGTGCGCCATTGCCGGCACAGCTAACAGCACGCCGACAATGACAAGACCTGACACTATTTTTCGCACGTTGCCCTCACCCTGACCTGGGTCGAAAGAGGAACCATCCATGGTACAGGTCCAAATGTTTCGACCGATCGCGAGCTGTGTCAAGATCCTGTATGGTCCAGATTGACTTCCGGACTGCCCGCGAGAGGGTGTAAACGCGGTAATAGCCAGTCGATCACACGGCCGCTGCCTCACTCAAAAACGATCACCGAGCGCGTCCGGCCGCGAAACTCTGCCAGGGCATCGAGACGACTGTTGATCTCGCCGGCGTCCAGGGTCAGCACGTCGACGATCACGCTCTCCAGGTCTATCAGGCCTCGCCGCGTGAACTCCATCAGCGTTACGAGTTCGCCGCGCAGATGGTCGGAGACGCCGACGATCTCGGCCTCGCGGTTGATGACCGTGGCATAGCTGTCCACAGTAAATGGCGCGCGGGAGATGCCGGCCAGCGACAGACGGCCCTGCACCGTCAGCGATGCGACAGCCTGCTGCTGGGTAAGCGGCAGCCCGGCGAACTCGAGCGCCACGTCCACGCCGCGGCCGTGCGTCATGGCGCGCAACTGTACGTCCGGTGCGCCATCGCTCGGATTGACAGGACGCGCGCCATAGCTGGCAGCGGTAGCGAGCTTGTCGGCATCCACGTCGACGGCAAAGACCTCGCCGGCGCCGCACGCACGTGCCAACTGGACGGCCGACATGCCCAGACCACCCACGCCGAACACGGCCACGCTCTCGCCCGGCGCCATGCGCGCCTTGCGCAGGGCGTGGAAGGCAGTGGCGGTGGAGCACATCATGATCGCTGCGGCGGCCATGCTCACCCCGTCGGCGATGGGAATCGCGTTTCGCGCCGGTGCCACCACATACTCGGCGTAGCCTCCGTTGACGTGCTTGCCGAGCATCCGGCCGGTAGTGCAGCGCCACCCTATCGCCCACTCCAACACCGACCACGGACTCACCCAGCGCGTCCACCACGCCAGCTACCTCGTGGCCAGGGGTGATCGGCAGGAACGCCACGCTCGCCTTACCGTCACGATAGTGCGCGTCTGAGTGGCAGATACCGGCAGCCTGCACCCTGATACGAATCTCACCCGGTCCTGGATCGGGCCTGAATATCTCCCGCGACTCCAGTGGCTTCCCAATCTCCACTATCTGTACTGCGCGCATGTCCGCTCCTCTGTAGTGGTGGCTTCACTCGCTGCTCGACAGCCGGTCGTTTCATATGTAGCCTCATCTGACGGGCCGGGCGAGGGTGACGCGATGGACCTCCCTCCCGTGCCCACACGATGGCGTCGTCACCACTTTCTGCCAACCGCTTCAGCAGAGCCCCGGTCAGTTCCTCTAGCGCCCCGCTGGCCTGACGGGGATGTTCCGTGCTGCCAGCCCTCACTTCCCGACCGTTTCCTGGGACGACAACATGTCCCGACACCAGTTGAGCCAATCCATGAGTTCCCCACACCATGCGCCGTGCCGGGCGATGCCCGCATTCATCGCCGGGATTGCGATCGCCCTCCTGATCCCGTTCTCGGCGCGCCCAAGCGCAGCGCAGGCGTCGCGAGAGGGTGACGCCGCTGTCGTGTCGGTCAATCACCGGCTCGCCGCGAGGTTCGTTCCCTCACGGATGAGCAAGCTCCTCCACTCCACCAGCGTCACTCCACGGTGGATTGAGGGTAGCGAGAAGTTCTGGTACGAGTGGGAGACATCGGAGGGCAAGCGTTTCATGATCGTGGACCCGGTCGCGGCGACGAAGCAGCTGCTGTTCGACAACGACCGGATCGCCGCCGAGCTCACGAGGATCACCCGGGATCCGTGGGACGGTCGAAACCTCCCCATCCGCTCGATCAGGTTCAGGGACGCCAACACGCTCGAGTTTGAGGTGGAGTCATCGCAGGACGATGAAGTGAAGGATCTGGAAGCCGAGCGTGGGGAGACTCAGGACTCCACTGTCCTGCGCGGCAACAGGCAGGATTCCACCGGCGTGCGCGGTATCAGACAGGACTCAACTGTAAAAGGGGCCGCCGCACGTAAGCCGAAGCCCAAGAAGAAGCTCTGGCACTTTCTCTACGACACCCGAACTCGCACGCTCACCGAGATCCCCGATTGGCAGGCGCCGGACAATCACCCGGGCTGGGCGAGCGTCTCGCCGGACGGTGAGACGGTGGTCTACGGACGTAATCACAACCTCTATATGATGACCAGCGCGGCCTACAAGCAGGTGCTGGACGCGCGTCGAGGGAAGAGCGGTGCTGAAGCTGACAGCGCTGACTGGAAAGTGAAGACGGACGAGGTGCAACTGACCACGAACGGCGAGGAGAACTACAGTTGGGCGCAGGATGAACGGAATGAATCCGTGGACGAGGCCGTACAGTCGAAGGATCGACGCAAGCGTGCATCTATAAGCTGGGCCAGTGACTCCAAGCGATTCTCCGCGCAGCGCGACGACCAGCGAAAGGTCGGCGATCTGTGGGTGATCCGCTCCACCGGCAACAAGCGGCCGCAGTTGGAGGCGTACAAGTACGATATGCCCGGCGACACCAGCGTGAGCCAGCCGGAGATCGGCGTCTACGACCTTGCGGCGCGAAAGATGGTGATGATCCAGGCCGACGGCTTCAAGGATCAGCGAATGGGCGTCTTCAATGCGCGTCAGTTCAATTATCCCGATAGCAACAAGCCTACCCGGTCGGTCTGGCTGGCCGACGGCTCCGAACAGCTCTGGATGTGGCGGCGGAGTCGCGACCAGCAAAAGGTGGACGTGCTGGTCGCTGATGCAGCCACGGGCACGGTCCGCGTGGTAATCGAGGAACGACTCAACACCTATGTGGAGCACCAGCGTCTGGAGCTGCTCGGCTCGGGCGACCTGCTCTGGTGGTCGGAACGGGACGGCTGGGCCCACATCTATCGTTTCGGGCCCGACGGAAAGCTCAAGAACCGTCTGACCGAAGGACCGTTCGCGGTGGGCGGCGTGGAGGGAGTGGACGAGAAGCGCGGCGTCGTCTACTTCACGGCATACGGCAGGGAGGAGGGAGAGGACCCGTACTACGGTCATCTCTATCGCGTGGGCCTCGACGGTCGCGGGCTCACCCTCCTCCAACCCGGCAACTTCGATCATAGCTCGAACCTCGGCGAGTCGAACCGCTTCGCCGTGGACAACTACTCACGGGTAAATACGATTCCCGCGTCGGTGCTCTACGACATCAGCACCGGGCGCAAACTACTGGACCTGGAGACGGCTGATTTCAGTGCGCTGAACACGGCCGGCTACAAGTTTCCGGAACCGTTCAAGGTCAAGGCAGCCGACGGAGTAACCGACCTTTACGGCGTGATGTACCGCCCGTTCGACTTCGACTCAACGAAGCGGTATCCGATCGTGGAGTACGTCTATCCAGGGCCGCAGACGGAGGCGGTGGCGAAGGCGTTCTCCAGCAGTGCGTCCGAAGTCGCGCTCGCCCAGCTCGGAATGGTCGTTATCACGGTGGGCAACCGTGGTGGCCACCCGAACCGATCCAAGTGGTACCACAACTACGGCTATGGCAACCTGCGGGACTACGGCCTGGCGGACAAGAAATTTGCTGCCGAGCAACTCGCTGCGGAGCACGACTACATCGACCTGGATCGCGTCGGCATCTACGGACACTCTGGCGGCGGCTTCATGTCCACTGCCGCCATGCTCGTCTACCCGGACTTCTTCAAGGTGGCCGTGTCATCCTCCGGCAACCACGAGAACAACATCTACAACCTGAACTGGTCGGAGAAGCACCACGGCGTGAAGGAAGTGGTGAAGGGAGACACGATCAGCTTCGAGTACGACATCGCCAAGAACTCGGCGCTGGCGAAGAACCTGAAGGGTCACCTGTTGCTTACCACAGGCGACATGGACAACAACGTCCATCCCGCCAACACCATCCGCATGGCCGAAGCGCTGATCAAGGCGAACAAGCGATTCGACTTCTTTATCTTCCCCGGCCAGCGTCACGGCTACGGCAACATGGGTGACTACTGGTTCTGGTTGCGGGCCGAGTACTTCGCGCGCCACTTGCTGGGTGATACCAGGTGGGACGCCAGCATTGCCGAGTTGGATATGGAGCGGCAGCAGAACAGGTAGCTTCGGGCAGAGCGCGCCAGAGGAAATGGCGCGCCAAATAGCGGCAGCTCCGGGCTACAACAAACAATCAGCCAACTATCAATTCCATGTGGATTGATAGTTGGCTGATTGTTTATGGCCGCGGATTACGCTAACCGCACCTGGGCTGCGTTACACCGGTGAAGGCCAAGGAGAAAGGGGAGAAGATCGCGACTGCGCCATCCCCCTCCCTTATCTCCGGTTACAGCGCCTCCACTGCCGCCCGCACCAACGCGGCGGTCCCCCCCACCGCGTAGGCGATCCGGCCGTCGACTCCGATCACGTACACCAGCGTTGGATGCGACAGTTCACCAGTCTTCTCATTCTTCACCCGCGGCACGCGCCAGGCGTTAAGCGAACGCTCCACCTGCTCGGTTTCGCCGCTCAGGACGTGCGCGTCGCCGGTGAGGCCCCACTGCGTGGCGATGGCGCCCAGGCGGGACGGCGTGTCCCGCCAGGGGTCCAGCGTGATGATGAGCACCACCGGATCCTGTGCCGGAAGAGCGTCGCGTGCTGTCAGTACCTCGTTGACGATCAACGGACAGACCGTCTCGCAGTGGGCGTAAGCGAAGGTGACGATCACCGGCCGGCCGCGGAACTGCTCAAGCGTCACCGTCTGCCCCGACTGGTCGACGAGGGAGAGGGGCTTGGCCTCATCATTGATACGAGTGAGCTGGGAGGCAACGCGTTCGGTGGGCGACGAGGCGAATGTCTGAGCATCGGCCACACGAACGCGGACCGTCACGCCGACCACACCGGCCACCAGGAGCGCGGCCGATGCACCCAGCAGCAACTGGCCAGTTACGTGCTCCGATGCCATCTGCAACCCTGCCCGAACCTCCTTCCCCCATACGGCGAAGAGGACGAGCAACATGCTGAGCGGCTGACCCATGAGCGTCAGCCAGCCGCCGGCATTGGGAAGTCCTGTCTCCGAGGTGCCGAAGCAGACCTCGCGGGTGAGGGTGAGCCACGCCGGCGACGCGTCGCCGGTGGGCCACAGGGCCAGCCCCCACCAACCGGCCGTGATCACGAGGATCGCGGCCAGCGTGCCGAGCGCGGTGCCGGCACGCTGCCGGGCGGTCATCCTATTCTCCAGAGGAATGAGAGGATCTTCCAGTTGCTGAAGAAGTAGAGCGCGAATACAGCGAGGAATATGAAGACGAGCACCATCGTTCCCGGCGCCGGACCCATGAAGCCACGCGACGGGGCGTGAAGGTCTTCGTTTCGCTGGTCCACGTCTTTCGAGTGGACCGGCGGGTGAGTGATGCCGTGCGGAACCCCCACCATCTCCACGCCCTTCGTGATCTCACCCAGCGGTGTACCAAAGAAGACCGACTTCACAGAGATCGCCACGAAGATGAAGGCACCCGTCGCGGCTATCGTTCCGCCCAGCGCCACAAAGGCGAGGAGCAGGTCCACGATCGGGTTGAAGGGGACCGTGTACGGCGCCTGGCTGAATGTGATGTCCCAGTGCCGGCGTGGCACACCGAAGTAGCCAGCTGCCGTCATCGAGATGGTGAAGATGAACATGCCGCCAGCAAAGATGTACGGCTGGATTTTCGCCATCCGCCAGAAGGCTACGCGCTTCTGGAAGACGAGCGGGATCAGGTAGTAGGTGGCGCCCATGAAGGCCATCGCCGTTCCACTCACCACGGTCGCGTGGAAGTGACCGGGCGAGCGCAGCGTGTTGTGGACGATGATGTTGATCTGCTCAGTGCCGATGGTAACGCCGGTGATTCCACCCACGAAGCCGAAGACCACCACGGAGAGCACCAGCGAGCTGTAGCCCGGGTCACCCCACGGCGCCTTCCGCAGCCACTCGAACATTCCGTTGGTGTAGCCACGTAGCCGCATGCCCACCTCCATCCCGGCCGGCACGGTGAAGCCGTGGATCATCGATGCCAACACCGCCATGTACATGAAGTAGCTGGTGTTGACGATCTTCCAAGCCGGTCCCATGCCCGGGTCCACCAGAAGGTGGTGCGCTGAGGCCATGGAAATGAAGAGGATGTAGAGCACGAACGCCGACCGACTTACCTTCTCGTTCAGCACTACCGCTCCGATGGTGAGACCGCCCAGCATGTACCAGATGGCGACCATCGCGGCGACGTTGATCTGCTGCGACGAGTGCCCGAGGCCCCACCAGATGAGGCGGTAGACCTGTGGATCCACGTTCATCAGGCCAAGTGACCAGAGGAAGGTGGGGATGTAGATGGCCGCGCCGTGGAGGAGCGTGATGACGGCGATGATGGCCGCCGTGGCGGCGCCATAGACCACCAGCGGCACTGATCCCTCATAGGTGTGCTCGCGCTTCGCCACCACCAGATTGGCGAAGAAGATGATGCACACGATCAGGGCGCCGACGGCAAAGAAGATGATCCCGAGGTAGAAGAGGGGATCGGCGCGGAGCGGCACATATGACGTGAATAGCACGTCAGCCTTGCCCGACCACATCTTCCACTCCACCATCAGCGCGCCGCCAATCATGAGGCCGTAAGCCACCCACGATGATTTCGGAGCGCAGTTTCGCGCGCTGAGAAGGACCGTGCTCGCGAAGTGGAGCACCGCCATCTCAAAGAAGATGATAAAGAAGATGAGCATGCTCATGGCATGCACGCCGAGCAGCCTGTAGTACCAGGTGGCAGAGAGGAGATGCACCGCCTGCCAGCGGGTGAGCACGATGAGAACGGCGGCGATAGAGCCAACGAGCAGGAAGACGATCGCCGTCACTGCGTTCACTTTTACCGCGGTCTCGGCGGAGTCATGGACGCGCCGGCTGGTGACGGGACAGGTACGGAAACGGGATTCCGACGTAGGCTCGTAGCCGCCTACGGGCGATCGTCTGGACGTACCAGCAGATCCTGGGATCGTCACAGGTCACCTCCCGCAGCCACCGCCGGAGTAACTGTCGCCGCGGCCGCCGCTGTCGTGGCCGGCGCCGTTACCGGCCCGTCCTCGACTATCACCCTGCCCACCATGGTGTGGTGGCCAATGCCACAGAACTCGTTGCAGATGATCCGGAAGTCGCCGGACGTGTTAGGGGTGATGCGAAGGCCGTAGTCATAGCCTGGCACCACCTGGAAGTTCACGTTTACTGGGAAGAGCGAGAATCCGTGGTTCACGTCGAGTGCCGAGAGGTGCAGCGTGTACTGAGCACCTTTCTGCAGCTTGAGAATGGGCATCCACTGGTAGGTCATCCCGATCAGGTAGATGTCGGACCCCGGTGGCGGCGCGACTATCGGCATGCCGCGGTCATCGCCGACCTTGTACTGGTTGATGAACTCCTGGGTGCGGGCCATGAACGCTGAGGGTTCCACGGCACGCCTGATCCCCGACGGGTTCTGGCCGCCCTTCCAGTGCCAGAGCGGCATCATGGCGAAGAGCACCATGCACCAGGCAAAGGCGATCCCGACCCATAACTTCTCGGACTTGTGCGCCGGCTTCCACCAGTTGCCCTTGGGCGACTCGAGGCCGGTATGCGTCTCGGTATGCATCGGTCGCCTCGCTAGGGGAGTGTTGCTTGCGGCATGGAGAGGATTTCCCACATGCCCCAGCCGGTGTAGAGCACCACCATTATCAGGATGCCAAGGCCGAGTAGGAGGTGAATGTTGTCGAAGAAACGCTGCCCCACGGGCATGGTCTCAGGCGATGGTGGGCCCGTGTCTACTGGCTCCGGCATGGCTGCTCCTCAGCGGGGAGTCTGGACATGAATCAGGAAGGACACACCACCTTAGCCTTTCGTTTACAGTCGAGCCATAAAGGAAAGCCTGATGATTGTCAGTAAGATCCCCGACAGTTGAAAACGGGATGTCTGGTAACTTTTGGTCGTCATCCCGAACCTTTTACTCCTGATGTCTTCTCCACCTCGTCGAACCCAGCGCGTTGCGCTCCGGCTCCTCGCCGGGACGGATGCCGCTTTCAATCGCCTGTATGGCTGGCGTGGAAACCCGCTCTACCAGAGCGGGACCATCGCTATTGCCCTGCTCCTCGTGCTCATAGTCACGGGACTCTGGCTGATCTTCTTCTACCGGGTTGGGGCGCCGTACGAGTCGGTGGCGCGCATCACCGCCGATCCGTGGATAGGGCGTTGGGTGCGCGGTACGCACCGATACGCCAGCGATGTGGCCGTGGTGGCAATCGTGATCCACGCCTTTCGCATGTTCGCTCAGGGTCGTAGCTGGGGACCGCGAGCTTTGGCCTGGATGACGGGAGTGGTGATGACGGGTCTCGTCCTCATCATCGGGCTCACGGGCTACGTGATGGTCTGGGACGGCTTCGGCTATCTCGTAGCACGTGAGGGGGCGCGGATGATGGACAGCCTCCCCTTCCTGTCCGAGCCGATCAGCCGTGCCTTCACCGGCAATCAGGACCTGCTCACGCCCTTCTTCTTCCTCAACCTCTTTGCCCACATCGCGCTGCCGCTGGGCATCGCGCTGGTGCTCTGGCTTCACGTATCCAAGGTGGCGCGTCCGGTGTTGATGCCGCCGCGCAAGCTGACCGCCGCCGTGGTGGGAGCCATCGTGGCACTGTCGATCATCTGGCCGGTGGGAATGCGGCCGGCGGCAAACCCGTTCCTGCTCGATCGGACGGTTGTGATCGATGTGTTCTACGGCTTTTGGCTTCCTCTGGTACGACCGTTCTGGGCGGCATCGCTCTCCTCATACTGGCTGTCGTTGGTATCACGATCTTCCTCCTGCCGGTCATAACCCGCCGCCACGGGCCGGATGTGCCGCCGGCGTCCGTGGTGGATGAGGACATCTGCGTGGGATGTGAGCAGTGCGCGAAGGATTGCCCTTACGACGCTATCGCCATGATCGAGCGGGCACCTGGAGGCAGGTCGGTGCTCGTCGCGCGAGTGGACCCGGACCTCTGCGTGAGCTGTGGCATCTGCGCCGGCTCCTGCGCACCAATGGCTGTCGGGCCCACGGGAAGGACCGGGCGCAGCCAACTGGATCAGGTGCGCGAGTTCATGGCCGTCGCCGATGACGGCGTCGGCATTCGCGGCCGCCATGTTGTGGTCTGCTGCGAGAGAGGGGCACAGTCATGGGGCTCAAAGCTCGCGGCCAACGGCGCCCTGCTCTATCCGGTGGATTGCTCCGGGAGCGTGCATACGTCGGTGATCGAGCTACTGGTGCGCGGCGGCTCGGCGGGCGTGCTGGTGATGTCCTGCCCGCCCCGCGACTGCTGGAACCGCGAGGGACCGACCTGGCTCATGGAGCGCATGTACGAAGAACGTGAAGCCGAACTCAAGGAACGGGTGGACCGGCAGCGAGTGCGTGTCGCCCACGCCGGTGCCGGCGACAGCAACGTAGCCGTCGCAGCGCTACGCGACTTCATGGTCGATACCGCAGTGCTGGACAGCGCCACCGCCGAGTCGCTGGCGGAAGTGGACATGGAATGCACCACGGCCGATATACTGGACGGCACCGCGGGGACTCCGTCGTGAGTGTCCTCCGTGGTGTCCTCGGCGTGGCTGTTGCCGTCGCGGTGATTGTTGCCACAGCGGCCGCTTCGCACACCTCTCTCACGGTGCATGGCGACGACGCTTCCATGCTGCGCGTTGCCCTGAGCGCCAGGCCCGAGAGGGTTGAGAACTGCCGCACGCTAAGCGATGAAGAACTGGCCGAACTCCCCCAGCACATGCGGCAACGGGTAGTCTGCGATGGCGTGACGGCCCGCTACAACTTCCAGGTTCTGCGTGATGACGTGCTGCTGGCAAGCGCCGAGGTCCGTGGCGGTGGCCTCCGGCACGACAGGCAGCTCTACCTGTTCAGGGAGCTGTCCCTGCCACCCGGCACAGCGATGCTCGAGGTGCGCCTCACGCGCATCGATTCCGGCACGCCGGCATCGAGCAGTGTCAGCGATAGCTCGGCCGCCCGCGTCGGCGACGACGACAGCCGCGAGTCCCAGGCCAGTGACGGACGCGATCAGCGTGAGGTTGACGAGCACCGCCGACGGGTCGAGGATGAAGTACCGGCGTCGCTACTCTTTCGTGAGACGGTGACACTCCAGCCGCGTGAGGTGGTGCTCGTCACCTACGATCGCGATCAGAAGCGCCTGCTGCTGGTGCGAGACAGCACCCTTCAGGCTCATGCACTTCCCGAGGTGAGTGATGCTGGCCACAGGACAGATCCACGCTGACGACGCCGCGGTCTACACTAATGCCTCCGTCCGGGGTGCCGTAACGCGGGAGAATCCGCGCGCGGTGGGACGGTGGCTGATAGCGTTCGCAATCATGATCTTCGCCATCATCGTCGTGGGCGGGGCGACGAGACTGACCGAGAGCGGCCTCTCGATCACGGAGTGGAAGCCGGTGAGCGGCGTCATCCCGCCAATGAGCGAGTCCCGCAATACGAGCACATCAACGCGACCATGACGCTGAGCGAGTTCAGGGTCATCTACCTCTGGGAGTACGTACACCGCCTGATCGCGCGGCTGGTGGGACTGGCGTTCGTCATACCGCTGATCTGGTTCCGTTACCGGGGGAGCCTGCCACAAAAGGCACGCGCGCCGGTTTACGTGCTGTTGGTGCTGCTCATGGTGCAGGCGGCCATGGGCTGGTGGATGGTCACGAGCGGCCTGAGCGTGCGGACGGAGGTGAGCCAGTACCGACTGGCACTGCACCTCGTCTCGGCGATGATCATCCTCGCCCTCACTATCTGGACAGCGGCGGACCTGCTGGAGCCACGAACGGCGCGCGCGCGAGCGCTGCGATGGCAACTCCGCTCCCTGGATTCCTTTCTAGCGCTGATCTTCGTGACAGCGGGGAGCGGCGCGCTGGTGGCGGGGATGCGGGCGGGCAAGATCTACAACACCTTCCCGCTCATGGCTGGCCGGCTGGTGCCACCCGGATACGGCCAGCTGTCGCCAACCTGGCTGAACGTCTTCGAGAACCCTGCCGCAGTCCAGTTCAACCATCGCCTGCTGGCGACGACGACGTTCGTTATCGCCGTGGTGCTCTGGGCTCTCATGCGCCGCACGACCAACCAGCGCCTTGCCGCGCGAATGAAGCTGGTGCTCTACGCCGCACTGCTCCAGCTCAGCCTGGGCATCGCCACCCTGCTCCTCGCCGTGCCGGTCGCCCTCGGCGTGGCCCACCAGGCGGGTGGCGTGCTGCTCATGACGGCGGCGCTACTGGCGCGACACGCGGCAGTTGCTGACGACGCACCCGCCCGCCCGGTGGGCACGGCCGGCTATGCACGTAGACGGAAGGCGCCAGCGGCAGCCACGGCGTCGGTAGCGTAGACGGCCTCGTTACGATCAAACGCCAGTCACAGCGTTGGCCAGGCAGATAATTCCAGCACAATTCGACGCCGGCCTCGACACTGGCGAAGTAGGCAGCATCAACACCATCCCGCGGCACTGGCGACTTGAGCAGTCGCAGCCCGAGCCGGCGCCAGCCACGGCTAGGTCCGGCCTAGCTCCCGCCAGAGGAAGGCGTACGCCAGCGCGCTCATATGAGCCGCCTGGGCATTGCTCGCCGAACCGCCGTGCCCGCCCTCGATGTTCTCGTAATAGTCCACCGTCATACCGGCCTCCAGCATCAACGCCGCCATCTTCCGCGCATGGGCCGGGTGTACCCGGTCGTCACGGGTCGACGTCGTGAACAGCACTGGCGGATAGCCGCGGGCGGCGTCCAGACGATGGTAGGGGGAGAACGTCTGGATGAACTCCCAATCCGGCGTGTCGGGATCGCCATACTCGGCAATCCATGACGCGCCGGCCAGCAGGTGGCTGTAGCGCTTCATGTCCAGCAGCGGCACCTGAATCACCACCGCGCCGAACAATTCGGGATACTGGGTGAGCATGTTGCCAGCGAGCAGACCGCCGTTGCTGCCACCCTGCACACCCAACCGCGACGGCGAGGTGACGCCACGCGCGATGAGGTCACGGGCGACACTGGCAAAGTCCTCGTACGCCCGGTGACGCTTGGCACGGAGCGCTGCCTGATGCCAGCGCGGACCGTACTCACCGCCACCACGGATGTTGGCCACGACGAAAACCCCACCGCGTTCCAGCCAGCCCTTCCCCACCCCGCCAGAGTAGCCAGGGGTGAGCGAAATCTCGAACCCGCCATAGCCGTAGAGCAGCGTCGGCGCGGTGCCGTCCAGCTTTAGACCCGTGGGACGCACCATAAAATACGGCACTCGCGTGCCGTCCTCGCTGGTCGTGAAATGCTGCTCCACAACCAGTCCGGAGGCGTCGAAGAACGTCGGCATCCTCTTCAGTACTTCCGGCTCCTCACCCAATCCGGCCAGCGCGAGGGTGGTCGGAGTGAGGTAGTCGGTGGACGTCAGCCAGACATCGTTGCTCCGGTCGGCGTCCACTGCGCTCACAGCCAGTGTACCGAGGGCCGGCGCTCCCACGAAGGGTTCGCTCTTCCAGCCTGACGCAGTGGGAGTGAGAACTGTCAGCTGGTTGCGCACGTTGTCCAGCACGTTCAGCACCAGATGATCCAGTGTCCACGTATAGCTGGCGAGCGACGTCGTGTCAGTGGGCGTGAAGAGAACTCTCAGGTCGCGCTGTCCCGCCATGTAGTCGTCGAAACGCGCCGCCAGCAGCGAGCCGCCCGGGTATGTCGTATCGCCAACGGTCCATGGGTCCCGCAATTCGACTGTCAGCCATGCGCGATGCACGCTCTTGTTAGCCGAATCGGGAGTATCCACGCGACTGAGCGTGTCGTTGGCCGCACGCAGGTAAAGTTGGTCGCTGTAGAACGCGAGCGTTCGACTCACGAAGTCGCGCTCATAGCCGGGCGCATGATCGCGACTGGCAGCGATGTACATGTCCGTTGGCTGCCCTTTGTAGACCACCCGGGCATCTTCCATCGGCGTGCCTCGCCGCCACTCCTTCACGATCAGCGGATAACCGGAACTGCTCGTCGTACCCGGGCCGAAATCGGTGTAGACGTAGACGTTGTCGCGATCGATCCAGGAGAGCGCGCCCTTCGCCTCCGGCCGGTGGAATCCGTCTTCCAGCCACGATTTGGTCTTCAGGTCGAACTCGCGAGTGACGTCGGCATCGGCGCCGCCGCGGGAAAGAGCTATCAGACAGCGATCATGACTGGGCTCCAGGAAGGTGGCGCCATGCCAGACCCAGTTCTCTCCCTCGGACCTGTTCAGAGCGTCGAGATCGACGACCGTCTCCCACTCTGGCCGCTCGTTGCGATAGCTGGCCAGGGTGGTGCGACGCCAGATGCCGCGCTCATGCTCGGCGTCGCGCCAGAAGTTGTAATACAGATCGCCCAACTTCTCGACGGCCGGGATGCGGGCGTCCGAATCGAGGATAGCGAGTAGTTGAGACTCCAACTGGCGAAACCGGGGCGTGCCGGCGAGCGCCGCTTCCGCTTCCGCGTTGCGCGCCCGGACCCAGCTCAGGGCACGATCGCCAGTGACGTCCTCCAACCAGAGGTATGGATCTGATGCTTCAGGCGCTGTCAAAGGCCCTCGCACGACCGGGAAACGGCGGTGTCGCTCAATCCTTGAAAGTAAGGATGGTCTGACCTTCCCCATGCCTGACCTGTAGGGCGAGGTCCCTCTTCTCCGAATCGGTGAGGACGGTCACTGAGGTCACATCGGGGATGGCATGCGTAAGGTGGGCGCCGCTACCTGTGGGCGCGCCGAGCATGAAATACAGCTGGGCGTCCCGTCGGTCATACGCCACTCCGACGAGCTTGTAACCGGTGCCCTGGAACTGCGCTCCGAAAGACGGGTTGTCCATCTCCAGTTGTGTCGAGCGGCCCTCATTGCGCTCGCTAAACTCCTCCAGAAGTGCCGGCCAGCTGGCCTCTCGTGAGGCTTCGCCGACAGCACTCAGCAGATGTTCAATCCGTTCCACCTCAGCCGACGAGGGACGTGGTACGACAAGCACGGAGACCATGGAGCGGCGAATGATTCGGGTGGCCACGCTGCCCACCATGAGCCGCTCCAGCAGCCCCAATCCGGAACTCCCGCTAGCGATGAGATCCACCTGCTGGTCCTCCGAGAACTGGACCATCTGGTCGGCCGGATTGCCCTCCAGCACCACGCACTTGACGGTCACCGACTCCGGAGCCGTCAGAGAACCGATGAGACGGTCGAAGAGGCTCGCGACATCCTCATCGTAGTTCTCTCGAACTGACCTGTCGCCCACCCGCTGCAGAATGTCGTCGGCCGGTTTCACGTGGACGAGGGAGAGCGTACCGCCGGGACCGATCAAGGCCAGCGCTTCCTCGGCCGCACGTACGCTAGCTGCGCTAAAGTCCACGGCGATAGCGGCGTGATGTGGCAGCTTGTCGAAATCGGGTGCCACCGCGAGCACCGGCCGATTAGCGTGACGGATGGTCAGCAGGGCGGTCTCGCTGCCGAAGACGCGGTCCATCGGCTGGTGCCGCCCCAGGCCCATGATGATCATCCGCGCCTTCCGGTCGCGCGCGCGCCGGGCTATGGCCCGCGCGGGCTGTCCGACCGTCACATCGATCGGCCAGGAGGATGCATTGCCCTCGCTGGCCCGTGTCACGCGCGTGACTTCGTCCAGGAGTGCGGTACGTTGGTCGGCCTCGAGGTCGGGAATGATCGATGCCATGGAGATATCGGGGAGGTACATGGCGATCGGTTCGCTCACCGCGAATATCTCCGGCGCCGCGCCGAGCCGTGGCGCGATAAGCCGGGCCGCGGTAATGACCGGCATCGCGCCAGCGCCCGACGTAGCGACAATGAGCGGGCCCGTCGTGGGCGGATGTGCGGCTTCCTGCCCGCCGGCCGACGACTTGGTAGTCTCGGTGGTTGTCATGCTGTCTCCCTGTAACTGAACCTTCCCGGTGATGCAGGCGCCCTGCCAACCGAGAGCTGGCTGCGCCTGATCGGACCCTCGTTTAACGCTATCCCCACGAGCATGCCACCGTCTGTCGGGCGAAGATGAGCCCCCCGTACGGCTATTCCCGCCACTCAGTAGTCATCGGACAGACGGCTGTTTCTGATCTGAAGCGGTGGGTGCTGGTCGAGGGCTCGCTGACCGCAGCCTGACTGGACGCCCGCCGTTTCGCGGTAGATAATCTGGTTGGATATGCTGGCGCACCCTAAACCTTGCAGCTACCTGGGAGCAGATGACCATGACCAGGGGAGCAGATCGAGTAACCAGATACAGCGTAGTCTACCTGCGGTGGGCGCTGGGCGTCGCCTTTCTCTCGGCCGTGGCAGACCGATTCGGATTCTGGGGCGCACCGGGCGGCCGGAATGTGGCGTGGGGAGACTTCGGGAGCTTCCTGGCCTATACCGCCACGCTCAACTGGTTCCTGCCAGCTTCGTGGATCCCCGTCGTCGGCTGGTCCCCGCCGCGATGACGCTGGCGACGGGGCTGAAGTCTCCTCTAGACGCCTCCGTATTCGCGGCGTCGGCCGGAGCCTTTCTCCTCTCTGCTCAGCGCGAGGACGCTCTGAGCCTGGACGGGCTGTTGAGGGGGAGGAGTACACCTACCGCTCCACCTGCTCTGGACCAGAACGGGTGAGTGTTCTTCTGCCGGTTCAGGCATTAGCTCACGTCTTAGAACGAGAGTGTGGGCGAGTTCTGAGCGGCCTGCCCGGTGCGGGGAACGGGGGGGATGCGGTAACAGCTGATTTTTGACGAAGAATTTCAGCGCGGCAGCGATGTGTGGCTTCGCGTCGCGCGATACGGGCGCAGGGAGATGGCAGCGTAGGGAGATGTGCTCAGACCGGGGACGGTT